>ERZ1740072.31-NODE-31-length-91474-cov-9.579890_pt1 | contig 91474 bp, 74 predicted proteins | sample MGYA00581733_ERZ1740072 | MGnify/ENA primary metagenome ERZ1740072 (study PRJEB43018, sample SAMN04849741) | marine metagenome | isolation source: floating plastic debris | place: Pacific Ocean | collected 2008-08-30 | study: EMG produced TPA metagenomics assembly...
CCCTAGACTTGGCTGCTGGTGAAGCTGCTCCTGTTGCTATGACTGCTCCTGCAATTAACGCGTAAAATTCAGGCTTCATAGCAGACTGACATAGGAGAAAGCGGTGCTGCCCAGACTGGACAGCGCCGCTTTCGATCGTTACTATTGGCCCGCTTATGGCCATCAAACAGTAATACCTGCTATGAGGCTATTCGTTCTACGTCATGAACAAGGAAGTCGTGAGCCATGAGCGTGTTAGGAAAAATGGATTTGGCCTCTGCTAATAAATCTTTGAGCTGGATGATGTTACCTGGCGCGTAGCGGGGGCTAAAGTGAGTCAGAATCAGCTGTTTTACCTGGGCAGCTAAGGCAACTTGAGCGGCCATGGTAGATGTGGAATGTAACCGCTGATAGGCTAGTTCAGCGTCCTGATGGGCAAAGGTAGATTCGTGGATAAGTACACTCGCCTGTTCGGATAGTTCGATGGCGCGATCGCAAAAAACAGTATCTGTGCAGTACACCAGCTTGCGACCTTGAATGGTCTCCCCACAAAGTTCCGAACCATTAATGACCCGACCATCGGCCAGAGTTACAGCTTCTCCTCGTTTTAGCCGTCCATAAATCGGGCCTGATGGAATCCCCAAAGCAGCTGCTCGCTTGACATCAAAATGCCCCGCCCGATCCTTTTCCACAATCCGATAGCCAAAGGCAGGCACCCGATGTTCTAAGCGCTGACAATATACTGAAAATTCTCCCTCGTCTAGAACTTTACCCGGCTCCACCGTATGCACTTTGATCGGATAAGAAAAGTGCGTTTGAGAATAGCGGCGGCAGGCTTGCAAATACTCGTTTAACTTAGGCGGTCCATAGATATCAATACGCGATACATTGCCTGCTAGACCACAGCTAGCTAGCAGTCCCATCAACCCAAAAATATGATCCCCATGCATATGGGTCACAAAAATTCGTCGAATCTGGCTGGACTTTAGTTCACTTCTAAGAAACTGGTGCTGAGTGCCCTCACCACAGTCAAACAGCCAAACTTCCGCTCGCTGCGGCAGCCGCAGAGCAACACTTGACACATTGCGTGCCCTGGTTGGAACACCGGAACTGGTACCCAGAAACGTAATTTGCAAGGGAATGGAAGTATAGAAACTGAAGAAAGATATGGCTCCACCATTATCCTCGACAAAGGCAGGATTTGAGTGTGTTCTTACCCTGGTAAATCACTCAGCGGCCCAGAAACCTTTATGGGCGCGCCCATCAAACCTGTTAGCAACTCATTAAATCGATAGCCTGTCAGCCTACTGATATACAAAAGTGGGAGATCTTCCGGGTCAAAGCATCAAGATCCCCTGACTTTAATCGTTTTTCTACAAACTAAATCAGATCGACAGACACGTTTAACACCAGGCATTAGGTAGGTTTACCCAGAGCTTGAATCATAAACCCATAGCAATTTAGTAAAGATTCATCACAGAAAAAAGTGTACTGATTGTTACAATATCCTACGGAGATTGATAAGAAAGTGCGCGCAACGCATTCTCGACATACCTCCATATGAGAGATAAACGCAAAGTCAAAAGACTTTTGAAATCGGTTCCTACTTAGGGCCGATTTTTCTTTTGGTGGATTATTTAGCACAAGGTCGATAACTTTACGCCCATATTTTCTTCCTACAGCGATGCTTCAACCTAGCTAGGGAAGCGTACTTAAAGCCTGCTGCAAATACTGAATAAAATGATCGCTAGCATGGTCGATTAGAGCCGGACGCACCTGCTGACGGTAGGTGCGATTAAATAGACTGCCGCTGATTACATCCCGTTTAATTAATAGATAGGCCCGAATCCGTTCGGAGATTCGTTGACGCACATCCGGACCGTTGACAATCATTCCTTTGGCAGTAACCTTGGCGTCAAACATATCTACTAAGTAGCGTCTAACCGTACCGGGATAGCTAAACTGAGCGGCTTCTAGGATGGCAGACTCAATCGACAGCGATGGATTTTCATACAGTAGTCTGCCAACGGCAAAGGCCACTAGATCAGAGGCATAGTCTTGGTCGGAGGCAAATTTGGTCAGTAGCTCGCTGAGCTGAGCTGGCTTGTAGGTTTGGATACCATATTTGTCCAAGTAAACCTCAATGGGCTGAGCCGTATCTCCAATGGCAGCAGTGTACTCACGACTGTCATATCCTCGCCCTGTAAATACTTTTGAGCTGAGCCACAGCGCTCCATCACTCAGGGTAGATTTCCAGTTTCCACCCCAGGTTTGGTCAGATAGGGCCGCAATAAAATGAGCAAAATCGATGCTTTGTCCCATGAGCACCACAGTTTGATCGTCTAGCTCACCCTTAATAAAGTTGGGGTTGCTGCCAGCGACCATCTCCCAAAATCTATTGGCGTAGGACGCCCGAGTGTAGGCTCGTAACGACCGAACTATCTGTATGGAGGATGCTTGGGGGCGCTGCTGCTGATAATCATCAATAAAGCGCAGCATTTTGTCTAAACTTGCTGCCATGGATCTGCACCATTGACTATGCCTGCTAGGGTAGCGCTAAAAAGCATCAATCCCAATTCGTCAGCATCTCAGACCATTGACTCAGGAGCCCACGGATTTGAGCTCGTCGGGATTCAAACGTAGCTGCCATCCAAATCAGAGCGATGCCCAGCACAATACCGACGGCCCATAGCATGCGACCATCGGTGTCGACAAACATCATGACGGTCCGCACTGTTTGCAACACAAACGTGAGGGTACCGACGTATAGGTAGGCCCTTACCTGTTGGAACAACCCGAGACCGATCAACCCCAAGCTGATGAGCAGACTTACCCCGATAAAAATGGAAGAGGCGATCTCTGCTTGAAAGATGGCAGTAAGCCCGATTAATAAGGTGGCCAAACAGCGGAGATAATGGCGTTCTTGACGGGCTGACAGTGACTGCCAACGAGGATCAACTTCTAGAATGTACAGTGCCGATAGCCCTAGCAGGGTGCCTGACCACAGCGGCGTTAGCCAGCCGTTGTCCAGGAGATAGCGCAGCAGTGACCAGTTGAGCAGTCCTAGACTTACATAGCTGAGACGTACCGCCCGCAGCCGCTGAGCCATGACGGCGTAAAAAGCCCCCACCAAGAGTAAGCTTTGGGTTTTGATCGTAGTGGCATTGAGCAAAATAGATAGTATCGGCCACCCCAAAGCCATCCGTCGCCAGGGTCGCTGCGGCCAGCCTAAGCGCTGCCAGGGCTGTGCATGCACGATAAAACTCAAGCCACAGGCCAGTAAAGCTCCCCACCTACGAATCAAAATAAGATTAGGGAACAGCTGGTCCACTCCGTAGGGAATGGCAATGGTGGCAATAATCAGACCGCTCCAGGTCCATTGTTTGTAGCTGTGGTGATCGTTGGGAACCGGCTGCCCCCCTTCGGCAGCAGATTCATACACTGGAAACCAGTGACAGTTACCCCTGAGCCAGGCGTAAATAGATAGCAAAGTGGCTACACCAAGCCACAACCACAGACCGGTGGGGCTTTGACCAGCCATCATAGCCAGAGCCGCCAGAGTGACGGCCAGCATCCAATGGAGCAGGGAAACGGTCTGAATGGCAGAGCGCGTCAGCCCAGTAAAGCGCTGCATCCAAGGACTGCAGAGAAGATATAAGGGTGCGATCGCACCCCCCACCAGAGCTAGCAACGTCAGCCCGTCCCCCGGCTGTCCACCGCTCGTCTGCAGCATGCGATGAATCACCAGCTCATAGATGCCCAACGACAGCAGCCCCAGACCGCCATAGCCCAGAGAACGCAGCGCCAGCTTTCGTCGAGCCACTGCCAGAGCAGTAAGCCCCACAGCGAGGGAATACAGTCCGGTCGTTGCCGTAAAACTCAAATGGCCCAGCCCCAGACCCAAAGCACCATAGGCCAAGGGAATATAGTGCCAGCTCGATAGATAGGAGCGCTGGCGAGCCGCCACTGTCCCCAGCAGCTGTGCCCCCAGTCCCAAGGTAACCAGCGCCATGCCCAATGTCTGTGGATTGAACTCCCGATAGCCCAGGAAGATGCCCATGGCCACCAGCAGACCTAGCTCATAGGCTGCTTCCCAATAATCCAAATTAGTTCGCCGACCGACAAACCTGGCCAGCACCAGGGTCATAGCAGCCGAGCCATAGTGCAACAGCCTGGCAACATCGAGAGAAATTGGCCGGACATATCCCCCAGACGGATTAGGCGCTAACCCATAGACCAGCAGCAGCACCAGGGTGAGTCCCAGACTCAGCAATATAGCCAATGTCCGACTCCAACCATAGCTAGCAGCACCATAGGCATTAAGCAATGGTCGTGGTGATTGATTTAACCGTCGTGCCAGCAAACTTAGGGCGACTGCAACTATGGCCACCAGCAAGCCAAATTGGGCCTCGTGCTCAGACCGGTCCATAAACCATAGCCAGATAGCGGCGGTATGCCCTGCCCCCACCCCACAGCCCACCGTGAGCGCTGGTAAATAGTTTTGAGCTGGCCAGCGACAGCTATGGAGCCATAGCAATAATGCACCACACCCAAGAGCAACCGTCGCCATCTGCCACGAATTAAGCAGCAATCCCTGGGCGGCCAGCGCCAACACCGTCAGTGAAGCGGCCATTTTGGGATTATCTGTAGCAAACTGTCGCCGATGGACCATCCAAGTTAAGACAGTCGGCACAGCTAACCACCCGGCGTTGAGCCAGCTTCCCCAGTTATTAAGTAGCAAACTGTAGGCCAGCACACTCAAACCAATGCCCAGATACCAGCCTGAGCACCGCCATTCGTGGTACCGATGGGTGGCAACGCTGGCGACCCATTCCATCAGCGTTAGCCCAATTAAAACCATGGCCCACCGAGTCTCAGTCCAGCCTCCCAGCTGTAAGCTAATGGCATATAGTCCGCTGAGCACCGTCACCAGCAAAGAACCGTGGGTGCCGTAAATGAACCAGGTGGCCGACCGGCGTAAACGCGTCATCGCTGCCAACGTGGCGCTCATCCCAGCCAGACTGAGGGTCAATAAAAATGATTCTGACTGGGGCACTGCACACAGTACTAGTACAGCAGCAATACCCAGACTAAGCTGCTCCGTCAGACGCCCCCAAACATCCAGACCCCTGCGTCGAAACTGTCTAGAGATCGCAAGCATGAGGGCGACATAGCCATAAAGCCACACCCCAGCAACATTAAGGGCGCTAACCGGCTGCGGGCTAAATTGCCCTATGGCCGTCAGCAGCCCCTGTCGGAAATCTAAGGGCAATAGCAGCCACAGTAGCCCACAGGCTTGCAAACCTATGAGCCACAGTGTAGCCAGTGCGGTCAGCTGCCGACGTTCTTGCGATCGCAGCCGATCCACCAGCAGCCACACCGCTAAACCGCTGACTCCTATGGCCTGAAGGGGCTGCTGTTCTACAGCCACTAGCCAACCCAGCCCCATCAAACCGGCTCCCACCTGGGGCAGATGCGATCGCTGTAGCCGACAGAGCATCCAGCCACAAGTACCGCAGGCCAGACCTAGCTGATAAAAAGGAACCTGGGCAATCCAAAGACTGCGAATCAAAAGAATCAGGAGTGCGATCGCAACTAAAAGTCCACCGCCCTGCTCCCTTGGCTCTGACCCATCTGATTCACCACCGGCAGCCCCCGGCAGCAGCAAATTCATAGCGCTGCCTACGGTGCCCAGATAGGTAGCCAGTAGCGGCCAGACAGCAAAGCCCCAGCCCCAATGCAGCCAGCTCAACCCCAATAAATTTAGACCAGCGCGCCGCTGAGGAGCCAGAATTAGGGTCAAGCCGCTCAACCCCAGCCCCGCTAAAATCGCCAGTCCGGCAGACGCCTTTATCACCCCCAACGCGTCTATCATCCACAGATTGACAGGAATCAACAACAGCGTCGCTGCCTTTAGCATTTGGGCCGTAGTCTGCAGCTTGGCCTGACTCGCCACCCAGCGACTAGCCCCACCAAACGCTAGGGTATACACCAATAAAATGGCGTACTGACCCACCACAGCAAAAGACTGCCATTGACTGGCCGCCAGCACCGCTGACGAGAGCACCACCAGAAACACCCCCAAAAACAGCAGCCACAGCACGCTCATTTCAGCCAAAAATGACTGCACCAGCCGGGATTTGAACCGTGAAAAAATGGGCGTACTTGGAGCATGTGCCGAAGTTACAGCTGTGTTAGCAGCCTTATCGTCAACTGCAGCCATCCCCTGCCCTGGGTTAGGAGCCTTGTAGGGAACGGGCAGACGACTGCACAGCTGGCGGCCAATACTCACGGCTTGACCGTCAGACAGTAGCCCCAGCGCCATCCACCGGTCCAACTCCTGCAAAAGGTGAGCATTAGCTGCTTCAGTATCGAGGTCTATCGGTATTTTCAGCCACATAATTACCCCAGGGGTTGAGGGATACAGGAACACATCTTGATTGTGGCGAGCCCACCCATCAACGCCCATGAGTGTTACGAAGCGTATATGGTGGCCGGCCAGATAGCCGCACTAAAACGAGACACACCGAAGTAAGCCGAAATTTCTCATATCAAACCCTCAGCTTCTATTCCCCATGGCCCACTCCCTCCAGCCTCCAATTGTTAAGTAAATTAACGTTCTACCTATTCGTGCTTAACAAAGCTGTTGCATTCCCCATGTTTGGTTAGCTTCTGTGAGATTATTGGGCTCAGATGCAGCTGGCGCATGGGCGCATGTCGGCTCTGCACCGTCTTTGAATTTGGTTCGGGGGCGGTGATTCTTAGAGATGACCTACAGCCTGAGCGATTTGGCTAGCGTTATAAATTCGAATTTCCTGTCTTACGACTGTCCATTTCATAGGAAGACGTTCTTATGGCAACTAGTTTTGCAAGCGCAACTGGAGCCCCCGAGGTGGGTAACGTTGCGACTCCGATTAACTCCTCTGCGGTTGCACGTACTTACATTAATAATTTGCCTGCCTATCGTGCAGGGCTATCTCCATTTAGCCGTGGCTTAGAAGTGGGTATTGCCCATGGCTACTGGTTCTATGGACCCTTTGCTCTGTTAGGTCCACTACGGAATACAGATTACAGTGCGGTAGCTGGAGCCCTGTCTGCAGTTAGCTTTGTGTTTATTTTGACCGTAGCGATTGCTATTTATAGTGCTACTAATCCTGACGGTCCTGAGGGCACGCTGACAACACCCAACCCTCCTGAGTCCTATGCTACTCGTGAAGGCTGGAGTAATTTTGCCAGCGGCTTCTTTATTGGCGGCTGCGGCGGTGCTGTATTTGCGTTTCTGCTCACTCAAAGCCCTCACCTGCTACCTCTACAGGCAATCTTTGGTGGTATGTAAGGCTTATCTTTAGCAGCTGCTAGAGAATTTAGGCAGAATTTTTAGCAATCAGCGCCTCCTTTACGGGGGCGCTGATGCTTTTAAAGAGATCTCTGATGTTGGTCCATGGATTTATTTGAGCAACATCGGCAAACATTGCTAGACAAAGAAGCGCCCCTAGCGGCGCGGATGCGGCCTCGCACCCTAGACGACTATGTGGGCCAGAATGCCATTGTGGGTCCAGGTCGGCTGCTGCGTCGAGCGATTCAGGCCGATCAGCTATCATCGCTGCTATTTTATGGCCCACCAGGGACGGGCAAGACAACCCTGGCCCAGGTAATCGCCAATACCACCAAGGCTCACTTTATTGCCATTAATGCGGTGCTGGCTGGGGTCAAGGATATTCGCAGTGCGATCGCAACCGCCCAAGACCTGCGCGGTCAGCACGGCCAGCGCACCATCCTATTCGTCGATGAGGTACACCGCTTTAATAAGTCGCAGCAGGACGCTCTGCTACCCTGGGTGGAAAACGGCACCGTTGTGCTAATTGGAGCCACCACCGAGAACCCTTATTTTGAAGTCAATAAGGCCCTAGTCAGCCGGTCGCGAGTATTTCAGCTGCAGCCACTGAAGCCCGATGATCTCCGCCAGATTGTGCAGCAGGCGCTGACCGATAGTGAACGGGGCTATGGCGATCGCCCTGTTCAACTTGACGATGATGCCCTTGACCATTTGGTTAATATTGCTAACGGCGACGCTCGCGCCCTGCTCAATGCCCTTGAACTAGCGGTAGAGACCACCCCATCCGGCACCTCCATCACCCTGGCAGTCGCCGAAGAGTCAATTCAACAGCGGGCGGTTCTATACGACAAAGAAGGCGACGCCCATTTCGACACCATCAGCGCCTTTATTAAAAGCATGCGGGGCTCGGACCCAGACGCCACGCTGTACTGGCTAGCCCGCATGGTCTACGCCGGAGAAGACCCCCGGTTTATTTTTCGACGCATGGTGATTTTTGCTGGAGAGGATGTGGGTTTATCAGACCCTAACGCGGTCATTGTCGCTAACAGCTGCGCCCAAGCCTTCGACCGCATTGGCATGCCAGAGGGCCGCTATCCGCTGGCTCAAGCGGCACTTTACCTGGCCACCTGCCCCAAGTCCAACAGCGTCATGGGCTTTTTTGACGCTCTGGCCACAGTAGAAAAAGAACGAGAGGCGAATGTGCCTAACCCGCTGCGGGATGCCAATCGGGATAAAAAAGAATTTGGTCACGGTCAGGGATATTTGTATCCCCATGCCTACCGCGACCACTGGATAGAACAGCAGTATTTACCCAGCAGCCTGCAGGGTCAGGTATTTTACCAACCGTCAAACCAAGGATATGAAGACACGATTCGGCTCGAGGTAGCCCGCAAACGCGAGGCCCAGCTAGCGGCTGTCATGGAGGCCGATCTACCCGAGGTGCTGACATTTGGCCCCACCGATAGAGCCCAAGAGCAGTGGCTACAGAGAACCCTGGGAAATATGGGAGAGCAGCTGCGAGCGGTGTGCGATCGCATCTACACAACTCTAGCCCCCCAGCGACATCACGTCTTGCTGGACCTCAATGCGGGGCTGCTCACCTGGGAGGCCCTGCGGCAGGTACCAGAAGGGGGCGTCTATGCCTGCGCCCAAACGTTGGATACCTACACAGCACTCAATGAACAAGCTCAAACGCTGACGGACCTAGCCCGTCCCATCTTTCTTTGCACACCGCTACCGGACCTACCAAAAACCTTAACGCTTACAGCCCCCAATATCAGATTCGATGGCATTGTTGGCCGTAACGCTCTCAAAGAGCCCCAGCGCCAAAGGCTATTCAAACAGCTATCAGCGCATGTCGCCCCCAGAGGTCGTATCGTCTTAGCAGAAACCATTCCCTTTCGGACGCTACGGCTTTATAGCCTGCTAAAAACACTGCCAGCTAAGCTTTTCAAAGCCTTACAGCAGGCGGAAGACAGCCTGTATACCAGTGACCCAGAGCGGTATTGGGATATAGATTCTATCCCAGGCTGGTTTGAGGATACAGGCTTTGTCGCTGATATTGAGACTATAAAACTTTCTACGCAGTTAGCGGTTACCCAACAGCTGCAAGAACGCTGGTTTAGTTCAGAGTCTCGCTATATGAGACATTTGGCCCAAACGCTGTCAGATAAAGATTTGACAGTTGTTCGACAGGCCTATAAAAGAGATTTAGGAACAAGCATCACCTGGGAAACAAGCATTGTTGTTGTGGTCGCTCACCTGTCCAACAGCCCCAACAAGACATCTGCCTGAGAACATCGATCGATCATCAAAACCTTTTATCCGAGCTACTTCCAGCTAAAATAAGAGTCTGGCGTTGCTTGTATCCGATATGGTTTCAGTTTCCAATAAAGAGACACAGCCTGCCGATATACCAACATCCACAGAAGATGTGCGCCCCCTGTTTGAACAAGGGTTGCAGAAGATGAGCGTTGACGACTACCCAGCCGCGCTGCTTCTGTTTGAACAGATTTTAGATATTAAGTCTGATATTCCCAACGTGTGGGAGAAAACCAGCCTTGTCTTGCAAAAGCTGGGTCGGTATGACGAGGCCATTGCAACCAACACCAAGGCCATGGAGCTTTACCAGACGGGGGCTAAAGCCCTAGCCGTCGATATCAGTCAGGGATGGACAGCACTACAGTGGGCCACTGCAGGAGACTCATCATTTTTTCATCAGCGATACGATGAGGCGATCGCCGCCTACAATACTGCCCTTAGGCTCCAGGCAGATCTACCAGACGTACTTTACAACAAAGGTGTAGCGCTGGTTAATTTAGGCCATTATGCCCAGGCTATCGCCGCCTATGACGCCGCTCTCAAGCTCCAGCCCGACCTACACAAAGCCTTTAATAACAAGGGGCTTGCCCTGGTTAAACTCGAAGCGTACGAACAGGCCATCGCCGCCTATGACGCTGCTCTTAGCCTCAAACCAGATCTGCACCAAACGCTTAACAATAAAGGTCTGGCCTTAGTCAAACTCAAGCGCTATGAAGCTGCGATCGCAGCCTACGATGCGGCCCTCAGCCTCAAACCTGATAAATACAGCACGCTCTACAACAAAGGGCTGGCCCTCGCTAAACTGAATTGCTACCAAGACGCGATCGCAGCCTATGACGCAGCCCTTAGCCTTAAGCCCAATCTGCAGGACGCGCTTTACCACAAAGGGATATCGCTGGCGGCGCTGGGCCGTCATCAGGACGCTACGTTGGTCTATGATGATTCGCTGGCGATCAACCCCGGTCTCTACGACGAGCTTTACTGCAAAAGCGAAGCACTATACGAGCTAGGCCGCTATCAAGATGCGCTAGCCGCCTGCGATGCGACGTTGGCCCTGCATCCAAATGAGCATAAAGCACGCTGTCTCAAAGGTCAGGTGCTCCATAAATTAGGTCGTTATCAAGCTGCGATCGCGCTCTACGACACCCTCCTCGCTACCCATCCTGACAACCCCACGGCCCTCTGCAGCAAGGGGCATTCGCTATTTAAGCTCGGGCGTTTTAACCAGGCCATTGCCGTTTATGACACAGTTCTCAACCTTGAACCCAGCAACCGAGACGCCCTTTATAGCAAAGGGGTAGCCCTGGCTAACTTGGGGAGGTATGAAAGTGCGATCACAGCCTACGATACCCTCCTCACCCACCAGCCCAACGACTCCAAAACCCTCCACAGAAAAAGCACCGCGCTACAGGCACTAGACCGCCATTCAGAAGCAAAAGCAGTCCAAAACGCTTCAGTTTCAATAAATCTAGCTTTCAAAAACGAGTCATCGGCTCCCGACTTCTAGTATCCCTACGCCCTCTAACTAAGCCCAAAAACGAGACGACCAACAACCTTTTACGGTGCGCAGCGAATGCGGAGCAGCGTAACCGACCCACCGACCACCCAAACCTGCCTCGTAGAGAAACGACACCAATTTTTGTAGGGAGCGTGGGGGCGTCGAGGCCCCCACGAATAGGGAGGGTTCAGGAGGGAAAGTCCTGAGCAGCCCCTATCGCACATAGCCAATAGACTCAAGCAACTTTCCTAACCAAGTTGTCCCTAACCAAAAGACTCTATGAGATCTATTCAGTTCTTGACCTACAGCTCTCACTAAAATGGACTCATAGAGCCGTAACTCCCAATGTTCAAATGTTCAATCGCCTCTTTGGTCGTCAGCCCAACCCACCCGAAGAACCGCCCGTCGATTACAAAGCACTGTTTAACCAAATTATGGACGGTCTCGCTGCAGGCTGGTCGGCTGATCAATTAAAAGCTTGTTTGGCAAGACAAGAAAATGACCAGAAATTTGTTGAGTGGCTATATCGCTATGGCAAGCGAGAGCAAATAGAGCCAGAGGTTGCTGAGCGGTTGGTGCAGTGGGGGGAGATAGACTATGGTGCTGTAGGGAAAATGGCCAAAGATGTTGGTGAACAAATTTTACATCCGTCTTCCAACAGCTCTGATAGAGCTGGATCTAAGCCATCCTTGGATAAATCCGAGATTGGATCAATTCTATTTGATGGATTTCCGGTATCCAGTTCTTTAGAAGATAGAGCACAAGAACTTATTGTTCAGTCGTTTCAACAATTTTTGATAAATAAAGATTACTCAGAAGCACAGAAAATTGCCTATGCAGCCACCCAACTAGCGCCTGAGTATTACCCTGCATGGCAACATTTAGGGGAGCTGATGAATATGACACAACAAGATCAGCAAGCCCTTCAAGCCTTCAATGTTGCCATTAGCCTCAAGCCAGACAGCGATGAGGCATTACATGGCAGAGGCATATCTCTAGACCAACTTGGCTACCATGAGAAGGCTATCGCTGCATTTGATAGGATCTTGGCATTGAACTCAAATGACCATCAGGCGTATTACAACAAAGGTCTATCACTGCACAACTTAGATCGTCATAAGGAAGCTATCTTTGCTTTCAATGAGGCCATAGCTATTCAGCCGGACAAACATAAAGCCCAATATCAAAAGGGTCTGTCATTACATAAGCTAGGTCGCTATGAAGAGGCTATCAAAGCCTATGAAGCTTCGATAGCCATAAAATCTGATAAATACGAAGCTTTCAGTGGCAAAGGTAATGCATTGGATAAATTAGGTCGTCGTGAAGAAGCCATCATTGCTCATGATGCCTCACTGAGCATTAAGCCAGATTTTCACATTGCATGGTACAACCGTGGCAGCTGTATTGCTCACAATCGCTTACAGGGTAATGATTTGCCAGTTTCTTTTTTCTCTTCGGAGCTTCTGCTTCAACATCCCGAACTTCAACAACGTGGTTATTCAGGTCAACTTGCCTGCTACCAAGTCGGCTTACAATATGTTCCAAAAGAAACCAATGCCCTTGGCTGGGGGCTACTTCATCGCGCGACAGGTCAAGCTCATTACTACCACGATCGCAATAATTCCATCCAACTCCATAAAGCCCTAACCGAATACGACCAAGCCCTTACTACCCTCACTGCCAAGACCTATCCTACTGAGCATCTTGAAGTCCTCCAATTTTGCATACGTATCCACCTCAAGCTCAACAATAATGAACAGGTCCATGCTCTCTATCGGCAGGCTCTCATCGTTTTTCAAAACCTCCTCAATCAAGCAAAGTCCGATGCCCAACGTCGCCGCATTGAAACCCAATTTTTCGACCTCAGCCACCTCCAGGTAGATCTGCTCATCGCTGATAGCCTCACTACTGAAGCCCTCCTCACTGCCGAAAGATACAAAAACCGAGTCCTCACCTGGATTCTCGATCACTGGCAGGAGCAAACTATCTCCCCCAGCCTCGACCAAATTCACACCCTGTTATCCTCCCAAACTGCCATCATCTACTGGCACCTCAGCGACGACACCCTTACCACCTTCGTCTTCACCGACAGCGTCGCTGTCACCGCCACAACACAACCCAGCCAGCCCTTAGAAACCTGGCTAAACACCTGGACCCGAGACTACAACGACTACCGGACCAAAGGTAAATCCCCTTCAGATCCGTTGGTAGAAAATAGAGAAACCCACCCTTGGCGCATAAACCTCTCTAACCGCCTTAACGGCCTCAAAACCATTCTCGGTATCAACAAACTGGCCGAAAATCTTACCAATATCGAAGACCTCATCCTCATCCCCCACCGCGACCTTCATCGTCTCCCGCTTCACGCCTTTTTCCCCGAGAACCTAACTACCACCTATCTTCCTAGCGCCCAGATTGGCCTTACTCTGCCATCTACGCCTAAGTCTCTTACCCCACTGCTCAACCTCGACGACCCTGACACCGAGCAACCCCAAATGCCCTACGCTCGCCTCGAATCTGCTCTTATTCGTCAGCTCGTCGGTAATACCACTCACTTGACCGACACCATCACCACCGCCACCGCCACCGAAGCCCTACAAAGCGATCACTCGACTCTTCATTTCACTGGTCACGGCGAATACAACCACCATCAACCAGAAAACTCTGCCCTCCAGCTCTCCGATGGCATCCTTACCGCTAAACAAATCAGCACCCTCGACCTCTCCAGCTATGGCCTCATCTGCCTCGCCTCTTGCGAAACGGCCCTCACTGGCACCGAAACCATCGCTACCGAATACGTCGGCCTCGTCAGCGCTTTCCTTAAAGCCGGGGCCTCCAATGTTCTCAGCACCCTCTGGCAAGTAGATGAAATTGCCAGCACCTGGCTCATTGTTCGTTTTTATCAAGCGCTGCTAGCGGATCAGCTCCCCGCCAAAGCACTCCACATTGCCCAGCACTGGCTCCGCACGGTTACCGCCACTGACCTAGCCACTTGGATTACCAACCTTAGCCACACTTCTGGCCTCAGTATTGGTACTGTTGATGTCCTAAACTCCTATGCAGCAGTCACCTTAGAAGACCATGCAGATTCATTAAATCAGCCTCTGTATAGCGATCCCTTTTTCTGGGCAGGCTTTACACTAACGGGTAGAGGCTAAAAACCATGACGAATTTGGGCAAGCCATGACCGTCTCAAACCAAGACATCAACTGGGAAGCACTGCTCTACGCTTTAGCCGCCCAAACTGAACCGCTGCCCGATTCACTTAATCAGGCACATCAAACAGCGGTGCAAGCTTCCCCAGAGAATAAGCCCCAAGCGCTTAATGCGCTGCGTCAGCACATTAAGCAATACCCTGATTTCGAGACGGCCTATAGCGACGGTCTCAAACAAGCCACGCGTAACTACAAGTCTCAGCACCGAACCAAGGGCATTGCTGCCACATTGCCCGCTGGCACCACATGGGAGCTGCTGCTTGGGGATATTGTGCAAACCCCTAACCCGGTCAATGCTGCCAAGCGCTACTTACAAGCAGAACAGCGACGTGGAACAGTTGAAAAATCTGAGAATGCCTGGGCCAAGACGGACCGTCTTATGGTGATGACTGCTGGTGGCGTAGCTTTGGGTACGGCAATAGCAAGGTGGCCTGGAGCCATTATTGGTGGCTTAGCAGCCATTGGTTGCTGGTACTACGTCAGCATTCTGAAGGCAAAGTCAGCATCTAAAAATCTGTAAATGACAGATCAGCAGTTTCTTTATGTCTGGCTGGGAACCATGGCTGTGCTATCCGCTGCCGTGTTTCTATACAGAACCTATCGGGGTCGTCGGGCACCAGTATTTTCAGACTTCTTGGTGGTTGGATTTACCCTTGCAGGCATTATTACTCTGATACGTGGCCTCATAAAGGTGATTGTTACTAATCCTGAAATTCAGACTGCGCTGGAATGGGACGGCACAATTGCATTCTGCTTAGGTTCGTTTTTTGGTATTTATTTTGCGGCGAAGGAAATCATTAAACTGTTCTAAGACAAATATGACAGCCTTAAACTTTCCTATTTTCCATAATGCCAGTAACAATTCGCTCTAAACCGTAACCAACGGCTTGACATAGCGAATCCCTCAGCATTGCCTTCATATGAAGGTTGCAATTTCGTAACCTTTTCCACAAGGCTCAATAATTCTTAGCGCCATCGGCAGGTGTTAGCACCACCGTACCGATGACTCGCCCCCGAGATTCTTACGCAATCCCGGCGGTTGGGGTTGATTTTACCTCAGCCACCCCGATTTGCACTACATCAAGCGGGGTGGCTAAGCCTTATTGGGTCTTGGTTTCCTCCTAACAAACATTTTAATTCGGAGAACCAAGACACCATGTTTCAAGAATTCACTCAGGGCTCTGGCGGGTCCACAGTTCCGCCTACCCATCCGGCTGTTTTGCCGGACTATGAATACAAGCACGTACGCCATCTCATTTTTGGCGATCCCATGGTCATCCGATTGACAATTCAGCTACTCCATAAGCTCAACTACGCCGAACCTAACGACTGGAGCCAGCCCTTACCCACCGGGCAGCCCAACGAGGTAATGACCATTCTGATGAAGCGGGTACGGCTGAATTAGCCGACCATAAGCCAGCAGGACGACATTTGCCCCTGCTGGCTAGCTGTTTTCACTATCTACAATCAAATTTTCCAACGATGCCTGCAAATCCTCTGTCAATGTCGCTACGGCCTTTCGACGGCTACTTTTATAGTCATCCCACCGCTCACTAACACCAATCGGCTCCCCCACCGTCAGCAGCGCTTCTCGCTTTCCCAAAGAAGGCCGGGGAAACGGATTTTCTCCTTCAATGCGGGCCACCATATCGGCCAGTAGTAAAACAGTTTCCGCAAATCGTTCCGCCGTGGGCTTTTCCAACACATAGCGTCCTGTTACCGCAACAAAACTTTCCACTAGACGCATATGCCACATCCGCAAATCAGCCTCTTCTGCTACCCGGTCGGCCAGACCTCGCTCGACGGGCGATAGCGCTGTCTCGTCCCGTAAATCCTCTCGAAAAATACGCTCCCACCCAGCCTGTTCTAAACGACGACAGCGATCGATTACGGAGCCTTTGGGGCGCAAATCAAAATACTTCTCCGCTACTGCCAGGGCCCCGTTGAGCAAATGCTGTAAACGCACCGCTAGCCTGGCATTAGCCTCTGTGTCATCCGTATCGGGTCGTTCTAAACCATAAATCTGATGGTAATAGCCCTCCATCAGACTCAGCAGATGCTCAGCTAGCTTGTATAAACGTCCATAGAGATTAGTAATTTGAGCCGTGGGCAGTTCTACAGGCGGTACAAACTTTTCGTTAGTGGCTATTCCACTGCGAGTTTCTAACTGGCTGAGTAGCCGATCAATCTCATCCCAAGGTGGCGTGATATATCGATACTGAATGCCGATAGGGACGATATAGACCGGCTCAGACCGCTCAGCCTTGACCAAATCCTCGACACACCAAAAGGCTAGCTGTGACACCCCTGGCTCTAAAGGGCTAACAATTTCGTTATGGCCGTTGTTACCACCTTCTGGGGCTGCTGCCAGTGGAAACTGCCCCTGACTCAACAGCTGTCGGGCAGATTTGAGGGCAACCAGGTCAAGCTTACCGCGCTGAATGGAAACCCCACCCAAACGAGAACACAGCCTCCCAACCCAGTTTCCAGCCCACAGGGGAATCCCTCGGTCATAGATGAAATGACTGTGGACGGGCTCTAGGGCTATATCTAACCGTTTTGCGGAACGGGGGACCGCCTGCCATAGCAGATGAGCCATCCCATAGGCGTCTTCGGGAGCCGGGTGACGAAATGCCAGCAAAAATCGATTTTGTCCTGTTTGAAACTCCTGATAAAGCCGAGCTAAGACATCGGCATTACTGACGTTGATGTTGACCACATCAGTCTGCCAGCGCACCCAGCCTGGTAATACTGCCTTGACAAACCGCCGTACCCAAGGATGAAAACGCTCTGGAATAAAGTCCAATGGGGGTTGGGCATGGGTAATCACGTTTGTCACAACATCGGTCCTCTAACAGACAGGGCGCTTGATAATCACTTACTAGTTACAGTCAACTTTAACGACGTCATAATGGAGATAATCGGCTGTAACAGTTTCTGTATTGTCTATTCTCAAAGACAGTGAAACCTTTATATATTCTGGATTACGGATTCAGGAGATCGCTTGTTAAACTTGGGGGATTTTAATATTTACCTGTAGCGTTTAAAGCTTCCATAAAAGGCTGTATGGCTAATCTCTGAATTTGAAGAGGCAGGTTTTAATAAACAAAGATATAAATAACGCACTACCTTTGATAAGTTCACATCTTATTAGATTGCTAAGCGCTTACAGAAGCTCTAGTTATTAGGGCTTTTGTCTGTTTTACTCGTTGTCAGTTCAATCTCTAACAGATTTTTGCTGTACTCAACAATGGGGACAACACTGTAGGCAACCGGTGATTTTCACTATCTACCCCTTTAATCTTCTGATTTTTCTTTCCTTGCAAGCCAGATTTGTAATGCTGAGACCCTTGCTTGTGAACTACTGAATTAGGGTGACAATCGACCGCACTTATAGCCTATTGCTGTTAAGTTGTTCAGTCATTGTCCATGTCCACGCTTAGAGCTTCCCATTCCGATCACCAAGGTGTAAAAAATATGCCTATTAATGCATCTAGCATTGAGGCTTCAGTACCTTTGGAGGCATTAATTCATAACGTCAATAACGATTTTGATACAGCTAATACAATCATCGAATCCATACTGACAGTTAAAGAGCGCTGTCAAGTGACACCTTTTTACATTCAGGCGGTTATTGCTAATTCTTCTGTATTTTTAGTCTCTAATACGGGCAATTCTGAAGCCTTAAATCTTACTAGTGCAGGAGCCTGTTGGTTGCTAGGGCAGTCGGGCACCTGTGCACTTCCACTAAAAAATTCAACGGTGGCTCCCTGCCATGCTGTGATTCGTCATACCCCTGAAGCTGGTTTTTTTATCGCTGATGTGGGTAGCCAATCAGGTACGTATTTGAACCGTCGTCGTCTGCCACCTCAAAAGCGAAAACAGCTCAGAGATGGGGACATGATTGAGCTCGGCAATCTAGTAGTGGAATTCTTTGTAGATAATTTTGATCGTCTTGAAGACCCACTGAGTAGCCATGATCTTGACTATCGGGGACATGACGTGACCTACACGGGTATGGAAACCCTTAATTAGAAAAACTAGAAAGTCTGAAACGGCCAGTGCTCCAGTGACCCGAAAGTTAAGTCACCGGAGCACTGATAGTATTATTCATCTTTTTGGAACAACACTGCCCGAGCTGACGGCTCACGCTGGTACTGACCACCTGGAAGTTGGACGATCAGGCTGGCTAGCTCTAATTGCAATAGGCCACTCAGCAGGGCACTGGTGTCTAGCTGGGTGGCTTCGACTAGCTTATCTAAGCTGACAGGAACATGCGAAACTGATTGAAAGATAGGGGTTAAGGTCTCATCTAGCGTCACAGTCAGGGTGGGTTCAGGAGAAATTTCTGGTGATGGGTCAGAGATAGCTGACTGCTCGTTTGACGAGACGGGCTGGGCATGGCCAATCGTCTCTTTGGGCTGAGGATTTGTTGTCTGATGCGCGATGTCGCGGCTGAGCAGGGCGTCAACCAGCTGTTGTTCGCCTGTTACGAGAGTAGCACCAATATTGGCTAGGATGAGGCAACCGCGAGCAGTGGGGTTATCCAGCCCATCGGGTACAGCATATACACGACGTCCATAGTCATTAGCAAAGTCTGCTGTGATTAGCGCACCGGAGCGCTCTGGGGCTTCGGTAACCAGAGTGGCATGACTTAAACCAGCAATAATCCGGTTACGTCGAGGAAAATGCGATCGCTCTGGGCCAGACCCATTAGGATATTCGCTCAAAATGAGTCCTGTTTTTAAGATGCGCTGGTAGAGCCCAGCATTACTACGGGGATAGACTATGTCCACCCCTGTCCCCAATACAGCAATTGTCTGCCCCTCGCTATCGAGACAGCTTTGATGGGCGTAGGTATCAATCCCGGCAGCCATGCCTGACACGATGGTAATCTGCTGTTGGCTCAGGCGACGACTCAGACGCTGGGTCCAACGGCGACCATAGGGGCTAGGGCGACGGGTGCCGACAATGCCAACAGTAATGGCTGCCGTCTGATTCGGACGGAACGGTCCTCGATAATAGAGAACAGGGGGCGGATCTGGAATCTCCCATAGCAGTCTGGGATAGTCGGCATCGGCAGGAGTCCAAAAGTTGAGGCGCTGTGTAATGTAGCGGTCTAGCATCTGTTGGGGGTTGAATTGCGATCGCAATTCGCCAATTCGATCGGCAGTCACTAACCCAATACCCTCAACGGCAAGCAGATCACCCGGAACAGCCTGCCAGGCCAGGCTCAGTAAACCAAAGTGCTCGTACAGCCGTTTGATTAAAACCGGCCCTACATCCTTAATGTGCGCCCAAGCTAGCCAATATGCGCGTTCCAACCCGGATTCCCCGTCAGTCCGACGGTTCTAGCATGCCCAAAGAGCTTCACCAAAAAGAGAATGCCCTACCCAGCAGTGGTGCGCTGCTGCTTGAGATAGTCAAAAACGCTTTTATCACCAATATCTGGCGGGATAGGCTGCACTGACTTCCGGAACGCAAAGATCGTAAACAAAACGGCCCAGACTACCAGCAAATCTCGTCCCAGGGTCACTGGTAGCGCACCGAGCATATGGGTCAGTAGCAGGGCGGGCACCAGCAGAGTCAGCACCTTTGTTTCCAATCGATTAAAACAAAAGGCTTCCTTAAAGAAAATGCCCGTCAGGGCCGCAAACGTGAACCCAATCCCCAAAATAGACAGAGGCTGCTGGTAGACCGTCAACGCCAGCGGTCCGGGCACAGCCAAAGTAATCCCCAGACTGGTCAAGCCGCCGACTAGCCAGAAAATCTGCAGCGCCAAATGCAAAGGACGCAAATAGATGTGAATAAACCAAAGGCTCACCCCTAGCCCCAGCCACATCAGCGCATAAAAGCCAGAGATTAGCCACAGGAGGCCGCCACCACCCGCGAGCAGACACACAACCGCTAGGGCAAAACTTAGGGCGGCAACGCCCAGACCCATGCGATAAATTACCACCTCGCGGCGGTCGTCTGGGGTAACTGTAAACGGGCCAAACTGCCCTTCATAGCTCTCTAGACTCGGTTTTGCTGTGACCACGATAACCTCCTGGAAAGAGTGCAATCTGTGAAATCGGCCGCCTCAAGCTCTAAGGCTTAATTGACAGCGGTAGTTCAATCGTAAAGCACGTCTGGTCATCTCCACTCGTAACCTTAATAACACCGTTAATATGTTGCACCAGCTTCTGGACCAAGGCTAACCCCAACCCCGTCCCCCCCTGCTTCCATGGATCGGCGCTGGGAACTCGGTAAAACTTATCAAAAATTCGCGGTAGCTCATCTTGGGGAATTTCCACCCCGGTATTAACTAAGTCGAGCTGGAGCATCTCCGCTTCTGTCTGTTTAACAGATAGGGTAATTTTCCCCCCAGGCGGCGTATATTTGCAGGCATTGTTCAAAAGTTCTGCCCAAATTCGATCCAAGCTGGCTAGATCCGACTGCAGCACAGGCAAATTTTTAGCAATGAGGACATTTAACGTCTGCTCACGACTGGTGGCTCGTTCTTGAAAACTATTAACCAGCGCCGGCAGCCAATCAGCAAGTTGAATAGCTGCCGGTGCTAAATTGTGATTGCCGACATCTAAACGCTGCAGGTCTAACAAATCGTTGATAAGACTGATTTCTCGTTCACATTCTTCTTTAAGAATGCGATAGTAGCGGGCAATCCGGCTCTGCTCAGTATCGGGTCTTGTCAGTTCTTGATCTAGCCCCAGCTCCTGGGACAGAGTCACGCCCAAAAGCTGTAGCGCTACCCGCATACTGGTTACTGGTGTGCGGAGTTCATGGGAGACTGTGCTCAAAAAGTCGTCTTTGAGGGTATTGACCTGCTCTAGCTCCCGCACCTGGGTCTGGGACTCCTGATAGAGACGGGCCTGACGAATGGCAATGGCACACTGGTTGGCGACCTGCTGCACCAGCCGAATTTCATATTCACTAAAGCCATGGTCCTTGTCGTTAATCAGCCACAGGTCCCCCAGTACGCCCCTGTCATCAAAAATCGAACAGGCAAGCATCGACACTAAACCTCGCACTGGGTTAGGAGCGATGGAGCAAAACTGAAAATACTGCCCTTCCAGCAGCTGGTGATAAACTTCTGGAAATGCTTCCATTTGAGACACCCGCCCTCGATCAGAAGGGAGCGTAGTGTATTCGTAATAGATGGTGGATGTGCCCTGTTCTAGATCGTAAAGCGATGTATTAGAACCTCGGACATTGAGGGCTTCTGTTAACTCTTGGACCGCTGTTTGAAGAATCTGTTTTTCGTCTAGACTATCCCGCACTCGGTCGGTAATTCGCTTCAGGGTAGCTTCAAATTCTGTTAGCTGATCTAGAGCACTGTTGCGCTCATCGAGCTTTTTTCGTAACTCACTGTTGACCTGGCGAAGCTGGGTCAGTTCGCTGACATCTTGCAGCGTATTGATGAGGATAGTTCCAGTTTCTGTCTGCAGGAGAGAACGTCTGCCCAAAAACTGACACAGTCCAGCAGCCGTACGTAGGGTAACAGACCGATCGGCAACAGCTCCTGTCTGAAAAAAGCAGTCATCTTGCGATCGCAACAAATCCGCATCAATCACGGCTGCCACATCATGGTCTAAACATCCTACCAGCTCTTCTAAGGATGTCTTGAGCAGCTGACAGCAGGCCGTATTTGCAAATAACCAGCGATGGTCTCGACCTTTAACATAGATAGGAGCAGTCACCGCATTGAGCGAGTGGGCCAGCAAATCTGAAGCATCGACCTGGGGCGCAACGGATAAACTCATTGGGCAGGCTTAATAGGGATTCCCTAACTATGCCCTGGTTTCTCAGAAAACGGGCGACCCTGTATCGAAGAGCCAGCTAGATTCAAATAAATCCGTAATCCTACTGATAAGGTTCACTCCAAAATAAACTCTGCTCAAGACGCCTGTAGAATTCTAGAGTTTGTTTCTGGTCAAATCCATGGGTTCTGTTCTCGCTAACCGTCTTCTAGCACCCGATATTGATGGGCAGACGCTGACATATCCGCTGCTTCAGCTGGGGGTTTTAGCATCCGGTAGCGGTAGCAATTTTGAAGCGATTATGGGCGCTATTCAACGCTCAGAACTACAGGCGCAGGTCACAGTGGTTATTTGCAATAATCCTGGAGCCAAAGTTCTTGAAAGGGCCGAGCGTTGGGGAGTTCCCCATGTGGTCTTAAACCATCGAGAGTTTGAGTCTCGCACCGCGCTCGACCAGGCAATTGTCGCTACGCTCATGGCTCACAACACTGACTGGGTGATTATGGCAGGCTGGATGCGACGTGTAACCCAGCATTTGATTAATGCGTTTGCCGGACGCTTGCTCAATATTCATCCCAGCCTGCTGCCTAGTTTTCCGGGCCTCCATGCCGTCCAGCAGGCTCTAGATGCAGGCGTTGCGATCGCAGGCTGCACCGTCCACCACGTAGAGCTAGCTGTTGATAGCGGCCCTATTATCATGCAGGCTGCTGTCCCTGTACTATCCGACGATACCGAAGAGAGCCTCCAAGCAAGAATTCAAATCCAGGAACATCAAATCTATCCCAAAGCGATTGCCCTAGCGGCCCACAGCCGTTGCCTATAGGTTTACTCAGAGCGGTTTTTCCACCCCAGGCAGTGCCTTAAGTTAAGTACACAGCGGTTTTACTCCGGAAGTTTGATAACAGACAGCGAATGTATCAATAGTCACTTACACCGCTGTCATGTTCAACACGACCCAACTGCTGGGCAAAGATTTAGAAGCGTTGGTACGAACAGCGCTCCTGCATAGGGAACTCTCTCCAGGTGTGGCCAACGCAATCAATCAATATCGAGCCCAGTCTGGGCTCACGACGGCCCAAAAGCGACAGCTAGAGATTCTAGACCGGGCCATCGTTGAAGGCTGCGTCCTGCCAGTACGAGGACACTAGGCTATCCGTTAAGCCAGGTGGTCATTTATAGTAGTGATACGGGTGGCTCTATGGTTACCCAACTGCTGCTTTCTAAAGACGCCATGTTTTTGAGTTCGATATTCCACAGCTGCCGCTGGGTTGTCGTGGTTGCGATCGCACTAGCCATCAACCTCACGATGGCTTCGCCCGCCAACGCCACTGGGGTATACGATATGCCTCTTACCCCTAGTGCTGATAGCTGGGTAATCGACGACGCCAATCAGATCACACGGCTAAATGAGAGCAATCTCAATAAGGAGCTTAAACAGCTAGCAGAAGCCACCGGTCAGGAAGTGCGCTATGTGACTATTCACCGTCTAGATTATGGTGAAACCGCACAGAGTTTTGCTGAGCAGCTGTTTGACCGCTGGTTTTCCACACCCGAAGCGGGAGTTAATCAGACAGTCGTCGTTTTAGACGATGTTACTAACAATATTGGACTCAAATCGGGTGACGAGACAACGGCCCTCCTGTCTCCGGACATCGCCGAAAGCATTACCCAAGAAACAATGAAAGCTCCCTTGCTCAAAAGCAACAGCTACAATCGCGCCTTTGATGATGCCACCGAACGGTTGGCATTAGTCCTCGCGGGCGAGCCTGATCCAGGTCCCCCCATTATGGAAGAGACCATCAATGTCGAAGGCACCTTTGCCACCGCAGAAGAGACCGAAGAAAATCGGACAATCTCCACATGGGTCGTTGTCGTATTGCTGATTTTGGCCACCGTCATCCCCATGGCGACCTACTATTGGTATCTATCCGTAGGTGGTTAGAGCAATCCAGTTTTAGCTGTCACAACTAGCTAAACGGCACCAATCAGGCAAAGATTACAAAAAAGCGACCCGAGTTGGGTCGCTTTTTGCTTTTGCATTAAATGTCTGAGATCACAAAATCTCTAGTCAATTAGGCATAAACCGCTTCTAAGGCATCACTGGTTACACCCTGCAGCAGACCTTCGCTCAGCGCCATGTGCAGCATCAAATCAACCACACGGTTAGAGTAGCCCCACTCATTGTCATACCAGGTCAGCAGCTTAAAAAAGTTGGGATTAAGTTCGATACCAGCTCCGGCATCAAAGATGCTAGAACGAGGGTCGCCAACAAAATCAGTCGAGACAACCGGATCTTCGGTATAGCCCAAAACGCCCCGCAGTCCGTTCTGTGAAGCGGCTTTCATCACATCACAGATTTCCCGATAGTTGGTAGCCTTCTCTGTCCGCACAGTCAGGTCCACAATCGATACGTCTGGGGTAGGTACCCGCAGCGCCATCCCTGTAAGCTTGCCAGTTAGCTCTGGGAGTACCAGAGTAACGGCTTTTGCCGCGCCAGTGGAAGCCGGAATAATATTTTGAGCGGCACCCCGTCCGCTACGGAGGCTCTTCTTGTTAGGGCTATCTACGGTGGCCTGGGTAGCCGTTGATGCGTGCACCGTAGTCATCAAACCCTCTGCAAACCCAAAATGCTCCTGGATTACTTTAGCCACAGGTGCCAGACAGTTGGTGGTGCAGCTAGCGTTAGAGACAATTTGGTCAGTCTGAGGATTAAATGTCTTATGGTTAACGCCAACCAGAAGAGTGGGCACCTGATCAGGGCTCTTAGTTGGAGCCGAAATAACGACTCGCTTGGCACCCGCTTTGAGATGATTGGCGGCCTGCTCATGGGTGGTAAAACGGCCTGTGGCTTCTACAACGTAGTCCACACCTAGGCTCCCCCAGGGCAGCTCTGCCGGATTGGCAATAGAAAAACAGGGAATAAATCTGCCGCTAACCACAATGCCATTATCGCGAGCTTCAACATGGCCAGCGTACTGACCATGGGTGGAATCGTATTTGAGGAGATAGGCAAGATTTTCGGGAGATACTAAATCGTTAATTCCAACGAACTCGATATTTGAGTTATTAATTGCGGCTCGCAGTATCAAACGACCAATGCGGCCAAACCCATTAATGCCAACTTTAAGCACGGTCATGATATTTTATTGCTCTGTAGGTGGTTTACACAATCACTGCCTCACTGAGCGAGCAGCTTGCACTTCATTGTGTAGGTGTAATAGGGGTTGGTTTACGGGGATCGTCGGTTTTCCTTTAGAGTTGAGCCCGACTTCATAAATTAGAGTTTCAAAAAGTAGGCAAATATAAATAAATTGAGTTCATTCGCAATAAAATAACTCAATTTATTTCACTGCCTTGCAATAACCTTGCTGTATCGAATGCAGCCGTTTGATGATGTATTTGCTGAACAGTTGTCGTCCAGGCTTGGCTGTCTAAAGCTGGCTGAGAGTGGGTTTCTGTCAGGGCTGTTTCTAGCGTTAGCCAAGAGCGGCAGCCGCCATACGTTGACTGCCACGCAATCTGAACGGGTGTGTCTAAACGGTGCACTCGTAGCAATAGAAGATAAAGAGGCTGATTAGGTTTCCAATCGAAACGTTCAGTTACAAACTGGTCATTCCAGATATGAAACGGCAGCAGTGCTTCTACAGCCTCTAGGGTATTGACAGCCCAGACATAGGAAATCTCCGCCCAGGCCTGCAAAGTAACCTGGCTAGGATGCCATCCTGATATGACCGGTTTGACTTGCTCAGCCCAGCTGTGTTTTAGGAGATGGGGCTTTTGATGCTCGTAGGTGGGGTACAGCCACACTCGCTGATGGGGCACGCTAAACCGCCCAGCAGTCTCGCGAATACCGCCTTTGCGCAATAGCAGAATTGTTTTTCCCTGGACTAACGCATCAACAGCGATGGACCATTCTTTTAGAGCATGTTGCAGCACGGACTAGCCCCAAAGTATCTTGCCATATCTTATATAAATAGCCGCCGTCCGGCGTAACCGGCGGCGACTAAAGAGACTCCGGTGTGCCGATTAGCTTACGGGAGCAGCCACTGTCTCAGCGCTGCTATCCACGGTCTCAGGACGATCGGCCTCAGAGGGAGGCACAACCTGCCAGAACCTAGGCAGATAGTTATCCCAATCCGCCAGAATACGGGCAGCCTTAGAGCTACCGGTCCGTTCAGCATGGTTAGCGATCATATCCTTAAGCTGCTGAGCCCCTGCAGCGGTGATCACCCGCTGAACTTTGACAATTTCAGGATTGACCCGCGTTGGGAAATCGCCTTCTTCGTCAAGAAAATAGCCTAGGCCACCGGTCATACCGGCACCCACGTTGCGTCCCACACTGCCAAGGCAGACCACTACGCCCCCGGTCATGTACTCACAGCAGTGATCACCAGCTCCTTCGATAACCGCCTGACCTTTGGAGTTGCGAACGGCAAATCGCTCACCCGCTTTACCAAAGGCATAGAGCGTTCCTCCGGTGGCACCGTAGAGACAGGTATTGCCCACAATGACGTTCTCAGAGGGGTCGTACTGTACCCCCTCAAATGGGGTAATAATCAGCTCACCACCGTGCATACCTTTGCCAACATAGTCATTGGCCTCGCCCACTAGCTTTAGGTACATACCAGGCAGATTAAAGGCACCAAAGCTCTGACCAACGCTACCGTTGAATGAGAGGGTTAGGGTACCTGCAAAACCGGTATTGCCATATTGCTTAGCGATCGCACCAGAAACACGGGCACCGACAGAGCGATCGGTATTGATCACATCAAACACCTTGCTAACGCTACCCTGGTGAGATATGGCCTGCTGAATATCGGCATCGGCCAGTAGGGCATCGTCCAGTACAGGACCATTGCTATTGATGTCGCCATGCTCTAGCCAACTACGATCAGAGCTGGTATCTGGCAGCTGGGTCAGAATATCTAACGTGAGTCCCTGGGTCTTGGTCAAACTGGCATCGGTCCGAGACGTTAATAGATCCGCTCGGCCAATGATCTCGCTGAGAGAACGATAGCCCAGACGCGCTAACAAAGAGCGTACTTCTTCAGCCACAAAGTGGAAGAAGTTGACCACATGGTCTGGAATACCTGTAAAGCGTTTGCGCAGCTCCTCTCGCTGAGTCGTCACCCCTACCGGGCAGCTATTGGTATGACAGACGCGGGCCATAATGCAGCCTTCAGCAATCATGGCAATGGTGCCAAAGCCATACTCTTCAGCGCCCATCAGCGCGCCCATCACCACGTCCCAGCCGGTCTTAAGACCGCCGTCCACTCGCAGCAATACGCGGTCCCGCAGCTGGTTAGCCAGGAGAACCTGATGAACTTCAGTTAGCCCCAGCTCCCAGGGCACCCCGGCATGTTTGATGGAGCTTAAGGGAGACGCTCCGGTACCGCCGTCATGCCCTGACACTTGAATAACATCGGCGTTAGCTTTAGCGACACCAGCCGCAATGGTACCAATACCAATTTCAGATACTAGCTTCACCGAGACCCCTGCTTTGGGATTGATTTGATGCAGATCAAAGATCAGCTGGGCCAGATCCTCAATTGAATAGATATCGTGGTGGGGCGGCGGCGAAATCAGCGTCACTCCTGGCTTGGAGCGTCGCAACGAGGCGATGTAGTCGCTTACTTTGCGTCCGGGTAACTGCCCTCCTTCACCGGGTTTAGCACCCTGGGCCATTTTGATTTCAATTTGTTTGGCACTCATTAAGTACTCGGGCGTGACCCCAAAGCGACCGGAAGCCACCTGCTTAATGGCGGAAGAGGCAGTATCCCCAGCGCGTAGACCTTTGAGGTGAGGCAGTGTGGCCGACAGCCCCTGGTCATCTACGTCGTTGATGGGGTTGAATCGGACAGAATCTTCTCCACCTTCACCGGAGTTGGATTTTCCGCCAATCCGATTCATTGCGATCGCAAGAGTCTCATGGGCCTCTCGCGACAGCGCCCCCAGGGACATCCCTCCGGTACAAAACCGGCGCATAATAGTCTCCGCTGATTCCACCTCATCTAAAGAAATCGGGTCGCGATCGCTGGTAAAGTCCAGCAGATCTCGCAGAGCCGTGACTGGGCTCTCTTTCAGATGCTCTTTATATACCGCGTAGTGGTCATACTCATTCAACGTCACCGCTTTATGCAGCAGCTTAGTCATTTGCGGACTGTTGCTGTGGTATTCACCCTTGGGTCTGGCCTGGACAAATCCCATATGCTCTAGACGTTTGGTCGTTAGCTCAGGAAACGCCTTACTGTGGAAACGGATCGTCTCTTCGGCTAGTTCAGCGACGCTCAGCCCCCCTAGGCGAGAAATGCTGCCTTTAAACCCAGTCTCTAGCAGCTCTGAACCAATACCAATTGCCTCAAAAATCTGCGCCCCCTGATAGCTAGACAGCAGCGAGATTCCCATCTTGGAAAGAATCTTGAGCAGCCCTGCTTCCACAGCCTTGCGATAGTTGGCCTGAGCTCCATTTAAGGTAGTCACCGGCAGTTTGCCAGAGTCCATGAGCTTTTGAGTTTTGCTAGTGCTCCACCAGCCTCGCACGCTTTCGAGTGCCAGATAGGGACACACCGCGCTGGCACCATAGCCAATTAGACAGGCAAAGTGGTGGGTGCTCCAGCATTGAGCCGTATCCACCAGCAATGAAGCCCGCATCCGCAGCCCATTACCAATGAGATGGTGATGCACTGCTCCCACGGCCAGCAGCGGTGGAATATAAGTCTGGTTCGCAGATACCCTGGCCGCATCTCCAGAGCCGTCGATGCGATCGCTCAAAATTAAAATTTCAGCTCCAGCCTTAACCGCCGCATCCGCTCGGTCGCAAAGCGCTTGCACTGCCTGAGCCAATCCTTGCGGTCCATCCTTCAACGCATAGAGCGTAGACAGGCTTGCGACTGACAAATCCCCCTGACGAATTAGATCCAGCTCATTGTCATTGATGACCGGTGACTCCAGCTTAATCAATCGGCACGGCTGCTCATCTAGCAGGTTGTGGCGCTGACCCAGCTGCATCTGCAGCGACATCACCAGTCGCTCCCGCAATGGATCAATCGGAGGGTTAGTGACCTGAGCAAAGCGCTGCTTAAAGTAGTTATAAATCAGATGAGGCTTCTCAGACAGCACCGCTAAAGGCGCATCATTGCCCATACAGTAAGTCGGCTCTTTACCCTGGGAGGCCATATCCTGAATGATCATGTCTAGATCTTCAGCGGTATAGCCAAAGGCCGTTTGCTGAGTCAGCAATTTTGCACTGTCTAACCCCGGCTGCTCCCGAAATAACTGAGGTGAAACCTCATGGCGATGAGAGCGCAGCCAGTCGCCATAAGGCTGAACCTGAGCCACCCGCTGCTTAATATCCCAGTTTTTCAAAATTTCATGGGTTTCAAAGTCGATGGCAATCATTTGCCCCGGTCCCAATCGCCCTTTTTCCACCACGTCTTCGGTGGGTAGTTCTACCACTCCGGCCTCTGATGACACCACTAGGTAACCGCTACGAGTAATGGCATAGCGAGCGGGCCGTAGACCATTGCGATCTAATGTTGCCCCGACCTGCTTACCATCGCTAAATACCACCAACGCTGGCCCATCCCAGGGCTCCTGTACGCCGCTGTAGTATTCATAAAAATCAGTGATCTCAGGATATTTCAGCAGTTCAGGCTGATTTTGATAGGCTTCAGGCACCATCATCATCAGGGCTTGGGCTGGCGTCCGGCCCGAACGCACCAGCAGCTCCATGACATTGTCTAAGTTGGCTGAATCACTATTGTCCGCATTGACAATCGGCTTGAGCTGCTTCAAACTCTCACCCCACACCGGACTAGCCAGGTCAGCTTCACGGGCCATCATCCAGTTGATATTGCCAATTAGAGTATTAATCTCACCGTTATGTCCCACCAGTCGCATAGGATGAGCTAACGGCCATTTGGGCATTGTATTAGTGCTAAAGCGCCGATGATAAACCGCAAAGGCGCTTTCGTAGTCGCTATTTTGCAAGTCCAGATAAAACTGTCCCAGCACCTCGCTACGGACCATGCCCTTATAAACCAAGGTACGGCCCGAAAAAGAACAAACATACACGTCCTGTAGCGCCGCCGTTAGCTCTTCTGGACCATCCACAGCCTCTAGTGCCCGCATCCACGCCCGACGCAGTAAAAAGAGCTGGCGCTCTAGCTCGTCACCAGCGGCAGCTGATTCCACCAATACCTGCTCGATCTGGGGCTCAAATTCTTTGGCTAGAGTTCCTAGTCTGGCAGAGTCCACTGGCACAGAGCGCCATCCTACGAGCGTTACACCAGCCGAGGCGGCCACCTCGGCAAACTTCTGTTTGGCCACCTCGGCTGCTTTACTATGGCGAGGTAAAAAAGTCATTCCTACACCAACGTTGCCGGGTTTTAAGGCTCGATCATCTGCCCAATTCTGTAAAATTTTCCAGGGAATTGCTGTCATGATACCGGCACCATCGCCGGAGTCTTGGTCGGCACAGCGGCCACCTCGGTGCTCCATACAGCCCAGCGCGTGCAAAGCGTCAGTCACTAAGCGGTGGCTGCTACGACCCTGCTGATCAGCAATAAAACCTACACCACAGGCGTCTCGCTCTTCTACCAAAGGTTTGGGTCCTAAGGAAGCCAACCATTGAGATTGCTGATTCGATTGAAGATTTTCCACACGCTTATTAACCATGAGCCAGTCGCAAAAAGAAAAGAAAAATGATTGAACATCCAACTGCCAACTAAACCGGCAGTTTCAAAGCGGTTATAGAGTCCTTCCCGCAGAGCTTCTGCCCCAGGAAAGTAGCTATCGGAACAGGCTATATAGAGGGCATACCCTACCGCCCAAACGATCTGTTAGGGATCCATCTAATCAGTCAACATTGCTACACAAGACTGATATGTATAGATTGATACGCTTAATAGCGGTCAGTGGGGTGCAAACGCTCCCACGGTTTAGCTATCAAGTCAGTGATCACACTATCTTTACTATTTAAAAGTAAATCAAATTTTGAAATCCTTCACGGAAGCTGACAAACCGCAAGCGAAATCACTAAAAAGAACTGAGGATCGATATTATTGAGCGAGCAGATCAGATTAGTCAAGAAACCGTCTGTTCATCTACCGCTCTATATGGGGCAAGATTGATACTCCATAGCGTTCAATCTGGGCCTTTAATCATTAGACCGCTCATCAGTTCGCTTTATCTAATTCGCTTCATTGCCTATGTCAGTGCAAGGTCCACTCCACTTGAGAGCATCTCTGAAGTACTTTGTCTTAATGTTGTGTGTATGTAGCTTTGTTCTGGGTGGTGCCCATATTGACTCACAGCCTGCTTTGACTAAGGTGATCGCCTCATCTATCGGTCAGCTGGCCATGGCAAAAGCTGCAGAACCTACGGCCAGTGGCCAACAGCTACGTATTAATGGGCGGTTGGTCACTGGTACATGGCAGCAGCGGCGAGAGCTGATTGGGATTAGCGACGGTGCGATCGCATCTCAATTAGGCGTAGAACTCGGCAGTACTCGAAACCCCAACCAGCAGCCTGTCGATTGGTTTACATCCGCCAATCCAGGAATGCTGACACTGCCCGCATGGCATTACCAAAACAGCCGCTATTTAGATATCGCTCCCCTTGCTCGTCAGCACAGCTGGCAAATTACCCCCCAAGGTTCAGTTCTCGATATAAAACTGCCCTCCAGTACCATTACAGCCATCCGTCAGGGGCGACAAACCTGGGGTGATCGGCTGGTACTAGATCTAAATCAAACAGCCTCATGGCAGGTCAGTCCTGCCGCCAACAGCATTACGCTCACCGTTGATGCGGACATAGCAAACGAGCTTATTTCAGACTTTAAGCTCGCATCAACACCCAACATCAAAAGTCTCAACATCAGTACTAGCAATCAGCGCACCACCCTTACCTTTACGGTTGCCAACCATCTTCACCCCCATGTGTGGAGTCTGGCAGAGCCCCATCGTCTCGTCATTGACATCCGCCCCGACGCCCTCCAATCCAAGGAGATTCTTTGGGCTGACGGCATCCAATTTCAGCAGCGTTATGTTTCACTTAACACCCAGCGATTTCCCGTCTACAGCCTGACTCTAGATGTCAAAACCTCTAACGCTACTCTGCTTCCCCTAGGGGCTTATTCTAATCAGTCTGCTGGTATCAAACCGCCAGGTGCGATCGCTGAGCAGTGGCAGACAGCCGCCTTGATCAATGGAGGTTTTTTCAATCGCAATAATCAGCTTCCCCTGGGCGCTTTTCGTCACAACACCCGCTGGATATCTGGGCCCATCCTAAATCGTGGTGCCGTTGGTTGGGACGATCAAGGCAACTTTGTAATGGACCGCCTTACCTTACAGACAGCAGTCACCGCCAATGCTCAAACCTACCCTATCGATACCCTAAACAGTGGCTATGTCAAAGCGGGCATTGCTCTCTACACAGCAGACTGGGGCAGTCAATACACAACCTTAGTTGACAATGAAATTGTCATTCCTATTCAAAATAACCAAGTCACCCAGCAACGCCGTCTAACCATTGCGGGGCAAGATACCATTCCTATCCCCACAAACGGATATCTACTCGTTTTTCGAGCCTTCAGCTCTGCTGCACAATCTTTTTCTCCAGGTACGACTGTCTCCCTAGCCCAACAGTCTCAGCCGCCTATCTTTGAGCAGTTTCCTCACATCCTTGGCGCTGGTCCCTTGCTCATTGCCCGAGGGAGACCCGTACTCAATGCTCAGCTCGAAGGATTTAGTCGAAACTTTGTCGAAGGTAGAGCGCCGCGCAGCATTTTGGCCCGGAATGCCGCTGGCCAGATCAAGCTCATCACCATACAAGATCGCATCGGAGGGCGCGGACCAACCCTGACAGAAACCACCCAAATTGTACAAAAGCTTGGCTGCACTGAAGCACTCAACTTAGATGGTGGGAGTTCTTCAAGTCTCTACCTAAATGGCCAACTCATCAACCGACATCCCCGCACCGCCGCTCGTATTAATAATGCTCTCGGAGTATTCTTACCCCCTTCCACATCAAATCGTCCGTGAGTTCGTCCGCAATTGAAGCAACCTTTAAGGTAGTGCTCGTAAGTTGAAGACTCGGTTTAGTTAGTGATTTTGACAACTCTACTGCTGACGTTTATCTAATGTCCACTGTTATGATTGGACCTGAATTAATCAGCATGACCCAGCTTGTAGCGCAGGTCTCGTATTTATTGCCGAGACCTACACTGCAAGCAAGCAAATAATCAAACCCCTTAGCTCTTTGCACGGTAATAAACCGCTATACAAAGTAATGCTGACTAATTTTGTCAGCATTGATATTACACCTACTGCTTCACTGCTAGGGATAAGCACTCCTAGGCACTTCTAACAAGCCAGCGATGGCTCAGCCTTTATCGGCTCTGCACCCTCCCACATAGGAACTATTACAATGGTCCAAACTAAAGATCGTCCTAAGTCTTCTGCTCAAGAAAACACAGAGAGCTTGACTGCCCTCAAAAATAACTCTCCCATGAACGATACACGCCCTTGGGGTTCTTTTACCGTTCTCGAAGAAGGTAAAGGCTATAAGATCAAACGAATTGAGGTCAAACCCGGTCACCGCCTCAGCCTACAGATGCACCACCATCGTAGTGAACACTGGATCGTAGTATCAGGTACAGCTAAGGTAATCTGTGGCGATCAAGAAATTCTTCTTTGCACAAATCAGTCCACCTACGTTCCCGCTTGTACTGCTCACCGCCTAGAGAATTCAGGCGTCATCCCCCTTGTACTTATTGAAGTTCAAAATGGAGAGTATTTAGGTGAAGATGACATCATCCGCTATCAGGATGACTATGCTCGTACGGACAGTAAGTAGCCTCAGACGCCAAGGGACCTACATAGCCAACAATTAGTATTTCAGCATACGACCCAGGTAGCTATTTGCGGACCTGGGTAATTTTTTAACCGTTTTGCAATATCATGAACGGTCCTAGCTCAGCCATCCTCTCCGCTTTCGGACTCTTTCCATCAGGTGTCATTTTTATATTGACAAGGAAGCCTCGAAATCGATAGGATGGGGACTTGTGAAAACTTGGAAGCAATAGGCATTTGCCTTTCTTAGTATGCCAACCATTCAACAGCTCATTCGAAGTGAGCGCAGTAACGCTCAGAAGAAAACAAAATCCCCAGCGCTGAAGAGCTGTCCTCAGCGTCGAGGAGTCTGTACCCGTGTCTACACAACCACGCCGAAAAAACCCAATTCAGCGTTGAGAAAGGTAGCAAGGGTTCGATTGACATCTGGCTTTGAGGTTACTGCTTACATTCCAGGCATTGGCCATAATCTGCAGGAACATTCCGTCGTGATGATTCGCGGTGGACGTGTTAAGGATCTTCCTGGCGTTCGTTACCATATTATTCGTGGAACCCTGGATACCGCTGGGGTAAAAGATCGTCGTCAAGGTCGTTCAAAGTATGGCGCAAAGCGTCCTAAGGAGTAACGGTTCTGCGGCAGCGCACTACGGAAAACGGGTAGGTGTGACCCTTGGATTTCGTGTAGTTGCAGTGCGTTTGCTAGTGTATGCGCCACAAAACTCTCTAGCTGAATATTGTCGATTTAGATCGACTCTTAGCACTCAACTTACTACTTCTTACTAAAGGATTACTATGTCTCGTCGTTCGAGCGCTCAGAAGCGTGTTGTTCCACCTGATTCTGTATACAGCAGCCGACTAGTTAGCATGATGGTTCGACGCATCATGGTTAGCGGTAAAAAGTCCTTGTCTCTGCGAATTGTTTACGGGGCCTTTAAACTTATTGAGGAACGTACTGGCAACGAGCCTCTCGAGGTGTTTGAGCAGGCTGTCCGTAATACCACACCACTGGTTGAGGTAAAAGCACGCCGTGTTGGTGGTGCAACTTACCAGGTACCGATGGAAGTCCGTGCCGATCGGGGTACTGCTCTGTCCCTACGCTGGATTTCTCAATTTGCTCGTCAGCGAGCCGGCAGAAGTATGGCCATCAAGCTTGCTAATGAGCTTATGGATGCGGCCAACGAAACCGGTGGGGCTGTTCGTAAGCGTGAGGAAACCCATCGTATGGCAGAAGCCAATAAGGCTTTTGCTCACTATCGCTATTAGCGCTTAGTAGGAATTAGCCCATAACATTTAGTGATACGACTGTTAGCTCTGTCGGTTGAATGCTTTAGCTATGGCACGAATCTCTCCACTAGAAAACGTTAGAAATATTGGGATCGCCGCTCACGTTGATGCGGGTAAGACCACAACGACTGAGCGGATCCTCTATTACTCTGGTGTTGTCCATAAAATCGGTGAGGTGCATGACGGTAATGCAGTGACCGATTGGATGGAGCAAGAGCAAGAACGTGGCATTACCATTACTGCGGCTGCCATCAGTACTAGTTGGCGTGACCATCAGATTAATATCATTGATACGCCTGGCCACGTTGACTTCACCATCGAAGTTGAGCGCTCAATGCGTGTTCTAGACGGTGTGATTGTCGTTTTTGATTCCGTAGGTGGCGTACAACCTCAGTCAGAAACGGTTTGGCGGCAGGCCGATCGCTATAACGTTCCGCGTATTGCCTTTGTCAATAAGATGGATCGCACCGGAGCTAATTTCTTCCGAGTGTACGAGCAGGTACGAGAACGCCTCAAAGCGAATGCTGTTCCTATCCAAATACCCATTGGCGCTGAGGATCAGTTTCGGGGTGTGGTGGACTTGGTCAAGATGCGAGCTCATATCTACACCAATGATTTAGGGACAGACATTGAAGAAGCTGATATTCCTAAAGAACTGCAGGAGCAAGCAGAGGAATATAGAGTTCTGTTGATTGAAGCCATTGCTGAAGCCGATGATGCTCTCATGGAAAAATACCTTGAGGGTGAGGAGCTGAGCAGCCAGGAAATCATGACGGCGATCCGCAGCGGGGTGACAAGCGGCGATTTAGTGCCAATGCTTTGTGGCTCAGCCTTTAAAAATAAGGGTGTTCAGCTTCTGCTTGATGGCGTAGTTGACTACTTGCCGTCCCCCCTGGATATTCCACCGATTCAAGGTACCTTGCCAAACGGCGAAATGGGTGCACGACCTCCTGAGGATGATGGGCCGCTATCTGCGTTAGCGTTCAAGATCATGTCAGATCCATACGGGCGACTGACATTTATCCGCATGTATTCGGGAGTGCTATCTAAGGGCAGTTACGTATACAACGCCACCAAGGACAAGAAAGAAAGAATTTCTCGCTTGATTATCCTCAAAGCAGACGAGCGGATTGAAGTCGATGAACTTCGAGCTGGCGATCTTGGCGCTGTATTGGGACTTAAAGACACCACCACAGGGGACACAATTTGCACCACCGATAGCCCCATTGTGCTAGAGTCCTTATTCGTGCCAGAACCCGTTATATCCGTAGCTGTGGAACCCAAAACCAAGCAGGATATGGAAAAGCTGGCCAAAGCTTTACAGTCACTGTCTGAAGAAGATCCAACATTTAGGGTGTTTACAGACCCTGAAACAAATCAGACTGTGATTGCAGGAATGGGGGAGCTTCACCTGGATATTCTCGTGGATCGTATGAAACGCGAGTTTAAGGTCGAGGCAAATATTGGCGCACCCCAGGTCGCCTATCGCGAAACTATTCGTCAGGCGGTTACCACTGAAGGTAAATTCGTGCGCCAAAGTGGGGGTAAGGGTCAGTTTGGCCACGTTGTGATTGAAGTCGAGCCCGGGGAAGAAGGCTCCGGATTTGCATTTAAATCGAAGATTACTGGTGGTACAGTGCCCAAGGAATACATTGGGCCTGCTGAAGCTGGCATGAAAGAAAAGTGCGAATCTGGTATCCTAGCTGGGTATCCCGTGATCGACATTAAAGTCACACTGGTTGATGGTTCTTACCACGATGTGGACTCGTCTGAAATGGCCTTTAAGATCGCTGGATCAATGGCTATTCAAGACGCAGTCACAAAGGCTTCTCCAGTATTACTGGAGCCTATGATGAAAATCGAGGTTGAAGCTCCTGAGGAGTTTCTCGGCGACATCATGGGAGACCTTAACTCTCGTCGAGGCCAGATTGAGGGTATGGGGTCTGAGGATGGGTTGGCCAAAGTGAGTGCAAATGTACCCTTGGCTGCAATGTTTGGCTATGCCACCGATATCCGTTCAAAGACCCAGGGTCGAGGCATATTCTCTATGGAGTTTAGTCACTACGCGGATGTTCCGCGCAATGTGGCTGAGGCGATTATCGCTAGAAACAAAGGGAACGCATAAGTAATTTAGGGACAGAGTAAATAAATGGCACGCGAAAAGTTTGATAGAAGTAAGCCCCACGTTAACATTGGCACCATTGGCCACGTCGACCATGGTAAGACTACTCTGACAGCCGCTATCACCATGACGTTGGCAGCAGCTGGTGGCGCTAAAGCTCGTAATTACGAGGATATTGATGCAGCCCCTGAAGAGAAGGCACGAGGCATCACCATTAATACAGCTCACGTAGAGTACCAGACTGAGACTCGCCACTATGCTCACGTAGACTGTCCCGGACATGCAGACTACGTTAAGAACATGATTACGGGTGCTGCCCAAATGGATGGCGCTATCTTGGTTTGCTCAGCAGCTGACGGCCCTATGCCTCAAACACGTGAGCACATTCTGCTAGCTAAGCAGGTGGGTGTGCCTCATATCGTTGTCTTCTTGAACAAACAAGACCAAGTAGATGATGAAGAGCTGCTTGAACTGGTTGAGCTAGAGGTCCGTGAACTTCTTAGCTCCTATGACTTTCCTGGTGATGATATTCCTATCGTTGCGGGCTCTGCCCTGAAGGCCGTTGAAGCCCTCCAGGCTAAAGGAGACATCGGTCGCGGAGAGGATGACTGGGTTGATAAAATTCATGCGCTGATGGATGAGGTTGATGCCTATATCCCCACACCTGAGCGTGACGTCGATAAGCCTTTCTTGATGGCGGTTGAGGACGTGTTCTCAATCACCGGTCGGGGTACAGTTGCGACTGGTCGAATTGAGCGCGGTAAGGTCAAGGTCGGTGAAACGATCTCGATTGTTGGCATTCGTGACACTGTTGAAAGTACCGTAACGGGTGTAGAAATGTTCCAGAAGACCCTTGATGAGGGTATGGCTGGAGACAATGTTGGCGTTTTACTACGTGGTGTTCAAAAAGAAGATATTCTGCGCGGTATGGTGCTAGCCAAGCCTAAAAGCATTACGCCTCACACCAAATTTGAAGCAGAGGTTTACGTACTGAACAAAGAAGAAGGCGGTCGTCATACGCCTTTCTTCCCAGGCTACAAGCCTCAGTTCTATGTGCGTACAACTGATGTAACTGGCTCCATTGCTAGCTTCACTGCTGATGATGGCAGCGCTGCTGAAATGGTTATGCCTGGTGATCGCATCAAAATGAATGTGGAGCTTATTAACCCTGTAGCCGTTGAAGCAGGTATGCGCTTTGCGATCCGAGAGGGCGGTCGTACCGTAGGTGCTGGCGTAGTTTCCAAGATTACTGAATAATTTTTACTCAGTAACCTCCGTTTTAGATAACGCGAAGAGGGCATTGGTGTATCAGTGCCTTCCTCGTGTTGACCTGGTCTCTAGACCGATGAACCTCGATAATTTAAGGACACTTGAGTCGTAATGGCTACTATTCAGCAGCAAAAGATCCGTATTCGTTTAAAAGCATTTGATCGTCGTCTTTTAGATACTTCTTGCGAAAAAATTGTAGATACTGCTAATCGGACCAACGCCACTGCAATTGGACCGATTCCCTTACCCACTAAACGTAAGATTTACTGTGTGTTACGTTCTCCCCACGTCAATAAAGACTCTAGAGAGCACTTCGAAACACGTACACATCGTCGAATTATTGATATTTACCAGCCTACATCTAAAACTATTGACGCGTTGATGAAGCTAGATTTACCGGCTGGTGTAGATATTGAAGTTAAGCTTTAAGGCTCATACTTTACAGCCAGGCCGAAATAGTCAATCCGTAGTTTTACAATTCGCTACGGATATCTTGACGATATCCGTAGCCAGCTAGTTTTGAAGTCCTGTATGGCTGACTTGAAGTTTATAGTTTTCGGTATAGTTTTGAGCCGAGAAGTAATAACACAGGTCACTTCAAGTAGACCGATCTACCATTAATATTGGATACTGAGATTTTCTTATTTCCAGCCCTTATCTGTCTAAGCCCTGAGGCGATGCTGTTTCAATTTGATGGATAGGTTAGAATAAGTTGGCTGCATCTGCAGGTTCGCTCATCGCTTACTATCCTGTCAGAACGCAAGCCCCATAGTATATCCTACCTGCCATAATGGATTCTGCTTCATCAGTCGCTGTCCGAGAGCTACCCTTGTTCCCATTGCCTGAGTTAGTTCTCTTTCCTGGTAGGCATTTACCACTCCACATATTTGAATTTCGCTATCGCATCATGATGAATACGATCCTACAGTCGGATCGACGTTTTGGTGTTTTGATGATCGACCCAGATAATGGTGAAATCTCAAAAATTGGCTGCTGTGCCGAAGTGGTAAATTTTCAACGGCTGCCTGATGACCGCATGAAAATTTTAACAATGGGACAACAGCGCTTTCGAGTATTAGACTACGTGCGAGAAAAGCCCTATCGAGTCGGTCTAGTTGAATGGATCGAGGATGAGGTCACAGAAAAGGATCTTTCCTCACTCGCTTCCGAAGTAGATCAGCTATTACGCGATGTTGTACATCTTTCGTCCAAGCTAACAAGTCAAGAAATTGAGTTTCCTGAGAGTATTCCTGAACTTCCTCTAGAACTATCATATTGGATTGCTAGCACATTACACGGGGTAGCTCGTGAACAGCAACAGCTTTTAGAGATGCAAAACACAGCCCAACGTTTGGAACGTGAAGCTGACATCTTGACATCGACCCGCAACCACTTAGCAGCTCGTACGGCCCTTAAAGATATTCTTCCTGAAGACAGTCCTTCATAAGAGATGTTTGCTTACACTTACAGACCCTAGGTCTAGATTTGCTCGTAGCTACCAAAAATTTTTAAGCTTTTGGTACAGTTTGTGAGCAGCTGAAGCGCAGCTTGGGTGTTGCGATCGTCTAAGCTTGCCTCAATATCAATAAAGAATCGATAGTCTCCTAATGCAAGCTTGGTAGGACGTGACTCTATACGACTCATATTGATTCCTTGTGTTGCAAATAGCTGCAAAGGTTTAAGCAACGCTCCGGGCGTATTTTTTGGCAGTCTAAAGGCTAGTGACGTATGGCTGCCATGATGAGTTTGATTGCGCCCCAGTACCCAAAATCGGGTGGCATTGTCAGGGTTGTCATTAATAGGGTCTACCAATGAAGGAATGTCGTAAAGCTTAGCAGCCCACAAGGGAGAGATCGCAGCCAAGGTCTCATCCTTAGCCAATAGCGGTAGGGCTTCAGTCGTGGAACTAGTGGCAATTTGAACAGCATCTGGTAAATTAGCCGTTAGCCACTTCTGACATTGAGTCAAAGCCTGAGGGTGAGAGTACACCGTTTTGATACTGTTTAGGTTAGGTGCTTGGGATAGAAGAGCATGATGGATAGGGATGACTAGATTGTTTTGAATTTTTAGGGTATCCAAATCCCAAAGCATGTCTAAGGTATCTCGTACACTGCCACCAATGGAGTTTTCAATAGGTACGACTGCTGCTTCAGTTTCGCCAGCGGCGGCAGCTTGAATAGCTCTGGATATGGTGTTGTAAGGCTTTAATGTGCATATCACACCATGATGTGTCTTGAGCCAGCGGGCATAATTAGTGGCAGCTAGCTCAGAGTAACTACCTGAAGGGCCTAGGTGGGCAATAAAAGTCATTTAGAAGTATGGCTGTTGCTGATCTAGAGATTAAACGATCTATCAGAAATGCTACTTGCTAGCATCTTGCAGGTAAAGTCATACCGAGGATCAGCAACTGCGAAATATATAATAGAAGCCGTCAGTAACCGCTGAAATAAAGGTGTTAGAGTTAGCTTAATGGCTTTAGAATAGCCTACCGCTTGAGGTGTAACGGCGTAAGAGACGCTCTGCAAGTCGGCTCAAGCTTTGGGTGTTTTTCGTGCATATGGTGCTGGGGTGAAATTAATTGAATGGTTCAATTGCACGCGTCACAGTCTGTAGAAATTGACATATCCCCTGCCCCCGTACCGATATATCAGTATCTAAGTAACACTGAACGACTTGTATATTCTCTTGTAGATCCGAGTCAATTGGAAATTTTGGGTCCCCATACCTTTCAGTTTAGTATGAGGCCGATTAAGTTTTTGATGCTTACATTAGAACCAATTGCTGATGTACAGATTTATCCGAATGACTGCGGCAAGGTGATTATCTACTCAGACTCCTGTCGACTGCGACATCAGTCTGCTCTCAATCGTCGATTTTCGTTTAAGCTTCAGGGTTGGTTAGCCGCGCGTAATGATAACTCTGGCGTTTCAGGCAACGCTGAGTTAGATATATCTATCGATTTACCTGCAGCCTTTCGCCTCACGCCAAAGTCACTCCTGGAATCAACAGGCAACGCTCTAGTTAACGGTATTTTAGTAGCCATCAAACAACGTTTACAGCGCCGACTTATTCATGAGTACCGGGGATGGACTACCGGTGTTGTGGCATCATCACAGCTGCGGTAAGAAATTTATAGCAGCCTCTAATGGCAAGCTTTGAAGGAACGACGGTGATAGCGTGTGGGCCCTAGTGTTCGTAGACCTTCCAGATGCTTAGGACTGCCATAGCCTTTGTTAGATGCTAGGTCATAACCTGGATAGCGACGTGATAGACGAATAATAAGCGTGTCGCGCCAAACCTTTGCGAGGATGCTGGCAGCTGCGATCGCAACTACTGTTTGATCGCCTTTTATCACCGGCTGCTGAGCAAGATCTAAATCAGGTATACGCTGATTACCATCCACCAGGCATTTGACCGGCTGCGGCGACAATCGCATAAGCGCCTGCCGCATTGCCTGCAAAGACGCCTGTAAAATATTGATTTGATCAATCACACGAGCTGAAACACAGCCAATCTGGGTATCAACAGCAACCGAATAAATAATCGGGACTAGACTCTGACGCTTCTTAGCAGTCAGCGCTTTACTATCTGTTACCCCCTGCTGGTGCAGCCAAGTTTCGTCTTTGGGTCTTAAAATAACAGCCGCCGCTACTACAGGCCCAAATAAAGCCCCACGCCCAACTTCGTCTACACCAGCCACTATGACCACAGTCGCCTAGCCAGCTGTAGCCGATGAACGACGACGACGGCGACGACGAGTCACCGGGGCGTCTGACTCTGCCGGTGACGTTTCTTTAGCGCCACTAGCGTCGGCTAATACAGCATCAGATTCATCGGGCGTGTCTGACGTAGGTTCATCAGAAGCCTCAGCAACATCTGCTGTCCCACTATTCGGGGCTTGTTCCTCTTCGGAGGTGTCGGAGCTAGCTAGTTTAGACTCAATGGGAGACTCAACAGGCTCTGGGACTTCACCGGGTAAGACAACAGATACAACGACATTTTTAACATCTGCGATATCTTCTTGGCTTCGAACCAGCGGAGAAACCCCCATCTCAGCATAAATTCTCTGCTCATCAGGCGTTAGAGCAACTGTCACCACTTGAGGAGGAGTATCTTGCTTGCGTCCACGTCCGCGAGAGCGCTTACTGCGAGTAGGCACAGTCTCTGATACCTCTTCTCGTGAACTGTCAGAGGCCAGGATAGGTGCGGAGCTGACAACTGGACTCACAGCCGCCGCGCTGCTACTGCCGTTTGCTAGCTTAGGTGGTGCAGCTGGCCGACTACCGCGAGTGCTGGGTCCTTCGCTACCGCGACGACGACGACGACGATTACGACCATTACCCTTATCGTTATAATCAGGGTGATTTACCAAGTCGAGAGACTTTATATTTTGGTCGGGTTCTAAACTCTCCGAACGCTCTTGGCGCACGACTCGAGCAGTTGGCAACGACACAACACGGTTAGTCACCGCTGACTGCTGCACTTCGACTGGGGCCTCACCTGGGAGCTGCACCAAGTGACCCAAACCACCACAGGTATGACAAGGGCATCCAAACAGCTCGTATATATTCTGTCCCTGGCGCTTTCGAGTCAGTTCAACCAGCCCTAATTCGGACAGTTGAGAAATTTGAGGTCTCGCTTTGTCAGCCTGCAAAGCTTTACCAAAATGCTCCAAAACCTGCATTTGATCGCGTCGAGACTCCATGTCAATGAAGTCAACCACAATCACACCTGCCACATTTCGTAGTCGTAGCTGTCTGGCAATTTCTACAGCCGCTTCACAGTTCGTCCAGAGTACGGTCTCACGCGCTGTGGCTGAGCGAGTAAATGACCCGGAGTTTACATCAACAACGGTCAAAGCCTCAGTGGGCTCGATAATAATGTATCCCCCCGAAGGCAAATCTACCCGAGGCTTAAGCGCTTCACGGATCGCTGCGTTGACGCGAAAGTATTCCAAAATCGGTGGAGATTCGGTGCGATGGTGATCTACCAATACCCCAGCCGGCAGTCGGCCATCACTCCAGCTCGATAAGTGCTGTTTGACACGCTGCATGCCAATATCTGAGTCAGTAACAATGCGATTGACATCAGCATTGTAAACGTCTCGCAATACTCGCTGAATGAAATCATCATCACGATTTAGTAGTGCTGGGGGACGTGTGGCCATAGCTTCTTGCTGGACCATTTCCCAACGCTTTTGCAGCGCTTCTAGGTCTTCAATAATGGCCTCTTCAGAGACACCCTCAGCCTCCGTACGTACTAGCAGCCCCATTCCTGGCGGTTTTGTCAAAATGCCCAACGCTCGTAGTCGATGACGCTCAGCATCATTACGAATTCGTCGAGATAGATTAACACCACGACCATAAGGCATCAAAACTAAATAGCGACCTGGCAAAGTCACCTTACCTGTGAGCCGCGGTCCTTTATTTCCAGTCGGCTCCTTCATGATCTGCACCAGCACTTTTTGCTTAGGTGCAACTAGCTCAGTGATAGGGCCGGGGGCTCGCTTTAGCTTTAATGGTCCTAAATCGGACACATGCATAAAGCCATTACGTTCACTGTCACCAATGTTAATAAAAGCAGCATCAATTCCCGAGAGTACGTTTTCGACGGTACCCACGTAAATATCTCCCACCTGGTGGCTACCAGTAGCCACGATCAATTCTTGAATTTGGTCTTCCGAAAAAACGGCGGCAGTTCGATGCTGCTCCGCAATAATGATCTGCTTAGGCATCCAATTTCCTCAAAAACCTATGCAACCAGCCCAATAGTCACCGAGGCTGATCTACGTAAGCTCAACGATTAATCCTTCAAATCTAAGACAGCCGCTCGAACCTAAACCCCTTGGAGCTTTGTCAACCGGGCTTTGTTGAGGCCATGGGCAGGCTACAGAGAAACCGCGGGAATCCAAAACTTTCACTCAATAACAGTTAAAAGTGACGTTTAGATAAATCCGATTCAATAAATCCGATTAAGAGTACTGGGCCTCAAGACAGACTATAAGCGTCGCTAATACTTTGCAATCGCAAGCATTCTGACAGAAGCGGAACTGGTCAGTACTCGCCGTTGGTTGAGCTGCAGCTTACAAACTCTGTAGTTATCCTACGGCAGCTTCAGTTGCAATGGATTATAGCTTGAGCGTGTACATATGGCCAGATTTTTGTTTCTTTATTTTAACCTTCTCAAAACATATGAACTAACCATGTTTTGACGAATTGAGCGATACAGACAATCTGTATTAGACCGAGGAGACTACACCCGCAGAGATCGCAAAACTCCCCGGTCTACCATATGCCCTAGTTAAACAGCGACAGCTCGCTTTTTCGGAGTCTCTGTTGCTTTTTTCGGCATCTCTGTCGTCTTTTTACTAACCTCGCTCTCGATCGGCTGAAGCAAAAATACAATCAGAGGGTATCGCTTAGGTAGCTCACGTCTCACACAGTGGCGAACTTCCTCTTCCAGCCGAGAGCGCAGCCCGTCCCAGCGTACCGTTGTCTGACCACCAGAGGTCTGTACCACCTCGTTCCAGCGGCTGCGTAATCCAGAAGACACCACTTGATTAATTTTTGTATCCCAATCCGCCTGAGAATGTTTGGTAACAACACCTCGTAGATGAACCGTGGGTGGAGCGAGCAGTTTTCCATTGCTGTCTACGGTTGTTGAGACAGTAATAATGCCATCCTCTGCGAGCTGCTGGCGCTCTTTTAGAACTGTACGCCCGACAATACCGTTACGGGATGAATCCACTAGCTCAATCCCTGACGAAACCTTGCCGGCGATACGAATTCCTTGGTCGTCATCAACGGCTACAATGTCACCGTTTTGAATCACCACCATATTTTCCGCCGGAATACCCATACTCTGAGCTGTCTGCCCATGCTTCACGAGCATGCGATGCTCTCCATGGACAGGTAGAAAATACTTTGGACGAGTCAGGGCTAGCATCAGCTTTTGGTCTTCTTGAGCACCGTGACCGGATACATGCAACCCACGGCGCTTACCGTAGATAACGTTGGCCCCTTGAGCCATCAGCCTATCGATCGTATTAACTACCGCAATGGTGTTACCAGGAATCGGATTAGCCGAGAAAATAATCGTGTCCCCAGAACGCACCTTGATCTGACGGTGCGATCCATTGGAGATGCGGGTGAGAGCAGCCATGGGTTCTCCCTGAGATCCAGTGGTTAGGATCATCGCCTTTTCATCAGGACAGCTATTAAGGGCATTTAAAGGCTTAAACAGATCGTCTGGACATTTGATATAGCCAAGATTACGAGCATGGGCAATCACATTTAGCATGGAACGCCCTACGACGAATACAGAGCGATTGTGCTTCTGAGCTAGCTCCAGCAACATATTTACTCGGTGTACTGATGAGGCAAACGTAGTCACCATCAGCCGTCCCTTTGCTTCGCTAAAAGCACGGTCCAAGTTGGGAAAAACAGAGCGTTCAGAGGGAGTATGCCCAGGGACTTCAGCGTTAGTCGAGTCGCTGATCAGACATAGTACTCCTTCTTCACCGTAGGCAGCGAGTCGAGCAAAGTCGAAATATTCGCCGTCTACAGGGGTGTGGTCCACCTTAAAGTCGCCTGTAAAAATGACGTTTCCGGCAGGAGTTTTGATAGCGACCGTAAAGCTATCGGCCATGGAGTGAGTGTTCCGAATATACTCGACCTCGAATGACTTACCCAGCTTGACGACGTCGCGGGGTCTAACCGTCCGCAGCTCAGTTCTATCGGCGACACCAGCCTCTTCTAGCTTATCCGCCAGTAAGGCCATAGCCAGGCGAGGCCCGTGAATCACAGGAATGTCAAACTGCTTGAGGTGAAAGGCAATGCCACCAATATGATCTTCGTGACCGTGGGTCACGATCATGCCTTTGATCTTTTGACGATTTTCCCTGAGATAAGTAACGTCTGGGAGCACAATATTGACACCGTGCATTTCATCAGACGGAAATGCGAGCCCTGCGTCTACCAGAATAATTTCGTCATTTATCTCGAATACACAAGTATTTTTACCAATTTCATGCAGACCTCCTAAAGGAATTACTTTGAGGGTATCCGCTCGATCATTAGATTTAGCAGTCGATTTGGAAGTAACAACGCGATTCTGCTGACTGCCATTCTGGTTCGCAGTTTTTGGAGCAGTTCTGGATCGCTGGCTAGTTCTAGAACGTTGGCGCATAGGTTCCTTAATAAAAGAGAAAGATCAAAAAATAGTTAAAACGTTGGGAGAACGTTTAAGGGAAGCGTCTATGGAAACTGAGGGAATAAATATTGTGCAAAACACACAGTCAATTCTGAAGATAGATAACGCGGGTCTAGATCAGCTTCTAGCTTTCATTTTTTACACGACCGCCGCTGGCAATAGCTCAAGCTCACCCATAAGCTCCTTGAGCTCAGTCACTAAAGCAGGAGGTGCCTCGCTAAGGGGCAGACGACATGCCCCAACAGACCATCCCTGCAGCTGCATTGCCGCTTTAATCAAGATGGGGTTTGTAGTTGCAAACAACGCTTTGCAGAGAGGCAACAGTCTAAGATGCATATCTCTAGCAGCTAATACTTGCCCGTTTTCATATGCCTGAATCATCTGCTGTAGCGTATCTCCCACTAGATGGCTAGCCACACTGACTACCCCTACAGAACCGACTGAGAGCATGGGCAATGTCAGCGAGTCGTCTCCTGAGTAGATGTCAAAATCAGGAGGGGTTAAACGGCATATTTCGCTGACCTGGTCTAGATCACCGCTGGCCTCTTTAATAGCCAAAATGTTTGGAACTTCGGCGAGCTTAGCGACTGTCAGGGCTTCGAGATTGCGTCCAGTCCGCCCTGGCACGTTGTATAGCATGATGGGTAGATCAGGTACTGCTCTTGCGATCGCACTAAAATGCTCCTGCAATCCAACCTGAGGCGGCTTGTTGTAATACGGCACCACCTGAAGCGTTCCATCCAATCCTAACTCAGCCGCTTTCTGAGTTGCCTCAATGGCTTCTTGAGTGCTGTTTGACCCTGTACCAGCGACAATCTTGCCACGACCACTAACGGCAGATTTGACTACCTTAAACAGCTCATACTCTTCTGACCAACTTAAGGTAGGTGATTCGCCAGTAGTTCCACACACTACAACAGTATCCGTACCGTGGCTAACCAAATGAGAGGCCAGACGCTGTGCAGACTCATAATCGACGGCTCCCATCTGATCAAATGGAGTGATCATTGCCGTGAGTACTCGTCCAAAATAAGTCACGTTATATCCATCCTCACTACATCACAATCCTATTTAAAACATCAAACAAATCTTATCTGTAAGCTATTGAGCGAACCCCTATCCTGAAGACGACTAGTCCGATGGACCGTGTTGGGCCAGAATCGTCTTTTAGTCAGAAACCATTCAAAAATAGACATTTAAGCGGCTCTAGCACCCTAACTGTCTGAAATCACTCAGATACCAGTCAAATGCTATTGGATGATCTCTAGACTAGTGCTTTAGGCTTCAATGCCTGTTTTCTAACCAAAAGCTCCGCAATTTGAACAGCGTTAAGTGCGGCTCCTTTACGAATTTGGTCGCCGCTTAACCAAAGCTCTAAGCCACAGTCATGAGACAAATCGCGGCGCACTCGACCGACCAACACATCATCCTGACCACTGGCGTCCATAGGCATTGGGAAATAGTTTTCCTGCCAATCTTCCACAACCTTAACGCCTGCTGCATCCTGTAAAAGCGTCAGTGCCTTATCAATCGCGAATGGCTGGTCAAATTCAATGTTAATAGCCTCTGAATGAGCCCGCAGGACGGGTACCCGAACACAGGTGGCGCTAACACGCAAATCCGAAACTCCAAAAATCTTACGAGTTTCATTAATCATCTTCATTTCCTCTTGGCAGTATCCCTGCTCGTTGAGCGGTGAGTTATGAGGAAATAAGTTAAATGCCAGCGGATAGGGAAACGCATTGGTAGGTGGCTCTTTATCGTCTAAAATTGCCTGCGCTTGCTGTTTGACCTCTTCCATGGCGCGTGCACCCGCTCCACTAGCAGACTGATATGTGGCCACAACGATCCGCTTGATCGGCTGATACTGATGCAAGGGCCAAAGGGCCACACTCATTAAAATAGTCGTGCAGTTTGGATTAGCAATAATACCCGAATGACCTAGCGCAGCCTCAGGATTGACCTCCGGTACAACCAGTGGCACAGCCGCATCCATCCGAAAGGCACTAGAGTTGTCCACAACGACAGCACCTGCCGCCGCTGCCTTAGGTGCCCACTCTTTCGAAATAGAGCCTCCAGCAGAGGCAAGAACAAGGTCAATATCGGCAAAATCGACGTCACCGATGGCCTGGATCTTAATTGGCTGACCTTTAAACATCAGCTCCTTTCCCACAGAACGTGGTGAAGCTAAAAGAATCAACTCTTTAACGGGAAAGCCACGCTTTTCCAAAAGCTCTAAAAGTTCGGTACCAACGGCACCTGTAGCCCCCATAATGGCTACACGATACGCTTCAGGCAAAAGATCTAACCTCCTCTATTCAAGATTTCACTATAAACATCAAAGCCTAAAAATTAAATTTGTTTCCAGCACTTAGACAATCTGGAATCCAGTGTGGGGCCTAGATAACTTAACAGCCTCTAACAATTACGCTCTAAAAGCTCAAGCGGGTTCAAACTCTAAATCTGCTGGGCAAGGTTTAGCAGCTACATAGCTCAGCAGTCTATCAGAAAGCATAACCCAACTAAAATTTCAGTGACGTCTATATGCTTGCCATAGAGCAGATAACTGCATGATCAAAGCCTAAATCATACATTTCAGGGCTACTCCTACCTGCTGCTTGGAACGCCTTTAACAGCTTAGAAATACACGACCAGTCGCCTAATGATACTGATAAAGTCCAAATAGCCGCTTATGTCAGTTTTACAAGATCCCCCGATAACACCCGAAGAACTCACCTGCCCTGAGACTATTTCACCCAGCTTGCCCTATTATATTACTCCTAAAGTCAAATAAGCCCGTTTGTAGCAGCCTGTCCCCTTGCACCTCATCTGCTGAGACCAAGCTAAATAGGGTTTTAGACTGATGTCTCTGCATCAAAGACTCTACAGTCCCAGATATGAAAATCAGGTAACATAGCTAATTGCACTTACTACTAACGCTTTGAGTATGGTTTTGAGTGCTTCTGACGAACTTACGATTTCAAGACCTTAGATATCAATCAAACATAGATATCTAGATATTGAGAAATCGCTTGGCTGAAACAACGTAGAAGACTTGCTTCCCATCGCGGAAATGAATCGAAACCTTATATCAGCCAGTTACAGGACAAACACTGCGCACCAATAAAAATAGAAATCCCCAATGAAAGTTACCCAGGAAAAACTGCCCGATAGCCAGGTTGGCTTAGAAATAGAGGTCCCTGCAGATATCTCCAAGCAGACCTATGAGCAAACGCTGCGCAAGTATATGAAGACGGCGAATATTCCTGGGTTTCGAAAAGGTAAGGTGCCACGTCAGATTCTTATACAGCAGTTAGGAGCCGTTCGCCTTAAGGCGGCTGCCCTCGAAGAGCTTGTCCAGACAGTTATTGATAAAGCCATCGCCCAAGAGAAAATAGACGCTTTGGGCAACTACCAGCTACGTTCTGGGTTTGAAACTTTAGTTGAAGAGTTTGAGCCAGGAAAATCGCTAATTATTTCAGCATCGGTCGATGTTCCTCCCCAAGCTGAATTAGAGCAATATAAAGATCTATCGGTTAAGGCAGAAGAAGTTTCCTACAAAGCTGAGCGAATTACTGAAACGCTAGAAAACTATCAGCAAAACTTAGCTAGTTTAGTCCCCGTTGAGGACCGCGTAGCCCAGGAAGACGACATTGCTGTTGTTGACTTTATTGGCAAGATCGTTGAAGAGGGTAAAGAGCCAGAGGAGTTTGAAGGCGGCAGCGCCAGCGAATTTCAAGTTGAGATTAAAGAAGGGCGCTTTATTCCCGGTTTCGTCGAAGGTATCGTTGGCATGGAACTCGGCGAGTCCAAAGACGTTGAAGTTTCCTTTCCTGATGAATATCCTCAGGACGATTTAGCTGGCAAGCCTGCTATTTTCAGCATTACGCTTAACGATCTCAAAGAGCGCGAGCTACCTGAGCTTGACGACGATCTTGCCCAAGAGGTGAGTGAATTTGAGACGTTAGAAGAACTAAGGCAGTCCTTAGAAGAGCGGTTTCAGAAAGAAGCTGAAGACGCCACCCAAGCCAATACTGAAAAGGCCCTGCTAGATGAATTGGTCACCCATCTAAATGTAGAAATCCCTAAGACTCTATTACAGCGAGAAGTTGATCATATTGTCACCCAGACAGTAATGCAGCTGTCTAACCAAGGTATTGATATCAATAAGTTTTTGACCAAAGAGTTGATCGAAAACATGCGTGAAAACGCAAAGCCTGAAGCAAAAGATCGCTTGCGTCGTACGCTCGCCCTGGGTGAGGTGGCAAAACAAGAATCCATCAGCGTCGATGAAGAGGCGGTATCTGCTCGGATGCAGGAAATGATGGATGAGGTTGAGGATCCTGCCAATATTGACCAAGAACGTCTTAAGCAGGTAGTCAACGAAGATTTATTAAAAGAGAAGATATTAAAATGGCTGGCTGAAAATGCAACCGTTGAGCTCGTTCCTGAAGGTAGTCTTAGCCAGGAAGAGGAGTCTGAAACTGATGAAGCGGCTGAAGCAGGAGAGTCTGAAGCTGTGGCTGCCGCTGATGACACTGAGGCAGAATAATTTTTGCGATCGCTGATTTTGAGGATGGGGCAACCTGTAGCAGCTATATTTGCCGAACTCTCAACTGTTGCTCGTATCCAAAGAATCAGCGATACCTAATTTCCTACCGTTCCAAAATCCGCCGGCTGCCCGCTCAGCTAATTGAGCTATCTAAAGCTTAATTAGCTGACTAACCTCAGTTACGCCCTTTTATTCTTTAGAAGTAAAGGTGTTCTAAATGAAGATATGAGTCAGTGATAAAAGGATCTCGTCAGTATATGTGTTTGCCAGCTAATCGAGTATTTTACAAAATCCTTTTTTAGCTACTGTTGAAATTGGTCGGTTTTCGCTAGAGTATGGGAGCCGACTCTATGTAGACAGACACAGGCAGATTAAGAGGGTAGTAAGGCATAATATAATCACGTGCCTTTAGGAATACATATGAGTTCATCCATGTTTCATCCTTACAGCAGCACCACGGTGCCAGCATTATCTGGTCATGCGTTCTCTGCTGGCAATGACGGAGCAACCGGTATGCTGCCAGTCGTACTAGAACAGTCCGGGCGCGGTGAGCGGGCTTTTGATATTTACTCAAGACTGCTGAGAGAGCGGATCGTCTTTCTTGGAAGCGGTGTAGACGATACTCTAGCGGACTCAATCGTGGCACAGCTTTTGTATTTGGACGCCGAGGATCCTGAAAAGGATGTTCAAATTTATATAAATTCTCCAGGAGGCTCCATCACGGCAGGGATGGCAATTTACGATACGATGCAGCAGATTCGTCCAGACGTCGTCACGATTTGCTTTGGATTAGCTGCTAGTATGGGAGCCTTTTTACTTTCTGGCGGTGCAAAAGGCAAACGTATGGCCTTACCGAGTTCTCGGATCATGATTCACCAGCCTCTGGGGGGTGCTCAAGGTCAAGCTGTAGATATTGAAATCCAAGCTCGAGAAATTCTCTATTTGAAACAGCGCCTAAACGAGTTGCTGGCCGGTCATACTGGGCAGTCTCTAGACAAGATATCAGAAGATACCGAGCGAGATTTCTTCATGTCAGCGGCTGAAGCTGCCGACTATGGCCTAATTGACACAGTAATTTCTCGTGATATGGCTACTAATTTAATGTCAACGCACTAGGTTAAGACAAATATGTCTAAGTATGACTCCCATCTTAAATGTTCCTTCTGCGGTAAGTCTCAGGAACAGGTGCGAAAGCTGATTGCTGGTCCAGGAGTTTATATCTGCGACGAGTGTGTTGACCTTTGTAACGAAATTTTAGATGAGGAACTGTTTGATTCCAGCTCTGCAGTTGCCCCTCCGGCCCCTCGACGCGAACAGCCACCCGAGCGTAGCCGCAAATCTCCTTCTCACATCTCCTTAAGTCAAATTCCTAAACCACGGGATATTAAGTCTTATTTAGATGAGCACGTCATTGGTCAAAATGAGGCCAAGAAAGTCCTGTCTGTAGCCGTCTACAATCACTACAAGCGACTGAGCTATGTTCAGTCGGGAAGCGAGCCTGGTGAAGACAGCGTAGAGCTTCAGAAGTCTAACATTTTACTGATTGGTCCAACCGGTTCGGGAAAAACCTTGTTGGCTCAGACTCTAGCAAAGATTTTAGATGTGCCGTTTGCAGTCGCTGATGCCACTACTCTGACTGAGGCTGGGTATGTTGGTGAAGATGTTGAAAATATTTTATTACGCCTACTACAGGTCGCAGATCTAGATGTCGAAGAGGCTCAGAGAGGCATCATTTACATAGATGAAATCGATAAGATTGCCCGTAAGAGTGAAAACCCATCGATAACACGAGATGTATCTGGTGAGGGTGTCCAGCAGGCATTGTTAAAGATGCTGGAAGGGACTGTTGCCAATGTTCCACCTCAGGGCGGTCGCAAGCATCCTTACCAAGACTGCATTCAGATCGACACTAGCAATATCCTATTCATTTGTGGTGGAGCGTTTGTTGGGTTAGAGAAAATAATTGAGCAGCGTATTGGTAAAAAATCAATGGGGTTTGTCCAAGGATCAGGCGAGCCTCAAACGCAGTTTAATCGCGATAAGCGTTCAGCCGATATCCTAGAGAGCCTAGAAGCTGACGACATTGTTAAATTTGGCATGATTCCTGAGTTTATAGGCCGAATACCAGCTATATCGGTACTCAATCCTCTGGATGAAGAAACCTTGATGGCCATTCTGACCGAGCCTAAAAATGCGCTTGTCAAGCAGTTTCAAAAGCTAATGCTGATGGACAGCGTCAGTTTGGAGTTTAAGCCAGACGCTATCCGTGCGATCGCACAAGAAGGCTATCGACGTAAAACCGGCGCACGAGCGCTGCGGGGTATTATTGAAGAAATTATGCTCGATGTGATGTATGAGCTACCGTCCAGAAAGGATATGAAACGCTTTCAGATCACTCGAGAAATGGTAGAAAAGCGTTCTACTGCAGAACTTTTGATGCATCCCTCTTCACTGCCAAAGCCAGAATCCGCTTAGGTCATCCTTCTGGATTATCCCTCCAACATTTGTGACGCACGAGGGTTAATTTAAACTGTTGATTATGCAGGTCTAGGTTCCAAAAATGACATCCTAGGTTAGATCTTTCTGACTTTAGGGTTTCATATGGCCTACATCACACTCAACCAGGTTGAACACTACTACGAATGGATTTGCGACGGTCAACCAGGCCATCGTCCAATCTTAGTGTTTTTGCATGGTTGGGGAGGGTCTGCTCGCTACTGGGAAAGCACGGCCCAAATCATGAAAGCTGATTTTGACTGTCTTCTATACGATTTACGAGGCTTTGGACGCTCGAAGGCAGCCATCGAGACCTCACCTGAGCTGGGAATGCTGGAGAGCTTTGCTGAAGATCTCGCTCAGCTATTAGACGCATTAAAGCTGGAACGTGTCTTTATCAACGCTCATTCCATGGGTGCTTCGGTCGCGCTCTACTTTCTTAACCGTTTTTCTCCACGGGTTGAGAAAGCTATTTTGACCTGCAACGGCTCTTTTGAATATGATAAACGCTCCTTTGAAGCATTTCAGAAATTTGGTGGCTATGTCGTAGCGTTTCGCCCCTCCTGGCTTGTTCATATTCCCTTGGCTCCCCAAATATTTATGTCGCGTTTTCTCAAACGGCAAATTCCCTATGCCGACAAGAAAGTCTTTCTAAACGACTTTCTGCAGGCTGACCCCGCTACCGCAATGGGCACCTTAAAGGCATCAGTAAGCAAACACGCTACAGAAACAATGCCCGCAGCCTTTACCAGCCTGGATGTACCGACGCTGATGGTATCTGGAGAGTATGACAGGATAACGCCTGCTGAATTAGGACGTCAGGCAGCATCACTAAACACTCAGATTGAGTACGCCGAAATTCCAAAAACAGGTCACTTTCCTATGTTGGAAGATTCAAGCACGTATTTGTCCATCATCAACGCGTTCTTAAGTAAATAAGACTATCGCAGGGGCTGCTTGCGTCTGGATTTTTTACAAATGCGCAGACGGCTATTTCCAGTAGGCCAGCCATGAATCTATGGGTGCGAAGTACTAGCTACACTCAACAGATTGCCATGCGTTCCTAAAAGGCTCTATGGAACCATCATTTTTTTTGAGAAATAAAAGTTATATTTACAAACCTTGATGGGAATACTCAAAGTTAATGACAGGCTGATCGATTATTGAGCAGCCATTCAACAAATATCTATCATCACAATGGATACAAACTTCTAAAGATCTAGCCTATTAAAATATATTCAAATCTATCAAATCGCCATCTATAAACGTAAATTTGTACAACTCGAAAAGGATAAAAATATACTTTTTTATTAGTTTCTATTTATTCAGAACTTTTACGGATCAAATATCATCAATGCATCTTGCCATATGCATTTGAGCGATTCGTAAAAAAGTGATCATTTAAACAGCCAGAGTGAATATACGGAGTCTCTCAGGAAATTTATAGTCTGAGTCCCGTGTTCCAACGATGGTGGGCTTAAGTCAACATCCCGACAATGTACTTAAATCACGATTTAACGCCCTGACACAGGATATTTAGCACACTATGGCTACTCAAACCTCATCGCTTCGCTCTCGCGGGATGGAGATGCTGATGGCATATAAACAACAGCCATCAATCAAGTTGCGTAATGATTTAGTCCGCTTAAATGCCGGTTTAGTCCGAAAAATAGCGCATCGCGTTAGTCACCAGTGCGCAGAGCCTTACGAAGATCTTGAACAAATTGGCTATCTTGGTTTAATTCGGGCTATTGAGCGATTTGATCCAAGCCAAGGATGTGCGTTTAGTTCCTTTGCAGTGCCTTATATTCGTGGAGAAATGCTGCACTTTCTAAGAGACCGAGGATCTAGTGTCAAAATTCCTCGACGGTGGCAGGATTTGCAAAAAGCCAGTCAGAAAATGCAGGCTGACTTACTTCGTCGCTACGGCCGTCAGCCCTCCGATCATGAGATGGCTGAAGCTCTGTCCATATCGGTTAAAGAATGGCGACAGGTCAAAATGGCCAACAAGAACCGTATGCCCCTAAGTCTGGACGCAACCGTTTGTCATCAAACAGATTCAACAATCACCCTCGGGGATACGCTCCCTGATATGCACTATCAGCTTTTACAAGCGTTAGAAGAAGACCGCCAGCAGCTGCAGAGAGCACTTAATCAGCTAGAAGATAAAACACGCTCGGCTATAGAATTTGTGTTCTTTAAGGGACTTTCCCGCAAGGAAGTAGCTGAGCAAATTGGCGTTAGCCCCATGACGGTTACTCGCCGTATTCAGCGAGGCGTGGATCAAATGATTGCTTATTTGCAGCCTCAAGCACTCCAAACAGATCCCTAAACTAGAGTCATGAATTACGAGCCGTCCAAATCCTGATAGGATAGCAATCCTTTTTAACTCGCAACCGAAGAACGTCTCTGTCAGTTTTTATACGCTTTTCTTAACTCAAAAATAGCGATGAGGCCTCAGATTCCTCATCGCTATTTTCTATAAAATTACTATTTTATACATCAAATAAAGCTGGGAAATAGCTAGTTTCAAGTGTGCTAGATCTTTAGCGATCGCAACTCTTAAATAGACGATTCGGCCTAACTAAAAATAATCATTGCTGGTCCCTAAAGAGACCCAAAGCAAAGTATCTAGATATCTAAGTAAGTGGCCAAAACTATTTGACATCCCGAAAGCCATCAGATAGGCAGCTTGACAATTCAGAGCTACGTTTACTTATGGCCACCTACTTAACAATTTAGCTGAGTCCGCATCTCTCTCAAATCGGCTGTAAAAATAACTATCTCGCGTTTAGCTACTGTAATAAAATCCAATAAGAGTAAAGTTGTGTTGGTGAAGGAGTAGTTGTGGTGTCTGAGTCAGCCAGCTGCATAGCCAGAGACGAATCGAGATTTAATCAGCTCCAGGCTCAACTGACTACGTGCTGGCAATCCATTGACTGCTTTGACCGTGCTCCTAGACAAATTTTAGTGGTCCCATCCCTAAGCTTGGACCAGGAGGAATTAGGCAAAGTAGAGGGTGTTCACCACTATGAAGAGCGACTGCTGTTCTCGCTACTGCATTTGCGTAACCCGAATACGGCTTTGATTTATGTAACATCGCAGCCGCTGCATCCAAGCACTGTGGATTATTACTTGGAGCTGCTGCCAGGAATTCCTAGTTCCCATGCCCAAAATCGTTTGCGGCTGTTTTCTACCTACGACGGATCGCAAAGAGCCCTGACTGAAAAGATTCTTACTCGTCCGAGGTTAATCGAGCGGATTCGGCGCTGTCTTTCGCCGCAAGAGGCTTACATGGTGTGTTACAACTCCACTGAATGGGAGCAGCAGTTAGCATTGAAGCTAGATATTCCCCTGATGGCAGTGCCGCCTACTCTATTAGATTTAGGCACAAAGGCAGGCAGTCGTGAAATTTTTGCCACTTGTGGTGTCCCGCATCCGGATGGTAGCGAGCTAACCCACAATGCTAAGGAACTTGCGATCGCAACCACCAAACTCTGGGAACGACAGCCCGATCTAAAGCGCATCGTCATCAAGCTCAACGAAGGATTTTCAGGCGAAGGCAACGCTCTCCTCAGGTTAGATGAGCTGGCTGAAGTAGCACCCGGAAAAGCGAGCCAAGAAGATCGTGTCACTGCTGTACTCAATGCTTTAGAGCATCTGCGATTTCAGTACGTCCATGAAACGTGGGAGCACTTTAACCGCAAAATTGGCGAACTGGGTGCGATCGCAGAAGCCTTTATCGAGGGCGATATCAAACGCTCCCCCAGCGTCCAGGGCCACATTACCCCCCATGGCAACGTGGAAATTTTATCTACCCACGATCAGATCTTGGGTGGGCCCGACGGGCAAGTTTTTTTAGGCTGTCGGTTTCCGGCAGATAACGTCTATCGACTGGCCCTACAGGATATGGGGCAACGCGTTGGCGAAGTCTTAGCTAAGCGCGGAGCCCTAGAACGGTATAGCGTTGATTTTATTGCGGTCCAACAAGAGAACCAAAAGTGGGATATAAACGCTATTGAAATCAATTTGCGCAAAGGGGGAACAACGCACCCTTTTATGGCGCTACAGCTTCTGACCAACGGCAGCTACAACCTCAAAGACGGGCAGTTCTATACCCCTCAGGGACAGCCCAAATATTATCGAGCCTCTGACAACCTACAAAAGGAACACTACAAAGGACTGCTGCCCAACGATCTGATGGACATCATCATGTTGGAGCAGCTGCACTTTAACTCGATTGCCGGTACCGGAGCCGCGTTTCATCTGATGGGCTGTCTTTCGGAATATGGCAAGCTGGGCCTTACCTGCATTGGCAATAGCCCCGAAGAAGCTGAGCAAATTTACGAACGTGTGGTCAATGCCCTCGACCGAGAAACTAGCTAGCGGTCTTTCATCATGCGAGCAATATCGCGTTTTTCCTGCTTTTTCTTTAGGGACTCACGTTTGTCGTGGAGCTTCTTACCGCGCCCCACGGCAATATTGACTTTAACCCGGCCTTTTTTGAGATAAAGCTTCAAAGGCACCAGGGTGAGACCTTTTTCTTCTACTTTGCCAATCAGCTTACGAATTTCGTCTTTATGAAGCAGCAGCCGGCGCTCGCGACGCGGCTCGTGGTTGTAGACCTGGTTGGTCATATTGTGGGGCGAAATGTGGACATTTAGCAGCCACACTTCACCATTTTTGACCTGGGCATAGCCGTCTCGCAGATTGACTTTGCCCGCTCGAATCGATTTAACTTCAGTTCCTTTAAGGGCGATTCCCGCCTCATAGCTGTCTAAAATTTCGTAGGTAAATCGAGCCTGGCGATTGTCAGCCATGACCTTAAAGCCGTCACTGGGCTGGGATTTTTTGTTGGTTTTCGCCATACGGATCACAATGAACGTTAAAGGCTGCCGTTAGCCACCGATATGCTATTGTAGCGAGCTATTCGGCCACTACGCACCACTCGTGTAGCTCATAGTCTACACAGCCGTTTTTAATCAGCGGGTCAGCTTGAACAATGGCTTGAGCCTCGTCTAATGTGGACGCCTGAAACAGCAACATACCGCCACCGCGTTCGGCCCAGTAACCCGTCTTGGCCTGGTACCCTTTGGCAATCAGGTCTTTGACGTAGGCCAAATGGGCAGGAACAAACTGGTCAAACGTGGCTTTGTTGACAATGCCATGCTCAATTTTGACAAACCAGGCCATAGATAAAAAATCCTAAATAGCGGCCTCATAACGGCCTCACAAAATATATTGTAGGAAGATTAATAGCTCAGCTATGGTTTTGCAGCGATTCTTTATCGCTCTGGTGCCACCACCAGAGATTCAAGCGTCTGTCAATGAGATTAAGCAATATTTTGCTGAGCACTACGGCTCACGAAAAGCGTTTAATTCACCGCCTCACGTTACGCTGCAGGCTCCGTTTGAGTGGTCGAGTAGTGAGCAGGATGAGCTGACTGAAGGACTGCGGCAGTTTGCTGTAAAAAGAGTGGAGGGTGCGATCGCACTGCGCAACTTCGGAGCATTCCCGCCAAATGTCATCTATGCAGATGTCGCTCAAACCCCATACATAATGGCACTACAGCGAGACCTATCTGCCTTTATGGCAACCACCTACAGGGTCACAGACCGTCGCTACCCCAACTTCTGCCCCCACATGACCGTTGCTTTTCGCGATTTGACCAAGGCTGCCTTCCACCAAGTCTGGCCTGAATTTAGCCAAAAACCATTTAAAGCCGATTTTGTCGCCAAGGAACTAACGCTGCTACGTCATGATGGTCAGCACTGGCAAATATCCCAAACTTATCCCTTCTCACCCGTTAGCTAAAATCCCTAGTCCTCAGAGCTGGGAAAGCATGTTTTCAAACTGCCGTAGCGCCACACTTGACCCTTCACTCCAAGCAAGTTCTACATACTCAGGTATCAGCTGAGATACCGGTAATTTCGGAAATGTAGGACTGCTCTCGCTAACTCCATAACTATGGCCATCAAACACATAAATCTGAAATGACTGGGACCGGTAAATCCACAGTTCCGGCACTCCAATCGACTGGTAATCTTCGGCTGAGGTAAATGATGTCCAATCAACTTCTAGCGCCAAGTCTGGTGGCGGATCCACCGATAGGTCAATGCGCTCTTTGCCCAGTATTGCCTTGCGATTGGCAATATAAAAACAGCGGTCTGGCTCTACACCCGCTTTAGCAAATCGCTTGAGGGCAATTGGGTCATACTCCTCCCAATCTAAGTTCTGATGGCGCAGCATCGACTTGACAAAATCTGCCAGCGCGGCCGAACGCTTGCCATGGTTAGGTAGGGGCGCCATTAAGCGAATTTCTTGGGCATCAGCATTAAACCGAATTTTAATGGCTGCCTTGTCAGAACGCTGAGCTAACAGAGCCTCGTAACTAGTCCAGGTTTGGTGGCGCAGTACCACGTCTCCCCCCGGAGAAAGCTCAACCGTATCTGCCGTAATCGTAAGCTGGGGAATTGCCATGATTATCTGAATTCTTAGGCTTGATCTTAGCGCGGCTGCTTGAGCTTCAGGCAGCAGCTTTCTAATCCCGATACTGCCACGCGGCTTGAAAAAAATCTCGCTCACATACCATGGCGTAGCGATAGGTGTCTCGAATCAGCTCGGTATCGTCGGCATAATCATCGACAATGACCTCTAGCTGCGCGGCTAACGGCTCAAACTCATCGCTGCTGTAGGTAGCAATCCAGTCTTTATAGATATGATCAGGAATTCCGTCCTGAGCCAGCTGCTGTCCAAGATAAGCGTACAGACGCATACAGGGGGACATGGCCACCGCCGTCACGCCAATGGACTGACTCCAGGCCGTTGCTAGCAAAAAGTCCGTATACTGCCGTGTCGCCGTTCCTGGGTTGACCTGAGCCAAATCCACATTCCAGCTTTGGGCATAGCCTTGGTGCAGCTTGAGTTCTGCTAGTACACCAGCCGCTAAATCATGAAACACATTAAAGCTCTGCCATGTGGGAGCCTTAGCCGCTGCAATACTGTAAGCGCGGGCAAAGGCTTCGAGAAAAAATGCATCCTGCCCCACATAGTATGCAAAAGTTCGCTTTGGCAAGGTACCATCGGCAATGCCCTGTACAAAGGGATGGGCGAGGCTTTCATTCGCGAGGTCTAGATGCTGCTGCCAAAGCTTAGTGGAAAGGGCCATAGGAAGTTTGCCGTTGCTGATTAAACAGCGGTCAGTCTGCGGGTGACATTATAGAATTAATAGACTCAGCCCACTTCACTGGCCCAATGTTAGATCTGTCCGACCTCAAACGCGAAAGCGAGTTGCTCACTAACCGCCTGGGCAAAGCTCAGGAGTATCTTTGACCTGCCTGCCATTCAAGCAAAGATCGACGATCTAGAGCAGGTCGCTGCCCAGCCAGATTTTTGGGACGATCAGGAACAGGCGCAGAAAACGCTACAAACCCTAAATGAATACAAGTCCTATTTAGAACAGCTCAATACCTGGACCACACAGCTAGGGGATATTCAGACCATTGCAGAACTTCTAGAAGTAGAATCCGACACCGCTCTGTTGAACGAGGCCCAGGAAACGGCTCACACTTTAGCGAAGTCCCTCGACCAGTGGGAGCTAGAACAGCTACTGTCTGGCCCTTATGACAAAAACAGCGCGGTGGTTACGATCAACGCTGGAGCCGGAGGCACCGATGCGCAGGATTGGGCAGAAATGCTACTGCGGATGTATACCCGCTGGTGTGAGCAGCATAGCTACAGTGTCAAGCTGGTAGAAGAATCCAAGGGAGATGAGGCTGGTTTAAAATCGGCCACCCTGGAAATTGACGGACGCTATGCCTATGGCTATCTCAAGGCGGAAAAGGGCACCCACCGTCTGGTGAGGATTTCCCCATTTAATGCCAATGGCAAACGCCAAACCAGCTTTGCTGGCATTGAAGTGATGCCGGTGCTCGATGACACCATCGAACTGGATATTCCAGACAAGGAGTTGGAAATTAAAACATCACGCTCTGGGGGAGCCGGTGGTCAGAATGTGAACAAGGTGGAAACTGCTGTGCGGATTACTCACCTGCCAACAGGGCTATCTGTACGGTGTACTCAGGAGCGATCGCAACTCCAAAACCGCGAAAAAGCCATGGCCCTCCTCAAGGCAAAGCTACTGGTTATTGCCCAGGAGCAACAGGCCCAAGCCGTTGCCGACATTCGGGGCGATATGGTGGAAGCCGCCTGGGGCAATCAAATTCGCAACTATGTCTTTCACCCCTACCAGATGGTGAAAGATTTACGCACGAACGTTGAAACAACGGCTGTTGACGATGTGATGGACGGCGCACTTGACCCTTTTATCGAAGCACTGCTCCAGCAAGAAAATCAAATTACGCAGGAAACAACTGTTTAGCCCAGACGCCTATTCTGGAGACCTGATACATTACGTAATATGTTCCCAACTTTTCCCGGGTTGCCCTGGAGCACTCTCAAACGGGTTGCCCTTAATAACGTTTATTAGCAGACCTATGTCTCAATCTCCTACACCATCAGCTGAGTCACCGTCCACTGAACCGGCTCCCAGCTATGTCAAATTGGCTATGCGCAATATGGTGAAAAAAGGCGGCAAATCGCTGTTTCACTTTTTTCTTACGGCCACTGGCTTACTCGGGGTGCTGATTGGCCTGGCCTACCTGACTAGATGACAACCCGAGAGCCCCAGGTGGAGCTTTGGGTAGAAGTCGCAGAACCGTTAGCACAGCTAGATCTACCCACCGTAGCCAGCTGGCAAGCCTGGTTTAATATTTGGCTAGGGATGCTCGATCCTAAAACATCGCCGATTAACCAGTATGAGGTCACCCTTTCGCTGACCGAAGATGTGGCAATTCAGCAGCTTAACGCAACCTATCGTCACCAGGATAAAGCAACTGATGTTTTAGCATTTGCGGCCCAAGAGACTGAAATGCCAGGCGTGCAAACTCTCTACCAAACAGCCCCTCTCCCCTTGGGAGATGTGGTTATTTCTGTGGAGACAGCTGAGCGTCAGCGCCACCATACCAACTACTCTCTTAACCAAGAACTGGCATGGCTCGCAGCCCATGGTCTTTTACATCTATTAGGATGGGACCATCCCGACGAAGTCAGCCTAGAACACATGCTAGAAAAGCAAGCCTGTCTGTTAAGACGGATTGGTATATGACCCTGCAAGGGAAGGGGGTGTTAGTTCCTGAATCTAGACAGGTAACATACGATTACATATTTTTATGAAAATTAACATAGCCTGCAGAATGATAATTCTTTCGGGAACCTATTGAGTAGTTTCAGGCTTCGATTAATTAGGTCCGAATTAAGTAGATGTCTGCTTGATGGACTATGCAGTAGCTAAAGCTTTAGTTACTAGCGCTTAAATTTACAGTTTTGTATTGCCGTACTAACTGACATCCAACATCAACTCTAGGGTTCGTGCATGTCTATTTCGTCTAACCTTCCAACCGCTTCCAACAGCAAAAAGGACAGTAAAACTGCCTGGCAGGTTGCTCCTAACTTGCTGACGAGTTTTCGCTATGCTTGGGCCGGTATTGTTTATGCCGTTAGAACTCAGCGAAATTTTCGTATTCATCTAGCGATCGGGTTATTAGCACTCATCCTTGGTATCTTGCTCCATATTCAAGCGCTAGAAGCGGCCGTCGTGGCCATTACCATCAGCATTGTTCTCGTGATGGAGCTGATGAATACAGCGTTAGAATCTGTGGTGGATTTGACAGTGGGTCAGACCTATCATGAGCTGGCTAAAATCGCCAAAGACTGTGCGGCTGGAGCAGTCCTGATTTCTGCGATCGCAGCTTTACTGGTCGCCAGTTTTATCTATCTGCCCCCTTTGCTTGCGCTACTAAACCCAGGAATCGCTTAAGCTGGGCTTATACGAGCTTTAGAGTGAGCAATGATTCTAGTCATTGATAATTACGATAGTTTCACGTACAACCTGGTGCAGTACTTGGGAGAGCTCGGAAACACCCTGCCGGTTGCTGCTGATATCCAAGTTTTTCGTAACGACCAAATTACCGTAGAGCAGGTTCGTGCTCTAGCACCCGACGGTATCTTAATTTCTCCTGGCCCTGGTACTCCCAAAGACGCAGGTATTTCCCTCCAGCTGATTAAAGACCTAGGTCCTACCATTCCAATTTTGGGTGTTTGTCTCGGGCATCAAAGCATTGGTCAGGTGTTTGGTGGGCAGGTTACCGCTGCCCCTGAACTAATGCATGGGAAAACATCCCCTGTTATTCATACTAGCCAGGGTGTCTTTGCCGGGCTGGCAAACCCGCTAACGGCTACCCGCTATCACAGTCTGATAGTCGATCGAGATAGCTGTCCTGACTGTCTAGAAATTACCGCCTGGATCGAGGACGGCACCATCATGGGGTTACGTCATCGCCAGTATCCCCATATCCAGGGAGTGCAGTTTCATCCAGAAAGCGTCCTGACCCAGGCTGGCAAACAGCTACTCCATAATTTTTTGAGCCCTCTAAAAGCACCGATTCCACTGAGTACCTAGCAGCAAAACAAATCATTTTTCAATTGCCAACCTCAGAAAACTGTCTATCTTGCTAAGCGAGTGTCCCCAGGGCTATGGCACTATAGCAAGTCATGGACAATTGATATGAACGGGATGTGAGGACATTATGAAACGGCGGCAATTACTTCAAAATGCCAGTGCAGCATTTGTCAGTACCCTGGGTCTAGGCATTGCCTCCAACTGGCAAACCTACCAGGCACAGACTGGCAGCTTAAGAATTACATCCCTAGGCCACATGTGTTTTCAGTTTTCGGGTAGTAGTAAAACGGTCTTAACCAATCCGTTTGATCCGCGAGGCTGTACAGAAGGATATACGGCACCTTCGCTCAGCGGAGCAGACTTGGTGCTAGTGAGCAGCCGCCTACTGGATGAAGGATTTGTTCCTGAGACGTCGTCTGTCAACCTGCTAGATGAGCCTGGAGCCTATGAAGTTAACGGTTTGAGCGTTCAAGGTGTAGGGATGCCCCACGACCGTGAAGGGGGTAGACGATTTGGGATTAATACAGCCTGGCTATGGACCCAGGCTGGCATCAGTATTGCGCATCTGGGGGGAGCGGCAGCTCCAATTGACCTAGAAGATAAAATTCTGATTGGTCGGCCCGATGTCCTACTAGTCCCGGTTGGAGGCGGTCCCAAAGCTTATGATGCTTCAGAAGCGGTTGCAGCAGTCAACAGTCTGCAGCCAAAAGTGGTGATTCCAACCCAGTACCGCACCAGTGCGGCTAGTAGCAGCTGTGAGCTGGCGGCAGTAGATGAATTTTTAGGCATGATGGCCGGTACACCCATTGACCGGGTAGGCAGCGCACTAACTCTACAGAGGGGCAGCCTGCCGGCTAGTGGAATGCGGATTAAGGTTCTTTCCTAGACAAATGCTTGTATGTCCATGAATCCAGAATATCAACAGCGACGGCAGACCGTGATGCAGGTCATAGGTCAGGGGACAGCTATCTTTGGCAGCGCGCCGAGTGCTGTTATGCACAACGATGTGGACTATCCATTTCGTCAGAATAGCGACTTTTTCTACTTGACAGGGTTTAATGAGCCCGATGCGATCGCAGTTCTCGCCCCTCACCACGAAGAGCATCAGTTTGTACTCTTCGTCCGTCCAAAAGACAAAGAAAAAGAAACTTGGTCAGGTCGGCGCACCGGTATAGAGCTAGCCAAAGAAAAATACGGTGCTCAAGCCGCCTACCCCATCGAAGAGCTAGCCGAAAAGCTGCCCCAGTACGTGGAGAATGCCGACCGGCTGTTTTACCACTTTGGTGACAATCGCAGTTTAGACCAGCACATCCTATCTCTGTGGCAGCGGATACTGGCTAAGTATCCTAAACGCGGTCGCGGGCCAGTTGCCATTGAAGATGGGCGGCTGCTCATGCAGCGGTTTCGCCGGGTTAAAAGCGCCAGCGAACTAGAACAGATGCGTCAGGCGATCGCTATTTCCGCTAAGGCCCACAACCATGCTATGGCGATCGCCGGCCCCGGTCGCTATGAGTATGAAATTCAAGCAGAAATGGAGCATATTTTTCGGTTAGAAGGCGCGTTGGGCCCCGCCTATCCGTCGATCGTGGCTTCGGGTGCCAACGCCTGCATTTTGCACTACATCGAAAACAACCGCCAAATGCAGACAGACGATCTGCTGCTAATCGATGCCGGCTGTGCCTATGGCTATTACAACGCCGATATCACTCGAACGTTTCCCGTCGGCGGCCGGTTTACGACCGAACAGCGTATCCTGTACGAACTGGTCCTAGACGCGCAGCTCAGCGCTATTGAGGCTGTTGGCCCTGACCGTCCCTTTAATGAATTTCACGACGCCGCTACCCGTACGATTACCGCAGGGCTGGTAGAGCTTGGGTTGCTAACCGGCAATGTCGACACGCTGATCGAAGAGAAAAAACACAAGGCATTCTTTATGCACGGCACGGGTCACTTTTTAGGTCTCGATGTGCACGACAGCGGCACCTTACGTAACCCTGATAAAACCTGGCAGCCCTTTGCTCCTGGCAATGTTGTCACCGTTGAACCCGGTATCTACATTGCACCAGACTACGAGCCTGTAGAAGGGCAGCCTGACGTAGACAGCCGTTGGCGAGGCATTGGTATCCGCATCGAAGATGATGTGTTGGTTACTGCCACCGGGCATGAAATTCTGACCGCAGCCGTCCCTAAGCATATAGATGCCATGGAAGCCCGTGGTGCCTTACTTAACGCCTCTTAAGTACCAGCCGCTGAATTAGAGCCTGTATAAAATCTTCTTGATAGGGGCATGCTAACGACGAAGCAGATTGCTTCGTCACGAGTTACAGACATCTCTGTTGGTTCTTACCTGAAAACCTTCTAGCCAGATGAATCAAAGAACAGGGCTCCCATAAATCGCACAATTTGACGTTCAATGTCTCAAACATTGCGCAAATGCGGTTACCCTTGTCTTGCAACGTTGACCCTAGACTTCACGTAGCATGTCGATAGCCGTGGGCTCAACACTGTTGAAAGGTACTGAAGCTGTGCGTTGGAATCCTTTATTTTCTGGTTCAAGAGTTAGCACGTCTATACTGACGTCGAGTGTTGTCGGCATCCTAGGAGCATTTCTGATTTCATTGCCAGCAAATGCGGCGAATCTGCAGTTCTGGCGTTTCGATCAGCAGCAAAGTCGGCTGACCTTCACAACTGACACTGAAGTACGTCCGCAAGCACAGCTAATTTTTAATCCAACGCGTTTGGTCATCGACCTACCGGATACTCAAGTCACCAGCTCAACGACTCGACAGCGCTTACAAGAGGGTCTTAGAGAAGTACGAGTGGGCCAGCTTAATGACCGCATGGCTCGTATCGTCATTGAGCTAGCCCCAGGCTATACACTAGACCCGCAGCAGGTACAGGTTAGAGGCGAAACCAGTCGTCGGTGGTATGTACAGCTACCTGAACTGAGCCGTTCTAATGACGATGTTCTCTCACCAGAGCAGTCATCCTCCCCCGATCGGACAGCTAACCAGGTCAGAACCGAAGCAACCGCAGCGTCAACAAACAGCACCCAAGTACAAAGTATTGTCGCCACGGCTGACGGCTTTTTTATTCGAGTTACGGGTGAAACACCAGACGTACGTCTCAGTCGTTCCCGTCGCCGTGACCCAGAACGAACAATTACCTTGGAACTGCGCGACAGCTCCATTGCGTCTGGGCTAACATCGGATTCTTTACCCAAAAATCGTTACAGCATTGAACGCTGGGATATCTCTCAGAGTGATTCCACCGTGTTGATCACTCTGACACTGGGTGAGGACAGCCCTGATTGGCAAACAGTGGTTACTGAGATTAGCAGCAGTTTTGGAGGAATCGCAGTACTTCCTGATGGGGTAGCTATCCGTGATATTCCAGACAGTGCACCCAGGGAAAGTAGCCCAGTGGCTTCCAATCCTGTTGTCAGACCACCTGATCGAGATACACCACCAGAGCGAGTACAACCGCCCTCTAGAAATCCATCGGCTGGTGAACTCCCCCAGGTAAATCAAGGGCGTATCGTTGTGGCGATTGATCCTGGCCATGGAGGACGGGACCCTGGTGCTGTTGGCATCGGCGGACTGCAAGAAAAACAGGTTATTTTTCCGATTTCTCAACAGGTAGCCGCCATCCTACGAGAGCAGGGTGTGGAGGTGGTGATGACGCGCAACAGCGATATTGAACTAGATCTGGACCCACGCGTACAGATTGCAGAACGGGCCGATGCTGACCTTTTTGTTAGTATCCATGCCAACGCCATCAATCTAAGCCGTCCTGATGTGAATGGATTGGAGACTTACTATTATTCCAACGCTGGCTCTCGTTTCGCGCGGACCGTGCATGACACTGTTCTACGAACTATGGGTATGCGTGATCGACGCGTACGTCAGGCCAGATTCTATGTGATTCGCCGCACGTCCATGCCGGCTATTTTGATTGAGGTGGGATTTGTTACTGGAGCCGAAGATATCAACAATCTACGAGATCCTGCATGGCGTAGCCGCATGGCAAATGCGATCGCACGCGGTATTTTGACCCATATCCAACGCGAACTCTAGGGTGCATTATTATCAACTAGGCTAAGCATCCCTATAGGAGGAGGAGCTTTTCTACTTATGCTCGGGGTGCTCAGTGGCTTCGCAGGGCTCACCTAAGACATTGAGCTGACGAATCAGCTGCTGCAGACGTCCAAAATCACGATGATTAAACTGAAAGACTAGCCTGGGCAGCTCCGCTGTTTCATCCACTTGCTCCTCTGGCAGTCGGTCGGTCATTTCAAAGCTGCCGGCTGCAAGAATATCGTTAAAGGTCTGGTTTAACTCTTCTAGAGCCCCTGCCCTCAGGCAAGAATTTAAGCGCAGCACCAGCCGCTCACCCACGTATCGACTAGAGTGAAACACTCGGTAATAGTGAGTTATTTCGTCCCAGGCATCGTCAATATTGTCTGTTATGACATAGAGACTCGGATCATCGGAACTAATCAACCGGTTCACCATCAGGTGGTCACGAATGTATGTATCCCAACCCTGCCAGTAGTTTCCACCCGGATGATCGATCAAGACGATCGGCATCGGATCGGCTTTTCCAGTTTGGACAAGCGTCAATGACTCAAATGCCTCGTCCTGAGTCCCAAATCCTCCTGGAAAGACAGCCAGAGCGTCACATTCTCTCAGAAAAAATAATTTACGTGTAAAAAAGTACTTAAACGTTAGCAGCTTAGGATCGTTTTCCATAACAGGATTAGACCCTTGTTCAAACGGCAGCTGAATATTGAGACCAAAGGAATGATCTACCCCTGCCCCCTCATTGCCAGCCTCCATGATGCCAGGACCGGCACCGGTCATAATCATAAAGCCTTGTTTAGCCGCTCGTTGCGCAAACTGTTTAGCAAGCTGATAGTCAGGATGGGCAGCAGGAGTACGCGCCGAACCAAAAATTGCAATCTTACGAGTATGACGATGGGGGTAAAATCCCTGAAACCCCAGCTCCATATCCTGCAGTGTATTATTCAAAATCTTCCAATCTAAACGATCGGCCTCCCGTCCAATCATTCTCACCAAGGTTTCTAAAATTTGCTGAATAACCGTCCCGTGCTCCATGGAGGGAAGCTGAGTAACAATTTCAGAAATCTTCTCTTGGAGATGAACCGGTGGCTTTGTTGGGGAAGTAACCATACAACACAAATAACGAGTGAATATTTTAACGGTTAGATTTCGAGCGTTATGCCCTTCATAGATATCTTCAGAGTAGGCATTGCTGATCCTCAGGATGGTTTTATTTGCAAGATGCTGGTGTGTGGAATTTCTAACAGACCGATGCATCCCCTCAAATCAGCAACGGCTTCAGAGTACCTGGACGCTTATAGATCCTTAATTGTATAGCAATGCCTTAATCGACTGATAGCACTAAGCTATAACACCCATGTGACGCTTAAACGCTCTGATAGACACCTGCCGTAGCAACAGTCTGTTGAACCAAAAACAAAGGTCTCAACACTATCTGTTGAGACCTTACAAAATATTGAACTAGCTTCAATCACACAGAACAGTCGTATGCTTCGAACCACCTGTATCTATGCTTGAGGTCAAGAAATGACCGCACTAAACCAGGTTATAGATATTTTTCGAGAGTATTGGCAAGCGTAGTCTTTGGCACAGCACCAACTACCATATCGACACGTTGACCATCCTTAAAAATCATCAAAGTAGGAATACTGCGGATACCGTACTGACTAGCAACTTTGGGATTATCGTCAGTATTGACCTTAACGACTTTTACCTTGCCATCATACTGCTCAGAAATTTCATCCACCACGGGGGCAACCATCCGGCATGGGCCACACCATGGTGCCCAGAAGTCCACAAGCACCGGTAGCTCGCTTTTGATAACTTCTTGTTCGAATGTCGAATCTGTGACTTGTGCGGCTGACATCCCTATATTCCTTGTTGTCAAATATCAGATTCCTACCATAGCTGATTTTGGCCTGTGACTCATATCAGCATTGAAGAAATCAACCTTAAGAATAACGCTTTATGAGCGGGTTCATAGCCTATCAACCAATCTATCAACGTTTTATTACTTGTTTGAACTTAGTATTAGCCACGCTTCACAGGACCTGTTCAAGCATCTAAAACATTAACATTTGTCCATATAGGAACCGCCTAAACCAAATAGGTTTAGGCGGAGTGTGGTGTGAGGAGTGAACGGAAACTTCCGTCTCCGCTTTCTGTCTCATTGTAGGTCAAGTCTCAGCTTTTGCCATCCCCTACACCCTAGGTATAATGAGGATCTTAAGTTTTGTTTTCTTACACCAGAAAGAAAATCCAGAGACCTGTGACGTGAGTCATGAAAGTTAAGTGACCTAGCTCATAATTGCCAAACAAATTGGATTTGAATATGACACTTTAGAGCCGACAATTTTTGTGCCCTAAAGCAAATTAATCCTGTCTACCTTACTTACCCATGCCTAACTGCTGAGCTTTTTGATAAACCTTACCTTCAGTCAACAAAGATGGAGCAATAACGACTTCCACCTGCTGCATGTCTTTTAGATCTTTAGCACCAAGCGTTCCCATACTGGTCTTAAGAGCGCCCAGCAAATTGTGGGTACCGTCATCCAGCTGGGCAGGTCCGCGTAAAATCTGCTTAAGCGTGCCTGTTGTCCCCACATTGATACGGGTACCTCGCGGCAGCACAGGACTAGGTGTAGCCATACCCCAGTGAAAACCACGCCCAGGAGCTTCAGCCGCTCTGGCAAAAGGGGAACCAATCATGACACCGTCAGCACCCGAGGCAATTGATTTACAAATGTCTCCCCCAGTGACTAAACCGCCGTCTGCAATCACCGGAATATAGCGTCCTGTTTCTTGCTGGTAGTCATCTCGAGCTGCTGCACAGTCCGACACAGCCGTTGCTTGCGGAATACCGACACCCAATACCCCTCGAGAGGTACAGGCAGCTCCTGGGCCAATACCCACAAGGACACCAGCGGCTCCTGCTCTCATCAGTTCTAAGGTGACCTCATAGGTGACGCAGTTACCTAGAATCACTGGCATCGGCATCTCAGCGCAGAAATTTGCTAGGTCAAGAGGAATTACAGACTCAGGGGATAAATGGTTAGTCGAAACCACTGTCGCCTGAATAAAAACCAGATCGGCCTGAGCATCAGCTACAGTTTGGCCGTACTTGGCAGCTCCCATGGGCGTTAGACTTACAGCCGCTATGCCTCCCTGGGTTTTAATATCTGAAATCCGTTTCTTGATTAACTCTGGCTGTACCGGCTGAGCATAGATTTCTTGCATGAGTGGGACAAATTCAGCTTTGCCCACCGATGAAATTTTGTCTAAAACTGGATTGGGATCTTCGTAACGAGTTTGAATCCCTTCTAAATTTAGAACACCCAGAGCACCTAGTTTAGATAGCTCTACAGCCATTCGAACATCTATGACACCGTCCATGGCACTGGCAATAATTGGAATTTCACGTTCCACATTGCCCAGGGTCCAGTGGGTATCGGCCAATTCGGGATCTAGGGTTTTGGATCCAGGCACCAATGCAATCTCATCAATGCCATAGGCACGTCTTGCTGTTTTGCTACGACCAAGTTGAATGCTCACTGATATCTCCTTCCCAAGATCATTAGGTTAGCCTAGCAAAGAAAGAAATCTATTCTCAATTGATTGTGGATGCCTGTGCGATGAATTTGGTGGAGTAGAGTTTTATTGCCTTAAGTCAGACAGGCTTGAGGCTGCAATACGGCAAGTTATGGACCGTTCGGCTATAAACTCTCAATAGAGTTAAATCAGGTATGGCTCAGGTGAGGCTCAAGTTGGTGCGATCGCAGCCCTATTCCAACGGACTAATCAGGGTATGCTCACCATAGGCGTGTAGAAAGACGTCCGGTATCTTTCCACAGCGATTCTTCTCTATTGAGTTACGGACAGTCATCGTGAATTTATCTTCACTAAAGTTTTTTAGAAATCTACGGGCTAACAATCGTCAGTTTGCGGTCATTGGCCTGGGTCGCTTTGGACGAGCTGTTTGCCTCACGCTCCACGGTATGGGATACGAGGTCCTAGGTATTGACTATGATGAGAACCGAGTGGCTCAGGTCCTAACCGATCAAATTGCAGCTCACGCGGTTCAGATGGATTCTACTCAGCCTTCAGCATTACAAGAAGCTGGGATCCCTGACTTTGATACGGTCATCGTGGCAATTGGCAATTATATCCAAGAGAGCATTATTACCACCCTTAATGTAAAAGAGGCGGGAGTTGCTAACGTTGTTGCCAAAGCCTCCACGGAGATCCATGGCAAACTGCTTCGGCGAGTAGGCGCTGATCATGTGGTATTTCCAGAGTTTGAGATGGGCTGTGAACTGGCCCGCTCACTAACGCGCCCCGGGGTACTTGATCGATTTGAGCTAGACCCTGACCACAGTATTGTCGAGGTCGTTGTGCCTCAGGAATTTGATGGTAAGACCATTGTCGAACTAGACTTACGCAACCATTTTGGCCTAACGCTCATGGCCATTAGCAAAGCGAATGCGATGGATAAGTTTGAGATTAATCCAAGTCCGGTGACTCGACTTAGAGCTGGCACCCTGATGGTCGTCGTGGGTTCCAATAAGGGGATTGATAAACTACCGATGTAGGCACCCTAGCCCAACGGGCAATAAAGCAAAGTAACCAAGCGACCGTATGCCAAGCACGAATCCTCCTTTATGAAAGTCATTGGTCTGATGAGCGGCACCTCCGTTGATGGGATTGATGCGGCCCTAGTAGACATAACCGGCTCAGGATACGACGTCAAAGTTGAACTGTTGGCAACCCAGACCAGCGATTATCCGACTGACCTGCGAGATCGCATTCTCTCAGTATGTGGAGGAGCAGCTTTAACTATGGCCGATATCGCCAGTATGGACGATGCCATTGCAGCTGCCTTTGCCGAGGCAGCCCAGCAGCTGGGTCAGACCGACTTGATTGCCTCCCACGGTCAGACTCTGTATCATCGCCCACCTACCCAAAACAGGTTGGGATACAGCTGGCAGCTGGGGCGGGGGGAACTCATTGCTGACATCACCCGTACACCCACCGTAAGCAACTTTCGAGTAGCGGATATCGCCGCTGGCGGCCAGGGGGCTCCGCTTGTTTCACCAGTAGATGCCAGTCTGTTGAGCCATCCCCAACAGTATCGCTGCATTCAAAATATTGGTGGTATTGGCAATCTCACCTATCTGCCCCCCTGGGACCGCACAGGTTCTCCATCTGCAGCTATTGTCGGCTGGGATACAGGTCCTGGCAATGCTCTGATTGATTGGGCAGTGGGGCTCTTTAGCAACGGTGAGCTCACCTACGATCGAAATGGTGACTGGGCAGCCCAGGGAATCCCTTGCCAGCCTCTGATAGACCAGTGGTTAGAGCAACCCTTTTTTAAGCAGCCTCCGCCTAAGTCGACCGGTCGGGAACTATTTGGAGCCGACTATGGTCAGCGATGTTGGCAAGAAGCACAGTCTTTAGGGCTTAACCAGACTGATTTTCTAGCTACGCTCACGGCTTTTACGGCTAACACAATTGCCGAGAGCTACCGGCAGCTTCCCCGTTGTCCCGATGAGGTCTTACTGTGTGGCGGCGGTAGCCATAACGGATATTTGCGATCGCAAATCCAGACCCAGCTACCCAATATCACTATCCTGACCACTGACGATGTTGGTCTCAACAGCAGCTTTAAGGAATCCATAGCGTTTGCCATTCTGGGCTACTGGCGATGGCATCAGCATCCCGGTAATCTGCCCAGTGTCACAGGAGCCAACACCCCTTGTCTGCTAGGCCATATCCACACCCTCAGCGGTGGCATTATCAAAAATATCCACAAATAATAGAATAAAGACCAACCTTGAATACACCATGAGCCCAAGACTCAGCTCTCTTAAGCCCCCAAATCAGACAGGTATACGACTTATCAGTAACTCAACCTTTGTGTTTAAGAGCTGATTTTTATTAGCCATAGACTATTGAGCGTGACCAATACAAATCGTCATATAACTATCAGGGAGAACGCGTGAATCACAGTTTTCTGATCGAGCCAGGACGCTGGACGCTTCAAGGTAGCTGGTTAACTAGAGACCTACTTCCCATTTCCGTCAAGGGCAAAATCCTAGTCGCCTGGAATAGTAACGACTGGTTCACTATGATTACCAAACTCGTCTTTCCCAACGGAGAACTCGACAGTATCTCCCTCCAGTACAAAGGACGTATCGCTACAGGCAATCGCCAATACACATTTGTATTACAACATAGCGTCCTTGGTCGCGTAGAAGGCGAAGGATGGATTGGCCCCAGTTCTATTGTTCAGCAATACTGGGCGCTTAAAGACAAGCACATGCGTACCGGGTTTGAAACCCTTTATCGTCATAGCCCCCATCAGTACCACTTCTCAGGTGGAATTATGACGGGTCACCATATGACTAGCACGATGGAAGCTATTGTTGAGCGCCATCAGAGTTAACGCCCTCTACTGCCCCCCCGTCTCTCCAAACAAGTTGCCCGTAATTCACCCTGGGACATTATCTACAGGCATGTATTGATAGATAGACGATCCTCCTATTGTGTTCTTTCAATCCATAGCCAATGATTTAGTTGCCACAGTTATTGGCACGCAGCGTTAGATGCTAGATAGTAACCCCGGGCGTAGACTTGCCAATCGTTACGAGCTGATGGATCCCATCGGGAATGGCTCCATGGGCAAAGTCTATTTGGCAAAAGATACCCTCTTAGGAGGAGTGCCTGTGGCTATCAAGTTTGTAGCCCAAACCCTGCTCAATGAGCAGATGAATCAGCGATTTACCCAAGAGGCCATGACCTGCGCTCAGCTGGGAAATAAAAGTATCCATGTTGTCAGAGTCACGGACTACGGCATCACCGATGACGAAGTTCCCTTCTATGTCATGGAATATCTTGAGGGACAACATCTAGGCCAAATAATTCATCCACGACCTTTACCAGTCAAACGTTTCCAAAACTTTATTCGACAAATTTGCCTAGGTCTAGCAGTCGCCCACAAGGGTATTATTCTAGACGGTCAAACCGTACCGATCATTCACCGAGATATTAAACCCAGCAACATCTTTGTCGCCCAAAGTGCTAGCGTAGGCGACCTAGTCAAAATTTTGGACTTTGGTATTGCCAAGCTCATGCAAGAAAGTAGCTGGGAAGAAACAAGCACTTTTTTAGGGACATTAGCCTATGCATCACCAGAGCAGATGGAGGGGCAAGACCTCGATCACCGCTCTGATATTTACAGCTTAGGCATGCTGATGTACCAGATGCTGACGGGGTCTCTCCCATTTCGTCCCAGCAGTAATACCTTTAGTGGTTGGTACCACGCTCATCGACACCAAGAGCCCTACCCTTTAGACGGTCTATCCCCCTACGGCACGCTCCCTAAATCAATCAAAGATGCTGTCATGGGCTGCTTGGCTAAAGCACCAACTCAGCGACCTAACAGTGTTAGCCAACTACTAGATCAGCTCATTCACCATCAGCCCGCACCGCCACCGCCCTCTCCTAAAGATCCGTTTCATAAACAGGTATGGCCAGAGAATAAACCCATCGCTGAAATTGTTTTTCATCAGCTAGCGGCAGTCAAAAATCGTCAGTTGCCTGCACTATGGGTGATGATGAAACCTCAGGAAATCGCCCAACATATCAACAACACTGGCTACAACAATTTTTTATTTACACCAAGTCCTCACCCTATGGTGCTATGGGTAACGGCGTTTTATAACAAGCAACAGGGAGCACGCTGGCTATCCAGCTATTTGGACCTCAAAAAACCAGATATTCAAACGTTTGTCTGGCAGCTGGCAGAAGTCGGAACCTATCCGGTTCTATTTTTTTCAAAAGATTTTCCTAATCAATATGTCAGCGCTCGTCGGCTACACATTGCTTCTCCCCAGCGAAAATTGTTGAAAGAGTGGGTATTGATGGCTCGTTCTTCTATGCCTATAGACAGCCCTCAAACTAGCAAAAGTATATTGCGTAAGGAACTTAATGAAAAACTAAAACCGCAGATGATCTGGTAAAGTCAGCAGCCTCTATCATTACCTACCGGGATTAAGATATTCCGGGCAGATAGTCTGTCCTGTAACGTCTGCCAATAGCTCACGATTCTTACCCTATAGGTTTTTAAGTCAACCGCAATTTACTTGATGGAATTGCACATAATAGTGAGGGCGTAGTTGCTATATTGCTTTTGTCCCATCGAGTGATGTAAGCGCCTCCACAAGCTGCTCTGGCCCATGCCACGCTTAGTGATTTAGGATTAGTTTTATAACTGCTACAGCTGTTCTGGGGTAGTTTGATATTCTCGGCGATGGGGCCGACGCTAGATATTATTGGCTTAAAATTGCAGCACTCAATGACAGATAATAACTTCGGTCGTAGACTTGCCAATCGCTATGAGCTTATGGACTCCATCGGTCAGGGCTCTATGGGGAAAGTCTACTTAGCTGAGGATATGCTCTTAGGGGGAGTTCCAGTTGCTGTTAAATTTCTGGCTCAAACATTACTGAATGAGCAAATGACCCAGCGGTTTATGCGTGAGGCAATGACCTGCGCTCAGTTGGGTAACAACAGTATGCATGTTGTCAGAGTCACGGATTACGGCGTCACCGATGACGAAATTCCGTTCTACGTTATGGAGTATCTGAAAGGACAAAATTTAGGGCAGGTGCTTCAGCCAAACCCTTTACCCATCCCACGGTTTTTAGATTTTACTCGTCAAATTTGTTTGGGTCTAGAGACCGCCCACAAAGGTATTATCCTCAACAGTCAAGTCATTCCAATTATTCATCGAGATATTAAACCCAGCAATATCCTAGTGACGCAGAGTGCCAGCGTTGGTGAACTAGTCAAGATCTTGGACTTTGGTATTGCCAAGCTCATGCAAACCGACAATAGTGAACAGACCAGTAGCTTTATGGGGACGCTAGCCTATGCGTCTCCGGAGCAAATGGAGGGACAGGAACTCGATAGACGTTCTGACATCTATAGTTTGGGTGTCATGATGTATCAAATGATAACGGGCGCTCTCCCACTCCGGCCAAATAAGAATACGTTTGGTGGTTGGTACAAGGCACATCGATCTCAAGAGCCTATTCCCTTGGAGGGGCAGTCACCCTATGGCGGACTGCCTAAGGTCCTCAAGGACGCTATTATGGGCTGCCTAGCCAAGGATCGAGACCAGCGCCCCAGCAGCGTCGGGCAGTTATTATCTCACCTAGCGCCCTTAGAAAGTCGCTTTAGTCGGTCAATTGATCTTGGCAACCAAATTAGAGGCACGCTGCGAGACCTGCCTGTAGTTCCTAAAAAGACTCCAACCAATGGCTCGGAAGAAGAACGGTTTTGTCGACTCCAGGTCTGGCCTCAAGATACACCAATTGCTGAGATTGTCTTTCCCAAGCTGCTGGCCATGAGTAATCATCAGCTACCGACTCTATGGGCAATGTTAAGCTCTCTAGAAATTGAGCAGCGCATTACGAATACAAGCTCTAATAATTTTTTATGTGTTCGTAATCCTCATCCTATGGTTTTGTGGATAACAGCCTTTTATAGCAAAACTAAAGGAGCACGCTGGTTATCAAGCTACCTGGATCTGAAAAATCCTGGTAATCAAAAACTTATCTGGCATCTGGGCGATGAAGGAGCTTACCGGGTGCTTTTTTTCTCTAAAGAAGCTCCAAATCAGCTGGTCAACCTTCGTCGTTTAAACATTGCACCTCCGCAGCGAAAGTTGCTTAAAGAGTGGGTACTGATGGCGCGCACAATTATGCCTGCAGGTAGTCATCAGGAGAGCAAACGTATGCTTAAGCAAGAGCTAAACACCAAGCTGAAGCCCCAAATGCTGCTAAGTTTTCAAGCAATGCATTCTGATGCTTGAGCCGATAGCGACATTAAAGGGGTTTGATGAACTCAGCTAGCCCGGGGAAAATGGACGACTGGATGCCAGCTAGAGCGTAGTAGAGCACTGGTAAAACTGGGCACTGACCATTTTAGAATTCCCTTTGACTTTCCCGAACAGATTGCGATCGCAGAAATATCATTTGTTTCTGCGGACTTCAAGATTTCAGCTTCGGGGTCACCTTCTCGAATCTCTGTAAATACTTCCATCCCAACAGATTCCAGCTCGGTTTTTACCTGATCCAGCTGAGTCTGAGCCTGGTCTTTAGATTCACGTAATTCCACACGAATACAGTCATCAATAATCCAACAGAGGGTGCAATGCTGTGGATATTCAGAATTTTGAGCTGTCGCTTTGACCTGAGCTACCAAATGCTTAGCGCTGTCGCTACCGTCATAGGGCACTAGTATATGAGTAAATAGCGTCTGGCAGCGCAATGCCAGCTCTTGATTACGATATGTGGCCACCAGCTGAGGACGCAAAATAACCAACGGTACACTAAGCTGTTTAGCAATCCCTGTTGTAGTGCTTCCGAATAGTTTTTCGCTTATTAGCAAAGACCGTGTAGGTGTACCCAAAAATAAAACGTCGACGTCATAGCAGCGGACTACCTTCGAAATATTGTCAATGACTCGCCCTGAACGGACATCGACCACCACCGACTTCCCATCAGGCAGGTCAGCATCACTGACTACGGACAATCGTTTTTTTGCCTCATCTACAGCATCGTCATCCACTTTTGGAATCTCACGGTCAGCCGTTAACGAGACATTGTGAAAAAAGATCACCTTATCTAAACCAGACTGAACTAAGTCAGGAACAAACTTAACCAGCCGATGCAGACTATCTTCAAAATCAGTACAGACTAACGCACACTTAAACATCCGACTTTACTCCAACCTCTATCGCTTACTATTCATTCATCTTGAAAGGCGACTACAACGACCGTAATATTATCGCGACCACCTCGCTGCTTAGCGGCATCCACCAGGGACTCAGTGGCCGTTGGGCATGAGCGAATAGACTTTAAATGCGTAGCAATTAGCGGATCAGATAGCTCTTCTGTCAAACCATCGCTGCACAGCAGCAACCGATCTCCTCCAGATACATCCAAAGACTGAATATCAATACGACTGAGATCTTCACGTCCTAGGCATTGAGATAAAACATGTCTCCAAGGATGATGTTTTGACTCATCCACCGTCAGCTCACCTTCCTCAATCGCTTTTGCTACCCAGGTATGGTCGGTTGTAATTTGCTCTAGCTTGGCTCCTCGCAAACGATACAGACGAGAATCACCAACATGGGCACACCAGGGACTACCATTCGGGTCACGGAACATGACCACCACAGCCGTTGTTCCCATATCAGCTCGCTCAGGATGATGATACTGGTCTTTCAAAATAGCGTCATTGGCTGCAATAAACGCCTTACGCAGCATGACATCCGGTGACTCTGAGCTTTCCCAATGATTGTCAAGGTATTGATAAATTGCCTCGGTCGCCAAGCGACTGGCTTCCTGACCGCCAGCATGTCCGCCCATACCATCAGCAACGACAAAAAAACGGCCTAAATCGTCCAGATAAAAAGCATCTTGATTACTAGTCCGTAGCAATCCTGGATCGGTTAAACCAGCAAAAAAGCGTTGCATAGAGCATTTAGGCATAAGGGAGCAGCTATGGCATACGATCGGCCCGACCAAGACGCATCAGGGCACGAACTAACGCTATTCCCGATACCGCAGCTGGTAAGGCCATTCCTAAGGCAATCAATGGTAGCTGACTTACCAGTAGCAAAGTTGCCGATAGAGTAAATGTGCCAAATAGCAACGTATAGTTTGTCATCAAATTGACATTACTCAGTCGACGAATAGCTCGATCGGTTTCAATGGAGCGCACCCGTACACGAATGTCACCTCGATCCAGGCGATCGAGCGAATCCTCAATTCGCCTCGGCAATCCAAACGCTGAACTACCCACTTGAGCAGCCTGACGGCTGATTTCGCCAATAAGTCCGTTAGCAGGAGAATTAGAGACATTAGTCATAAGCTGATTAGCAAACGGTTTTGCAGCCTCCATAAAGTTAAAGTCTGGATCTAGCCCCTTGCCCACACCCTCCAGAGTGGAGAATGCTCGCATGACAAAGGTAAATGTTGCTGGAAATCGAAAGGGTTGGTCATAGGCAACGGCATACAGATCGTCACTGATCGATGTAATGGACTGCTCCTCAAAAGGCTTGTCCATGAAGTTATCTAAAATATACTGAATCGAGCGGCGCACAGGCCCCATGTCTTCAGTTTCTGTCAGAGCTCCTAGATCTAAAAGAGACGCCATTACCATATCGGCATTTCGCTGAGCCACCCCTATAAAGGTACGCATCAGTCCATCCCGGGTGATCGGCTGAATTTGCCCCATCATGCCGAAATCATAGAAGATTAGAGCACCATCAGGATTGACAGCGATATTGCCAGGATGAGGGTCAGCATGAAAAAAGCCATCATTGAGTAGCTGATGCAAATAAGCCTGTGCGCCTAGCTGGGCCAGACGCTGTCTGTCTAAGCCAGCTGCCTCTAATGACTCATAATGACTGATCTTAATACCTGGAAGATATTCTAACGTCAGTACACGCCGTGACGCATAGCGCCAGTAGATACGAGGGGCTTTAACCCAGTCAACATCACGGAAGTTTCGGCGAAATGTGTCAGCGTTACGTCCCTCATGAAGAAAATCTATCTCTAGCCACAGAATCCGACAGCATTCTTCGTAGATGCCTAACCAGTCACGTCCTCGTCCCCATTCAGGATGACTCTGAAAGTAATGAGCAATCCCTTTGAGGATGGAAAGATCTATCTGAAATAAACGCTGTAGACCCGGTCGCTGAATTTTGACAACGACTTCTTCTCCAGAGTGGAGCTCTGCTCGATGTACCTGCCCTAAGCTAGCGGCTGCGAGAGGAATGGGGTCAAACGTTTTGTATAGTTCCTCAACCGACCGGCCTAAATCGGTCTCAATGATTGACCTAACTTGCTCGTAGCTGAACGCTGGCACCTGATCTTGCAGCTTAGATAGCTCTTCTACATACTCAGCCGGGAACAAGTCAGCACGAGTTGAAAAAAGCTGTCCAAGTTTGATAAATGTGGGACCTAAATTTAAAAAACTTAGCCGAATCCAACGAGCTTGGGCACGTCGTCGCGCCTCCTGCTTCTCAGAAGATATCCCTCCGGCATAGCTCCAGGACTTGCTATAAAGCCAGCGTTTTCCTAAAAAAGACAGAAAAAAAGACCAGATATCAACAAATCGCTCTGGACGGCTGTATCGACGGTTCCACCGATAGCGCTTCTCCGCCACCGACATATCCAACTTTTTCTCTACAGAATAATCAAGTGCACCGTCTAGCTCGGCTGAAGGCAACTGAGGGCCAAGATCATCTTGAGTGCTGAGTAAGCGCTCAGACGAGTTCTCGCTCAGTGATGGGGGCTCGGTTGCGTTGGGAACTGTAGACACTCAGTCTCCTAAATAGCCAGCGGCATAATTAAACAGTGAATTGAAATCGGATGTCGAGCTAAGGCTACTTGTATAACGGTAATACCTGCTGTTCAAAGACTTCAGGTAAAAATCACGAAGAACGATACTGCTGGAGCGCAACTCGCACCTGAGCGATCTCAGCTCTCAGGTTGTCAATTGTGGCCTGCAGGTCTTCGTCCGAGGCTGAGCCTTCAGTTTCAGGTGACGCATCTACTTGAGAAGACTGAGCTTGTTCAAGAACATCTTCGACAAACTGATGTAGCCATTGCCTCTGCTCAGCATCAAAACGACCTACACCACTCATACCGGTAGCGATCGCTTCTTCGACTTTTTCACCGATAGCCGTTGCTAAGGCGCGCCCTAGAAAAAACGCTTGTAGCGTTGGATTACTCATAAACTCTGTTACGGATATCTAAGCGACATTATACCCATGGTTTAAGACCAGCTGGGGCAAAAAACAATCCCACAAAATATTTTGCGGTGCTCTTCTAAGCTAGTACAGATCCGTTAATCTAGCAGTGCTTCAGAAGATGGAGTCAGATCCTCAGGGGTGATAATAGCAGGGCCGTCTACAAACTGAGCCTCGGATAGTGGCCGCTTATCAAACCAGGGATAGCTTTCAGTAATTGAATCGGCAGCAGAATTTTCGACTGACGGTGTATCAGCAACGTTGTCGTCAGGTTCTACATCGATTGGGTCAATAGCAGGCGGGGAAGCGGCTTCGTAATTTCCTTCGCCTATAGGAGCTTCAGTATCACCGTGGAGCCCCCCTACAGTGGGGTATGACGACTGTTCGGTGAGTACTGGCGGTGCAGAGTTGGATTCTTCTTCTCTGTAGAGGTTTTCTTCGTAGGTTTCGCCATAGACATCTGCTTCAGTGTCTCCACTGACCCGGTCGCTGTAAACTAGCTGAGGCTGAGGGGCTTCAGTATCCCAGTCATTCTCATCGCGGGATGTAGGAATTTGCGGCGGCCACTCTGCTAGAGCAGGAAAGTCCTGCTGAGGCTTAAAAATCTGGGTCTGTCCAACAGATAGCATCTGGAAGCGTAGGGAGCTACCCAAGGCGACCCCAATGCCACCGGCAGTGACTGCTGTTGCCATTAAAGAAAACAAGCGTCGCTTAGATAACCGGCTAGACTGCGGCGTTGAGCTCTTTACGATTGAGTTAACAGACGGCGGCATTATCTGCATTGGGGGACAAAAGCGTTAGTTAGGATGGCTAATAGTTGTGAGAAGCTAGCAACTCATTCTTTGTACGAGACCCATAACCTCCACGCCATAGAAACGTACATTTCACTAAAGGCGGTCGAGTGTAGAGTAAAACTTAATTCTATTTCCCTAGTTTTTAACTTTATCTATACCTGCGAAGAAATGGCAATGGTACGGGGCTGGTATCTTTTGAGTTTTGACCGCCACACAATCCGGCTACCAGGGGTTTCGAGCGAGCACATTTATTACCGTTACCAATTTCAATGAGCAACACGATTCATTAAATTATCGATGATCCTCAATGGGGTAGCTCCGCTTGAGATAGGCTTCGACGGATGCTAGTGAAGCGATGTTGCCATCTAAAACTTCATTGGTTAAGGCCGTTAGAATTTGTCGGTACAACGGGCCAGGGGAATATCCTAACTTTTTAAGATAATGACCATCAATGGGGGCTTTAATGTGAATCAGCTCGGTGATGTAATACCAAACATACTGACCAATTTGTTTAGCATGTCGGACACTCACCAGTAGTAGCATGGGCAGGTCATAGGGTACTAATGTTTGATATATAAAACTTGGATTGGGAGGTTCGGGACGGTTAAATTGGTCTAGTAGGGTAGCTTCTACAAGAGCTAGCTGAGTAAGTCGCTGAATCGAACTGAGGGGTAGTTGCAGATTATTGGCTATTTGCGATCGCACCTCCACACCGGCCAGCAGCACCTCTAGTCTCACCAGCCAAGGGGCTACATTGATATCCTTACCCGCCCGCTCAACAAACAGCTGCCGCCAGCGCTCAACCCGATGTAAATGACGCCACAGTTCAGCTGTCAGGGTCAAATTAGGTTGTAGACAGCTGAGAGCGCCCAGCTTATCCAGCAGCCTTAATGTTTGGGGCCAATAGTCCACCTGAAAAAGATAGGTCAGCTCAGCCTTAAGGCGCGTTTGTAGAGCCGGCAGTCGTCTTTTGGTCTGCTGAAGTTTTTCATAGATACCGCTGCTCACCGCATAGCGAATAAACGTTTCAGTTTGAGGTTCAATGGAGAACCCAAGACGCATCGCAAAGCGTACAGCTCGAAAAATACGCGTAGGATCCTCAATAAAGCTATTGGCATGAAGCACGCGCACCTGGCGTTTTTGAATATCTAGACATCCCCCCAAAAAATCTAGCAGCAGGCCAGACTGAGGGTCCGTCAGCCGGAGGGCCATAGCATTCATCGTAAAATCACGACGATACAGGTCTTGATGAATTGAGCTAGGCTCTACATCTGGATTAGCCGCTGGATAGGGATAAAACTCGGTACGTGCCGTGGCAATATCAATCACCAGAGAAGTATGATGATTCGTCTGCCAGCTTAAGGCAGCCGTTTGAAACTCGCCATAGACCTGTAGCTCAGTCTCTGGATACTGCTCTTGTAGCTGCTGAGCCAAAACCACACCAGCACCCTCTACAACTGGGGATTGAAAGCCATCTACAACCAGGTCAATATCTTGCAGGGATGTCTCTGAAGCTGCCACCAGCAGGTCTCGAACTGCCCCACCAACGACATATAAATGCCAGCCCCGCTGCTGAGCCGCATCAGCAATCTGAGTCAGCAAGGTCCACACATCCTCTGAATCCAACGGATATGCCTGCAGCGATGTTTGCAGCCGCTTATAGACAATCGCTGATGATGGGAAGCCTTTGTCAGACAGCGGAGCAGACTGTCGTAAAACATCAGTACGAGTGACAATACCCACCAGCTCATCGTTATCAATTACTGGTAGACGACCAATATCGTAGGTTGCCATCAGCGACCAAAGTTTACCTACGGTCGTCTGGGGCGTAACGGTCTTTAAGTTCAGAGCAGTCATATGGCCCTTGACCGGAGAATGGCCTAACCCGTAGTGCGAGGCTAGGTCAAGATCTCGGCGTGAAATAATTCCTTGGAGTTTTCCCCTATCGTCAACTACACATAGACCGGAATGACCATAGCGCAGCAAAACGCGCTGGGCTGCTGCTACAGTTGTCGCCGGAAGAATCGTTCTCACCGGAGCTGACATAATGTCCTGCGCGATCGCTAAGCGGTTTCGAGATGGGGGCATTTTAGACAATTGTGAGCAGCGGTCAACGACCTGTTTTCACGATAGATCTCTAAAGCAATCACCGTAATCTGAGCAGATACAAGGTGAAGATGGCTGCTAATTTTCTCGGGCTTCAACCCTTAGCACAGTGGTGACTGTTACCGCATCGATGGGAGCCATATCAAATACATCACGCTCCGTTTCCGTCTGGCAACATAAATAGTACAGACAAATTAATCCCGTAGATTCAAGCAAAACGCTTTCGCTAAGTACCTAATATTTGATAGCTTACTAAACAGGGCCATCAGTGCTCCATACTGTATCACCATCAATAGATTACGAGGCTTGTCCAAGTTTAGAAGCAAAATTCTGCTTGGTTGACAGACCGTAGCTGCCATCAGATTTTTAGGGTTTCTATCACAGAAGCTCAGCTTTCAGATTTAGCTACCGGTTTGTGGCAGTTTTTCTCCCTTGGGCATGGTGTGTCAGATCTTTTGCTGTCTTGAGAGTGGCGAGTTATGTCTATCCTGTTCCAACTGTTTTTATTCGTTCTGGTCGTTTGGTCTTTCGTAATGGTGATCGGTGTGCCCGTAGCCTACGCTTCTCCCCAAAACTGGGAGCAATCGAAGCGGCTGATTTTTCTTGGTTCCATCATCTGGGGAGCCCTGGTCATTGTGGTAGGTAGTTTGAACTACTTCGTGGTGTAGCCGATATTCGAAAGTATCGCTGTTCTAGTCGAGTGTCATCGCTTAGAACCCAGGGGACAATCAGAACGTTTGTTCACAGCTGAGTAGGTGATGAGGCATGTGGTGCCAGTAAGCGGTACCCCCTAACAATTACTATCGGGTGGTAAGGTCGTTGAGATCTACCACCTTATTTTTTCTAAAAAAGAAGACTATCCCCATGGCTGTTTTTGAAGGAAGTTTTGACCGCGCCAGTAATGCAAGGTTTGCCATTGTCATTGGCCGGTTTAATGATTTAGTCACCAATAAATTACTAGAAGGGTGCCAGGATTGTCTCAAACGCCACGGTGTGGATGTAGAGCCCAGCGGCACTCAAGTGGACTATGCCTGGGTCCCAGGTAGCTTTGAGGTCGCCCTGGTTGCAAGACAGCTAGCTCTTAGCGGTCAATATGACGCCATTATCTGCTTAGGAGCTGTCATTCGAGGACAAACTCCCCACTTTGACTATGTCGCCGCTGAGGTTTCTAAAGGTGTTGCTGCTGCCGGCTTTCAGACAGGAGTGCCTGTTGTCTTTGGGGTCCTAACTACCGACTCCATGCAACAGGCGTTAGAACGCGCAGGTATCAAGAGTAATCTGGGCTGGAACTACGCTATGAGCGCCCTAGAAATGGCTAGTCTGATGTCTCAGCTGCCTAAACCAGTCAATGCTTTAGACATGGCTAGTCTAAGACCTCAGCTGCCAACATCAGCGGAAGCCTAATATCGAAGGCTACAGAGGGTGCGAGCCAAGCTATTTCTTAAACAGGTTTGACAAAGAAAAACTTTCTGTGGCATTCTAGGAAAAGTCAAAACAAGGCAAACGCGGGTGTAGCTCAGTGGTAGAGCGTCACCTTGCCAAGGTGAATGTCGCGCGTTCGAATCGCGTCACCCGCTTAAAAATTTAATATGTTGCAAAACTCTGTGAGTAATTGAACCGCAGATGTGCTCCTGTAGCTGTATCGAGTTTATCAGCATCGCATACGACCAACCGCCAGAAGTTGCAGGGCCTAAATATGAGACAGCTCAAAAACCTTCAGGTACCTCAGTTGCAGAACAACGGGCAGTAGTTCTCCGAAGATTCTATCGACTTGCTAGCTCGGGCGTTCTCAGCTCCGCTAGGTCTAAAATCATGCCTTCACGAGCCACGATACTATTGGGAAACTCGGCTGCTGTTTTGCGACCGATATCGTCCATGAAGTCGTCGTCATGTAGCGGATCGTGATGAAACACCACAAGTTTTTTAACATTGGCGGCCTTAGCTAGCTTGACAGCCTCCTGCCAGGTAGAGTGCCCCCATCCGATCTTACTGCTGCTCTCAGAGTGATACTCCGCATCAGTATAGGTACAGTCGTAAATCATCACATCAGCGTTTTGGGCTAGATACAGGACATTTTCATCTAATCGATCGGGAAAATGCTCAGTGTCTGTAATGTAGGCAGCAGCTAAACCATTCCACTCCACTCGATAGCCAACGGCCTCGCCCGGATGGTTCAAAAGCGCATTAACAACATTGATATCGCCGATAGCTACTGTTTCACCCACAGATAGATCGCAAAACTTTAGCTGCGCCTGCATAATTTGCAAAGGCACTGGAAAATTGGGGTGCAGCATTTGATCATTGAGACGCTGCTCAATGGTTGCCCCATTGGGAGAGATAACCCCGTACACCTCAAACTGATTACTTGGTAAAAAAGCAGGCACAAAAAACGGAAACCCTTGAATATGATCCCAGTGGGAATGGGTGAAAAACATACTCGCTTGCACAGACTGACCCTGGTCTAGAAGATGTTGACCTAGTTCTCGCAACCCAGTCCCACCGTCAAAGATTAAACGCTCACCGTTGACCCGCATCTCAATACAGGAGGTATTCCCGCCGTAGCGAACCGTTTCAGCACCAGGACAGGGAATACTTCCTCGTACTCCCCAAAAATGAATCGTAAATTGAGCATTCGAGTCGGACATCAGTGGCTAATAATGACGTTAATGAGGGACGCGAATCTCGCTTAATGGCAGTTGACTAGCTTTCTTAGACCCATTAGCGTAGCGTATCCCCTTTTCTTCTTAGAAAACAGGTGGCGATCAGGAGTAATCTTACCCGGTGATTCAACTAAAACCGCTGTAAAGCTGGACTGTCTTCATAGATCAAGCAATAGGGCGCATATCAAGAATCATGAAGTCCCTATGTCTGCGCTACGGCATTCGCCATATTTAGCTTATCTGTAGCTATTTTTTAAGGTTAGGCCATATTGCCTACGGCAGGCTTTTCCAAAGCGATATCAAAACCAGACAGTTACTTAATCTTAGCGAGAATGACTTCGGGTAGATGCGCCTGTAGAAAACTCAAGTCACTATAGGCGGTTAAGTCGTAGTGCAAAGGTGTTACCGTAATATACCCGGATTTTATCGCGCTTACATCGGTGGCAAACTGAGCTATCAAATCTTGGGTCTGCTGTGGACTAAAACGATCGGGAATGGCCTGGATTAGATCGTCGTCGTTGCTCTCTTCTAAGACTTCACCTGCTAGCCAATAGTAGGTTTTTCCACGAGGATCAATCCGTTTTTCAAACAGGTCACGATAGCGTCGCATCCCCAGACGAGCTACCTTGACACCTTGAATTTTAGGTTTAGCGATCGCAGGCACATTCACATTGAGCAGCAGTGGCCGAACAAGCTGGGCCAGCGACGGCACTATTTGGCAAATATAGTCTGCAGCTGGCTGAAAATCTAAATGAGTGAAGCTGGCTAGACTTACAGCCAGACTTGGAATTCCTTCTAACAGACCCTCCATAGCGGCTGACACCGTCCCTGAATAGAGCACATCATTTCCTAAATTTGCGCCATGGTTGATCCCTGAGAGGACGCAGTCGGGGGGAGTCTCTAATAGCGCATCTAGGGCAAGTTTGACACAGTCTGCCGGGGTACCGGAGCAGGCCCAGGCCGAAATGCCTGCGTCATACACCGAGGTCATCTGCTCCGCTCGAATGGGCCGATGCATCGTAATCCCATGGCCGGTAGCAGAACGCTCTCGATCAGGACAGACCACTGTAACGTCATGGCCACATTTTGCTAGGGAGTTAGCCAGAGTACGAATGCCACCGGCAAAAATACCGTCATCATTACTGATTAATAGTTTCATAGGGAATCAAAGCTTCGGTGTAGACTAAAGATTGTCTTTTGTACCTCTTCGGTTTCCACCCACCTGGCCAGTATGACCATCGATCTAGAGCAGCAATTGAGTACGTTACAGCAAGAAGCCAGCGATGCGATCGCAACCCTGAGCAGCTTAGAAGATCTAGATCAGTTTCGAGTAGGATATCTGGGCAAAAAAGGTAAGCTTTCTAAAATTTTAGGAGGCATGGGCAAGCTATCTGCAGAAGATCGCCCACGCATCGGATCGTTAGCCAACCAGGTAAAAACCGTCTTACAAACCAATATTGACGAACGCAAAACCGCTCTTCAGGACGCTAAAATCCAGGCGAAGCTACAGGCAGAAACCCTTGATGTGTCAATGCCTGGAACTTACTTGACTCAGGGACGGGTACATCCCATCAACAGTATCATCGACCAAATTACAGACATATTTGTGGGTCTTGGCTACACAGTCGCCAGCGGTCCTGAAATTGAAGAAGATTATTACAATTTCGAAGCACTTAACTTTTTGCCCGATCACCCGGCTCGGGACATGCAAGATACGCTGTATCTGCCCAATGGCAAAATGATGCGGACCCATACCTCCAATACCCAAATCCGCTACATGGAGAATCATGAACCGCCCCTAAGAGCATTGGCCACCGGTCGATGCTATCGGCGTGACACCGTGGACGCAACTCACGCTGCTGTCTTCCACCAAATTGAGTTTTTCGCAGTCGATAAGAATATTACGTTTGCCGATCTACGGGGTACTATCCAGCTATTTTTAGAAGCGCTGTTTGGTGATATCGAAGTACGACTGCGTCCAAGCTATTTTCCATTTACCGAACCCTCAGCTGAGGTTGATGTGAAATGGAAAGGCAAATGGTTAGAGGTCTTAGGCTGTGGCATGATTGACCCCAACGTGCTCAAAGCCGTTGGCTACGACCCAGAAGTCTACAGCGGTTTTGCAGCCGGTCTTGGTGTGGAGCGCTTAGCTATGGTTCAAAGCCAGATTGACGATATCCGCCGTCTGTATGCGAGCGATATGCGATTCCTCCAGCAGTTCTAGTAAACTAGCTTCGCCCTTACCAGGTTAGAGTCAGTCAGTCATTTCACATTTGCAACAATTAAGCTAAGTAGCTGACGGATTTATTCGTCAGCTACTTAGCTTGAGCTAACTCGTTTAGAGCCAAATTTCAAATAGGACTTCTGACGTGTATAGCTCATTGAAAATGGCTATTTGGCCCGCACTACTTAACTATCTGAGGCTACTCCGACACCAATAGGACAGGACACATTCGTGCCACCTAAACCGCAGTAACCACCCGGGTTTTTAGCCAAATACTGCTGGTGATAGTCCTCAGCATAATAAAATTCAGGTGCATCCAGAATTTCAGTTGTAATAGTACTGTGGCCTGCCTGATTTAGAGCTTCCTGGTACATTTCCAAGGACTGCTCGGCGGCAGCTTTCTGCTCAGGAGAGTAGGTGTAGATACCAGAACGATACTGAGTACCAACATCGTTACCCTGACGCATTCCCTGGGTAGGATTATGACTTTCCCAAAAGACTTTTAGCAGTTGCTCATAGGTAATCACGTTGGGATCAAACACCACCATAACAACCTCATTGTGCCCGGTCATCCCTGAACAAACTTCCCGATAGGTTGGGTTGGGCGTATGACCACTGCTGTAGCCTACAGCAGTGGAGAATACACCATCTTGCTGCCAAAAGCGGCGCTCAGCTCCCCAGAAGCAGCCAAGGCCAAACATGGCTGTTTGCATACCATCAGGAAAAGGAGACTGTAGCGGATTGCCGTTGACATAATGCTGCTTAGGTACAGGCATTTTCTCAGAACGCCCAGGCAACGCATCTGCGGCTGCAGGCATTGTCGCTTTTTTACCTAAACCACCAAGTCCAAAAAGCACCATAGATTTCTAATAGATTTAAGAACGCCGATACCCCTAGTCTACTCAATCTAGACGTTAGGCGCTGAATCTATCATTGCCACTCAACTCGGACTCAAGACAATGACCCGCTGGTAAACCAACGGGTCATCTAAAGTCACAGTGCCAAATATTATACAGAAACTACTTGAGAACAGCGGCGTCAAACGCAGCTCTATCTTCAAACACTTCAAAGACTCGATCCATACTGGTTAGCTCAAACAGCATACGAATCTGATCGTTAATAGAGCAAACATACATTTTGCAGCCAGCCGTGCGTGCATTTTTCAAACATGCAACTAAAACGCCTAATCCTGAACTATCAACAAATGTAATGTCCTTTAGGTCGATCAGTAAAATCTTGGCATCTTTTTCCAGTGCCGCGTCTACCTGCTGACGAAATGCAGTAGTTTGAGGACCATCTAGAGTACCACTGGGCTCAATTACATGAACACCTAAGTCCATAGAGATTGTCATGGCTAAATATCA
>ERZ1740072.32-NODE-32-length-89569-cov-9.099012_pt1 | contig 89569 bp, 82 predicted proteins | sample MGYA00581733_ERZ1740072 | MGnify/ENA primary metagenome ERZ1740072 (study PRJEB43018, sample SAMN04849741) | marine metagenome | isolation source: floating plastic debris | place: Pacific Ocean | collected 2008-08-30 | study: EMG produced TPA metagenomics assembly...
GGTGATGCCACAGTTGCCTGCAGTCGCGATGCCTCGCCCACCGCAGGAGAATTGGAGCTTGTAGTCATAGAAATGCAACTAACGGAAGCGGCGTACACAGCATCCTTGGGACACTATTGTTCCATATTATCGAACTTTGTTGAAATTGGGGTCTTCGAACCAATATCTATAGTCTGATGGCCGAAAGCTCGGTTTGGGCAAAGGATTTGCCAACATCTTCTATCTAGACAGTTCGCTAAAGCTGACCTGTCCGACAGTTCAAACAACGGGTTTACTATCTTGAAATCACAAACGGGTTTAGAAAAAATTCTCCGTACAACAAAAACGCGGCATGTGCAGGTTGAATTGATAAAACCTCAGCAAAAAGACGCAAGAAGTTTCTTACGATTTACCATAGCGCAAATGCGTTTTTTCATGGGTCTAATCTGTCTATTGGCTCCTATAAACAAGATTCATAGATCGCTCAACGCTAGCCGCCGTCCCGCTAAGTACCTATAAAAGGTAAGGCTGTTTGTTATTTCCCTTGTTGGGCGAGAAATATTGGGCGAGAAACCCGCAACCGATAGTTACAAAATTGACTGCTAGCCCCTTTGGCGCTGAACCGTATCCTCCTAAAGGTTGAAAACAAGCGAGCGAGGGCTGACACCAGCGATTCATATCCCAGCACCTGGCTGCAAAAACGTTCAAGACAGTATGCGCCGGGTCCGTTTAATCTGAGCGGGTACTGTATCAGGTATCTGCCATGACTATGGCGTCCAATTCGGCGCGGCGGCATGAATTTTGGGCCGGGGCCCGTCAAACTATCCCCCTGATCGTTGGCGCTATTCCCTTTGGGATTATCTTTGGTACTCTGGCCCAGTCCAGCGGTCTTTCGTTTGCTGGGGCCATGGGGATGTCAGCAATTGTCTTTGCCGGGGCGTCTCAGTTTATTGCCCTAGGTCTGCTCGGTGCAGGCGCACCCTTAGGAATTATTGTTCTTACCACCTGGGTTGTTAATCTGCGGCATCTGCTCTACGCCGTTAGCCTGGTTCCCCATGTCAAACATCTTAGTCAAACCTGGAAGCTTCCCCTGGGTTTTTGGCTCACCGACGAAAATTTTATGGTGGCGATCCAACGCTATCGCCAGGACGATCTGTCTCCCTATAAGCACTGGTTTCAGCTGGGTTCGGCCTTAGCCATGTACTCCAACTGGCAGCTGTCCACGCTAGTGGGCCTTACCTTGGGTCAGAGTATTCCCAACGCGGGCGCCTGGGGATTGGATTTTGCCATGGTTGCCACCTTTATTGGGATGACGATTCCCTATCTCACCAATCGACCTATGGTCGCTACTGTCGTTGTATCGGGTGTTGTAGCCTTACTGACCCAGGGGTTACCCCATCAGCTGTGGCTGATGGTCGCTGCGATCGCAGGTATCCTAACCGGCATTCTGACCGAAAATTCTCTAAAGCAAACCCATGACTAACGAAATCACCCTGCTCGGCGGTATGACCCTGGTCACCTTTTTGATCCGCTATCCGCTGCTGGCCATGAGCGATCGCATTGTTCTACCTGCACGTCTAATACAGGCCCTGAACTATGTTCCGCCCGCTGTTCTCACGGCCATTATTGTTCCGACGGTTTTTATCGAAAACAACAGTCTCTGGCTTAGTCCCAGCAATCCGAGGCTTGTGGGTGCAGTAGCGGCTCTGAGCATCGGTCTCTGGAAACGCAATCTACTCCTAACTATTCTCGTAGGTATGGGAATTTTCTTGTTATGGCAAAGTCTTGTTGCCTAAGCAAACTCTCTTTACGGCAACAACGTCTCTAATTTAATGACTGCTGCTACGCCATCCTCAACCTGCCAAGATACATCGTGGCCGCCGATTTGCATCATCCATCGCTGCCCCGGTCGTCCGTCCTTTCCCCGCTCATATCCTGGTCGCGGGTCCTGGGCCAGTGTTTCTTCGATCAAACATTGTAGTCTCTCTGCTTGCTCGCATTGAGCTAAAACTACTTTTGCAGAATCACTCCACCTTACTGGCAACAGCGTTTGTGGCTCAGTGGCCCAGGCGCTGTGGGCAGAATCAATCGCATCTGCGTAGGGCACATAGGGCTTTACATCGAGCACCGGAGTCCCATCTAAAAAATCTCCCCCCTGGACCGCGAGCCGTAGCTGTCTCTTTTTTTCAGAGATTCCTAATAGCCGTACGGCACTCATACCAATAGGGTTGGGGCGATTGGGACTGCGGGTGGCGTAGACACCAACATTTTTATTGCCACCCAGACGTGGGGGTCTAACCAGCGGCTTATACTCTCCATAGGACTGAGCGTGAAACACAAATAGCACCCACAGATGAGAAAACTCATCTATTCCTCGCAGGGCCAGCTTATTCTCCTCAGTGGCCTCAAACACAATGTCGGCATAGGCTGACGGTACCAACCCTGCCTGTCGGGGAATACCAAACCGGTCAGGATAACAAGAGTCAATATGGGCAATGGGGGCAAATGTCACCTCGGAGATCATGCTGCTACGTAGACAATTTTTATGCTGGCAGACTGTAGACTACTGATGCATCCGCTAAATCAGCACTGTCAAAAAAGACCATACCTCAGAAAGGCATGGTCCTCATCTCGAGTTTAAGGTAAACCGCTAGTCACCCTCAGCTCAGGATTTGCTCCATATCAACCTGAGGCTAGCCGATTGACTTCGCCCAGTCTTTTGCCCAGTTCAAGTTCTTGTGGACGTCCTCGATAGTTGCGGCCTCAGAATATAGCCGTAATACCGGTTCAGTCCCACTAAAGCGAATCAGCAGCCAGCTATCATCAGCCAGGCTAAACTTGTATCCGTCGATGGACAGCACCTTGTCCACTGTCTTACCTGCGACTTCGTCAGGAGTAGAGTTTTGCAGGCTATCTAGCAGCTTAGCGCGTACCTCCATATTGGCCAACGGCAGGTCAATCCGGTCGTAGGCTCCTGAAAAATTAGTTTGCTGACGCAGAGCCTGGTTGAGCTGACCAAAGTCTTTGCCGCTTTTTACCACAGCTTCTAGGAGATACAGGGCTGAGAGCAGCGCGTCTCGCTCAGGAATGTGGTGACCATAGCCAATGCCACCAGATTCTTCCCCACCGATCAACACCTGAGTTTCCAGCATGCGGTCAGCGATGTACTTGTAGCCAATGGGGGTTTCATGCACCGACAGTCCGTGCAGCTCAGCTACTTTCTGCATCAGGTTGGAACCGCTAATGGTTTTAATCACTTCGCCGTCAAACCCGCGACGAGCCTTGAGGTGATCGATCAAAATGGGAATCAATACCTGGGAGCTGAGAAATTCACCCTGGCCATCCATACCCGCCACGCGATCGCTATCGCCGTCAAAGATAATGCCCACGGTTAGCCCTTCGGCATCGGACTGGTAGCGGTCTTTAATGGCTTTGTATAGCTTAGGAATGTACTTGGGTAGTGGTTCTGGAGCGCCGCCTTCAAATAGGGGATCGGCGTCACCGTTGATTTCGTGGATTGCCATTCCCAACACTTTTTCAAATCCGCCTGCGGCCGAACCATGCATGACATCGGCAAATACGTTGAGCTGACCATCTGCGATCGCACTTCGAATAGCCTCAATATCTACCATGCTCTGAAGCGCTTCACAGTAGCTGGGCCAGGGATCAAACGTCGTGATCGTACCGGGAGTATCAGCCACGGGTTTGCCATCAGGCAGCATCGCCTCAACTTTCTTAGTGACGTCTGGAGGCACCGAACCGCCAAAAGCGCCTTTTACCTTGAGCCCCGAGTAGGCAGCTGGATTATGACTGGCTGTAATCACGATAGCGCCAAGAGCCCCTTTGGCATGGGCCGCCCAGCTAAAGGCAGGTGTGGGCGCAAAGCATTCGGATAGTAGGACGTCATAGCCAGCCTGGGCAACAGCCTCTGCTGCATGACTGGCAAATTCAGGAGATAGAAAGCGGCGGTCGTAGCCTACGATCACGGTGCGGCTGCCGTTACTGCCATAGCACTCCTCTAGCACCTTGGCTGATAGCGCGGCTACTAAATCAACGCGCTCAAAGGTAAAGTCGGCTGCAATCATGCCTCGCCAACCGTCTGTACCAAATTTAATTGACTTACCTACAAATACCGATGGAGATAATACAGCTGCCATAACAATTTCAGTAGTCCAACGTTTAAGAAATACACGAATACAACCAGGAATCCTGAGCGATCCCCCCAGCAGTTTAAACAGTGTCTTTGGGAAATACTAGAGGGGGATGACTCAGCGTCGTGCTGTTTTAACGGGTCTTACTGAAATGGACTGACTAGCGCTCAGAAGAGTTGCTGAGACGGAAAATCCGGAAAAATCTGTATTTTTTTTGACAGTGACTTAAACCGACAGGCCTTCGATCGTAAACGGGGCATCAGCCGACAGCTCAATCATGGTGATATGACTCATGTTTTCTAGCTTTAGAATCTGCAAAGGCAGCAGGCTAGTCTTGGAGCTGCTGGGCCAGCGAAACGCTTTATCGCTATGGATTTCTAATACCTGGCCGTTGCCTTCTAAGACCTTAAGCAGCATGGGCTGAGTACATCGGCCCCACAGGCAAAACGATTCTATGGTGGCATCCAAGGCTATGGACATGTGGTTGTCATTGCCGGTGGGCATTAGCACAAGCTGTCCCGGTTTAGATACAAAGCGAGGGTTGGATGGGATAAGTGCGATCGCACATCCAAAACTCACCTCAGAGAACTGGGTGGTTACCATTTCTAGAGGTGCTAGGCTTTGAAAATCAAATCCCGTAGGGACATCAGTAATGTTCAACACACCTGCCTCTAATGTGCTGGCAGCATTTGAACAATCTATATTGAGAGCAAACACGGATTGTCTCCTAGGCGGTTATTTTTCGCTACATTGGCAGACTCGGTTATTCCTTACCTATCTACAGGAAATTACAGCGTTGAATAACGGCAAACTTAAAAGTGTATTAATGAACTGAAAACGTTTAGCACCCATTAGCCTAAGCATGCACATATAAAGCCAAATTGAATCGTCAGGTGTATAAAGAAACTAACGAACACGCACCAATAACCTTGAAAAATCGGTAAAGGCTCAGGCGATAATAGCTCATGCTACGCCACCAATGCACGCCCTGCAGTTAACCTCGATGAGATCTACTAAAGGCCCATATCAAACTAGTGTGATAACCTAGTCTGGTAACAGCAGCTGGCAGCAATGCAAGGGTAGTAATCCACTGGCATTAAGGACTGCTTAGCCTTAGCTGAGACGGGATGTAGCGCAGTTTGGTAGCGCACTTCGTTCGGGACGAAGGGGCCGCTGGTTCGAATCCAGTCATCCCGATTTTTGAACTTATCCAGCCAGCGTCCTCAGGGCCGCTGGTACTCATCGAGAAGCTGAACTACGAATCCAGTCATCCCGATTTTTGGACTTATCCAGCCAGCGTGCTTGGGGCCGCTGGTAATCGCCGAGAAGTTGAAAGACTTACAGTCTGTGGTAGGCACTAATAATTGCCGGTAGCTGCTGAGAAGATGAACCACAAATTTTGATTAAAGATTGTTCCAATCACCCAAGCTGCTGACATGGCTAGAGACACCCGTCACAGCTTTTGATAGCGACCAAAACCTTTCCCCACTCCAGTCAGCATTCCTTGACTAATGCTGACAAATCATCACACCCTGATGTCTAACATGACTAGACAGCTGGTCAACCGCTTTAAGAATCTGATAGAAGTCATCGACTATCAGATCAGTAGATACGCTTAGCTAGCCAATCTCGTCACTCAATGCTAGTACCAAGTATTTCACTAATTTAAGTGCCGTACCGTAAACTTAGCATTCCTAAAATAAAAATGGGTAAGCTAGACTACAAACCCTACTTATTATGTATATCGCAAGCTACGAAGCTGGTGTCACAAGGATTTTATCTATACGGCAAATGGCGTAGAAATCTCTGTTAGACGCCTAATTTCAGTGACCATTGTAACAGTTGTCCCTGGTGAGTTTCCGTGTGGTCCAGGATTTTGAGCTGCCAGCGCCCCTGTATCTTTTGGTTAATTAATAGACTTAGCGCCGGTGTATTTTCAAAGGTGTAGGTTTTACGTAGCTGGGTCTGTCGTCCTAGGGTTCGTCCCTGCAACAGCACGGTTTTACCCTGGGGTGAAATCAAGGCAATTGATAAATCACCCAAAAAGCTGTGGCGAATATCTACATAGACTTGTATGTCCTGCAGCTGACCCGGCTGATTGATCGCGATGCCGGCTCGCTGCATGGTGGTTCGATCGGTGGGAATTGCCAATGTGACAGCACTGGTCTGCTCAATCGTCTGAGCAAGCCGTCGATTGGCCAGGTGGCGATCGCGAGCCGCTTTGACCGCTCGATAGGCATTGACTTTGCCATAGCCAAACCAGCGGGAATGACCGCGTTCGTCATAGGTGCCATAGGTTAGCCCCAGCTGGGGATCGGGGGTAGCGTCCTCGATTTTGTCGGCGGTCTCCTGCAAAATTTGTTTGACCTCTGTTGCCGTTAGCTCAGGATTGGCTGACAGCATTAGCCCAACCACGCCTGCTGCCACTGGACAGGCACTGGATGTCCCGCCAAAACCACTGGTGTAATCGCTTTGGCTGTAGCCGGTTCCGCCTGTGCGATCGGAGGTGGTCATTCCCAATCCGTCGAATCTGCCTTTGACGACAGGACCTGTTTCCACCTGTCCGACATCGGGTAGCGCCATGCTGGGGGCACCATTATTGCTGGGAGCCGCTATGGACACATGCTTGCCCCAGTTGCTGTAGGCTGCTTTTTGATTCAGGCTGGTGCTAGCCGATACTGTAATCACATCGGGATGCATGGCAAACCCTCCTAGCCATTGAGTAACGCCCCGGAGCACATTTTTAGGCCAGCCCAGTTCGCGTACTTTGCCATTGAGCGGTCGATTGGCATTTCCTGCTGAAAATAAAATGACGCAGCCCTTGCCGTCACGGCCGTTGGTCGCGGCTTGATTGATGGCGTTGCGCTGCCGAAACGATAAGGGAAAATAAACGGCGGCCGGTGACCAGCTACATGAAATGACGGCTGCTCCCTGAGTAACCGTCCATTCAAACAGCTGTTCAATGGATTCATCATCGAGATACCCTGTTGTCTGAATCGGCATAAAACCACAGCCTGGAGCCACACCAACAATGCCGCTGCCGGTTTCTTCTGCGATCGCTAAACCGGCCACTGCCGTACCATGATTTTCATAACTCTGGCTAGGCATCGGCAGACCGTCTTGATGCTTGAGGTCTGAGGGGGCTACTAGTTTTCCCATGCCCTGCAGGTCGGGATGGTTGAGATCAAAGGCGTCGTCTGTCACGGCGATCACGATCGATCGACTACCTCGGGTAATATCCCAGGCTTTTTCGACCGAAATATGGGAGTTTGCACTCAACCCCTGTCCTCCCTGATGCTGCAGGTGCCACTGTTGGCGATAGAGCGGATCTTGAGGACGATAGAGAGGAGCCGAAGACACGACCACATTCGGTTCTGCCACCAGCACCTCAGAATGACGCATCAAACGGTTGGCCAACTTGATCGGATTTTCAACCGCTGTCTTGCTGACTTGAAAGACATAGGTGCGTTCTGTGCCAGCTAAGCCTTTTTTCCGCACCAGTCCCAACTCTTGGGCAAGCTCATCGATCGCTCTAAGGGAAAACCCAGGGACAAACTGTACGGTTAGCTGCTCTAGCAAATAGAGATGGGTATTAGGACTGGCCGCTAGCTCGTAGACATGACTGGCAAACTTAACATCGCTCAGCTGTCGGGCCATCTGCAAGTACGTCTCTAGCTGGGGACGACGAACTTTAATGGCTACTAGCTGTCCGCGAGCGACGGAGCGCATGGCCAGAGGCTGCCACTGGGCCTTGATCTGCTCAAGTAGGGCTCTCTGCTCGGTTAAATTGTCTACTCGTAGCGTCAGCCAGTCAGAGACTTTATAGAGCAGCAGCTCTTCGCCACCCCGCTGCAAAATTACACCCAGTCGATCTGAGCTGACTCCTTGTAGGCTTTCTCCTGTCATAATTTCAGGTATCTCACGGACAATATCCACTTTGACAATAGGCACAATGCCTGGAAATGTAAGACGTGTGTATTGATAATCTCTGTAACGATATATTAGGGTTCTAAAACTAAAGCACCCGTTTCGATCAAATCGTTACGCTTTGTTATTCCGTCTTGTCATCAATTTAGTTGGCTCCATGGTTTCCTTATCGCGCATTATCCAACCAGGCATGTTCTCCGTGGCGGGAACCGCCGCGAGCATAGCGCTGATGGCTCTCCCCGCCTCTGCCGTAGAGACCATCAATAGCCCCCAGCAGTCTTCTACCTCTACTACTCTTTTAGCTCAGGCTGATGGGTTAGGGCTGGCTGCTGGCGAGGATCTGCTGGCACAGGCAGAAACCGCTATTGATGCTCAAGATTATGATTTGGCCATCCTTAAGCTACAGGCGGCCAGGGAGAGTTTAAACCAAACCTCCAACAGCTACCAGAATATTGCAGAAGCGTTTACCGGTATTGATGCTGAGATTAGCAGTAGTTTACGCACCAGTGCTCGGGACTCGGCTCAGATGCGCGATCGCGCAACTATACGACAGGCTCTAATCTATCGGGCTCAGGGTCAAGCAGAGCTGGCCGTACCCCTGCTGGTCGAAATTGTTCAGAGTCAGGGACCGGCTCGTGAGTTGGGATTAGATGCCTACCGACAGCTATTTGAACTTGGGTTTGTAGAGCGGCCCTATCGTCGCACAGGGTCTGAAGACCCCAGTACGGCTGTGGCTAACGCGGCCCGTCCCCTCAATCAAGACGATAGTCCCACAGGTATTAGAGCGGCTGAACTCCTAATCTCAGAGGGCGAAAGTGCCTATGCTGCTGGAGACTACGGTACCGCTATAGCCCGTCTACAAAGCGCTCGCGATACCCTAAATACGGCGTCTAGCTACTACCAGAGTCTGTTTACAACGTTCACCGGTATTGATAGCCGCGTTAGCAATGAGATGCGGCAAAAAGCACTAGAAGCTGCAGAACTTAGGGATGAAGCGACCCTGCAACAGGCTCGTGCCCATCAGGCCCAGCAGCAGTCTACCCTGGCTATTCCATTACTAGTAGAGGTCCTAAGCAGCCAAAACCCCACTCGCGATCTGGGTAAACAAGCTTACGATCAGCTGCTGGAGATTGGCTTTGTAGGGCTACCCTACGTGGTCACTGAAGAAACGGCCAACTCCCCTGAGCAGTCGGAATAAGACTTAGGTATGGGCAATCCTGGCTGCTCAGGCCTAGAATCTCTATGTGCCGATTACGTACTATCCCCTATGATTCCTGCCAACCAAGTAGAGCAACTGATCAAAGCTAAACTTCCTGACGCCCAGGTTAGTGTCCAGGACCTGACCGGTACTCAAGACCACTATCAGGCTACGATCGTATCCACGTCGTTTGAAGGACTCAACCTAATCAAACAGCATCAGCTGGTTTACGGTAGCGTTAATGCAGCGATGGCCTCGGGCGATCTCCACGCGCTGACGCTAAAAACCTTTACCCCTGATGAATGGGCTCAGCAAACTTAACGCGGCTTGGTAGATAGTCCGATAAGATCGTTTAAACAGCTGGTGTCGATCTGCGGTTAACTTAGTCTGTGGTGTACTGATACTCAGTGATGGCAATAGACAGGTTCATCCCCTCAGCTTCGCGCCTAGCCAATCATTATCCTAGTCATAGAGCGCTGTAATCATGTCTCCAGAAGTTAAAGAAAAAATTGATAGCTTGGTTACGTCTAACAAGATTCTTGTGTTTATGAAGGGCACCAAGCTCATGCCCCAATGCGGTTTTTCTAATAACGTTGCCCAAATTCTTAACTCCCTAGGTGCTTCCTACGAAACAGTCGATGTTCTCGCAGATTATGACGTTCGTCAGGGTATTAAGGAGTACTCCAACTGGCCCACCATTCCTCAGGTCTATATTGATGGTGAGTTTATTGGGGGTTCAGATATCATGATCGAGCTTTATCAGAACGGCAAGCTCCAAGAAATGGTTGAAGTCGCCATGGCGTCCTAAGGACGCTCTAATCTGGGCTACAAAAATTGGGCCATACAATATAGGGAGCACTCTTTATGAAGAGCGCTCCCTTTTGTTTGATAAGACTGTGATTGATGGTCAAAATCAAATCAGTACTGGCGATAGTCAGGCTCCGGCTGCGGCTGAGCCTGGGTAAAATTAGACGGATCAAACATAAAGCGACCGACTTCTTCTTCTAAGCGATGAATGAGATAGGGTTCTAACGCGTCGGAATGACGCAGTGCTGCTAAATAGCCAGCAATATAGCGTCGTAGATCGTCAGAGCGATATCCACGGTCCCATTGATCGACTAGGGCGTCTGTAATTCTTTGGTAGTAGCGAATTGATTTTGTATCTTGAAGCATGATGGGCTGGGTCTCCTCTATACCGCTCACTCAGGGACTATCTGCTATCGGGTAATCAAATAATGGGGGGATGACGAGTCGACGTTCTGCTAAATAACCAACATTTAACCGAGGGGGCAGGAACTAATGAAAAAACAAACGGAGAACGAGAAGTTGAAGGGGGTAGATGGACGTCTGTTTCTCGAACCTGATATTGTGTAAACTTTTTTTGTTTTTTCCTTATTCTCTCTAAGATTTTATCAGCTTAATCCAGGGGATCTGCAGTTTATTTTGTAAATGTATAGAGTTGACCCCGTAAATTCACGTCAGTGATAGGTGTTAACCCACACTCAGCGTTGTGACGCTCCCATATAAGGACAGACCCATGGCTAGCCCGTAGCCGCAACTACAAAACATTCACAGACTCTTTGATACGCTTCTACGAGAGTGTTATGAAGCCTGGGCTTCCGATTGATAGCTGTGGCCTCTACGTGTATTCAAATTATCGAGGGTAATCCCCATCTGCGATCGCTACTGAGCTGGCATCTTCAGCAGGCGGGATATCGCGTCAGTCAGTCAGCAGATATGATGCGGGCCAAGGAAACTTTCCAAGCGGCCCAACCGAATCTGGTGATCATGGAAACAGAGCTGGCAGACGGCAACGGTCTAGAGATGTGTCAGTGGCTGCAGCAGCGAGGCCGACCGCTAGTGATGATCCTTTCAGCCAAATCTGCTGAATCGGACGTAGTGGCCGGGCTTCAGGCTGGGGCTGATGACTATTTGAAAAAGCCCTTCGGGATGCAGGAATTTTTAGCCAGAGTCGAAGCGCTGACCCGGCGCAATCGTAAGATTACGGCCCCGGCTTCCCTGACCTATGGGGACTTAAATATCGACCTGGTGCAGCGTCGGGTAAGGTTTAAAGAGCAGTTTATCGACCTGACGCCGCAGGAATTTAGTTTGATCTATGTGCTAACCCAGGCCGAGGGTTCACCGCTGAGTCGAGCCGATCTGCTTAGGCGAGCCTGGCCAGATGCGATCGATAACCCTCGCACGGTTGATACCCACGTTTTATCGCTGCGTAAAAAGATTGAGGTTGATCCGCGTCAGCCCAGCGTGATTCAAACTGTTCGTAATGTGGGATATCGGCTCAATATTGAGCGACTTCATCGAAGTAACGGTCATCAACCTGTGAGCGTCAGTCCTGTCAAAGCAATCAATGCGGTGGGCTAAGGAGCCAGTTTTGACTGCCCAGGGCTGCGGCGACACCGTGCCTCTAATTGTCAAACTCGTCATCCCAGTCGTCTGTTTGGGTGTCGATAATTTTTTGCTTTAGCTTGGTCCAGTCGACCTGGTCTGCTGGCTGGTAGCTCACTAGCCGGCCTTGCTCTAGATAGATAATATGGGTTGCCCAGGAGGCGACCAGCTCTAGCTGATGGTTAACCATGATGACGGTGCTGGTATTCTCTGGGCTCGCCAAATAGTTCAGCAAATAATGGGCATAGCCCATATCCTGAGCCGACGTAGGTTCATCAAGCAGCAGCATAGACGGCTCAGTGGCAACGGTGCGTGCGATCGCAACCCGCTGACGCTGCCCCATGGACAAATCTACGGCCTGACGCCCAAGCCAGTCTGAAGGAATTTTAAGACGCTCTAACCAGGGCTGCACTGTACGTCTAGCCGTCGCTGCACCCACACCCTGCAGACGAGCCGGATAGCACAGCGTATCCTCTACGGTTTGGCCCAACAGCTTACTATCCTGCATGACTAGACCAATCTGACGCCGCAGGTCTAAAACTGAATACTGGTTTAGGGGCGTTTGTTGATAGAAAATTTGCCCACTAGTGGGGTCGCTCAGTCGATTGATTAGCCGTAACAGGGAAGTTTTACCCGCACCTGAAGGCCCAATAACCGCCAAGCGGGTACGGGGTGCGATCGCAAATGAAACGCGATCTAACAGGTGGCCCATGCCTACCCTGGCCCGCAGAGATACGTCTACAAATTCTAAGATGCTGTCCTTCGTGCCAGCGACCATCGAAGCTATGCCACACCGCCGTGGGTAGCGGTCCAGATAGCCCAGGCGTCCATCAGCAGCAGAAAACCCGTCATCACCAATAAGAACAAATACATCCAAGGCTGAGCCAGCGGTGTCACATCCTGGGTATCAATTCCCGTCTTGGCCTCCACGGTACGCACCAGCCGAGCAAACCCTACGACTCGCATTGGTAAAAGATAGGCCCGGTCCGCGGCTTCGGTAATAAAGTAATATACCCTGCCGTTTTGCCCCGTAGATCGAGGCTTTAGCGCCTTGATATCAGACCAGTCTAGCGTCCAGCCTCGCCACGGCAGCGGCGACACCATGGCAATGCCCTGCTCGGTGGTTTGTACCTGCTCACTTAACCCGGCTCCCAAAAACAAGGCTCCCAGCACGGCTAAACCCACCAAAACCTGAGGGGCGACGGGGGCATCAGTGGCCTGAGCTAAAAACGGCAGCGGCAGCAGCAGTGCCGTATAGAAACTCAGCAAGGTTATCTTAATCAGGGGCGAAATTCTAAATCGATCTGACTCACCAGACTTAACTGAAACCATAGAGATAAAAGCAATCAGACTAGCTCGCGCTACTCGGCCATCGATAAAAGCTATGCATAGAAAGTGTAGAACACTCTCAATGCAAGATCAGGGCAAATATTGCTGCACTACGGTCCAACCGCTGTAGCTCACCGCAGCAAACGCCAAAAAAAGTACGCCGTTGATAGTCACATGGAGCGATCGCGCCCAGGGACGAGTCGAAATCTGCGTCGCTGCCGCCACTGACGCTAGCACCAGCCCCACCACCGTTAGTCCCGCCCACAAATGCCAGGAATGGCCCAAGCTGCCGTGCTCGCCCAAAGTTCCGACGATGCCAATACTTAAAAGCAGCAGCACAAGTACCACCAGGATACCTCCCAGCACAATGTGCAAAATACGCAGCCAGGGTAGCTGAAGCCTTTTATGAGAGCGCCCATACCAGACAGCTCCCCCCGTCATCAACAGACCGGTATAGACCGCTAGCGACAGACCCATAGACCAAGCCGCAATACGCCACAACCAAATAAATGACGGTAAATCCATGGGCCCACCTAAAACTGCACAGCCCCTAGAGTCAACCCATACCAGACATAGAATCTCTCAATAGAAAATCGTAATCTGTAGAATTTAGCTAACGTCCAAGGACTGTGTATGCCTTACCACATACTGGTGACATCAGACCAGCTCGACCTACCTCCGTGAGTATTGAGCGATCGCACGTCTCCGAGCCGCTGCTGCCTCACCTGCTGTGGTGCCCGGTATACCTAGCTGTGAACTGGCTGCTTGATGACGTTTGTGTCTGCCGCTAAATCGGCATCATCGTCCCTGGCCTGATCGATCATCAATCGAGCACAGGGAATAGTGTCTTCTAGAATAGAGCTTGCCATCGACCCAGAATGAACTTCTAATTGACCTCTGATAGAGGCTTCAAACATCAATCTTTGCCCAGGAAAAACGACGCGCTCAAAATACCAATTCTGGATATTTGTAACTCTAACTACCTGAATTTTATTAGCGGTATTTACATAGCAACAGAGGGCAGCATCGGTTTCGTCAAACGGTATGGGATCAAGAGTTTGTGTCATGGTTTTGGAGGAGAAGGTACAGGTATGCCAACGCTAAAAATAGGATAACATTTAGCGATCCCCAACAACTGTAAAAGCGGCTACCAATCAGGTTTTCGGAAATTTTAGGATTATCCTTCAACCGATAGATGCATTCATAACATGCATATTCCTACCGAGGAAAAATAAACATATTTCTTTTTAATCTAGGAATGTAAGAAATTCGCTTAGACGGCACTAATCGATAACTACTATTTACAGAATAGTTATCGATTACATAGCTCATTTTTTCAATTTAGAAACCTGACTTTATCTACTTTAAAGATTAAGAAGTGTCTCTAATGTCGCAATAAGCTGACATCCATATTGCGTTAACAAATGTTCAATATGGATGCCCGAAAATGTAGGTAAGAGGATAGTTAACGGGCTCAACGAGCAATGTGCCAGCATTGGGTCTCATTTAAAGCCTCTGTCTAATGGGCCCCCAGCTCTTCGAAGTTTTCGCTCAATTGGCCACAGTGATGAAATCCCAGATTAGCAATGTTATCGTAAAGATATGTGAAAAAACTGAAATTTCAAATTTCTTTTTTCTCATCCGCTAACCTAAGGCACCAGTGCAGCAATGGCTAATCGAGTCCTATACGTTCGTCTCCCTTGCAATCCTATCTTTCCCATCGGGGTGGTGTATCTGGCAGATCATCTTCGCAAAGCCTTTCCTGATATAGAGCAGCGAATTTTTGATCTAGGCACTGTTCCGCCCCTAGACTTTGCCTCAGCTTTGGATCGCTGTATCGATAATTTTCAGCCCAACTTGCTGGTCTTTTCCTGGCGCGATATTCAGATCTATGCGCCCGTGGGCGGTCGTGGCGGCAATCCGCTACAAAATGCCTTTGAGTTTAACTACGCGCGTAATCCTCTCGTTAAGCTGCGTGGAGCTATGGGCGGGCTACGGATGGTGAGCACCTATCTCAACGAGCTCTGGCAAAACACCGGGTTGATTAAACGGGGATTTAAGCGAGCCAAACGCTACTGCCCTGATGCAAAAGTCGTGGTCGGTGGCGGTGCCGTCAGTGTTTTCTATGAACAGATTGCGTCGTGGATGCCAGCGGGCACCATTGTCTCCGTGGGTGAAGGCGAGCTGTTGTTAGAAAAGTTAGTGCGCCGAGAATCAATTGATAGCGAGCGCTGCTATGTCGTGGGTGAAACCGAGCCCCGAGACCGGCTAATCCACGAATGGCCCACGGCTATTGAGAAAAGCGCCTGCGACTATGGCTATATCGAGCAGATCTGGCCCGAGTTTGAATATTATCTGCAGGAAAACGACTTTTATATTGGTGTGCAGACCAAGCGAGGCTGTCCCCACAACTGCTGCTACTGCATCTATACCGTTGTAGAAGGCAAACAGGTGCGGATCAACCCTGCCGATGAAGTTGTCAAAGAGATGCGGCAGCTTTATGACCGAGGGATTCGTAATTTTTGGTTCACCGATGCTCAGTTTATTCCCGCCCGTCGATTTATTGACGATGCGGTAGAGCTGCTGCAGAAGATTGTGGACTCGGGTATGGACGATATTCACTGGGCTGCCTACATTCGGGCAGATAACCTAACGCCTGAGCTTTGCGAGCTGATGGTTAAAACCGGTATGAACTATTTTGAAATTGGGATTACCAGCGGTTCTCAGGAGCTAGTGCGTAAAATGCGTATGGGCTATAACCTGCGCACTGTTTTACAGAACTGTCGCGACCTTAAAGCAGCAGGATTTAACGACCTGGTATCGGTTAACTACTCCTTTAATGTGATCGATGAGCGTCCTGAGACGATTCGCCAAACCCTGGCCTATCATCGGGCTCTAGAGGCGATCTTTGGTCGCGATAAAGTAGAGCCGGCCATCTTCTTTATTGGTTTGCAGCCCCATACCCATTTAGAAGCCTACGCCATCGAAAACAATATCCTCAAAGAAGACTACAACCCCCTAGCGATCTATCTACCCTGGGTTGCTAACAAGCTGCTGTGGAATCCAGAACCCCTGGGGTCATTCTTTGGTGACATTTGCCTGCAGGCATTTCGGCAAAATCCCAATGACTTTGGTCGTGAAGTGATGGATATTCTAGAAGAGCGAATGGGGCTGGCTCCATTAGAAGAAGCGCTGACAGCTCCTGTCAAATCGGCGGAACCGTCTAAACAGCCACAACTGGTTGCTAAATAGCCTGACATTGCTGCTCTTTGGGATGGCTTTGCCCGGCAACTGCCAGTGGCTTGGTCTATCTCCTAAAATCAGCCATCACAATAAACCATTGCCGATGGAGAGCCTAATATTCTCCGTCGGCAACAACGATTGGTCCATGTCAGTTTTTTGGTAGCGCCGTCTATCTAAAAGCCGTCAAAGTAAATCATTAAGCAAATGTTAGGATCACTAGGCATAAATTGACGGAGAGTCATGGTAGATAAGCCTATTTTGAAGAAAGATCGCCCCCCCGAGGAAGAGCGTGAAAGTAAGCCCAACCGGGATAAGCCAAGGGGTAAAGGCAAAGGTAAGGGCAAAGGCCGTCGCGATAAGGGCGATCGCGAGAAAAAGCCCCCGGTGAACCCGGCTCTCATGCGTGGGCCGAAACCTAGCAAGAAGGTTGAGCCTGAACCCGAGCCCGAGGTAAGCGAAGAAGCGACTGCCGAGGCCAGTGGTGAGACAGTGCCTGCTGAGGCTGACGGCGAGACCACACCTGCTGAACCGGTTGCTGAATCAGAAGAGCCTGCAGCTGAGTGATCTAGCCATCTCAATATCTTAGGAAGTGCCGGTTGACAGTTTGTTGGTCGGTACTTTCTTTTAGAGATCTTGGCATTGTCGAGCCTCGGACTGCTTTTATCTGTAAGCGGTCGCTACAGCCTATTTCTAGTCGATTGGTTGATTAAGCAACAGCGGCAAGCCCTTTTCTGCTGAGCGCGCCTATGAATAATGAGCAAAAAAAATCCCCAACGGAATCCGTCGGGGATGACATCAGGGTGCATCTACCAGTTAGGTCTTCCAAGAAATACACAGTGGTCAGGAGAAAAGCTGTATTGTCAGTGCCACAACTTTCTTAGTCGCTACGTCCCCCAACTTAGGGACGGCAAAGGCTACTATCAGACAGACAAGATACAGTACTAGCACAAACATGGTTTTTTCCGGGTCCGTATCCTTACTGCAGTCTCCCTTAAGGCAATTGAGGATGGCCAGTTTGGTAATGCTAGTTGCGATCGCAGGTTGCCAGCAGCTAGAAACACCGTCCCCGGTGACCGAGTCTCCCCACAGCGATACGGCTGAAGAAATCGCTTCGCCTGATGTACTGACGCTGATCTATAGCCGGTCCCCAGTCACCCTGAATCCCCATTTAGCAACCGGGTTTCAAGATTTTGAAGCGGCCCGGATCGTCTATGAACCCTTGGCCAGCTACGGTCCTGAGGGTGAGCTAGTACCAATTTTGGCAGCCGATCTCCCATCGCTTGAAAACGGAGACGTCAGCGAGGACGGTCTATCGGTGACGTGGCGGCTGCAGGAAACGCTGCGGTGGTCGGATGGAGAACCCGTCACGGCTGAGGATGTCGCCTTTACCTATAAATTTATTACCAATCCTGAGGTGGCGGCGGTGACGGCTCAGTACTATCGAGATATTGAATCCGTCGAGGCCGTTGATGACCACACGGTTAAAATTACCTTTAAGCAGCCAACAGCTAGCTGGCAGACGCCGTTTACAGGATTAAACGGTCTGATTTTACCGGAGCATTTGTTTAAGGACTTTAACAATCGTCAGGCCCGCGAGGCTCCCACAAATTTTCAACCCGTGGGGACCGGGGCCTATCGCTATCTCACCCAGGCAAACGATCGGTTGCTGTTTGCTCCTAACGAGCTGTACCGGCAGCCGACCGACAGCTTTAAGCGCATCGAGATTTTAGGCGATATTCCTCCCTACGTAGCGGCTCGCGACGTACTGCGGGAGGGAACCGCTGACTTTGCTCACAATATTCAGCTAGAGTCGGCGGCCCTAGTCGATTTGGTCCAAACAGGAGAAACCGGCACGCTGATGCTGACCTTTGGCAGTCAGGTGGAGCGCATTATGCTCAACTTTGCCGATCCTAATCAGGAAACAAATGCCAAAGAACGGGCCAGCAAAGAGTTTCCCCATCCTATTTTGAAGGATCTGCGGGTGCGACAGGCCATCGACTATGGCATTAATCGTCAGGCGATTGTGGCTCAGCTTTATGGAGATTTGGGCGTACCAACATCCCAGCTTTTGGTCGCGCCCAATCCCTATGACGAACAGACCATTTCTTTTAAGCACGATGTGGAAACGGCTAAGGCGCTTTTAGATGAAGCCGGTTGGGTAGATAGCAATGACGATGGTATTCGCGATCGCAAAGACCAACCTCTCCAGCTTGTCTTTCAAACTTCCATTGGCACCATTCGCCAAGAAACCCAAAACCTGGTGAAGCAGCAGCTCGCCGAAATCGGGATTGATATTCTGATTGAGCGAATCCGAGCCGAAGACTTCTTTTCTGCGGACCCCGAGCAGACCCGCAGTATTAATCACTTCTATGCCGACATGCAAGAATATGCCATCGGCAACGATATCCCAGACCCCATTATCTACATGGGCTGGTGGACCTGCGATAATATCGCTGCTCTGGCCAACAACTGGCAGAAACCTAACAATGCCCGCTACTGCAACCCTGACTACGACGAGCTGTGGGAAGCGGCCCGCGAGGAGCGCGATATCGACAAACGTAACGACCTATTTCGGCAGATGGACCGCAAGCTGGCTGAGGATGTCGCCGTTTTACCCATCGTCCATCGGGCGCTTTCTAATGCGGTGAGCGATCGCATCACCGGCTACAGCTTTACACCATGGGATGCCAGCACCTGGGACATTGCCAACTGGCAAGCAGTAGAGTCGGCGGCACCGTCCGAAGAGACGCCTACAGACGAAGCTGCAGAATCTGATATACCGATAAATGATACAGAAGCTGACACCGATGCAGACAGCACTGCTGAAGAAGAAACCCCACAGCCTTCATCAGACTCTGAATAGCGTTTGTAGAGATCGGGTGGCTTCAAAACAAAACACTATCATCCGTCCTCGACGGGCTGCTGATGTTGTAAGGTATACCGCCGTAAATCTTTGAAATTATTTGACAATGCAGCCATACAGTACTTTGGCTGCTGAGAAGCAGGGTAGATGTGTCGTTACGATTATTGCGGCTGGTCAGCTTAGAGCTTTAGCAGAGCAGTATCTATCCGAAATAAGAGAAGCATTTAGGAAATTTCCTGTGCTTCTACATCTACGATGACATCATCGTTGTCATCTGACATCGCCGCCGCCGCGGGCTCTTGCTCAGGACGATTAATTGCTCCCTGCAGCAGCTGGGTTACTTCTGCAATCAGCAGAGTGACCAAAATGCCATCGTCAATCCAACCCACGATGGGAAATACATCGGGGGAAATATCGATAGGGCTCAATAAATAGGTCAGCGTGCCAAAGATAATCAGCCAGCGATACTTTGGATTGCGTAAACCGTTGCGATACCAGTTATAAAACGATTCAACGAGTTGCTTCATAGAGACCTTTAGCGCATTATCTGATGGTGCCGTTTTCCGACCAGCTGAGTCCGCAAGAAATGGCTGTTGCTGGTTTAGGAAATGAAATGATCCAATAGCAATACGATATGCCAATATCTCTCAGATGAAATCATACCGAGGGATCGGCACCACCGGAAAATTTCTAGTCTTACCTAAGTGGATGGCCATAAATAAACGTAGCTCTGAATTGCCGAAATGCTTATCTGGCAAGCTTTAAGGTATTGAATAGTTTTGGCCGCCTACTTAATACAGCCCTTATGAAACGTTCTGCTCGCTGGTTAATTGGCTTTTGTTTGATCGGTAGTTTAATCAGCGCCTGTCGTTCTACTCCAGATTCACCGCAGACTAGCGACAGCACCCTCAAACTGCTGTATTGGCAAGCACCCACCATTTTGAATCCCCATCTGTCTAACGGATTTAAAGATGCCGAAGCCAGCCGGATTACCCTAGAACCCCTGGCCAGCTTTGACGCTGCTGGTAATTTAATTCCTTTTCTCGCGGCTGAGATTCCCTCTGTAGAGAATGGCGGGGTTGCCAGCGACGGTACTGCTGTCACCTGGCAGCTGCGAGCGGACGTGCTGTGGTCCGACGGCACTCCCTTTACGGCTGAGGATGTAGTGTTTACCCATAAACTTCTCAGCAATCCTGACGTGGGCAGCACGACCGCCGGTACCTATGACGTCATTCAGTCGGTGGAGGCCCTAGATCCTACCACGGTCAAAATTACGTTTAAGGAGCCTAATCCGGCCTGGTCCCTAGTCTTTACCGGAACGACCGGCATGATATTACCGGCCCATGCATTTAAGGACTTTAATGGCGCAAACGTACGGTCGGCTCCGGCGAATCTACAGCCCATTGGTACCGGTCCCTACCAGGTCATCACCTTTAAACCTGGAGATGTGGTGGTATATGAGCCCAATCCGCACTACCGGGAGCCTTTAGCCTTTGAACGCATAGAGCTGAAGGGGGGTGGGGATGCGGCCTCAGCCGCGCGGGCCGTGTTACAGACCGGCGATGCTGATTTTGCCTATAACATTCAGGTGGAGGCCCCGGTCCTCAAGCAGCTAGAAAGCGCTGGTCAAGGGAAGTTTGTCACCAGCTTTGGTTCGCAGGTGGAGCGCATTTTGTTTAACTTTACGGACCCTAATCAGACGGCTGCCAGCGGCGAGCGCTCTAGTGTGGAGTTTCCTCACCCATTTTTTAGTGATAGTCGGGTGCGTCAGGCTGTGAGCTTGGCGATTGACCGCGATACCATTGCCGAGCAGCTCTACGGTCCTGCCGGTCGGGGGACGGTGAATTTTCTAGTCTCACCGGAGATCTATCGCTCAGATAATACCAGCTACCGTTTTGACCTGGACCAGGCCAATCAGCTGCTGGACGAGGCAGGCTGGGTAGACAGCAACGGCGATGGCATGCGCGATCGCAACGGCACCGAGATGCAGATTCTCTTTGTCACCTCGGTTAATCCAGTACGGCAAAAGACCCAGGAAATTATCAAGCAAAACCTGGCCGCCATTGGTGTGGGTACCGAGCTACGTTCCCTAGACCCGGCAGTTTACTTTTCAGGTGACCCGGCCAGCGAAGCCACCGTTGAGCACTTTTACGCCGATCTGCAGATGTTTGCTACTGGTAATACCAACCCGGACCCTGGAGCGTATCTAAAAACCTACACCTGCGATCAGGCGAGTCAAAAAGAAAACAACTGGTCAGGACAGAACTATAGCCGCTACTGCAATCCTGACTACGACAAACTTTGGCAACAATCAACAACAGAACTTGATATGAACAACCGCGCCGAACTGTTGATTCAAATGAACGATATTTTAATCGAAGACTATGCCGTTTTGCCGATTGTCCACCGCGCCGACATTGATGCCGTTAGCGATCGCATCATTGGTATTAACCTGACACCGTGGGATTTACACACGTGGAACATTGCTGAGTGGAAACGGCCATAGCTCGGATATAGATCCTCATTATGGCGGTTGTCGTTGCTGATAAAGCTAGCGAAGACAGGTGTTTGACCCCCAGCTATCACAAGTTCCCCGCATTTTTTTCCCGGTAATATAAACCAACCATAGAAGAATTTCACATCTGACAAAGATAAATTGAGTTCTTGTTGAAGTTGGACTATCAGACCTTGTTGATGGTTTGGTCTTTCTCTTAGATTAGCGGTATCAGGCGGGTAGCCATCCCCAAAGTATTACTTTTAGCGGAGCATCCATCTTCTACCGCAATCTACGCATCTTGAACTGTGCAGAACTACCATTTTTGGTCAGCTTTCTACCGTTGTTGCTCAATCGCCCTAATTAGCTAAATAGCTTCCAGGTTCAACCTGTCAGGCGAGGATGCAACAGTTAAAACGCCTTTTAACAGTTCTTTCTAAAGAAATACTCCGATGAAACCATTGTCAGCCCTCATGGGCGTGGTCACTGGTGCGATGGTGACCACCCTTGGCATAAGCGGTACAGCTCACGCGGCTGATTTTTCCCTTCGTGGAGCGTTTGACCAAGATGCTGATGTAACGCTGTTTAATTTCAGCTTAGATACAGAGTCAACGGTTACCCTTAGAACCTATTCCTACGCAGGCGGCATACAGGCCGACGGTACCATTGTAGAAGCCGGTGGCTTTGATCCTGTTTTGACCCTGTTTGACGGCGACGGCAATAAGCTGTTTGTAAATGATGATGACGATACAGGCACCGTCATTAGCGATCCGACCACCGGTAAAGCCTACGATAGCTTTTTGGAAGGATTCTTAGCCGCTGGTGACTATGTAGTGGCATTGACTCAGTACGGTAACTTTTCCTCAGGAAATACCTTAGAGGACGGGTTTAACCGCACGGGTAATTTTACCGGGGATCTATTCTCGCGATGTGAAGCCGGCAGCACGTTCTGCGACTTTACAGGCAATATCCGTAACAATCAGTGGGCCTTCGACGCAATTGGCGTTTTACCTTTGCAAGAACCCGATGAGGACAAACCGCCCGTTGTGGACCCGCCTATTGTAGATCCACCTATTGTAGATCCACCTATTGTAGACCCGCCGACTGGCGAGCCGCCTACCCAGGTACCTGAACCGGCTACTGCAGTAACATTTACCCTGGTGGGTCTAGGTGCGTTGCTCCGACGCCGTAACAAAAAGTAGAGATTTAGGTCTGAACCAGGGCCTGACGTTGGGACCACCAGGCAAAAACGCCGCTAACAACAAACATTAGTAGCGAGTAGATAGCCGCCGGAATGGCCAGACTTGGGTTGTTGAGAAAGGTGGGAGCACTGGCGATCGCAATCGCTAAGGTGCCGTTTTGAATTCCCACTTCAACGGTAATGGCGGTAGCAGTAGGTCTGTCTAGATCGGATAGGGTTGCGATCGCATATCCCAACGCCATAGCCAGCACCATCAGCGCTAGCGTAACGCCACCCGCCTGCACAAAAAAGCCAGCTACATTGGCTCTTTCTTTAACCAGCAGACCGACAATAATTAGACCCAAGAAAAACAACGACAGCCATTTAACCCAAGGTTCCACACTAGCTGCAAGACGCGGTGCTTTGTTGTGGAGCACCATGCCCAAGGACACCGGAATCAACGTAATCACAGCGATCTTAATCACCGTTGTCCCAAATGGTAGCTGTAGTGCCGCTTCGGCTCCCAAAAACATTCGCATTGCTAGATTGACTACCAGAGGAATCGTAAATACCGTCACCACGCTGCTAATAGCGGTTAACGTAATCGACAGCGCCACATTTCCTTTCGCCAAATACGTCATCAGGTTTGATGTCGGTCCCCCCGGACAGGCCGCCAAAATCATTACCCCCACCGCCAGCTCCGGACTCAACGAAAAGAAGCTGATCAGCACAAACCCTACAAACGGCAGTAAAATCAGCTGAGCAATCAGCCCCAAAATGACCGCTTTCGGCTCCACTAAAATCCGCTTAAAATCGGCTATCGTTAGCCCCAGCCCCATGCCCAGCATGATGACAAACAGAGCCAGCGGCAGAAACACTTCGGTTAAAAAACTTGATTCCATGGAGCATTACTCCAGCAGACGCAACACTCCCGCCAGTTTACAGCACCGTTACGGCTCAGCTGAAACGACTGCTTTCACTAACCAGCAGTTTCAGAACTGCGGAGCAAATTTGCTGTCTATATCCATCTATCAATGGATACATCTATCTAAATCCAAATCATTAAAAAAACATTTACTAAAGATCGTACTTTACAAGAGAAAAAGTATACTCGAAGGGACTTAGGTCTGTAAAAAACCTACGGTCAAGTTCCTTAAATCTGATGTTAGCTAACTAGTATTCTTTTACCCAACTTTAATTGGACTAGGGTTATGTTACTTAGCTAAACCTGTAGGAGCCTATCTTCTCAAGCAAAAAGTTGCATGAGGATGCCTCTTTTATTTCCCAGAATTGGGGAAGATATTGAGTGTCTTCGATTCTTATGCTTAAAAAGCTTTTGTATACAGACGATAGCGTTGCCTCTGAAGGCAATACTGGTGATGGGTCACTGCTTTCATTAGGGCAAAAAAAAGTTGGTAGTGTTCACAATTGTCGGCATCGCGTTTTAGTGATTGATGACAATGAAGATAGTTTGCTATTCGCCCAGTACGCTTTGGAACTCCTGGGATATCAGCCAATTTCTATAAATTCTGGCCACAAAGCACTGGAGTTTGCTTTGCTGTGTTCTCCTGAAATTGTTCTATTAGATATCCGACTGGATGGCATTAACGGGTTTGATGTCCTAAACTCTTTTCGCCAGAATGAACAGACCGCTGGTGTACCAGTTATTGCTGTAACAGCTGCAGTGCTGAAGAGAACGCATAAAACAGTTCTGGCAGCAGGATTTTCGGGCTTTTTGGCAAAGCCTTACATGCTAGAAGAATTAGGCTCAATTCTTCAGTATTCGTTATCTAAACAAACGATTCGGGCCTAATATAGCTTTTTTAGCTACGGTCAGATTCCTTGGAGCGTATGGACGGTGCTTTATCTAATATAACGATAATTCCAGTGCGCTCTGTCTCAAGGGTTACATCGCTCAACAGGTCTAAAACCTTAACGCCTAATATTTCTTCGATTAACGTTTTTATTTGAGGGTATATTGACTGGCCTAGGTTATCATGAACTTCCTCTATAAGTTCTGTCTCCCCTTCACCTACTAAAAACTTCTCTGGTTGAGTTACTGAATCTTCTAGCACAATAGCTATCTTTGAATCGAATAGCTGACAGTTTGCTTGACTTAGTTTGTGACCTAGACATTTCTTATACAAAGTTCGGATCCGTTGAGAAATCTCACGTTCTAACTGACCTTTGGTTTTTTGTACTGCTATTTCCATATAGACATATTTTTTGGCCTACAACAAAAGGTTGTAGCTCGTTTGATCAATAATTTGCGCCATCTTTTAATACTTAGACAGAAATCATATCTTTACTGTTACATCGTGAATTAAATGTCTATATTTCAGGTTAGGGCAGCACTGGTGGTTCTGGCAAAGTCAATGGTATCGCTAGCAACAAACCCAGGCTGTTGTTTAGCAATATGAAACAGCTGCTTAACAAGCTCTATAACAGCAGCCTGTTGACCCGGCTTCACCTTAAACAAAATAATCGGATTAACCAACTGATCATCTAAATCAAGCGTTGCCATAAGAGTATGTTCCTCCGCAGCCGAAATACATTAGTCAGAGAAATTATAGACGATCAGCCTGATGATGCTACGACTGCCATCAATGTTGTACCAAGAAGATTATGAAGCTTACTGAGCCTGTTGAATTTCCTACTACAGACTATCTAGCTTTACATCGCCTAACCACTGCTGGTTCTTGAGCGTAGTCCCCTGTTCCCATACCAAACTGCTTCCAAAAAACGCACAGCGTTTACATACTCGAGACTATCTATCAATGTCTTGAAGGCTTGACGATTAGTTTCAGCATAGAGCCTCTTGAGGAGACAATATAAGTAACAAGAATAAGATTATCTATTAATCCAATTAGCGGTTAGCGCTACCTGATGCGCGTATTACGTCAACATCATGGCTCAGTAAGCTTGAAGTACTTACATCCTCAACAAATTGAGCCCACGAGTCTTTCTCAACTCTTTTAGAACAGTAATGGCTTGCCATTCTTACAAAACCGCTTAATGTTACGTATAAATTATGGCCCAATTCATATACTTGTTGCTCTTGATTATTTCCATATGATAGATATATAGCATCGCGATAGTGAGCTTTACCCCTGTACCTAAAAGCTTGGTGTAGGAAGCCAACGGACTGCTTTTGCAAGCTTCTATCCCTAATTTGTTGAGCGCTTTTTTTCTTGAAGTCACTCAGCTTCTCTTTTCTCTTAATTTCTGTCTCTTTTTTCTTCCTTGACCAATCGGCTGTACCTTTAAGGTATGACAAGCAAGCCTCTAATGCTTGCTCTCGATTTTGAACGGGCTCATATAAAGTACGTTCAGTACCCGGACGTAGATTGAAAATCTCGTCTACATAAGCGCTTTTCACAAGCGTTGTCACCCCCAGAGAAAAAGGAAGAAGAGCATATCCTTCTTTCGAAATATGGGTATTCCAAACTTTAGCAGTTCCAGCGTGATCTTCCTGATGAGTCCCATCTTTTGCTGCAATCATAGCGCTTCCAGCATAGTAGATACCGTAGTACCAAGAAACGATTGCTGAACGAATCAAGTCGTAGGGATTTCCTTCTCGTTGACTCATCTGTTGTAAAGCAGAAAGCTCATGAAACCCCATCAACATTTGCTCGAAAGCTAAGGTATCAGCCTTTCTATTGATTTTTCTCCTAATGACTTTGTCCTGGTAAAAAGTTGCTATCTCCTGATCAGAAAAACCTTCAGAGCAAAGAAAAGATAACGCATTGAGCCAGTTGATAGTTCCTAGAAGAGAAAAATCGGGTTTGATTTTTGAGTCTTCTTTAAGTAGCCTTCGGTACAGCCATTGAGTCATTCTCAGTCGTAAAACCCTCAAAGATTATTTAACCTAGGGTAGCAAAACTTTCTCTGATAAGAGCTAAATATAGAATAAGCAGATTATCACGCTTTTCCCTTACTTATTCGACTGCCAACGAAACTCGCTTACCGCCAATGCCTCGCAAGTCTGCTAAGAGCTTAGCTACATCTGAGTAGGGTAATGTGCGATCGGCTTTGAGCATGACGAAGCCGTCTGGGGTTTCTGCGAAATAGCCTTGGATGATGGGGGCTAGTTCTGAGACTGTTATAGGGTCGTCGTTATAAACTGTCTGGCCGTCTTCTCGTAGACCAACGACCAAAGGCTCAGCTTTTTCGACAATTTCTTCATCGACGCCGGAGACGGCTTGGGGTAGGCTAACGCCAAAAATCTGTACGCCGCTGAGTTCCATGGAGATGATGACAAAGAAGGTGAGGACCGTCATCAATACGTCCATCATCGGCACCAGGTTTACCTCAGGGACGCCTGAATTTTGATGTCGCGATCGCAGCCCCATTACTCGTCCTCACTATCTTCTAATGCCAGAGATACCCGGTCGCCACCGACCGCGCGCATGTCTCCCAAAAACTGCATCACGTTTTCATAGGGCAGCTCCTGGTCGGGGACCAGATACACGGTCTTTTCAGGATTTTCTTGTAAATAGTTTTGGATCTCTAGCGTCAGCTGAGAACTATCAATCGGCTGACCGTTGAGTGAGGTTTCCTGGTTTGCGTCCATTTCTACAATAAAGATGTCATCAATGGACGGCAGCTGATCCGGTGGCGGGTCTTCTGTTTGCTCGGGCGGCAGCTCTACTTCGATCAGCTGCTCGCTGCCTAAAGAAACAGAAATTACGACAAAAAATGCGAGAACACCCATCATCACCGTTAGCATGGGCACCAAATCGATGGTGGGTATTTTGCTTTCCTTTCGTTTGCCGATAGCCATAGATTAGAGGGACTGAGCGGCTGGAACCTGAGCATCTTCGGGCGTGTGGTCGTTTTCTGAGGCTAGCAGCGCAGGCTCATACCAGTGCTGACGATAGATTAGCTCTAGCTCATTACCTGCTTCAGAAAAGTAATCGGCCTGCTGACTCTGCAGCGATACTAAAATCCGCAGCACCAGCAGCGCTAAAATTGCCACCACCATTCCGGCGGCGGTCGTAATCAGCGCTTCACCAATACCGGCAGCGGCTCTACTTGCCCCTTCACCACCGCCGCTACCGCCGATATCTAGGCTATAAAATGTGGCAATCAGACCGGTTACGGTGCCCAACAGCCCCAGCAGTGGGGAAATGGCGACGATGGTTTCTAATAGCTTTTCGCCCTGGCGCATTTTGACAAACTCGCGGTCTGCCGCTGTTTCCATGGCCAGACGAAAGGTTTCGGGAGACGCATTACGCAGTCGTAACGGGGCAAAGAGAAATCGGCCGATGGGAGTGTCGCTGTGCTGATTTGCGATCGCAGCCGCCTCATTCAAATCTTGCGGGGCGGCAGCCAGGACATCACTGACGATTTTGCTCTCCCGTCGTAATAAGTCAGACCAAAAGCGTGTCCGCTCTAGAGCACAGGAAATAGTCAGGACCGAAGCACCCAGGATAGGCACCATCACCGGGCCACCTTTAGCTAAAAAGTCAAATACCGTTGCCATTGCCTATCTCCTCGGTTGGTTTGCCTATCGGGTTTTGTCTAGAGTGTGGATGGTACAAATGCTGGCATGCTGTGCTACTGACGACTGTCTTTAGGGGCTGCCCTCGGCTGCAGCGGGATTAGACGCCGTATTAGCGCCGTTGACCGGGGCGGACTGTGAACCTTCTGGTGTAGCGCCTGGAGCCGTCTCTAAAGCCCCGTTAATCAAAATTTCCTGCCATTCCAAATCGCCACTGCCGCTGACTTTGACCAGCACTGACTCCACTCGGCCTGTGGGCACAGTACCAGTGCCGACCACGTTGCATTCAAAGGTGTCGCCACGCTTACTAGCTCGATAGGTATCGATACAGTCAATGGCCAAACTCCGACCTACGGCTGCTTTGGTTTCTGCTTGGATGGTTTCTTCTAGCGAAGCTAGATTGATTAACACCTTAGAGCTGGGGACGTCCCAAACCACATTGCCCTCGTTATCTTGCTGGATAACGTTGATGGTGAACTGGGCCCCGTCTGGCAGTTCGCCGACACAGCGAAAGTAGGCGTCTGCCTGCTTTGCCACCCGGTTGGGGCAGATGACTGTCTTTAGGGTAAGCCGTCGTCCCTGACGCTCGATGTCATCCTGGATTCTATTTTCGATACGAGACATGTTTAGGTGCTGGGTGCAGCTACCCAAGAAAATCAGTCCTACCAATGCTCCTAGCCGAACGATGGCGATCATTCTGCGATCACAAAAAAGTTAATCAAAACTCACTATAGCGGTGGGGTTCGAGCCCAGGGTAAAGGGTGGGTTAAGAGCCGCCTTGGTCATATTGGAAGCCATATTGGATAGCCCTGACAAATCCCCTGCGCAACACCGACAGGTCGGTCAGCCGCTGAGCTGACGAACCAGATGCTGCAGCTCTGGCAAGATTAGCGAATCCATGGCCAGAGCAACCCCATTGCTGGACCCCGGTAGTAAAAATATCAGAGTAGATTGATATACTCCGGCAGTGGCTCTAGAGGCGATGGCGCGTGAGCCAATCTCAGCATAGCTAAGCTGACGAAAAATTTCGCCAAAGCCGGGTATTTCTTTGTGCAATAGCGTTGCGATCGCATCGTAGGTGGTATCCCTAGGGGCGATCCCAGTTCCCCCATTGCAAATAATCGCATCTACCGACGGAGCCAGCTGCTGCACTAGGCCAGCAATGTGAGCTGGCTCATCTTTGACCAGCTGATATGCTTCTATCCGGTGACCGGCAGTCTGTAGCTTAGTCTGGATCAGCTGTCCGCTTTTATCAGTGTCCACCGTACGGGTATCGCTGACGGTAATGATACCGCACGCCACCGATAGAAACCCGCGATCGGGATGGGGAGTCGCCATAAAAAATAAATTTCGAGATTTGAGCTGACCAAAGCCGCTTACGTAGAGAAGCGACGTCGGATTAGCTCAAACCTCAGACAAAAAGCCTTTTACTAATTCTTAGTTAGGCCCAGACCATTTTTCTCAGCGTAGCGATTCATAAACCGCATAAACCGATCCCACTCATCGACACTCTTTAGCAGCAGTCTCGCTTCTAGAGCGGCGGGCGCACCGTTGATAAATTTGGCGTTAACTTCTCGGCTAACGATCTCGCCTTCTTCATCGACTAGATAGAGACCCGTTACCTCAAACCCTTCTTCCATCAGGGCTTTTGGCTCATCAAAATAGAACGTAGCAGTGCCGTCTGAACCATCCTTAGCACGGGTCATCCGTACGTCGGGAACGACTTCCTCGGCTACACCACGAGCAAATTGGATTTCTGCCATTGCACTGTCCTCTAAATTAATGACTACGAGTCGTTCGTTACAAAGCGTTAAGCAATATCATCTCATCATATGACTGTTGTTTAAAACACTATCGCAAGTAATATTCTTCTTAAAGCAAAATTAAATTTCTAAAGCGTTTGTCATATCTCAAATATGACCTTTTTTTGCGATCGCAAAGCCAGCTTTTTTTGCTCTTAGCGAGTGACCACGACCCGATAGGGCGACGAGATAGGCGGCAGCTGCTTCAGCAGCACCAGCCCTTGATACACCATGGCGGCTACGTCTCCGCAGCTGGCCACCTGATTGGGGGAGAGCCGGTCTAGATCTGGATAGTTAAACACTAACCCCAGCTGGGTGGCGGTTGAGATCGCGCCCACGGCATAGCGAGGCACCTGGGTCTGGTCTTGATAGCGCGATAAGCCCGCCGGGTCTTTGGCTCTGAGCTTTAGACCACTGACCAGAGCCAGAAGTACCTGAATTTTGAGAATTGATTGTTCCGGCGCAAATGTATAGTCGGGAAACCCAGACAAAAACTTAGCCCGATAGGCCCGATGGATGGCCGCCTCGGCCCAGTGGGATGAAGGCACATCGCGAAAGGCGACCGGATAGCGCTGGGGAGATGGGTCAAACGCATCCACCACCAGGCTGGCAAACTGAGCCCGAGTCATAGGGGCATCAGGCTGTTTAATTCGATTGGGCTCCAGCAGATGCTTAGCCATGAGCGGCTGCCAAAAGTCATCGGCCCAGTGTTTGGCCGCCACCGTATTGCTGGCGGCCATCGTATTGCTAATGGCAGTTCTAGCCGGCTGCACGATAAATGGCGAGGTCAGAGGCGGCATCCGTCCCAGGGTGACCAAGCATTGATACACCAGTGTCGTTGTCTCAGACCGGGTAATCGGCTGCATCGGTCGGATTCTGGCCACATCAGGATAGTTGACCACAATACCGCGCCGGGTTGCTATGGCCACTTCTTCCACCGCGTAAGGGGGTACCTGGGCTCGATCGTCATAGACCAGTAGCTCTTCAGTCTGGCCCTCTCCCAAATCTAACCCGTTGATCAAGGCGACAAACGCCTGGGCTCGGGTCATGGGGTCGTTGGGACGAAATGTATTATCTGGAAACCCAGCAATAAATCCCTGGGCCTGGGCGTTGTAAATTACCGAGCGGGCCCAAAAGTCAGCAGCCACATCGCGAAATGCTTTAAATCGACGACTGCTGCCGTCGGTGGTGGGAAATGTGGCGATAACCAGTGCGGCAAACTCGGCTCGGGTTACAAGCGCATCGGGTCGAAAGGAGCCATCAAAAAAACCTTTGACCAGCTCAGCTTCGGCCATGGCATCAATAAATGGAGCGGCCCAGTGGCCGACTACGTCGCGAAAGCGGCTGTCTAAATTGAGGGGCGGTGGTGCAGGCGCTTCAGGGGCCGGCGGAGCCGGTTCTGGTTTGACTCGACCCAGCAGCATAGAAGGTACGGCCACCGGGTCTGGCAGCTCATTGACCCCATAGCGAATGGCCCCGCTGACTCGATTAGGATTGATTTGATTGCCAACTGTGGTCAGTGTTTGGCGGCTGTCATTGCGGACGTCCCACTGGCCGTTTGTCTCAAATCTATTGCTGCCTGGGTCTTGGCTTTGGCCGATGTCGGGCTGTGCCGTGTCCTGCACCCAAAGACCGGTTGTCTGATTGCTCTGTACGCGGTTTTGTCTAAGGACGGGTTTAGCCGAACGGGATAGAACAATTCCGGCCTTGTTTTCCACCACCTCGTTGTCCATGAGCAGTGGGGCTGACTGATCGCTGATGGCAATGCCATAGCCTGTCTGTACAAACCGGTTTTGGCGAACCTCACCTTTTGAGCGGCGCACCATAAACAAGCCGCTTGCCTGATTGTTAGAAAACTCGTTAGCCAGCAGCACCGGTAACGCCTCTGCGGTAACAAACACTCCGTCGCGTCCACAGTTGGTGAGGCGACAGCGGGTAACTAGAGCAGATCCTTGGTCTAGCCAAATACCGATGCCTTGGGGGTTGCTGACGGTGACGCTGCGCAGCTGGGCTCCGTCCTCTAGCTGCAGTGTGACTGACTGTTCTCCAAAGTCTTCAGTGGCCAATAAACCACCGCCCCGAATGGTGACGGTGCCACCGATGCCCACCACGGTAACTCCCGACGCTATTTTTAGCGGAAATGACTCGCTGCTGTAGGTGCCAGCCTCTAGCTGGACTGTGGTGCCAGCACTGGCGCGTCCTAGGGCCTGGGTCAGGGTTTTAAACGGTGCCTGGCGGGTTCCGGTCCCTTGTCCTCCAGCACTATTGACGTATAAAACAGAGGCGGTAGCTTGCACCATGGTGGCAACTAGGCGGTGTACAGATTGCAGATGGATCGACCCACCCAGGGTAAGGGTAAATACAGACTGAGTGACCTATGATTAATAATCTTGAAGTGAAAAACTTATCTTCGTTGTTGTCCGTTCGTCAATAAGTCAGCTGATTTTCCCGTTTAATACTACTATTGGGCGCTGCTAGTCCTCGGGATGATTTCATCTGCCAGGTGCTGTCATATCGCATTGCTAACAGGTCGGTGCATCCCCTAAATCAGCAACGGCATCTATTGAATAGGTTAATTCGGCTGGTCTAACGGAGTCTTTGCCATGCTAATCACCATAGCTATCGTCAACGTTGCGATCTCGCTAGTCTGTCTCGTTTTAACCTGGCGGATGGTGCGATTGGGTCGCCAGGTTAACCAGCTTAATCGTGATCTCAACCGGTGGACAGTACTATTGGAAAGCACCCTGGCTCAGCAGACCTTGGCCCTGACCGAACAGCGAACCGATTTGCGACAGTGGCAGCTGCTCCATCTAAAATGGCAGCTCCAGCAGCGGCGCATTGTTCAAGTTGCCAAGCTGCTAAGACTCATGTCACGCTTTGCCCGACGTCGGTTTTTATAATATGGCTCAAAACAACTCCGATAATTTTCTGGGTGGTCTACTGGCCGGTACCGCTCTTGGTACTGTGATCGGTTTGCTAATTGCCCCCCGCAGTGGCCAACACACCCGCCAAACAATCAAAAAATCGGCCGATGCGGTCCCCGATTTGATTGAAGATCTTTCCACTAGCGTGCAATTTCATGCCGACAAGCTTTCCCACACCACCCTGCAAAATTGGGATAGTACCCTGGATCGGCTTAGAGATGCTCTCGTGGCGGGTCGAGCCGCTACCCAAGCAGAATTAGCCAATCCTCCAGTCGATTCCCAGCGTGACTGATTCTGTATTCTGGCTGGGGCTATCTATTTTGCTACTGGCGGTAGGGCTGGTCGTTTTAGTATGTGTGTCGATTCCGGCGCTATTGGGTCTCGCCCGAGCCGCCCGCAGTGCTGAAAAACTGTTTGATACCCTAGACCGCGAGCTGCCGCGTACCCTGGAAGCCATGCGCAATACGGGAGCCAATCTAAGCGGTCTAGCAGACGATATGACCGACAGCGTCCACAGCGCTCGCAGCATTGTTAAACAGGTGGACACCAGCTTGAGCGACGTGCGACAGCAGGCGTACCAGGCTAAGCGCACCACCCGCAGCGTTGCCGTTGGCTTTCGGGCGGCCTGGCGGGTGCTGACTAAACCCTCAAAATCTCGGCGCTCCCGTAAACCACCGGTTAAGCCCCCTACCAGATCCCCAGTAGCCCCAAAGCCTGTGTCACCCAGGGATCAGCCAGCACCCCAAGCACCTGATAGACCGACCTCAGACATGACATCGCCCAGGATCGATGATTGACGGAAACCTGTCTTCTTCTTTACATTAAAGATAGGTAAATAAGTGTAAACATCATGAGCGCACGCTTGAAGGATTGGTTACAGGCTTCCTTATTAGGAAGTTTACTGGTTTGTTGTATTGCTTTGATCCCCGGGGCTGCCCCGGCTAATGCTTACAACAATCCAGAACTGCTGCCAGACGAACCGACTATGGTAATTGACCTGGCCAGGATTTTAACCAATTCTGAGGAAGAGTATCTCAATGAGCATCTGCCTGAATTTGAGGCAGAAACCGGCTGGAAGCTGCGAGTGCTGACTCAGTTTGATGAGACTCCAGGTCGCGCTGTCAAAGATTTCTGGGGTTTGGATGACAAAAGCGTGATGCTGATTGCCGACCCCCGTGGCGGTAATATCCTCAACTTCAGCGTTGGGGACTCCGTCTATGGTCTGTTGCCTCGGGTTTTTTGGATTGAGCTACAGACCCGCTTTGGCAACCAGTTTTATGTGCGAGACCATGGTGAAGATCAGTCCATCATGCAGTCTATTGCTTCTTTAGAAACCTGTCTGTTGCGGGGCGGTTGCTCCGTTGTGCCAGGGCTGCCCAGAGAACAGTGGATTCTGACGTTGATTACATCTATTTTGGGCGGAGTTATCTGTGGATTTGCGGCCCATCCCCGCAAGGAAGGGCAGGTGTTTTCATGGCAGTGGATGCTGATCTTTTCACCGCTGTGGGGCATGCTCTTTATCGCTTTTGGCATTGGCCCTGTTGTTACTCGCACCCAGGACTGGCTACCCCTTACTCGCAACATTGCAGGATTTCTGATTGGCGCTTTAGTGGCGTTTTTGAGTCCGGCCTTTACAAACTCGTCCGCTGGCGAGGCTTAGGGATAGAGATTTTATAAAGTCCAAAAATCGATGCCGTGCAGACTTCCATGGAACGTTTGTACGGCATCAGTTTGTTGTCGTATGCTGACCGCTTGAATCCTCAACGGCTATAGCAACTGAGGCCATAGTCAACACACTATAGTCAGCTATTGTTTAGTCCTGAATATTATGAAGTTTGGAAGAAATCAAGGCTAATTGTTTTTAGTTTGGCAGGTATTACCGATAGGTTTTGAGATGAATCCTTATATACGAACCTGTTATGAACCGGTGCTGTACTGCCTCTCTATGGGTCGCTCTCGTTTTACTGCTATATCCCAGTGGGGCCCGTGCCCAAGACATTGACACGAGTCAGGCCAGTACTACAGGAACTATTTTCCCGAGATTTGGGGTGGATTTCAACAGCCCTCGCAGCGGTGACGATGAGCGCAGCTACGGTCGAGCTACCGGGTTTATTCCCCTATGGCAGACGCCAGGAAACGGTCTAACGTTTTTAGACACCGCCGTACGGATTAACAGTACAGGAGATTTGGGCGGGACAGTAACGTTGGGCCAGCGGTTTCTTCGGGGGAAGTTGGTGTTAGGAGGACACCTGTCCTACGATGTGAGAGATACTGGCAGCAACACGTTTAACCAGCTGGGTCTAGGCATAGAAGCCTTTGGTGATAAATGGGATCTCCACCTAAATGGCTATTTGCCAGTGGGGGATACGCAGCAGTCGGCGGGCAGCATTAGCAGCGGTCAAGCTAGCGCCACCCAGTTTCAGGGCAATCAGCTGGTTGTTGTTACCACTGGCGGGTCAGAGTTTTTGGAGAGCGCCTGGGGTGGCGTTGACTTTGATGCCGGTATGCAGCTGACGGGCTGGGAAGACTGGGGCCAGCTGTGGGGATATGGCGGTGTTTACTATCACGGCGATGCCATTGGTGGGCGGCTTCGTCTGGACCATCGCGTTCAAGAGTCGCTACGGCTAGGTCTGGGTGTGCAAAGCGACGATAACTTTGGTACCCGAGGATTCTTTTCAGTTGGGTTTAGCTGGGGCGGCGGCGCGAGTCGCCGCCCTGAGAGTGAGTCTACTCTGTGGGCGCGCGTGGCTGAAAGTGTTACTCGCAACAGTTCAATTGTGGTTAAAGAAAGTGAAGTGGTGACCATAGGCAGTACTGAAATTGCCATTAACCCCGCCACAGGACTGGCCTACAGCTTTCAGCATGTCGTCCCTCAGTCGGGCGCTGCAGCCGGTGACGGGACTATTGAAAACCCTTACGCCAACCCTACGTTGGTCAAGGCTCAGACCGGTGATGTGATCTATGTAGCCGTAGGCGATAGTCGAATCAATCCGCTGACTCCCTTTGTCGTACCAGCTGGTGTCAGTATCGTTTCAACCGCACTAGCAGAGAGTATTACAACTCAGTTTGGGAGTATTTCTTTGCCGGGAGCTGGCGATGGGATTCATCCACTGGTGGACGCCACAGGTGTGGACGCAGGGATTACCTTAACCGGCAGCGGCAGCCGGATTGCTGGGTTTGAAGTGTTTGGCGCTAACCAAAGTGGAATTATTGCCACAGATGCGCCCAATGCCATCATTGAAAACAACATCAGCCGTAATCATACACTGGCGGCTATCGTCGTTGAGGGCACCTCGACTGGAACCATTGTTCGCAACAATCAGCTCGATGCCAACGGTGCAGGTATCGGTATTGCTACATCCGCAGAAGTTTTGGTCCAAAACAACCAAATTACTAACAGTCTGGGGCTGGGCATCGGGTTTGTTGACACGGTTGGCGGCACAATCGACAACAATATTGTTATCAATGGCTTTGGTGGAGCGATTGGAGTACTCGATGCTGAGGGCGTGACTATCAGCAACAATCAGATTACCAACGTTAATACCGACCTGGGTACTCTGGGGTCTCCGGCGGCTATTTTGGCGGGCAACGTCAGCGGCGAGCTAACAATTAGCGATAACACAGTTACTGGCACCACTGGCTCTCAGCTCTTTAACGGACAGGGTATTTTTGTTGCTAACAATACTGGCAATGTGGATCTGACCCTGGCTAACAATACCGTTAGTGATAATCAAGGAGACGGTATTGGCATCTTACTAGGGGGTGACGGAACGGCAACAGTCAATATCACTAACAACATTGTTGAAAACAACGGCGCTAATATACCGCTGCTGCGCGGCGATGGGATTAAGATTGCGGTTGAGGAAAATGGAGAAATCACCCAGCTTGCGATCGCAAACAATACCCTCACTGGCAACGTCGATGACGGACTTGATATCAGTCTCGGTCTGTTCCAGAATTTTCCTGTTCCCATCCTACCGGTTCCCATTCCCGGCGTTGGCACGAATATTGGTGCCAGCAACACCATCCTTAGCAACGCCACCGTCAGCGGCAATACCATTACCGATAGCCAAAACGGCCAGGGCATTATCTTACGCAGCCTTGGCAACAATAGCAGTCTGGCTATTACAGTAGACGCCAATACCCTGACTAATAATGCGGGTGCGGGTCTAGAGGCGCTCTCCTTGGATACGACTGCCGATAATACAACAGAGCTGTGTCTGGCACTGACGGGCAACACCAGCGACACAGGCTATCAGCTTACCGAAACGCCCTTGAGCACGTTTACATTGGTGGGGTCTCCAGCTGCTGCCAACACGGGAACGGTGGTGCTTTTGCCCTTAGCCATCAGCTTTGACACCGTTGCTGATATCAACAGCTGTCCCTAAAAGGCTTGGCGTTGCCGATCCTCGGGATGTTTTTATCTGTAAGCTGCTGACATATGGCATTTTCAACCGATCGGTGCCTCCCTCAAATCAGCAACGGCAAAGGCTTTACTCCAGCGAAAAATCGGGTTCAGCGTCAATCGAAACACGATTCCACTCAGGGGTGGGCATATTGTTGGTGGCGGTACGCAGCGTACTTTCCCAGTACTTACGGATTTTTGCCAAGTAGGGGTCGCTAGAGTGCAGCTGCACCCGATGACGAATTTCAAAGCTGTTGGCTTCGTAGAGCGCCATATTAATGGGCGGTCCCACAGAAATATTGGAGCGCATGGTGGAGTCGATGGAGAGCAGGGCGCATTTTGCGATCGCATCTAATGACGACTCATAGGTCAGCGCCCGATCCAAAATCGGCTTGCCATATTTAGTTTCACCAATCTGTAAAAAAGGCGTTTCTGGCGTGGCTTTGATACAGTTACCCTGACTGTAAACCAAATACATCTCCGGCGGTTCTCCCGGCAGCTGCCCTCCGATCAAAAAGTTGCACTGAAAACTAATCCCATCCTGGTCTAGCCAGTTACGGTCTTCGTCCTGCATCTTACGAACTTCATAGCCGATATAGCGGGCAATTTCATACATGGTGGGCATCGTATGCAGCGAATCCTTCTCGCCATTTTTAATATGCTGGCCCAGCTGATGGACAACGGCCTGAGTGACCGACAGATTGCCCGATACACAGGCCAAAATCACCCGCTCTCCAGGAATTGAAAAGTCAAACAGCTTTTGATAGGACGAAATATAATCGACCCCGGCATTGGTCCGAGAGTCTGCGGCCAGGACCAGCCCTTCTTTTACTAATATGCCTAAACAATAGGTCACTAATTCAGCCTCCCCTTTAGATTAACCAAGATGCCTGTGAGATACAGTCTAAGGGAACTCCCGCTGGTTTTATTAGTTTCGCCACCTTTCTATGACTGTAGAGGGAGAGAGGTGATGTTTACTATGGTCCAATTCTATTCCTTATGCTAGTTGTCCTTATCGCTGCTTAGTGGATCGGCTATTCATAGCACAACCGATTTTCGTCATCAAACCGTCTCAAAAATACTGATCCTCAGATTCTAATTAGATCGATTGTGCTGGCAGATTTTTAGTATAGGACGATCGATTTATTCTTCGCAGCAGCGACCATTTTTATTTACTAAAGAGAAAACAGTTTGTGTTGAAAGGCCATGACCAGCCTCAATACAGGGTTGTTACAAAGTTGCCATCTTCCCTGAGATAGAGCAAATGTTGTTCTAGGATAATGACATATACCAAGGTGTGTTCTCATGGGTATTTCTTTGTTTCTGTCTATTGAAAATCAGTATGACTCCCTGCGCAAAGTCAATACTGTCCCAATGATGAATCTCATTAGTCACCAAATAGAAGATCAGGTGATTAACCATCAAATTTCAACTGATTTCTTTGCAGGCTTCCAGCGCTTTTCTCGTTTTCCTGAGCAGCTACGTCGCTATGGTCGACTGGGTTCAGTTTGTCGTCGCGTCTATGTCTTTGGTGTGCCAGACTGTGAGCCTCCCACTATTTCAGGACTAGAATTTATAGACTTGGCACCGACCGCCTCTCTCTCGCAAGAATGGTTTCTGCTAGTAAACACGCCTACATTTTGGGCCGCCCTGGTGGCTCGGGAGGTGGATGGCAAAGATCCCGTCACTAAGGGGCGACGATTTGATGCTATCTGGTCCTACGACGTTGAAGTGGTTGAGCGAGTAGCGCTGCTGATCTCCCAGGTGATGGAAAAGCCCTATGAGCCGATTCGTGACCGGGACTATGCCCAACAAAATTTGCATATTTCCGAGATGAACAGCTGCATGGTCAACCATATCGAGGATATGAATGCCCTGGGTCAACGCCGCTGGTCTCGGCTGCAGACACTGCGCGCCCTGTCGGAGCTGTCAGCTCACCGTCTGATCCAGTTTTTACAAGAGTCAGCCCAGGTTCTACTAGACGTGTTTGGAGCGACAGGGGTTGCCATCTCCTTTCAACTAAACGACGATAGTTACAAAGTTGTTGTTGCCAGCGGCGATGCCATGGGTAAAGGCTGGAGCGTTCACCTTTCAGATGGTATTTGCGGCCAGTCCATTCGTGAACGCCGGTCCATATGTCTTAAAAACACTGGCAACGGCCAACGATTTGATTCGCAGCTCCCCAGTGCCAAATGCTTGATGGCAGCGCCTATTACTCACTATAACCAGCCTGGCGTCATTGCCCTGGGGCATCCCAAGCCCAATACATGGGATGAGGAAGATTTGGATATGCTAGAAACAGTCGGTCGCTTTATGGCCGTGCAGGTCAAACACTTTTTCCGACAGGCCAAACTAAAATCAAAGCACCAAAATAATCGAACCCTTGAGACTACTCAGCCACAAACAAAGGCTCTAGCCGATGCTCATGACTGGGCCTGATGGCAAATCAGCTGCTGAACCTTGCCAATCACCGGGTAAAACTCTGGACCTTTACGCTGGGGGCTAGCTTCAAAGGCCCGCTGCTCATCTTCCATCATCAGCACATCTTGCTTGACTAAGCCTGCTAGTAGTCCACGGGCCGCATTAAACAAGCGATTTTTGACAAAGCGACGAAATTCCATGGGCAGCTTATGCAAACGATGAAAAGCACCCAGCGAGACGCAGTGCACCAGATAGGCTTTTGTCTGAGTCTCACTCACAGGACAAAACAAACAGTAGATCTTAAAATCTTGACCTAGCACAGACCGCCAGTGAGGATACTCGTAGCTCACATCTAAATTTGTGGGTCGTAGCTGACGCATGGCGGGGATAAACAGCTGTCCAACGGAGTAAATCTTGTCAATTTTGTAATAGCTCTCAGCGTCATAGTGGGCATCCACTCGGCTGGGATCGGTGTCAATATCGCGCAGCGCCGGGTTAGCCCAGGCTTGGAGATCGTCATGCAGCCGCCCGTGGTACATATCCATCAGGTTCTCAATCAGAAATGAGAAATGAGCCTGAGTATCAATGGTGGTATAGGACGCAATGTAGTTAATGTGGTCCCATTCAGGCAGTCCCATCGGTGAAGTGACGTTTGCCTGGGCGTTCTCTCCTGGGAACAGCCAGATAAAGCCGTCCTGTTCGCGCACCGGGTAGGTTCGCAGACGACAGTTGGGGAGCCGCTGGTTTTCCTTTAGATAGGGCACCTCAACACAGGCTCCAGCCCCATCAAACTGCCAGCCGTGATACACACATTCCAGCTGATTGCCCTGCACCTGTCCGTGGCTGAGGCGTACCTGCCGGTGGGGACAGCGATCTTCAAGAGCATGGACCGTATGCTGCCGATCGCGATACAGCACAATGGGCTGATGCCACAGCACTACTCCCAGGGGATCGTCGGTCAGCTCACTGCTTTGGGCAACGACATACCAGTGGTTTAGATTGATCGGAGCGCGGCGCACTGCTGCTGTCGATGGCGCAGAGACCATGGACGGGGACTGAACCATTGAACTATCTGTAGAAAGCATAGGAAAATCGGCCATTAGAGTACACCCTAACGCACCAGTATTGTCTCTTGCCACGGTCATACAGCTTTTGAAGCACTGTTCTCTTTGTTGTATTAAAAGTCTCTCATGCTACATTAAAAATCTCTCACATTGAACTTTAAAATCGTCACCGCGAGCTTCAAAGTTGGCATACTGATCAAAGCTGGCGCAGGCAGGAGAGAGCAGAACAACTTCGGCCTTTAAACCTAGGGCAATCTCTTTACTGCGTTTAACGGCGTTTTCCATGGTGCCAACGTCTTCAAAGCGACCATAGCCAGCATCCAGCAGCCGTTGGCTAAACTGGGAAGCCGCATCGCCGATAAGCAGTACCTGGACCGCTTTTTCTTTGATACAGTCCAACCAGGCCGTATCGTCACCCTCTTTGGCGGCACCGCCTGCGATCAAAATAGTCGGACCCTCAACAGAACTGAGGCCAACTTCTGCCGCATCATAGTTAGTGGCCTTACTGTCATTTATAAAGTCGATGCTCTCCCAGGTCATCACATGCTCTAACCGATGAGCAACCCCCGAGAAATTCTCAATAGCGGTGGCAATCGCCGCGTTGGGAATGTCTGCCAGCTTAGCCGCCGCCACGGCCATGAGGAGATTTTGGAGATTATGCCGACCGACCATCTTGAGATGACTGGCCTGGACAACCTGCTCGTCCTGGTGAATGACCCAGCCGTGCTGATCGATATAGGTGCTAGGCACCAGCGGCGCGATCGCATTTGGACCATTCACACTAGTCCAGTAACTGTTCTCCCATTTGTCTGCTAGGGTTTTTCGCAAATGGGGATCGTCACCGTTGAGAATGCGGTTTTCGCTGCGCTCTAGCAGGGCAGATTTGATGGCGTAGTAGTTTTCAATCGTTTTATGGCGGCTGAGATGGTCGGGGGTGAAGGTGGTCCAAATACCGATTTTGGGTTTGGGACCAATCGACGCTTCAATCTGATAGCTGCTCAGTTCTGCAATCACCCAGTCGGGTTCGGGGTCCAGAGCCACCTGACAGGCCGCGTAGCCGATATTGCCACAGGCGGGGGCATTGAGGTCAGCGGCCTTAAAAATAGCCGCGACTAGCTCGGTCGTTGTAGTTTTACCATTGGTGCCGGTGATTCCCAACCAGGGGAGATGGCTGAGAGCCCGCCAGGCCAGCTCCATTTCACCGATGGTGCAGATATCTTTATCTCTGGCTTTGACCAGGCCAGGTAGGTCCCAGGGTACGCCAGGGCTAGCTACCACTAAATCCATGGGATCATCACCAGAAAACGTGTGCCCCAGCTTGACTTCAATCCCTTCCTCAGACAGGGACTGCTGCTGAGCCAGCTGACGTTCGCCCTGGTTGCGATCGCTGACGATTACCTGCCATCCCTGCTTTTTTAATAACCGGGCGGCGGCCACCCCAGATAGCCCCAGACCAATGACATAGGCAACGGGCTGTGATTCAGGCTGATCTCGCTTGGCTGATTCCATGATTAGTTCTCTACTACCCCAGGTGAGTAAATGTAGCAGATTAACTGAGGCAGTGGGCGCGGGACTTACCCCTTAACAATAGCGCCAAAGTCCGCCAGCACACGGGCATGGTTACGCAATAGCCCCAAAAGGTTCAACCGATTTTGACGCACCGCCGCGTCGTCATCCATCACCATGACGCTGTCATCACCATCAAAAAATGCAGCTACAACAGGAGCAGCTTTTTTTAGACCGTTAATAAGCTTTTGATAGTCGCGCTCGGCCTGAGCGGCCTCGGTTTGGGGTACGAGCGTCTGCAGGCTCTGATAAAATGCCGTCTCTGCGGGTGAAGCAAACAAACCGGTATCGACAATATTGGCCGGGTCCAAACTGGCGGTATCTAGATCGCCCTTGGCCGCTAGCTTAGAGGCCCGATTGACGGTTTCATAAACGCTGGCCAGGGTGCCGTTGTCGCGAATCTGCTGCAAAAAGCGGGCGCGATCGCGCGCGTCTAGCAGGTTGCTTAGCACCCGAGCGCGATAGTCCGGGTCGTCTTCTCCGACTACTGCATTGATCAAGTCGTAGTCGATGCCCTCATCATCCTGCAGCAGGGTGCGTACCCGCTGCTCAAAAAACGACTCTAGATCCTGCTGTAGCTCAGCAGCGTCAACGCCGTCGCGTCCGGTGGCAAAGGCCGTAATAATTGTTTCCAGCAGCTGGGTCAGATTCAGGTCCAAACCGCCTGCCCAGATAATACTGACAATGGCGTTAGCGGCCCGCCGCAGGGCAAACGGGTCAGACGATCCCGTCGGTTTCATACCCAAACTAAAAATGCTCACCAGGGTATCTAGCCGGTCGGCCAGCCCCACCACCTGACCGCATAGCGACTGGGGCAGCGCGTCTCCGGCTCCTTTGGGCAAATAATGTTCAGCAATAGCGGTGGCCACCGTCTCAGGTTCCTGACTATGGCGGGCATACTTTTCGCCCATGACGCCCTGCAGCTCCGGAAATTCGCCCACCATCTGGGTTACCAGGTCGGCCTTGCACAGCAGCGCCGCCCGGTTAGCCAGGTCAGTTTGGGTGGTGTCTAGACTTAGCTGGGTTGCGATCGCACCCGCCACTGCCACAATCCGGTCCACCTTTTGCCGCATCGACCCCAGTCGTTCTTCAAAGGTGACCATTTCCAGCTTGGGCAGATAGTCCGCCAGCGTCTGGGTCCGGTCCGCATTAAAAAAGAACATACCGTCCGACAGCCGGGCTCGAATCACCCGCGCATTGCCCTCGGCAATAATGTCCGACTTGGCCGGGTCGCCATTGGAAATCGTAATAAAGCTCGGCAGCAGACTGCCGCCCGACTTTAATGGAAAATAGCGCTGGTGGCTTTCCATCTCAGTAATCGCCACTTCCGACGGCAGCTCTAGAAACTCCTCGTCATACTTACCCACCACCGCCGTGGGCCATTCCACCAGATTGACCACCTCATCCAGCAGCTCTGGATTGACAATCGCTTCTCCTTTAACCGACTTAGCTGCTTTATCTACCTGAGCCACAATCTTCTGACGACGCTCTGCCGGGTCCACATCAATATAAATAGACCGCATCGCCTCAACATAGCCGGTGGCATGCTTGAGTATGAAGGGTTCTGGATGCAAAACGCGGTGGCCTTCAGTGGTGCGATCGCTGCTGCAGGTTTCAGACCCATTGGTCAGCGTAATCGGCAGCACCCGATCGTCCATTAGCGTTACCAGCCAACGAATCGGCCTTGGAAACTTCAGGTCGCCATCACCCCAGCGCATAAACCGTTTACCTTCAAGACCCAAAACCCACTGAGGAATCAGCTCACTCAGAATCTCAGTCGCATCCCGTCCCGCAATTTTCTGCGTCACAAAGACAAACTCGCCCTTCTTTGTCTCTCGAATTTCAAAATCATCCACGCTCACTCCGCGCGATCGCGCAAACCCCTCAGCCGCCTTGGTGGGCTTGCCATCCTTAAACGCCGCCTTTACCGAAGGTCCCTTGGCCTCCTCCTCCCGGTCCGGCTGCCGCTCAGGAATCCCATTTAGCACCAATGCCAGCCGACGCGGCGTCCCATAAAACTCAATACTGTCCGGACTCAGCAGCTGCTCCTCTAGCTCTGCCGGAATCTTGGCTTTCCACTGCTCAAGAGCATCGCCAACAAAACTGGCTGGTAGGTCTTCAGTCCCGACTTCAAGTAAGAAGGTCGCCATGGGTGCGCTAGGTTGAGTCAAAAACCCTAGTATTATGGCAGGAATGAGGTTAGACGGAACACCGACTTGGCTATTTGACAGGGACACATCGACCCATCTGAGATGTTGAGTCCCGTGCAAAATTGAGTCCGATGCATCAGAAATTTGGTCATGCACCGATCCTTTCCCTCCTCGGAGGGGTGCCACAGGCGGGGTGGGTTTCGCCCCCCTACGCTAACGGTCAACCCACCCCGTTGCCCCTCCCCGGAGGGGATGAAGTTATCTTTTTCTGTATCAGAGCCTGAGATCAATCTACCCTGACTCGTTTGGTCAAAATCGCCATCATCTCATTCGGTCGTCCGGTGGGTAGGGGCTTACTCCAGTCATTGGGCTCTGCGTAATTGAGCTTGTGGAGTAGCGTGATGGTGTTGCGAATGGCAATCAGACTGCCAAACAGCGTGTGGTTGATTGTCTCGTACTGATATTCGGGCAGTGACGGAACGATAGGCGGAATGTTGGACGCGCCTGCGCCCTGACTATTATCTTGAAACATGGGATTCTGGTCTCCATTAGGTACAGGTGCCCCCTGGAGCTAAACGCCCAGGAGGCTGGAGCCAGAACCCAATACCCAGCGGCTCCTCAGGAATTTTGCAAAGCGGAGCTACTGAGCCATAATGACCAAAGCTGCCAGGATTGCGTCGTAATCCGTGGGGGTTAGCTGTCAGCAAGGTGTTTGCCCACCTGCTGGCAGTGCCAAATATTGAGTTCTGTCAGGTCACGATAAACACCGCAGCCTTGCAACGAACATACGTCCTATGGATAGCGGTCGTCAAGTAACAGTTTATTGACTTAAAAGAGAGAACCTGAAAGCGCATCTAGCATCTAGGATTTTAGGCGTTGCTGATCCTCGGGATGGCTTTATTTGAAAAATGCTGACACGTGGTATTTCTAACAGATCGGTGCATCCCTTAAATCAGCAACGGCGGATTTTAGATAGCTCAATCCGGAAACTTATCCGAACACAGCTGTCCACCCACACCCCAGTTTTCCTTCTTCACATCCTCGATTACTACATAGATCGATCCCTCACTACACCCAGCAATCCGCGCCGTCTCACGGGTCAGTACCTCCACCAGCTCCCGCTTCTGCTCAACCGTTCTACCCGGCAAAATCTCAACACGAATAATAGGCATACTATTTTTCTCTGGATTAAGGACGTGAGCAGCTTCAAAAGCTAAGGTTGGCTAGCGAAATACACTGCTAATCATTTGAAGAGATCAAGCTCCATCAATCTTTAAACAGCAGCATAACCGGTATATTGCCTCATGTCAGGAGCCTGAAAACCAAGCACAACATTATCTTTTTCAATTCCTCGAACCACCAGTTCTTGAGCCACTCTCATCTCCGTCATATTTTGCTGAATCCAAATCTTGTCATCCCTGATATCAATATGTAAAACACAACCGTATACACGACGATGCCCGTCCCAACCCACGTTCATTACCTGGTAATGATCCTGTTGAGTATCAAAAACGGTATAACACTCAATCTCGCCATTAGCGATTGGGATAGCTGCATAATCAGTCAACAACGATTGAATGATATCGCGATAGGTCTCTAGGGTATCCATTTCAAAATTACCTCTTGATTAGGATCGTAGATTATCTGTTTGATTTGATATCGCTCCAGCGAAATCTGTGCAAACTCACGTTTAAAGAAAGCTTCGTAAGCAAAAATGGGCAAATCTAGATAGAGAATGCGGGTCGAATCACTCATCTCCAAAGCCAGTCGATAATTTTAAAATTGCCCTAGCGCAGCATGATAATCCGTAAGCGGCGAATCACTTAAAAAGGTCTTAATTTCAACCGCTATTTTTTCTGTACCCCGTTCGGCAGCTAATAGCTGTTCTGCTCCTAAATCAATTTCAAATTTTGTGCCGCCCACTTCCAATCGCAGTGGGTCATCTGTGACTATCCACTGCTCTTTTTCGAGAGCTATCCTAACCACACTATGAAATCTATCTTTGGCTGCCATCGTTTATTTACTTCGAGTTACCCACCATCATAAATCAGCCATCTATTACCAAATATTGCGGATCATAAATCCCTTCACCATCTTTTGCTATCTACAGAAAAACTGGCTATGGTCTAGGCAGTTCCCCCTTATCAAACGTTTTTGATGGCTAGTCTCAACGGGTTTTGGCAGTTTCTAAACACAGATGTCAAAGATATTCCATGGGGCGAACTAGCCGAAAAAGGCATTGAAGCCGTCAGCGCTAGCAATGATCTAGGTGAAAAGTGGGAGGAACACAAGTCTGACCTAAAACAGCTGACTCCCTACTTTGGGCAGGTAGAACCCTTTTTCAAGCTGCTGAGCGATCCAAATGCTCAGATGGCGATATCAGGACTGCCGTTTGTGTCCATCGGCGTGGGGCTGCTGAGGATTTATCTGGACCTGAGCAAAACTGAGCCTACGTTTGATACCTCGATTGTTCTGGTAGCGCAGCTGGCCTATCTGCAAAGCTTAGAGACCGTCCTTGAGTCTGTTACAGATACAGCAATTATTAAAAAGCTTAAAACAGTTTCTCTAAAGACCTTGTTAGAAAAACAGCTTGCCCAGTTGGAGACAGAAAAGCTGACTCCCAATGAGCTGAAATTAGTGACGAGTCGATTTAGAGAATCAAGACTGGCTGAACTATTTGATACAGCTCTATTGGAGCAGCTACAGCAGGCTGACTTGGATGATACTGAGGCAAAGAGACTAAGCGAACAGGTAGGCTGGGGAACGCCTCGGTACTTATATCAGGCAATTGCCGAGGCGGGTGAAAGCGTCGAACCCTTAGCCGATTTCCATCGAACAGGCGGTCAGCAAGAACAAAATCGATATGTCAGTATTGATGCCTATCTAAAAGATAAGATTGAACCACTGCCAATAGAACAGGTATTTGATGAAAGCGATCCGCTGATTACGTTTAGAGATATCTATGTGCCTCTGAATGTGCAGCTGTTGGTTCAGTCAGGAGAAAAGAAAAACGTAGACCCTATCAATATTCATCAGTGGGCACAGAGCCTTTTAGAGCAGACAGAATGTCGCAAAGTAATGTTTATCGAGGGCGATGCAGGACAGGGAAAGTCTGTATTCTGTCGTATGTTTGCTACTGAGATCGGCAAAACTCCGTTTTCATATATTCCCCTGTTTATTCGACTCCGTAGCTTACGAGCTATCGAAAATACACTGACTGAAACACTAGAAAACTGCCCTGACCTAGAGCCTGTCGAATTTGTTGGCAAAGAAGGCTGGCTAAAAGATAAAAACACACGATTTCTGATTATTCTAGACGGCTTTGACGAGCTGTTACTTCAGGGACGCTCTACCGGTGGACTACAAGAATTTCTACAACAGGTGTCAGATTTTCAGGAGCGTAGTCATCACCAATGTTTAGTTACAGGTAGACCGTTGGCATTGCAGGGAATCGCACAGCGTATCACCCAGAACAAAACGTTAGAGCGAGTCAAGCTGCAGCCCATGAATGATGCTTTACAGGGACAGTGGTTAACAAACTGGCAAACTATATTTGGAGAAGATGAGGTTAATCAGTTTCGTCGGTTTTTAATGGCCTGCCCATCAGAAATTGGTGACAGCCTAGCCCGAGAGCCTTTGCTTATTTATCTTTTAGCGCGGCTACATCGAGAGAAGCAGTTGACAGGCGAGATGTTTGCTGATGCCAAACAAGAAAGTCAGGCAAAGCTGCGAGTCTATCGAAGCTCAGTCAACTGGGTGCTGGAAAAACAGCGCCAGGATGAAAATCGACGTCTATCGGGTTTGGATGACCCTGACGATTTGCGGGAAGTCTTGCAGGAGGCTGCCCTGTGCGTAGTTCAGTCTGGCAATGAAACCGCTCAGCTATCAATGTTAAAAGCAAGGTTTCAGAATAGTGCCAACCCAGTGGCTACGCTGCTCAAAACGGCAAAAGAAACGACCGGTCAATCAGACGATAAAGCTCTCAACAACCTGCTTACCACGTTTTATCTACGTCCCGGAGAAGGCGATAAGCGAGGGTCGGTAGAGTTCGCCCACAAAAGCTTTGGGGAATATCTATTTGCCGAACGACTGATAGCTGCCTTTGAGAGCTGGACTGAGCTAGATAGCAGAAAACGTTACCGGCTAGGCGCTCGGACTGTCCATGAACAGATTTACGACCTGCTAGGATTTGGTGGTCTCAGCGTCGAAATTGTGGAATACGTCTTCGAGCTGCTAGAGGAAAGTGATATCGATCGAGTCAAACTTTTTCAGCGGCTGCATGTGTTTTACGAAAGCTGGTGCGACGGAGAATTTCTAGACCAAGATCCAACAGAAAATTTACCTCAAAAAAAATTCTTGCAGCTGAGAGATCAAGCTATTGCTCTTGGTCTGAAACAAGTAGATATTTTCACCGGGCTAAATACACTTATCATTCTGTTTAAGCTTCACGCAGGCGCTCAGCCCGAACACTATCCAAATTTATTAGATGACGATCCTAAGCCTGAAATCTGGTTTCATCCCTGTGGAGAGCTGGACACAGACCAATTTGACGACGAGAAACTACTCAAGATTATTCACTATGCAGATTCCTTGGACTTTGGCACCTTTACTAGAGTTGTTGGTCCTCACCTCTACAGCGCCAACCTCTACAGAGCCACCCTCTACAGAGCCAACCTCTACAGCGCCAACCTCGACAGCGCCATTTTACTAGACACTAAACTCGGTAAGGCTCAAAACTTAACTAGCCAGCAATTGGAAGGAGAAAGTCCTCCTTTCCTTTGTAGCACCACACTGCCGTCAGAGTTAGCGGCCTATCAAGACCGCGATCGCGACCGCTTACCCGCAGTTCTTAGAGAACGATACCCTAACAAATTTAAGTCGCTCGAAGCAGCAGAAAAGTATATCAACGAGCAACATCCACCTTCGGCCTAGTATCCAATCCCAAAACTGTACAGACAAGGTTTGAAGTTGAATGCGTTGCACTAGCACAGTAACTGAAATGTCCCTTTATCTCTAACGGAGAAAGGGAGCTAGACTCAAAGTCCCTCGCCCTGCAAGAGAGGGATTTAGGGAGAAGGCCAATGCAGAACTCTATAGCCCCTTCAACTACCTTTCGCTGCAGCCAGCTGAGCCTCCAACGCCAGCCAATCCTCATCCTTAGCCGCTTCCCACAGCGTCAGATCTTCCTCGACATTGTCATCAAACGGTTCTACCGCCTTATCTACCTTATGGCGGTACAGCAAAAACTCCACATAGTCCAACACCTGCTGCTGCGTCTCTGTAGGCAGCTGACTGAGCCGTTCGACGACTACATCAGCAACTGGGATAGATTTAGACACTGACTTTATAGAAGAGCTACTCATAAGAAAATCACATAATATTGGCCGATGTGGTCCCAGCAGCAGCGGTGGTTTCACTGTTGACAGGACCTTTCATACATACAGACGTCGCTACGCTATCAAAACGTTCCTTTAGGCTAACGCCTAGCAGCAGGCTTACGCTTGAGCACCCTCAACCCAACCGCTATAACACCCATACCCAGGATAAAACCTGGTTCAGGAACCGAGACCGAATTTAACGGATTCGCCGGGTCGGTTAGCTCATCCTGACCGTCTTCCACTTCACGGTCAAAGCGGTCGGCGGCGGCCTCGGCCTGACGCAGCAGCTCTCGCTGTCGGTCATTGACCAGCACCAGCATCGACGAATAGGGCGTTACAATCTGGGTACGTTTGGCAACAGCATGTACTTGATCCAGATTTTCTATCTGGGTCATATCTGCGGTTCGACTCTGTTGCAAAATCGCCTGACGCGCGGCTATTGGGGCAAACTCGTCTGGTTTTTCGGCTCCCTCGCTAGCGATTACCGACCATTCGTAACCATCGATTACATTGTTATCCAAACGCTGCAGTACAGCGCTCACCTCTGTTGCCACACCACCGCCGCTTGCTTGAATCGTTTCTAACAGCGCATCGTCATAGGCTGCCGGTAGTTGGTTGTTCATGTGCACCAGCCAGAGCGGTTCTGTTATTTGGGGTAGTGCCAACGTCTCTTCTGTTAGTTCATAGCTGCCTGCATCGGTTAACAACAAGACAGCATCATAGACTTTGGGTAGATGCTGCTGGGCAAACTGTTGCAGCATCTCTGCCGGTTGCAAACTACCGTAGGGGATGACCAAATCAAATGAGCCAAGATCATCGCTGGGTGCGAGGGCATCTCCTGTAGCGGTCGTTAGGTAAAAGTCGATATCATTTTTTGGATCGATTTGCTTTAGCTGTTCCCAGGCTGCGGCCTGCCCCCCCTGCCCCATGCTATAGGAGGTATCTAAAATAGCGGCAATACGTTTGCCAGTCGGGACAGCCGTCTGAGCAACGGGTATTGCTGTTACCTGGTAGCCCTCAGACAGCGTTGTCTGGTGGACGGCTGGTTTGCTTTTCTTGTTGGCTTTAATGCTGGGTTCAAACCACTGGTCTTCAGAGACGGTTACTGCTTTGCCCCGACGCTGATGAACGGTCTTATTAGTCCAGAAAATGTTGCGTTTTTCACTTAGCTGAGGCAGCGGCCATGCGCCATCTTGCTGTAGCACCTGATAGGTCATCCATAGATGCAGCTCACCGGGCTCTTGCAAAGATGGGGCAAACGGAATTGGGAAGACTCGCAATCGATACTGACGCGGACCTACCTGTTCTAGTAGGGCCGGGTCTTCGGCACGTCGGGTTTCGGCGCGTTCAATCTCTCCTTTGTAAACCTGTTGCGCCGCTCCGCGAGGTGAGACCACAAAGGGAAATCGGGAAGCATCTTTGGCTTCGGCTAGCCAGAGACCGGTAATTGTGGCACTCTCTGGTAGAGAAAAGCTGTAGAAAATCTCTTGGTCGTCAATGGTTTTGTTTTCGTACTGCTCGTAAATTTCTATGTCGGCCCAGTCGCCATGCTCTTTTACAGAGACAGTTTGTTCGGCTAAACGAATAACTTTTTGGTCAAGATTGAGCACGCCTGCCTGGGTTTCATCGCGGTTGGCGGTCGCCTTTAGAGCGCTGCGAATGGCATGGCGTTCTGTCTTTTGGATCGGCGTATCGAAAAAGCTGGCATAGAGTGCTTTGGCTTTGTCATCATCGTTGCGATCGCCCCGATATAGAAACGGCGACAGCAGACCGTTATGAAAGTCCTGAAATGCCTGAGCAGTAGACTCGGGCATAGCAAACACAGCTTTGTACATCTCGCGCAGCTGGTTACTTTCTTCGATGGTGCCTAGATAGCGATAGCGAAAAAGATTAGCGTGCACCAGCCCCTTACGAATCGTCTCGGACTGTTTGACCAGCGCTAGCCTCTCAACCGAGCTTTGGGGCGGTGGTCCGTCTAGTAGGCTAAACGCTTTGACCTGGGGCTGATGCAGCTGCATCAAACCAAACAGCAAACAGCTAAGCCCGACAACAGTGCCAGTAACAGCCCAGCTGTGACCATGCTGCTTGGCAAAGGCGGTGCGAATACGATGCCAGGAACGCAGATAAAAGTTGACCAGAACATAGGGCAGCGAGGCGAAGACTAAAGCACTCGTTCCCCACAAGATGCCAAACAAAGTACCTAGGATCACGATGTCAGGGTGCATCACCATACTCCCCAAATCTTTCAGCAGCAATGGCCAGTTGATACCCAGTAGTCCGGTCACAGTGCCGTAGACCATGATACAAAGGGCCGGTACGGTATACAGCAGCAGTAGCGTACCGGCATATAGCCCAGTGACTAAAATCAGGCTGTGGCCAATCATCTGTACCCAGGCCAGACGCGGGCGATAGGCCGCATAGCCAGCTAAGGTTTCAATGGCAAATATGGCAATGGCAGCCAGCACAGTGATGAGGATATGGGCGCTAGCCGGTGTGGTTTCACGAATTAGGAAGAGTCTTAGCAGACATAGACCAAACAGGGGAGCCTCTACACCATAAAACAGCCGCATTAGCAAAATCGGATGTTTGCGTAGCCATTTGCCACCCACAATCGTAGACAGCAGGGGCACAACCAGCATCCCTAGAATACTTGCTACAAAGGCGGGAGGAATGTCACCACTGCGGGCAGCGTTGAGGATAGGCAGCCCCGTCGTCGGCAGTATCCAGAGATAGACAACACCGATGAAGGCCAAATTCCAAATCCAAAAGATGGAATGGGATAGCCAGTGAAGCGCAGTTTTCATAGGCGATGTTAGGAATAACGCTAGCTGTGGGATGTGACACAGGCCAGCTAGGAACGTTTACGGACAGCCCGTAGAAAGTTCATAGGGAGTTTATGTTGAGAGTCCCGCTGTTGTTTCCTCGGCAGGACGGGGTGACGTCTGTCAGAGCTGTGGAGAGTTCTTAACCATATGCTAGAGAACGTTTATTCTGGTTTTCTCTCTTAAATGATTGACTAAAAAACATCGAGGGTTTCGACTGCTAGTGTTAGCCATCGAAACCCTCGTGCAAAATTCTACTGGGAACATACCAGCCGCCTCTTCGTATTAGAGAAAAGGTGTCGGTAGGTTCATAAAAGGTCGTAGCAGATACCCTGGAAGGTCACCTGCTCAAGCAGGCAACTTTCGTAATGTAACAGTTTCCCCTTAAGGACTATGCCGGATCGAGGACATGGGCTTATGCGTCCACTCTACTAATTCAAAATTGAGATTTTGAGCTAAGCGATCGATAGCGGTGGTTGATCCTGGCTATTGAGCAGAGGGCAAACGGGGGTCACTAACGGAGCGTCTTAGTTTGTCAAGTCGCTGTTTGAGCAACACTAGCAGCCCCGCTAGGAAAACGCTTTGCAACCCAACACCAACCACAGCGGCCTGGAAGAAGCCAGCCTGGGGATACTCATAAAACGGATAGCCAAAGACGGTTCTATAGGTCATCCATAGGGCTGCAGGTGGATTGCCCTTTTGAAATAGCGCTAGAACAATTAAGGGGACAAATATCCAGAGTATTAGGGTGCCTGCTGCCCACATTGTCGGAGTGCGCACCTTGGTGATAAAAATTAGCTGTGCGATCGCAGCGTAGGTTAACCAGCTCAGCGCAACGCTCACCGGCATCAATAATAAATAGGCCAGGGGCAGCTCTGCTTGAGCAATCAAAATTGACCAGGGCACCATCAGCGCACAGGCAATTAGAATATTGACACCCACCGCTGTGACTGCCGGACTTTTATCATTCCATAAACGCGTGGTCACATTAGACTGATGGCTGCTGAGCCAGTCAAACAGCTGCTGTCGCTGGGGTGTCAGCGTTGATATCAGCAGCAGCATAAGCGCAAAGTTGGCCCCATAGAGCAAGGCAAATGCGGTAATGCTGTCCCAACCCTGATTATTCTGAAAAAAGCCCCAGCTCAGCACATTGAGATAAGCCGTTAGGCTATAACTGAGCCGTTTACTCAATAGAGTAGCCCTGGGCTGATAGAAGAGCCGCTCTAACATTTTCCAAACAAACCCGGTCATGATCGCCAGGTTAAGCAACACAAACCCGTGGTTAATCAGACTGTTGTTGGTGAGGTTAATGTAGAGCCAGCTAATCGATATCGGGGACGAGTTAAGGTAGAAGGCCCGATCCGCATTTTCAAAATGATGCCAGATCAAGTTGGTATTCCAAAACATTAGACCTGGGGCAAATAAGAACAGTCCTAAAGCGGCAAAGGCAATCGACGCTGGGGTTTGTTTGGGACGAAGCTGATGGGTAATCCCTGTGAGCAGGGCCAGACTAAAGCACAAAATCGCTGTGGCTATTAGCAATCCGTAGTAGCTAACTAAAAAGAGAATGGATACCTGAGCCTGCCAGGTTGCCCAAATATGCAGCGGCACAGCCGACAGTACGATCAAATAGGGGAGAATTGGCACCCCCAAAAGCTTGCCTAGCAAAATCTCTTTTGCCGGACGGGGGCTCAGACGAATAAAGTTCAGAGTGCCGCGCTTTTCTTCTTGGGCCAGGTCATTGACCAGGTAGTACCCGCCGACTACCAACAAAAAATAGGGCAGTGTCCAGGTTAGTATCTGGAAAATATTACGGGCACTAATCCGAATATCGTTGTAGACCGACGTTTGAGATAAAATCAGCAGCACCTGTAGCAGCACAGATGTGCCGACAGCGGCGATGACGCTGCGGGGTTTAAGATGGCCCCGACATTCTCGTAGAAACTGTGGGTTCCAATTGCCGATGTGATTGATCCAATCTGTACTCATGGGTCTGTACTCATGGGATAGTTGTCCGATATCTAGGCCGTACGCTGATAGCCTGAGCGAATAAAAATGTCTTCTAGGGTTTCTTGAATGCGGTGGAAGTCGCTGATGGTAAAGCCAGCCGTCACTAACTGATGCAGCAGGCTAGCGGCGGCCTGCCGATCGCCTGTAAACTGAATCGCCAAACTGTGGTCATCGATCGGCTGTACGGCAATGTTGCGATCGCGAAAATAGTTAGTTAGCCCTTCAAGATTGTCAATCACCGTAATAGCAATCTGTTGCTGAGTCGCTGGCTGATAGAGCGTCTTTAGCTGACCGCTTTCCACCAAGCGCCCCTGCTCCATAATGCCAATGGCGGTGCAAAAGTCTTCTAGATCGCTCAAAATATGAGACGAAATCAGAATAGTAATCCCCTGCTGCTGCAGTGCTTTAATGGTTTGGCGATACTCAATCCGAGCAATCGGGTCAAGACCCGACACTGGCTCATCCAGCAGCAGCAGCGTCGGCTGATGTAAAACCGTTCTAGCCAGACTCAGCCGCTGTTTCATTCCCCGCGACAGAGTATTGATCAAGGCGTGGCGTTTGCTCTCCAGGGTCACCAGACCCAGCACATCGGTAATCCGCTGTCGTAGCGTCTGACCGCTTAGATGGTAAAGACGACCAAAGTAGTCCAAGTAGCCGTCTACGGTGAGATCTTCGTACAGCGGAAAATCATCCGGCAGCAAACCAAGCTGACGCTTAATCTGGGTATTGGGCTGACCTCGCTGTAGTCTTTGACCGCCGACACAGATCTCTCCAGCGGTGGGTTCTTCGGCGGTAGCCAGCAGTCGGATCAAGGTGGTTTTACCCGCTCCATTAGGACCGATCAGACCATAGACGTCGCCGCTAGCAATTTTTAAGTTAACGGCATTAACGGCCAGATGGCTATCAAACTGCTTGGTCAGTTCCTGAGTTTCTACAACCAGCGGAGGGCTCTGGGGCATGGTGCCGCAAACGAAGGGACATGCATCGTAGTTTAGAATACGATCCCTCTAAACAACAGCAGCGTACCCCAGGGTTTCGCACGGTTTAGCAAAACTATGCCAGGGCCATTGCTGTTCCTCTGCTGCTCCTAGAGGCCAGCGACACGTCACCGTCAAACCTCCGTCAAACACCCAAGGGTTCTAGCGATCGCAAACACTATTCGAAGGCCGGTCGGTCGGTATCGATGGCAGGAACCGTCTCAGAAAAACCCGTGCCGGTTTCTCTCACCGGTTGGGACGCCGCCTGCCAGGTTTGGATTTGGCTTTGGGCGCTGTTGTAAGCATCTGCCTGGGTCGGAATTTGATCGGCTAGACGAATGGCTCTATCTAGACTGCGATTGGATTCGCCTTCAGCTAGACTCAGCAGATCCCAGCTCCAGCGGTTAATTTGCTGAATCGCCGTTGGATACTGACCGCTGCTGGATGGAATCTGGTTAGCGGTGGTAATAGCGCTGGCTAAATCATCGGGGCTACCGGAGCGCGCCCGACTGCTGGCCTCTCGCAGCAGGGTACGGTTTTGCTCTTGATCGCGCCAGCTGGCCAGATCGTTTTGGATTTCACCATAGAGCGAGCGCTCGGGGGAGATGCGAGCAGCGATTGCGATCGCACCGGCCAAATCTCCGGTGGCCGCTAGCCGCCGGGCCTCTTGCACCAGCGGTCGATCTTCAATCGCTTCAATCTGTGACTGCCAGCGGGTAATGCGCTTGCTGGCAGCATCGCCCAGGGCTCGACTAGAGTCGATTCTACGGGCCTCTTGAATCGCCTGACGCAGCGCCTGGGGTGTGCCCACTCCGGCCAGCTGGTCGGCGTTGACCAAAATGGGCTGGTCTTCAGTGGTCTGTATGCGCTTTTCCCACTGATCAATTTGGTCAGAAACTTCATCCCAGCGGGGATTGTTGGTGCCGACCTGTCTTGCTTGCACAATGGCCGAGCGTAAATCGTTGACGTTGCCCTGGGCCGCAATCTGGCGGGCGGTATCAAGCTGAGCCAGCGCCTTGATCTCCGAGCGCCATCGGCCCATCAGCGTCTGCGCCCGGTCGTAAAGCGGTCGGTCTTTACCCAAACTCTGCAGCCGGGTAATGGCAGAGTCTAACCCCAGGGCATCGCCGCTCCAGGCGCGGCGGTAGGCTTCTGTAAAGACTTGAAAATCTGCAATTTCCTGGTCTAGGCCCTGATCGCGAGGAATCGCTGCTAGGATTTCTTCGGCCTCGGACAGCTCCTGACGAGCCAGAGCATTTTCAGCAACGCCGAGCATATCTTTAGCAGCGGTTTTCTTGAGTTCCTGAGCGTCATTAAAGAGAACGCTTTCGGACTGGATTGACCCCAGTAGCTTGAGCGCTTCTTTAAAGCTGCTAACGGTGCCGCGGCTGAGCAGGCGCTTGACTTGACCAATTTTGCGACTGTCTTCACGGGCTAACCCAATCAGCCGGGTCAGTTCGTTGTACTTGGTTTGGGACCAGTGGTCGTTGTTAACGTCTAAGAGCCGTACGGATAGACCAAAGGCATCTTTGAAGTCACCCTCGATGAGTTTTTCCTTGGCCTTTTCAAAGATATCTGCACCTTCGCTCCAAATGCGCTGCCAGCGACGAACGCTGCTTTCTACGTTGTCAGCAGCAGCCGTATTGGCAGGAATTTTTTCAGCAGTTGCGATCGCGCTTTCTAGCTCTCCTTGATGAAACTGATCGTCCGCCAGTTCTAAAATTTGGCTGGACCAGCTCTCTATCTTGGCATCAATCTCGGCCCGCAGCGGATGGTCGTCGGGCAGCTTTTCCACCAGCCCAATCGCTTCCAATAAAAAGCCCACGTCTCCCTGGGCTGCATAGGATTCAGCACACTGTAGCCGCATGGCCGCCGATGCCGTTGGCCAAAAAATCGCTCGACAGTTGGGCAAATTTGGCATCCGAAACAGGCTAGTAATCGCAAACGCCAGGGTGCCCGTTAAAATCGCCAGCGTCGTCAGCAGTAAAAATTGCCAGCTGCCGATCCACCGAAATACCGCCAGACTGCCCCAGCCTGATTTTTTGACTGGAGTATCCGCCACGGCTGACGCGGTCCCATCGCCTGTGGCCATCCCCGCATAGGATGGCGATGGCGCCGGATTCTGAGAAACTCTCTGTCCCCGAGACCGACTACGCGGTACGGAAATAGGCTTAGACGGGCGACGAGGATTGCGTTTGGGGCTCATAGACGTATCAGCCAGAGAAGATTGTTGCTGAATATGGCGTTACTTTAGCGCAATGCATCTAGAGTGCATATGAGCGTTACCTAACGTCATGCAGTGGTCAGCTAAAGAGCATCGCCCATATTAGCCTTTTTTGCTTTTAGCGTTACTGGTCCCCAGTATGATTTTATCTGCAAGATGCTAGCACATCGTAGTTTTTTATGATCGTGGTGATTAAAGCTGGCCACTCCACCAGCGGCTCCTTGCTAAGCCGTCCCAGCTCCGACAGCAAGCACCCTAACGTCGCTACCTGCCGTAATCTTGGTGGCTCCTAAAGGCACTTTGGCTAACCCATTGGTCCGACTCAAATTAACCAAGTTGCCAGAGCTATGGCCCCCTGTGGCTAAGCTAAACCGATAGCCGCTATCCCCTAGAACCAGTCGGCCCCACAAATAGGTCTCACGTTTGCCCCCGGCGGTTAAATCTTCATCAGTTTTGGCCCAGACAAACGGTGGCGACCAGCCTGTGCTCAGTCCCGATAGCTTGCGTAATGCCGGCTGGACAAATCGCCAAAAGCTAACCAGCGACGAGACTGGATTACCCGGCAGCCCAAAGTAGAGCTGGTCCCCAAAGGTCGCCACCGTTAGAGGTTTTCCAGGTTTGACCGCCACCGAACGAATGTGGATAGTGGCCCCTAGCTCAGCCAAAATTTGATCCACATAGTCATAATCTCCCACCGAGACCCCACCTGAGGAAATCACGACGTCAGCCTGGGTCAGAGCAGTTGCGATCGCCTGTCTGGTAGCGTCTTTTTGGTCTGGCACAATGCCCAGCGGCACGGGCACAGCCCCAGCCTGAACGATCAGCGCAGCCAGCGCATAGCGGTTAGAATCCACAATCTGACCGGGAGCTAGCGTTTGCTGAATCTCAACCAGCTCATCTCCCGTCGATAAAATTGCCACCCTGGGGCGTCGATACACGGGCACGGGCACGCATTGAGCCGCCGCCAGCACGGCGATTTCAGCCGCGCCAATTTTAGTCCCCGGCGTCAGCAGATCCCCCCCTGCCTGATAAAAGCTGCCCTGTTTACGTACAAACGCCCCTTGAGTCGGGGTCGTCAGCACCGTCACCTGCTCTCCCTGACGCTGGGTATTTTCCTGCATCACGACAGTATCTGCCCCAGCAGGCAGCATGCCCCCGGTAAAAATGCGAGCGGTCTCCCCTGGCCCCAGGGTATGCTGCGGTACCTGACCGGCTGGAATTTCTTCAACTACCCTAAGACTGACAGGTACCGTTACAGCGTCCTCGTAGCGCACCGCGTACCCATCCATGGCCGAATTGTCCCAGTGGGGAAAGTCTAGCTGGCTGCTGACAGACTGCCCCAGCACCCGGTCTAAACTCGTGCCCAGGTCCACCATTTCCACCTGCTCGACGGGCGTTACCAGGTCTAATATCAGCGTTTCCGCATCGTTTGCAGGCACCATAGGCTCGGTTCAAGTTAGATTCAATATCAGCCACTTCTCACCCTATCAAAGTCCTAGTCATGCCCCTTGCCGCCACCCTTAAAAAACGCCGTCAGCAGCTGGCCCAGCATCTGGGCACACCGGTAATGCTCTGGTCCGGTCGGTCCACCTCTCGCAATTTTCCAGCTAACACCTATCCTTTTCGCCCCAGCAGTCATTTTCTCTACTTTGCCGGACTGCCCCTGGAAAATGCGGTGATTCATCTGGCGGACGGGCATCTCACCTTATTTATGGATGAGGCAACACCGGCACAGGCGCTGTGGCACGGTCCTAGCCCAACGCGCACCCAGATAGCTAGTCAGATCGGAGCTGGCAAAGCGTTACCGTTAGAAGATCTAAAGCATTTTACTAGCGGCAGCGCCACGCTCAAGGTCCAGGACAGTATCACTGCCGCCCAGCAAGAAGAAATTTTGAACCGGACAGTACCGGTTGCCCCCCAGTCCCAAGAGCAGGATCGGGCCCTGCTGGAGGCGATCGTGCAGCTGCGCATGTGTCACGATGACGGAGCTTTAGCCGAAATGCGTCGGGCGGCTGAGGTCTCGATCAAGGCCCATAAAGCAGGCATGGCGGCCACCGCTGCCGACAAAGGACTGACAGAAGCCCATATTCGCGCGGCGATGGAGCAGACGATCATGGCCGAGGGGATGACCTGTGCCTACAACAGTATTGTCACCGTTTATGGCGAAGTTCTCCATAACAATCACTACCATCATACCCTGGGAGACCAGGACCTGATTTTGGCGGACGTGGGGGCCGAGACAGAGACCGGCTGGGCCTCGGATATTACTCGCACCTGGCCGGTCAGCGGTCGGTTCTCCTCCACCCAGCGCGATTTGTACGATGTGGTGCTGGCGGCTCATGATGCCTGTATTACTGCTGCAAAACCGGGAGTGGAGTACCGGGAGCTGCATCTGCTAGCCTGTCGAACGCTGGCAGCGGGGCTGGTGAATCTTGGTATTCTGTTGGGCAATCCCGATGACCTAGTAGAGCAGGATGCCCATGCGCTGTTTTTTCCCCACGGGGTAGGGCATCTGTTGGGTCTGGATGTTCACGATATGGAAGATTTAGGCGATCTGGCAGGCTATGAGCCTGGTCGCAGCCGCAGCGATCGCTTTGGTCTAGGATTTTTGCGGTTGGACCGACCGTTGCAGGAAAAAATGGTAGTGACTATCGAGCCTGGGTTTTATCAGGTGCCAGGGATTTTAGAGGATAAGGGGAACCGCGATCGCTATGCCACCATGGTCAACTGGGACCGTCTGGCTCAGTTTGCCGACGTGCGCGGTATCCGCATTGAGGATGATGTGTTGATTACTGACAGCGGCAGTGAGGTCCTAACAGCTAACCTACCTACGGCTGCCAATGCAGTAGAACAGCTGGTTGGCGGCTAAATGAGAATCTCATAGGGGCGGATTGACAGCGTGCCTATGAGATAGACAAAATCAGCAGACCTGGCTTTATGACTACTCTGATGGGCCTTCGCCTAGCGCATGGTGACAAACTCTTCTGCGGAGCTGGGGTGAATTCCCACAGTGGCATCAAAATCCGCCTTAGTAGCTCCCATTTTCACCGCCACAGCCACGCCCTGAATAATCTCAGCGGCAGAATCTCCTACCATGTGGGCACCGAGAACTTTATCGGTTTGCACATGGACAATCAGCTTCATCAGCGTTTTCTCTTCTAGCTTGGGCAAGGTATAGTACATCGGTCTAAACCGAGACCGATAGACTCGAATACCCGCTTCACCATATTTTTCAATGGCCTCGCTCTCGGTCATACCCACGGTGGCCACTTCAGGAGTGGTAAAGACAGCCGAGGGCACATTGTCATGATTCATCACTCGGCGTTTGCCACCGTAATGGGTGTCAGCAAACACGCGGCCTTCGTTAATAGCTACGGGGGTAAGGTTAATGCGGTCGGTACAGTCTCCCACCGCAAAGATATTAGACTCAGCCGTCTGACTGTGGGCATCAACTGCGATCGCACCCTTTTTAACCTCGACCCGAGTATTTTCTAAACCCAAATTTTCTAATCGAGGCGACCGTCCTAAAGCAGCCAGACCAACAACATCGGTAAATAAGATATTGTTGCTCTCCAAATTAACTTTGAGACCTTCATCTGTTTTTTCAAGACCGATCAGCTCATCGTTCACAATCTTGATACCGTGACGCAGCATGGCGTCTTGCACTTCAGTGCGAATGTCTTCATCAAAGCCGCGTAGAACTTTGTCACGCCGAATGATTTGAGTCACTTCGGTTCCTAGGGCATTGAGCACACAGGCAAATTCACAGCCAATGTATCCACCACCAAAAATCACCATGCGCTTGGGCTGCTGTGTCAGATGAAAAATCTCATCGGAGGTGATGGCCAAATCAATTCCTGGAATATCAGGTCGGCTGGGTTTGCCTCCTACAGCAATTAAAATCTTCTCGGCGGTGACAGTTTCACCGGCTACTTCAATGGTGTGGGGATCAACAATGCGAGCATGACCTTTGTATAGAGTCACCTCAGCGTTGTCGATCATACGCTGATAGATCGCATTGAGGCGAGTCACCTCAGCATTGACCGCTGTAATCATTTTGGACCAGTCAAATTTGCCCGGCTCAAAGGTCCAGCCGTAGCCCGCCGCTTCTTCTCCATGGCTGGCAAAATGAGACGCGTAAACCATGAGTTTTTTAGGTACGCAGCCCCGGTTGACACAGGTACCCCCAAGACGGTCAAACTCTGCCACCGCCACCTTGGCCCCGTATTGGGCCGCTCGTCTGGCAGTAGCGATGCCGCCTGAACCCGCACCGATGGCAAACAGGTCAAAGTCGTAGGCCATCTTATTTTTGTCTCCCTATGTCCTTAGTCAATACATCCTAGCTTTCGCACAGCCGTTCTAAAGCGTTTCTATCACACCCGTCACATTCTGGACGATTTCTCAACATCCGCTATCGAGTGACCAGCTTTTTGATCTGGGCCAGCTTAGAAGCTTTATAGGGAGCGTAGCGCCAGTCCAGGTCAAACCAAAATGTCTTTTTAAGCACGCTCTTGTAGTGAGAAAAGGTATCAAAGCTGGCCTTGCCGTGGTAGCTACCCATGCCGCTCTGCCCCACGCCGCCAAAGGGCAGACCCGGTACGCCAATGTGTAGCACCGTGTCGTTTAGACAGACACCGCCCGATGAGGTTTCGGTAAGGACCCGCTGCTGCTTGGCGCGATCGCGTGAAAACAGATACAGCGCTAGGGGCTTAGGACGGGCGTTGACCTGAGCCAGGGCCTGGTCAAAACGGTCATAGGTGAGCACCGGTAAAATCGGTCCAAAGATTTCGTCCTGCATCACCGGCGAGTCCCAGGTGACATTGTCTAAAACCGTAGGAGCAATATAGCGAGTGCTGGCGTCGGCTTCTCCTCCTACGAGCACGGTGCCGCTGTCTAGCAGACCTGTGAGGCGATCAAACTGACGCTGATTAATAATCCGGCTGAGGTCGGGGCTTTGAGAGGGATCGTCCCCAAAGAATTCCCCCATGGCTGCGGTCAGCTTAGCGAGAAAGGCCTCTTTAATAGAGTGCTCAATCAGCAGATAGTCGGGGGCGATGCAGGTCTGTCCGGCGTTGATAAACTTGCCCCAGGCAATACGCTTGGCGGCATGGTCTAGATTAATGTCGGCATCGACGATGCAGGGACTTTTGCCGCCAAGCTCCAGGGTGACCGGTGTCAGATGCTTGGCCGCTGCTGCCATGACGATGCGGCCAATGGCAGTGCCTCCGGTAAAGAAAATATGGTCAAATTTCTCGGCCAGCAGCTGCTGACTTACAGCCGCGTCTCCCTCAAATACGGTGATATAGCTGGGGTCAAAGGTATCAGCAATGAGATCGGCTACCACTTTAGCGGTGTGGGGAGCATGTTCTGAAGGCTTGAGGATAGCGCAGTTCCCGGCTGCGATCGCACCTACTAAAGGCGACAACATCAGCTGAAACGGATAGTTCCACGGACCGATAATTAGCACTACTCCCAGCGGATCTGGCTGGATCCAGGCCGATGACGGAAAATTTTCCAGCGTGGACTTTACCCGCTGGGGCCTCATCCAGCGCTTAAGCTTTTTGATTGCCAAATTAATTTCTGACAGGGTGGCAATCTCAAAATAGGCTTCAAATTCCGGACGGCCCAGATCGGCTTTGGCGGCGGCTACAATATCTGCCTGGCGATCGATAATTGCTTGCTTCAATTTAGCCAGCTGAGTCAATCGAAAATCAGCTGATTTTGTCTGTCCCGATGCAAAAAATATTCGCTGTTGTTCAAGGACGGTGGGAATAGGAGAAGATTTGGTCAGCTGGGCCGTCATAGTGCGGTGCGGTACATTGCTATACCCTTTATGATGTCGCGAACTTCTGAATCTGACTAGGCCCTTGACCCAATCTCCCATGTTTCAGACCACCCGACGGCGGCTGGCACTCTGGTACACCACCGTGACCGCTATTTTGCTGCTGATTTTTGCTAGCGGTGTGTATCTCTATGTGCGCAACACCCTAGTAGAGCGGGTGGATGACACCCTCAACCACGTCGTAGAGGTGGTGCAGCGATCGTTGGTCATCGAAGCGGCAGCTCCCTCTACAGGTAGAGTGCTCACAGCCGTAGGCGTCAAGGGACAGGCCCCCCTGCGAGTCAATGTGGACGATAGCTTTCGAGACAATGCTCAAACCCTAGAGGACGACCACATCGATATTGAATGGTTTGATCCCAACGGTCAGCTGCAGTGGAGTACGCTATCGGTGCCCATGGGGCTACCGCTTCAGGTCAATACCGCAGGAGAAACGGTCCATATCAGACATGGTCTAAATGGCTCCAGCGACCAGGTGCTGCGGCAAATTAGTCGCCGAGTACAAATCAACAATCAGGTGCTGGGCTATTTACGGGTGAGCCATCCCTGGTTTGAGGTGAGTAAACCTAGCCGTCAGCTGGTGATCGACCTGAGTCTGTGGTCTGGGCTGGCCATTGTGGCTACCGGAACTATCGGCTGGCTGCTATCGGGTCTGGCCATGACCCCTGTACGCCAGTCCTATCAGCAGTTAAAACAGTTTACGGCCGATGCCTCTCACGAGCTGCGCAATCCGATTGCTGTCATCCAGACCAATGTTCAAGTGGCTCTGGCCGACCCGGAGCCGGATACTGAATTTCAGCACGCTCAGCTACAGGTGGTAGAACGACTAACGCGGCGGCTGGGGCGGCTAGTGGATAATTTGTTGTTTCTGGCGCGACAGGACGGTGGGCTGATCCCCATGCAGTGGGAAGAACTAGACCTGATCCAGCTGCTGTCGGAGGTGGTCGAAGAGCAGACGCTGTTGGCCCACAGCCAGGGGCTAAATCTGGTCTATCAGACCATACCCGCCGCGTCTTTGCTGGGCGATCGCGACCAGCTGACGCGACTGTTTACAAACCTAATTAGCAACGCTATTCAATATACGTCTCAGGGCACGGTCACCGTCACCGTCAAAACCGTCCATGAGGGCTACCAGGTAAGCGTTTGCGATACCGGTATTGGCCTGTCAAAAGAGCAGCAGACCCAGGTGTTTGAGCGATTTTACCGGGTTGATAAGGCCCGCAGCCGTCGAGACGGAGCGGGTTCAGGATTGGGATTAGCGATCGCAAAAGCCATCATCATCAACCATCAGGGGCATATTCGCATTGAAAGTCAGCTAGGAGCGGGCACATCAGTGATGGCCACACTGCCTGCTAAGCCATCGTCTAAAAAGCCCGAGCCCTGATGACCTCTATTGAACGAAAGCGGCGACTGTTTTGCGATCGCACTACTGCGCCAGACGCGCCACCTCGCCCTGGCCGGGAGTAAATGTTTGCTCCACAACCGTACCCGGCTTACCCATTGCCTTTGCCTGACCCTGGTTGTAGGCAAGCACCACACCACCTGCATTACCCGCCCGGATCGTCAGCGATTCTTGAGCTGTCCAGGAACGCTCGGTGCCCTCTTGCAAAATTCCTTCGTAGGTCTGATCGCCATCAGCCGTTACCCGAACCCAGGACTGCTGTACAAACTCCACGTCTACCACAATCGGTTCCTCAGAAGCGGGCTCAGCCTCCTCGGCCACCTCAGTCGGTGATGGTGATGCTGCAGGTGTCCGCTGAGGTGCCAGACGCTCAATTACGGCTGGATCAACAATCGGTTCAGCTGCATTTTGAGGAATTGCCCGCTGCATTAAATAGGAGAGTCCGCTGACTGAAACAGCGATCAGCGCCACATAGGCCGCATATAGATGATAGGGGCGCAGCTGTACTGATTCGTGAGACCAGTTGCGTCCGCCTCCTTTGACTGTGGGAAAGGCGACGTATTGATGGGATAACGCCACGCCATCGAGTCCTAAAACATCGCCATAGCGTCTGATTAGACCGCGCACATAAACCGGTTCTGGTAGCTCGTGGGTATGTCCCTCTTCCAAGGCTACCAGCAGCCTGGGACGAACTAGAACCTTGCTAGCGAGTTCGTCTAATGTACGACCGCTGGCTTCGCGAGCGTCACGCAGCACAGAGCCAAGGGCAACTAACTGCTCCTGCTGCTGAGTACCGGTGTAGCCTTGGCGTTTCATAGGATCAAAATGTTTCTTAACAACTTAAGCATACCGTGATGTGTTTCAAGCATACGATGCTTGAAATCTAGGTCAGAGAAGATCTAAGAGTTTTTTCCGCTCATCCGGCGTCAGTTCTCGACAGTGTCCTGGAGGTAAATCTCCCAGGCCGATGCTGCCAATGGCAGTGCGGTGTAATCTCACCACAGGATGCCCTAGCTGCTCAGCGACCCGGCGAATCTGCCGGTTACGGCCCTCGTGCAGCACAACCTCTAGTAGAGCAGGGGGACCAGGCTGTCGTACTTCCACTTGGGCAGGTGCGGTCATTTTTCCAGCTAGACTGACACCGCGACGCCATTTTTCTAGCGACTTAGCATCTGGGGAACCCTGGACCCGCACCTGATAGATCTTAGAGATGTGGTGTCTCGGATGGGTTAACGTCTGGGTTAGCTGACCGTGGTTGGTCAACAGCAATGCGCCAGTAGAGTCAGTATCTAAACGGCCTACCGGATGAAGCCGAACATCTCCCTGACGCAGCTCCTCAGGTAGCAGGTCGATAACGGTTTTACGACCCTGGGGATCGTCACAGGTGGAAACTACCCCCCTAGGTTTGTTCAGCAATACATATCGTTTATCTGGACGATTCTTTGGATTTAAGGGACGCCCATCAATGCGAATATCGTCTAAAGCTGGATTGGCCCGTTGACCGATATGGGCTTTAACACCGTTAACCGTGATATGCCCCTCAGAAATCAGCCGCTCTGACTGACGTCGTGAGGCAACCCCCCATTGAGACAGCAGCTTTTGCAGCTTTTCATCTGATGATTGTGGTTTAGACACTAGCTGCTTAGACAACGCTTTAGGTAAATCTACAGATATTTTTCCTTTACATCAAACCTAAGTACGACCCGTCGTCTGTGTCAACCGCACTTGACCGTGCTGATTTGTAATGGCACAACGTAAATACCAATTTAGCTTAGATTACAAGGAATACCCCTGGTGCAGCTCAGTAGTTTTACGCAGCCGGTTTGCTACTGGCTATCTCAGATCGGCTTGAGCCAGTGACTGAGGCAGCCAAACCTGAAGCCATGCGCCTCCTGTGTCAGGATGGTTTTGAGCTTGTACGGTCCCCTGATGGGACTCGACAATTTTTTGGACAATGGAAAGTCCTAAACCGGTGCCCTTGGAGATCGCTTCTTGGCCAGAGCGCGATCGCGACATATCTGAACGATAAAATCGATCAAATACATAGGGCAGATCTTTTTCTAAAAATCCTTCACCATAGTCAAAAACATCCAGCTGCATGCCAGGCACTGTGCCCCGGCTAGATGCCTGGAGCTGAGCGTGAATCGTCTGACCAAGGGGACTATATTTGAGTGCATTGTCCAGCAGGTTAATCACCATGCGGTAAATCAAACCGCGGTTCACAAGCGCGATCGCACTGTCTGGCCCCTGGTAGTCCAAACACTTTTCCTGCAGCTTGGCCTGGGGCTCTAAACTCTGCCATGCCTGGTGCAATACTCCGACTAAATCGGTGTCCTCTAACCGCTGGGGTTGCTGCTGCTCTAAGTGGCTCAGACTGAGCATATCGTCCACTAAGGCACTGAGGCGATTCACCTCCCTCAGCAGTCGATCGGCCCAGGTGGTCAGGCTGGGATCAATACGGTTGAGCAGGGTTTCTCCCACCAGTCGAATTGAAGTCAGAGGTGTTTTAAGCTCGTGGGCTACGTCTGATGTCCAGCGATCGCGCTGCTGGGCTAGCATGACAGCTTCCTGACGATTTTCTAGAAACACGCCCACGTTGCCACGACTCAGGGGAATCCCATAGCCGCTCAAAGGATACACTGGCCCTTCTAATACATTGGCCGGGTCGGGAGAAATGGAGCGCAGTGTCCAGTCTTTTTTACATTCTGCCTGGGTGGTACGGGTTTCTTCGATCAGCTGATCTAGCTCATAGGAGCGAGCGATCGCAAGTAGCAATTTGGGAGCCGTATAGTCGGTTTGCTCAATTCCTAAAAGCTGTCTAGCTCTGGCGTTGCACCACAGCAGCCGATTTTCCTCATCGACTTTTAGATAGCCCAGCGGCGAACATTGTAAAACTCGATTTGCCTCATCGACTTCAGCTTGCAAATCACTGACCGTCGTACTTTGGTTGGCAATGGCACTAGCAATCTGAGCCTCGTAGGAAAAGAACTGAGCCTCTGGCTGAATCGGAATCCGCTCAAACAGCGCTTTACGTCTGGCACTAGAGCGCTGCCAGACGATTAATAGACACACAAGCCCAATTGACAAACCTGCCAGGAAAGAAAGCACTGCATAGTAAAGTCACTGCCCCCAGAATAACCCAGGGTTGGAACCGACTATTGGCAATACCAGTCAACAGGAAACGCCTAAAAACACTGACGCGTGGTGAAAACGGCCAGCCCACCACCCATGGATTAGTCAACAAAAAAGGTTCCTTCCGTAGAAGAAACCTTAGACATAAAGACAAAGTGAATGGATAGTTTAGAGTGCTTAAACGCACCCCTTATGCTGATTAAAGCAAACGCTCTAGCGTACCTGAGCACCTCGGTACTTTAGACCGCGTACGGCACCACTTAGATTACCAACGGCTTTCTTGACACGGTAGGATGCACCGCGATAGCAAGCCAGATCGCCATCTTCAACAGCGACATTGCGATCAGATGTGTTGTACTTGACGCCACGATAGGACAGTTGCATGGATTTCGCCTCCTTAAATTAGACGTAGAGAGTTAAGATGAGGCGCGTTCCTTCGGTCTGATAGGTTCTATCTTTCCTACTTCCGTTCCTAGATGAATCAAAGGCAACAGGTAGATGCAATTAATCCAAAGAGGAATGAACGTTTCGTTTCTGTATTCAAATATACAGAAATAAGATTGAAGATGTCAATAGGTTTTTTATTTTTTTCCGGATGATTTTTCTGGATAGGAAAGCACATGCATCAAACCATTCCGCCCCAACGCTTTTACCCTTATCTCACCTGGCAAGATATTGACCAGATGGCTAATAAAGACCAGGTGGTGATCATTCAACCGGTAGGGGCTATTGAACAGCACGGTCCTCACCTGCCGCTGGCGGTGGATACGGCTCTGGGTATGGCGGTGATTGGGCAGGCTCTAGAGCAGCTAACGCCCGTGATTCCGGCCTACTGTTTGCCGCCTTTGTGCTACGGCAAATCTAATGAGCACTGGGGGTTTCCTGGCACAATTACGCTGTCTGCATCGACGCTGATGGCGGTGCTGACGGATGTGGCCCACAGTCTCTATCAGGCCGGATTTCGCAAGCTGGTTTTACTCAATTCCCATGGAGGGCAGCCTCAGGTATTAGATATTGTGGCTCGCGATATCCACCAGCGGCATCCTGATTTTTGGATTTTCCCCCACTTTGTTTGGCAGGTGCCGCATCAGGTGGGAAACCTGCTCAGCCCCCAGGAATGGCAAGAAGGCATTCATGCGGGCGATGCCGAGACCAGTCTGATGCTGGCAATTTTGCCAGACCAGGTACATATGGAGCGGGCGGTAAAGGAGTATCCGCCTGCCCAGCAGGGATTACTCAGCTTGGAAGGGGCGCTGCCCTTTAGCTGGACCACCCGTGACATTTCTAAAAGCGGTGTGGTGGGAGATGCCACCGTGGCAACGGTAGAAAAAGGCGAGCAAATTTTGGCCGATGTGGCCGCAGGTTGGGTAACAGTTTTGGAAGAAATTTATCGGTTCAAACCACCTTGCCGCTGGGACGCTTAGGCAACGTGCAGAATAGGAGATCACCTTTGTTTTTCTTGTTAAGGAGTTTCTATGCTGACCGAGAAAAAGACCGCGACTAACGATGTCCCCACCCCTGAATCGGTCGAGCAGCAATCGTTGACGACTCTGGCTGTGGATATTGGCGGTAGCGGCACCAAGGTGATTTTGCTGGATGCGGCAGGGCAGCCTATCACCGAGCGCGCTCGGGTAAAGACCCCCTCACCGGCTACGCCTGAGGCGGTACTGGCTGCGATCGCAACGCTCGCCGCTGAACAGCCCACCTTTGACCGAGTGTCGGTGGGTTTTCCAGGGGTGGTGCGCAACGGTACTACCTACACAGCCGTCAATCTAGATAAAGCCTGGGTTGGATTTCCCCTGGCTGAACGTTTAACCCAGCAGCTGCAGCGTCCCACCAAGGTGGCCAACGACGCAGATATTCAAGGATTTGGGGCCATCTCAGGTCAAGGGGTCGAACTGGTAATCACGTTGGGTACCGGGTTTGGCTCAGCCTTATTTGTCAACGGCCATCTGGTGCCTAACTTGGAAATGGCGCACCATCGCTTTCGCAAAACAGAATCCTACGAAGAACAGCTAGGACGTGCCGCCTTAGAAAAAGTCGGGAAGCAAAAGTGGAATCGTCGGTTAAAAAAAGCTATTGCGGCCCTTGAGCATCTATTTAACTTTGATCGGCTTTACATCGGCGGCGGCGAAACCAAAAATATCACCTTCAAGCTAGCCTCCAATATTGAAATTGTGCCCAACGTGCTAGGGCTGCTGGGGGGCATTGCGCTTTGGCAAGAGGGGGAGTGAGGAAATGGGCAATTAGGACAGCAAATGTCCTACTTCCTAGCGAGCCCCGCGAGCGAACTCCCCGCTCCCCAACACACCATCAATTTAATTTAATAAAGACGCTGCCCGTATGCTGGCTCACGTCAAAGTAGCGGGCATGCTGGAATAGGGCTAGTTTGTGGTTAACTGCTGCAAATCTGGGGCTCGTTTTAATATTGACTTCTAAACCTAACCCACTATTTAACTGAGCATGACTGGCCAGGTTCAGGACCCGTCGGGAGAACACCATCCGATTTTTGGATGGCCGACTATTGCTTTATTTCTTGCTATTTGTCTAATTTATCTAGCTTTTCTAAAACCGGGGATCTGGGGCGTTGACGGTAACGACATGCTCCATATGTCCCAGTCGCTGATTAAAAAAGGTAATTTTTCGATTCCAGTCGGAGCTGGGGGCATCCAAGGTCCGGACGGACAGTTTTATTCAATTCGCTATCCCCTACTACCGCTCGTAGCCGTGCCCTTTGTCTGGGTTGGTACAACCGTCGGCAATACTTTTAATCTGCCAGTGCAGTATACGGCGGCTACCTGCGGCCTCGTGCTGAACTGTCTGCTCACAGCGGCAACGGCTGTACTGGTTTACGCCCTCACACTACAGCTAGGAGGCGAGCGGCGTGGTGCCTTTATCGCGGCTGTTGGCTATGCCTTTGGCACTGCTGCCATGGTGTATGCTCGGGAGTTTTTTGCTGAGCCGCTGCTGGGTTTTATGATTACCCTGGCGCTATATCTGGCGTTTGGACAGTCTCGCTGGGGGCATTGGGGGACCGGGGTACTGGCGGCCCTGGCTATTGCGGCTAAACCGGCGGGTATTTTACTAGGTCCCGTCTTAGCGCTTTATTTTTTGCTACGTCGCTGTAGCTGGGATCGTATTCTAGCGCCCTGCCTGGGTACGGTGGCCGGTGTGGGTCTTTATCTGGCCTATAACTATGTGCGGTTTGGCAGCATCACCGCATCGGGACAAGACACCTCTCAGCTGGGGGGAGACGGCTTTTTGATGCGGGCCTTGGGCCAGTGGATTAGTCCGGGCAGCGGCGGCGGTATGTTTTGGTACTGTCCGCCCACAATTTTGGCACTGGTGGGACTGTGGGTGCTGTGGCAGCGACGGCGACTAGAGTTTGTAGCAATTTTTGGCATTGTAGCCAGCTTTTGGCTGCTACACAGCGGCTGGGCCTTTAATGGTTGGAACTGGGGACCGCGCTTTTTGGTGCCGGTTATTCCGGCGCTGATGGTGAGCGTTGGGCTACTGGGGAAACGCTGGCGGATGCCGACGGTGGGGCTGATCATGCTGGGTTTTTTGGTCAATGCCCCCACACTGCTGACGTTTTATCAGCGCTATTTTGCTGAAGTGGCCGATTTGGATACAGACGTGCTGATGCAAACGGTCTCTTTGTGGAGCGAGCCGTCCCAGGCTCCCATTTTTAATCTATGGGGGGCGGCGAGTCGTCAGCTGGCCGATGCCTTTAGCACCCCTGTTCAAGAGATTATTAGCAATGTGGGGGCACCGCCGCCGCTGGGTCAGCTGTCGCAGGCGGAGCTGCTTAGAATCGTGGCGGTCTGGTGGTGGTTTTTACCGGCAGCGGGTCTTCCTACTTGGGTTGGCGCTGCGATCGCACTCATAATGGTGAGCCTGGGGCTGTGGCTGCTGCGCCTCAGCTGGCGGCTCGGGCTGCGACCTCCCGTTCGGCTACAATCGAGCCAAGTACCGTTCTAAGGCGTTCTAACTGCATCCGGGTCTGTCCTGCTATGAAACTGATTATCCAAATTCCTTGTTACAACGAGGAAAATACCCTGGGAGTCACCCTGGCCGAACTGCCCCGCCAGGTACCGGGTATAGACCAGGTCGAATGGTTGATTATTAACGATGGCAGCATCGATCGCACCGTCGAGGTAGCCCGAGAATTTGGCGTAGACCACGTGGTTAGCTTTACCCACAATCAGGGATTAGCCAGGGGATTCATGGCTGGGTTAGACGCCTGTCTCAAGGCCGGAGCCGATATTATTGTCAACACCGATGCGGACAATCAATACTGCGCTGCCGATATCCCTAAGCTGGTTGAGCCCATCGTTCACGGTGAGGCCGAGATTGTCGTGGGTGAGCGGCCGATTATGGAAATCAAACACTTTTCCCCTGTTAAAAAAGTGCTGCAGCGGCTGGGCAGCTGGGCCGTGCGAGTCGCCAGTAATACCCGAGTCGCCGATGCGCCCAGCGGGTTTCGAGCCATCAGTCGCGATGCGGCCATGCAGCTTAACGTATTTAATGAATATACCTACACCCTAGAAACCATTATTCAAGCCGGTCAGCGCGGCATGGCGGTCACGTCCGTACCTGTCCGTACCAATGGCTATCTGCGACCGTCGCGACTGGTGAAAAGCATCGCGTCCTACGTACAGCGATCGCTGTTTACCATTCTGCGTATTTTTATCACCTATCGCCCCCTGTCATTCTTTACGATTTTGGGGGCTATTCCCTTTGGTCTGGGGTTTTTACTAAGCGTTCGCTGGGTCTGGCTGTTTGTGACCACCTTTGAGCAAACCGGTCGCAGCCATGTGCCCAGTCTGATCTTTTCGGCCATTTTGATTTTGATCGGGGTGCAGTGTTGGATTTTTGGTCTGATTGCCGATCTGATGTCGGCCAATCGAAAGCTATTAGAAGATATTCAACTGAGGCTGCGACGCTCAGAGATTGAAGAGCATATGCAAAAGCATCGGACGCAGGAGACGATCAAGTAACAATGAAAGACCTATTTGCCCGGGCCGCCCTTGACCAGATTCCTAAAATTCTGACACTGCAGGATCGCAATCCCCACAGCCCTAACTACGGCTGTTTTGACCGCAACTTTTGGCAGTACAAGATTATCGATTTTCCCAGTGGCATGTCCCAGGAGTTTGTCTGGCCCTTAGCGCTGGTGTACGACATGCCGCTACCAGATAACCCTTTTTATCAGCAGCCCAATATCAAAGCCTGGGTAGAAGCGGGAATTGTCTTTGCGGCCAAGAGCGCCCATCCCGACGGATCCTGTGACGATTATTTTCCCTTTGAGCGAGCCGGGGGAGCAGCGGCCTTTTCGCTTCTGGCCTGTTTGGAAAGCTATCGCCTGCTTAAGCTCAACAACCAGCAGGCGCTTACATTTTTTGACACCCGAGCGGACTGGCTAGCCCACCACCAAGAAAGTGGTCGTCTTACCAATCATCAGGCGCTGATTGTGCTGTGTTTGGAAATCGCATCGCGGGTGCTAAACACTCAAAAGTGGCAGGGGGCTATCCAGCAGCGGTTAGAGCAGGTACTGTCTTGGCAGGATACAGAGGGCTGGTTTCAAGAATATGAGGGCTGCGACCCGGGGTACCACACGCTGACGATTGCTTGTTTGGCACGAGTTTATGACCTGGGGAATAGGAAAGATGAAAAGCTGAGGGATGCGATCGCAAACGGCGTCCGTCTAGCCAGCCATTTTGTCCATCCCGACGGTTCCTACGGCGGCGAATACACCAGCCGCAATACCTACAACTACTTTCCCCACGGCTTTGAATTAGTTGGACGCTGGCTACCCGAAGCCCTCAGCATCAACGACCGATTTCTCAAAGGGTTGCAAAACGGTCACGGCTCTTGCTATGCCGATGACCACATTGTGGGGCACCACACCTGGAACTACCTGCTCACCTGGAAAGACTTTGTCGACGTCCGTCCCCCTACTCAGCCAGCTCATATAGGACGTGTCTGGTACCCCAATGCTCGCATCTTGATCGATCAGCGAGACCAGACAAAGCTGTATCTCGCCCTCAATAAAGGAGGAGCTTTTAAGTTCTTTCGCAACAACAAGCTAGTGCTGTCTGACACTCAGTTTTCACTACAGGTCAGAGAAGGTAGCAAGCTCAAAAACGCCGTTGGTCACCTGGTTGGTGATTATCAGTACGACATCCAAGACGATCAAATTACTATCGCAGGACCGCTAGGCTGGGCCAAACAAAAGCAGATGACCCCCTTGAATCTCATGATTCTACGAGTCGTTATGCTCACAGTCGGGCGCTTCTTCCCCAACCTCATCCGTAAGCTCCTACAAAAAATGCTGATCACCGGCAAAAACGATGCTCCGTTCCGGTTTCAGCGAACATTTCAATGGCAAGATGGCCACTGGACAATCAAAGATACGCTGACGGCCAGTAGCGGCTGGAAAAATGTTCTCACCGCCGGTATCGGCGGTGACCAAACCTCCATCTATGTTGTGATGAGTCGAACCTTTCAGTCAGGGCAACTGCAGCCCTGGAAAGATTTAACCAGCGAGGTTCATTCCCTTGCTGACGATCGGCCTCTCCAAATAGAACGACAGCTGTAACGACTGTTTTTCCTAGCCTTTTTTACCTGGGTTCTAAATTAGATTTTATCTATGAAACGCTTTATATCTATTTTTATTAGCACGCTGATCCTGGTTGTCTTATATACCAAAATTGACTTTCCAGAACTGCTCAAGGTTTTTCGAGACTGTCATCCGTTTTGGATGGTCGTCAGTCTAGGAATGGTTGTTCCCATTACGTTCTTTACCGGCTGGCGGCTTAAACAGCTGGTTCCGGCCCAGGCCAAGCTGAGCATCTGGGAAGCCAACAAACTTATTTTGGCCGCCAGTGTCCTTAATATGGTGCTGCCTTCAAAAATGGGAGATATTGCTAAGTCCTATTTTATGAAAGAGAGAGGTCATCTCAGTGGTACCCTGTCTCTTTCGATAGTCATCTTTGAAAAAGCCTGCGATATGCTGTCGCTGCTGCTGTGGTGCGCGTTTGGTCTGCTGCTCTACCCCCAAAAAGACGCTTTCTTTTGGACCATGACTGTCGGCATTCTTGGCGGCCTGATATTTGGTCTTTTAATGCTCGGTTCCAAAGGATTCGCCCGTCTAGGATTTACGGCCATGCGCCGGATTGCCCCTAGCAAGATCGCTCAAAAGCTTGCCTCGTTTCAAGATTCTTGGGATGAAATGCACGACTACTTTTGGGGTAATCCCACACAGTTAACGCGAATTGCGAGCATGTCAATTTTTGTCTGGTTTCTACACCTGCTACAAATTTGGTTGTTTATCTTAGCCCTCAATGCCTGGGCCCCCCCGGTCGTTAGCTTTGCCCTGGCTCCTCTGGCAATTTTGGCCGGACTGCTCCCCCTGACCTTTGCCGGCGTTGGTACCCGCGATGCGGCCCTCGTTGCTCTGTATGCTCCTTACTTTAGTGCGGCCACCGGAGCCGCGTTGGGCTTACTTTGTACCTCTCGCTATTTCCTCCCCGCTATCGGCGGACTGCCTTTTCTTAATCAATACTTGAACACTGTCAAACGATTCAAAAAGGCTTAATTCTCCTACACAAGTGTCTTGAGGAAATCTCTCAGTGTCTACGCTCTAGATAATTTCAGGGATAGCAGGAATAAATTCTATACAAACCTGAATATTACCTGTTTTCCAACGATGATCTGGTGATAGCAATGGGCAGTAGGCAATGGCGCTGATCCATTTTTCTTGTAATTCAAAGTCTGTTCCCGCTGGAGCATTTAGCGCTTCAGGATACTCTTCTCTGGTAGATATTTCGTCAGCCACAAACAATGTTGGACTGTCGTCAAAAGAGATAAGTTCATCAAGAATAATTGGCTGATCCATAAAATACTCGTACAACACTCACGGGCTATAAAGCACAGCGCAACAGACAGTTGGCATCCCTGCCAACTGGGATGAGTAACTGATTTTTTGCCGTTGCTGATTTAGAGGCTAAACCGATCTGTCAGAAGTGCCGTATGCCAACATCTTTCAGAGAAAATCATACCGAGGCTCAGCAACGCCAGTTTTTTAATCAAACGTCTATGGATTTATCCTGCAGACTGATATCCGAAATAAAAATACTGATAGAGCACACAAACACATAAAGCAGTTAGGCCAAGTTAGACTGCCCACTATTCCAGTGCTTCACACAGATGTCCCGGACGTAAAGGCATCTTTAGCAAGTATTTGGGTAATGTTCGCTAGCAACGCTGTTCGATCTAATACCGTGACTATTTCAGCTAGGGTAGTAAGCCTCAATCCGTAGAAGTAACAGCTGTTGTGACTACGGTCACGGTCAGACTATCAAGCGCCTACCTTCCACCAATCAGGACGTTTAGAGTCGCTACTACATAGTCAACAAACTCTTCTGGTAGCCGGTCGCCAGTCGATTTCCACCAGCGTTTACTTAAATCTAATGTCCGTACCTGCTCTGCAATGATAGAGCCCTGAATCCTGAATCCATCAGGGATAGAAATCATTGTTTTAATATCCGGTCTGACAGTGCTAGTGATAGGGGAAACAATTACAATGCCTTTCCGTGACTGATTAAACTGAGTACGGCTAAGAACCAGGCATGGACGCGCATTCCCTGTTTGCTCTCGGCCACTAGTTGGATTTAGATTGATACGAAGAATATCACCCCGCTGAATATCCATGTTTAGATAAGTTCCTGGCCCGTAGGCTCACCAGCTACAAAATCAGCAACATCGTCAGGATAAGCAAAGTCATCTGGAATGCTGGCAAGCAGAACATCCAAATTGGGTGGATTAATTTTTTTCTTAATTACTAAAGTATTATCCAGCTCAAGGATTTCAAGGGTAGAGTTTTCATCTAGACCAAGACGCATGGCTAGCTGATGTGGAATGCGCAACCCTAAGCTATTACCCCATTTTTTTAGCTGAATATCCATAGCATATGTAGGCTTTCAATTATACTTTGTATAATACTTGATTGTAATAGGGTTAGCCCATAGCTGTAACGCTAAGATACTTAGGTTGTCCGCGCCAGTCACTATGGCTACTGCCTCTAAATTGTCGGGAAAAAAATATCAGGGTCAATCTTCCTTGCTATCCAAGCAGCTGCTGGCCTTTTATCGGCGGGTGAGTCAGTCTACCCTGACAGTCGTGGATGTTGAGACCACTGGCTCCGTTGCCTATAAGTCGAATGTTATCGAGGTTTCTGTCATTAAGGCCAACTTGACTGACGGTATCCTACAGCAGGAAACGTCTTTGATTAACCCGACGGGTAAGGTGCCACCCTTTATTACTAAAATCACGGGGATCACTACTGCCATGGTTAGTAAAGCCCCTTATCCGGAGGAGGTGTGGGCTGACTATGAGGCTTTATTGCGTCAGGATGTGCTGACGGCCCACAATCTGGACTTTGACTATGGATTCCTGCAATCGGAGTACAAACGGCTAGATGTTCAGTACTATCGTCCCCCCAGCCATCGGTTTTGTACAGTGCTGCTATCGCGGCTGATGCTGGCGGATCTGCCGTCTCGCAGTTTGCCAAATCTAGTAAAACACTTCAATTTTGATGTAGGGGTTTCCCATCGAGCTGGGGCTGACACTAAGGCATGTTGGCTGCTAGCAGAGATTTTGCTCACCCGCATTCAGCAAGAGCCCGAAGAGAAGATTTTGAATCTCTTTCGGCAGCAGTGGATTCGCTTACAGGATGCCGCGGCAATGTTTGGCCAGCGTAAAAAGGACATTCTCGACTTGTTGATCAAAGCTGGGTTAGAACATCGGCTATCAAAGCGACAGCAGCAGCCTTTATTTCGTCGAGGCGATGTGGAGGATGTGTTTTATACACAGCAAGGAGAACAGCTGTCGGTATTAAGTGAGTAAGCGCCTGCTGGCTGAGGGTATGAGGCAAGACGAGCAGCAATGCCGACAATCTATCAAGGATTATGCCGGTACGCTCGGATCTCAAATCGATCCAGCTTCATAGTACCGGGGAGAAACGCTTGATCGGTGAGCAAATAGTCGGGCTCTAAGGCCATTTGGGTCTCTCGATAAAACTTTTGGGCATCTTCTTCAGTTTTTGGGGTGGACCATACGGGATAGCGGGTGTTGGCTAGCAGCACACGGTCATAGCTGTCGTTATTGACAGCGGACTCTAGGGCATTGGCTAGCTCTGACGGTTTTAGCATTAGCATGTCCACCGGCTGCTGGGTTCCGTCCACATGAAAGGCAAGACGGCTGACGTTACCCCAGGCGTTAGAGTTAACTGCGATTAGCGTGGATTGATCGGGTTCAAGCATCGTATTCAGGGTGCGAAAAATATTGCGATCGCGACCCACAAAGCTCCCCACCCCCACAACAAAATACAGCGACAGCAGTCCGGCCAGCACAGGCCGCTGCCAGCGCTGCAGCGTCATCAGCCAGCTGGATATCAGCAACAAACATCCTGGCAGCGCCACAATAGTTGACCGCCCCCAGCCAAACCCTACCGTAAACTTATTAGTAACAATATCTAGCCCTAACGCTACTGCCAGGGGTGCCAGCCCCAATACTACACCTGTCGCTAAAATTCGTTTCTCTGTGCGCAGCTGCCAGACCACAAATATCAGAAAAGCAATGATTCCAATGCCTACGACAACCGCAGACGGTTTAATACTTTCGCTGTAGGGCTTAAACCCCGTTGTCCAGTGGCCCAGCAGCAGCTGATTAGCCAGCGTATGGGCAATGTCTTGAAAATGGCGCAGCGCGATTTCGACCGGACTACCCTCAACCGAGATCTGATTTAACACATCTGAGCGATTGTTGGCCTGCTGACGTGTACCCCAGAGCACCCAGGGCAGCGCCAGCAATACCCCTGCTGCTAGAGCACTACCACAGCGTAGCCAGTAACGTCGTCCCAACACCAGTATTGCCACCGCTAGACCAATTAAACAGTAGACGTAAAGATACTGGGTAAGCAGCCCGCCCGTCACAGCGACGGCTAAACCAAGCCAAAGAGAGCGTACCGGCAGTGTTGTTGGACCGCCATACTCCAACAACAATAGCAGCAGCCACTGACTGAGCACCGCCCAAAAAGTGAGCAAGGCATACATTCGCAGATTAAGCGAGTGCGCTAGGAAAAAGGGATTTGTAGCGAGTAGCGCCGCTAAAATTAGTCCACCGCGATTGCCCAATACCTGCTTTCCTAGACCGTAGCCACCGATAATAGCGCCAACACTAGTCAGAACAACCAGGCTGCGCTGGGCGATAATGCTCGCTCCAAACAGCCGCATCCACAGGTGCTGACCTAGATAAAACAGCGGTGGGTGGGCATCCCCCAAGATACCTTTAAGAATATTTTTGATCGTTTCGACGGTGTCTCCCAACCCCTGTTCTGCCGGAACACGCAGCAGCTGGCTGTAGTCTCTGAGGGCGACAGGAACCGCGTCTGGTGCTTGGTACGATAGTTTTTGTCCCGATGCTAGTAAAACACTCAGGGCTTCGTCATACCAGAGTTCATGACGAGCCAAGAGCAGAAAGCGAAGCGCGATCGCAACAACAATCACACCGATCAAAACGGCCTCTAATGATAATGATGGCTCAGAACGTTTCGGGCTGGTCATCGTGGGTCTTTTTGTGGTTTTTGAGACTCTTTGATCAGAGCCTTGGGGAGCACGCGACGGCGGCGATACCAGGTGGCACCGCCCACTAACATGCCAATCAGAGTCAATGCTACAACCAGAGGCACCAGATCACCCGTTTGGGATAGGGTGAGTCCAGAACTGCCGAGTAGTACAAACGGTAGCACTCCCGGTAAGGTTCCTAGAGCAGTGCCAATCACATAATCTTTCCAGCTGATAGATGTGAGTCCTGCTGCAAAATTGACTAGCCCATAGGGAATGACTGGCAGCAGCCGAATCGAGAACATATAGACCATGCCACCCTTACGAATTTCAGCATCAATCGCCTGCCAGTATCCCGCTAACCGTTTTTCTACCAGCTCTCGACCGACGGTGCGGGTAAATCCAAACGCAACTACGGCTGCCACCAGCGCTCCAACTGTGGTCCACAGAGAGCCTAGCCAGGGGCCAAACAAGGCTCCTCCCGCTAGATTTAGCACCGTAGAGGGCAGCACCAGCACCGTGGCTACTGTGTAGATAACAATATAAATAATCGGTCCCCAGATCCCGGCTCGATCCAGCGTTGCCTGTAGCCATTCGGGGTCAATGCCCCCAAGGGAGAACATTGCGGCTCCGGTGGCCACAATACACAATAGGGCAATGATCAAAATAAGCCGCTTGATATTAGCCATAGACAGGGCTGTGGGGGGTTGGGCTATGGGCGGCTCGTTTCATTCTGTCTTTTCTCCATAAAACTCTCTGACTAGGTACAACGGTCGCTGTTTGACCTCTTCGTAGACTCGACCCAGATATTCGCCGATAATCCCCAAGCTCACTAACTGCACCCCTCCTAAAAACAAAATAGCCACCATCAAAGAGGCATAGCCTGGCACATCAATACCCAACACCAGCGTCCGGATGACTAAAAACGACGCATAGATAAAGGAGATCACAGAAATCATCACGCCTAAATAAGCCCATACCCTGAGGGGAGTAGAGCTAAAGGAGATAATGCCATCCAGGGCAAAGTTCCACAGTTTCCAATAGTTCCACTTGGTATTACCGCTATGGCGCGGGTCGCGGTCGTAGGTGATAAAGGTCTGCTTGTAGCCCACCCAGGCAAAGAGTCCCTTCATAAAGCGGGTCCGTTCTGGCAGCCGTTTGAGGGCATCTACCACCCGTCGGTCCATCAGTCGAAAGTCGCCTGTGTCTTGGGGGATGGGGACCTGACTCATGCTGGCGATCACACGATAAAATCCGTTAGCAGAAAGTTTCTTTAGCCAGGTTTCGCCAGCGCGGGTGTTGCGTTTGGCATAGACGACATCGTAGCCCTCTTGCCATATTTCCATCAGCGCCTGGATACATTCCGGTGGATCTTGTAAATCAGCATCGATGGGGACCACGGCTTGCCCCTGGCTGTGGTCAATACCGGCGGTCAGGGCCAGCTCTTTGCCAAAGTTACGGGCCAGGGCCACCACTTTGATGGCTGGGTTACGTCGGTGATGATCGATCAGCCGTAGTAGCGTATTGTCTTTGCTACCGTCGTCTACACAGACGATTTCGTAGGTTACTCGCAAACTGTGGACGACTGTTTCTAACCGCTCAAATAGGTGGTCGACGTTGGACTCTTCGCAGTAGAGCGGCACAATAATAGATAGTTCGGGAGGCGGTTCGGGCATAGGCTCAGAAAACAGGTCCGATCCGTGGGAGCTGACCGACCTAGATGCACTCTGAATAGGTGTCATTAAAATAGCAGCGGCATAAAGGACTAGGGTCCTTGACTCACGTCATGCTATCAGCGTGCCCAGGTATCAAAGAAAATTCATCTGTGCGTCGGCGATGCGTAGCGCTGCTTGATGCTAGCTAGAGCAGCATACAGTCCCTGGGTGTCAGGCCAGCCCACAAAGCCGGCAAAGCGGCAGTGATTTTGAGGATCGGCTAAAAAGACATGGTGAATACCCAGGGAATTGCGCCAGATACGTAGGGTAAAACCATCCCTCAGGGTGGCCCAAACGGTAGCTTTGTCGAACCCGCGTCTGTGGGCGTCGGTCATCCCTGCCGTCTGCTGTAGATCTTTGACGATGGCATCCTCCAACGGTCCTAGCAGCGGTTCCGGGACGAGATCTGGGGCGGTATCTGCCAGAGCGGTCCAAAACTGCTGAATGGCGCTAGCCACCTGTGGGTGGTCTTTGGTGTTGTCGTGGCGAATGCCGCTGAGCTGGGTATAGAAAGCGTGGCGAAACTGAGAGCATTGAACAGGGACGGTGCCATCGCTGCCGCCGTCATAGTCGCTGGCAATGGTCTGTATAGGAATATGCTGAGCCAGACGCTCTGCGATCGCACGTCGATCGGTCCCCAAATCCCGAGCGATGCCGATACCCCAGCCAAAGGGGTCAAAAATTCTCCCCAGGTCCGCGCCACCCACCGGAGAGCTAACTAAGCTGAGAGAGGTAACGTGGGGCCACCACTCTGGATGACGCTGGAGCAGCTCTAGCCAGATCAGGCCACCCATAGAGTGGCCAACGATGCGCCAGGGCCGATCCGGGTGACGCTGGTGAGCTGAGATCGCAATTGCTTCTAACGCGTTGATCAAAGGCTCGATCCGCCACCAGGTTTTGACCAGCCCTAAATTAGGGGCAATCACATCAGCATGACGCTCGGCTAGAGTCTGCCCCAGCCCATACATCCGCCGATGGGTATCATGCCAGCCGTGCTGTAAAAAAAGAATGTAGGACGATGATTCAGGATTTGTCATAGTTCACAAAATAAAGCTTTTTGTTACAGACTCACGACCGCCAAACACAATCATGAGCGACGGCCGCTAGCCTGACTCGCATCCGCCAATTGACATAAATTAGCCCGTCTGCGATTAAGGTCACACTCAGGTTGAAGTCTTAAGCCTGCGGTATGCTAGGTGCGGAATGTTTTGTTACATTCTGCGATGGCATTTGACTATCCAAGGATGCCGTGCTGCTGATTTTACTCAAGGGCACTGTCATGCTTATGACTGGCTATGCCACTTGCCATCTATTCAAGCCGAACTCCTTCCCCATCGCCGCTTTGGATGTTGAACCAGCTACAGGCCGTCTAGCTCTTCAGCCCACACAACTATCAGCAACGCTCTGTTACCTTTGAGGACGTCTACGTGTTACGAACTTTTAAAGCCGACTTTAGAGTAGTTTTTGAACGCGATCCAGCTGCTCGCAACGCCCTGGAAGTTTTAGTCTGCTACCCAGGTCTCCATGCCCTATCGATGTATCGCATAGCCCATGCGCTATGGCGTCTGGAGCTGCCCTTCCTACCTAGATTTATTTCCCACATCGCGCGGCTGATTACCGGCATCGAAATTCATCCAGGAGCCACCGTTGGTCAAGGGGTATTTATTGACCACGGCATGGGAGTCGTCATTGGTGAAACCGCTATTGTTGGAGACTATTCCTTGATCTACCAGGGCGTAACCCTGGGCGGGACAGGCAAAGAAACTGGCAAACGTCATCCTACTGTCGGAACTCAAGTTGTGATTGGCGCGGGGGCCAAGGTTCTAGGCAATATTCAGCTGGGCAACAATGTACGCGTGGGAGCTGGGTCAGTCGTGTTGAGAGACGTTCCCTCTGACTGCACCGTCGTAGGGGTTCCTGGACGGATTGTGCATCGTCCCAGTCATTCTGGCCCCCTAGAACACGGCCAGCTGCCTGACTCTGAAGCGGCCGTTATCCGTACCCTAGTCGATCGAATTGAGTCTCTAGAACAGCAAGTTGAACAGCTAAAGCAGCAGCCAACCGCGCCCACGGTATCGTTTCCTACCAAGGCGATTTCAGCAAACGACGATGACGGGGACTGCTGTCGGCTCAAAGACCGAGCAATTGAAGAATTTCTAGACGGCTGTCCTCAGCGATAGGAAAACACCTGCCTCTTTGGGACTTGCCCTAAGGATTAACCTCCTGCATCTTCCAACCATCGTCATCTCGCTGATAGATATACCGATTTTGAGGATCCCCCCGCAGGTTTAAGTGATCCACGCGCTCAGGATACAGCAACAGCACATTAAAGCTATCTGGCGGACTATCTGTTACAGCATCGTCTGACTCAAAGAGAGCGTCGCTGGCTCTAGCCTGTCCTGGATGGGGCCAATAAAACTGTTGGCGAGCCTTGTTCGACTGCGACTGCCAGGCGGTTTGACGGATATCACCAGTATGGTGAGTATCAATCACCGTAAGTTCTCCGGTGATACGAAACTGTTCGCGGGTAACGGTGAAGTACCAGCAAATCTCAGCCCATGGACAGATTTTAATGTGCTGAAGCTTTTCACTGCGACTATCAGTCACCATCTGGAGAGCGTCGTTTACAAACCCCCGAAAAACTAAAGTACGATTGGAAGGCCTGCCTTGGGGGGTTAGAGTCGCCAGCTGTAGATATCGGCAGTAGGCTCGGGCTCGGTTGCGATGCAGGGCCCGAGCTAAGACGGGTCGCCAGGGAGCTAATGTCATCTGTTAGTAAAACAATTAAGTCGATTGGCAAGTTCCATTACTTCACAATCAGCGTCAGAATGGTAATCATTAAAGGGAGTTGCTACAGGCAGTTTAGTTGATTTGATCAAAACCGCAGACCAGACTCAGTAAAGTCGGTGAATGCTCGGTAAACTCAAATCGACAGTTTAATTGCTCGCTGTTTCAATCAAAACTAAACATCAAACCTATGCAAGGAGATAGCCTGTAGGCCATGACTGCCACTGTGTTACTCATACTGGGGATAGTTTTCCTGGTGGTTGGAGCCGATTTTTTAGTGCGGGGTGCCTCCAACTTGGCAGCCATGGTGGGCATCTCTCCGTTGGTGATCGGCCTGACGGTGGTTGCATTTGGTACGAGTGCACCAGAACTTGCCGTTAGCTTACATGCAGCGTTTAACAATCAGGCTCAGCTGGCTGTCGGCAATGTTGTCGGCAGCAACATTTGTAATGTGTTGCTGATTTTAGGGCTATCTGCTTTAGTCGCCCCGCTGGTAGTGGCTCAACAGCTGATCCGGCTGGATGTGCCCATTATGATTGGGGTATCTGGACTTGTCTTTCTCTTTGGCTTTGACGGCATTATTGGTAAGTCAGACGGCGTTGTTTTATTTATCGGTGGGCTAAGCTACACCTTATTTTTGCTCTACCAGAGCCGTCGGGAGAGCAATCCGGATGTCCAGAATGAATATGCTCAAGAGTATGGTCCTCAGGAGTTCGCTTGGTCTAAGGTCAGTATCGAAGTGCTAGCGTTTCTGGGAGGAATGGCGTTTTTAGTCATTGGCTCTCAGCTGCTGGTGCACAGCGCTGTGACCATTGCTGAGGCGCTTGAGATTAATCCATTGATTATTGGATTAACGATTGTGGCGCTGGGCACCTCTTTACCTGAATTAGCAACATCAATGGTGGCCAGTTTTCGCGGCGAGCGCGATATTGCCGTTGGGAATGTGGTGGGTAGCAACATTTTTAACATTTTGGTGGTTTTGGGGGCCACTAGCGCCCTGTCTCCCGGCGGTATTGCCATTGAACCGTCGGTGCTCGCGTTTGATATTCCAGTCATGATTGGTGTAGCTGTGATGTGCTTCCCTATCTGTTTGAATGACAATTTGGTGAGTCGTTGGGAAGGGCTGCTGCTGCTGGTGTACTATCTGGCCTATACCCTCTATTTGGTGATGAAGACCACCGAACATGACAGCACAGTCATGTTTGGCTCAGCCTTAAAGTTTGTGATTGTACCGCTGACAATTTTGGGGCTGATGCTAATTACGCTGCGATCGCGCAGCAGTTCCCCCAGGTCCAGAAAAATGTAACCCCAACCCCCCCCAAAAAACATGGCAAGCGCTGCACAGCTGCCGGCTTACGCTATCTCCCTCAGATATTGGGCCAAAGCCGGATTTAATCCTCGAGCGAGTTCCAGCGGGTCCACGCCAAGCACAGTACGCCGCTGCTGAACGTAAAGTCCAGCCTGAGCGTGCCACCAAACAGCGCTCAAGGCAGCGTTGCTTTGGGCGGCAGGCCGCTGCGCCATCAGACCTCCCATCAACCCAGTTAAAACATCACCGCTGCCGCCGCGAGCCAGCGCGGGAGTGCTATCTGGATTAATCCACAGTCGCTCATCGGCGGCAACGGCCACCTTTGAGCCCTTGAATACCACAGTCGCTCCCGTTAGCTGGGCCGCTTTAAGGGCACCCTCATGCCCCACGGTCAAATCTGGAAACAGTCGCCGAAACTCTCCGGGATGGGGTGTGATCACTGTGGTTTCTTGCCGAGCGGCAAGCTGCTCTGCGGTGATGCCATTCAGGGCATCTGCATCTAACAGCAACGGAACGTCGCTAGCCAATATCTTGGGGAGCCAGGCTACCTGGGCTAAACCAGGACCACAGGCAATAGCGTCATAGCGAGCCATCGAGAGATCGGGCAGCGCTGCGATCGCACCTGTCGCTGTTTCTTCGGTCCCCAGCACCAGAGCCCCAGGTAGCTGAGCCAATATCAGCAGACGGATACTTTCTGGCACAACCATAGTAACCATCCCTACGCCACTGGCCATAGCCCCATAGCCCGTTAACAAAGCAGCACCGCTATACTGTCGAGAACCGGCAATAATCAGCAGCTGTCCCGTCGTATATTTGTGTGCCACTGGCGAGCGGTCAAGGGGAAGCGTTTGCAATGCCTTAGCAGCCGTGAGCCGCTGTACCCGAGGCGACCGCCCCAGCACCGTTTGAATATCCTCCAACGGAATATCAAAGTCGATCAGGTGAAGCTTTCCTAAATAGGGCTGAGCCGCTTCCTGCAGGCAGGCCCGTTTCCACAATCCCAAACACAGTGTGGTTGCTGCCTTGATAGCTGTCCCTAGCACCTTTCCACTATCGGTATGAATCCCTGACGGTAGATCGATACTTATTACAGGCATACCACTTTGATTAATACGCTCAACCGCGATGGCGACATCGCCTGTCAACGGACGGCTAAGACCAAAGCCAAATAGACCGTCTAAAATGCAACCCTCCTGACTTAAGGTAGGTTCTAGCTCATTCCACATCTGGTACCAAGGAATTCCCAAACTGCGACAGTATTGACCATGGGCAGCTGTCAAAGGTTTACAACGCTCAAAAGGACCATAGACAGCGACGTCATACCCCATCAAATAAAGTTCGCGGGCAACCACCAGGGCATCTCCGCCGTTGTGCCCCGGACCGACTAGTATTCCAATTTTTTGAGCTTGAGCATTTAGCGGCCAGCGCTGTTGCCAATAGTCCACAATCCGTCCGGCAACTTTCTCCATCAAAGCCGCCGTTGGCATGCCAGCCGCAAAGAGCCGACCTTCAATTGCCTGCATCTGCGCGGCAGTGACGCAGGTGGATTGAATGATGGGTCTAATCCCTCGCCCTGTCATGGATCTCAAATTGATAGGGTGTACTTGTCATAATTAGTTGCATTTCATAAGGATTTACAGGATGAGCGACTGTATTCCTTGAAGTGCCGTTTAAGCTATCTGCCATCTTAGGCACATATTCCAACCTAATCCGTCTCCAGAAGTAATCAGGATCGGCTACGGATTTGTAAATGGAATGTTAGCCTAAGGGGTGGTATTTGATACGTTTGGTCATCTATGGGTAAGGTCGTTGTAGGTCTCTCCGGGGGCGTAGATAGTTCGGTTGCTGCGGCGACTCTACACAAACAGGGACATGATGTGATTGGTCTTACCCTGTGGCTGATGAAGGGCAAAGGGCAGTGCTGTTCTGAGGGTATGGTAGATGCGGCCCAGCTGTGTGAAGAGTTAGATATTCCGTATCACGTTGTCGATACTCGTGAACTATTTGAAGAAAAGATCGTCAACTATCTAGTGGCAGGCTACGAGCAAGGTATCACACCGCTGCCCTGCTCCCAGTGCAACCGCAGTGTGAAATTTGGCCCGATGCTGGAGTACGCCCGCAAGGAGTTTGGAGTGCAAACGATTGCTACAGGGCACTACGCTCGCATTACCCACAACCCCACAACCGGGCGCTATGAACTGCGCCGTGCGGTGGACCGCAACAAGGATCAGTCCTATTTTCTCTACGACCTGACCCAGGAGCAGCTGGGAGCTACCCAATTTCCTTTAGGCGAGCAAACTAAAGCTCAGACCCGAGCAATGGCTGCTCAGCTGGGTCTCCATACGGCTGAAAAACCCGAGAGCCAGGACCTTTGTCTCATTGAACAGCATGGCTCCATGCAGGCGTTTTTAGATAAATATTTAGCCCCCAAACCTGGTGACATTGTCAGTGCCGACGGTCAGGTTTTGGGGCAGCATACGGGTATTCATCATTACACCATTGGCCAACGCAAAGGGTTAGGAATCTCTGCACCTGTTCCTTTATATGTTGTTGCCTTAGACGTTGCCCGCAATCAGGTGGTTGTGGGTGAACGAGATAGTGTTCATCAGCCGCATTGCATTGTGGATCGGGTTAACTGGGTGTCCATTGCGACTCCAGACACACCGATCTCAGTAGCAGTGCAGATTCGTTATCGCTCTCCTGCGAAAGCTGCGACTGTGGTTCCCCTAACCGACGGTTCCGTAAAGCTCGTCTTTACAGAACCTCAGTTTAGTGTTTCCCCAGGTCAGGCTGCCGTATGGTACGACGATGACGGTCGGGTGCTCGGCGGCGGTCTAATTCGACCGTTCGCTAACTGATGAACTTTTACGTAGTTTCTATAGAAGAAAAGAGGACATTTTGACATTAACTATTGATGGTATCGCCGCTCACGGCGGCACGCTTATCAACCGTTTAGCAACCGGTGAGCAAAAAGCAGAATTTTTAAGTAAAGCTGATTTTTTACCTCAGGTCACCTTAGACGACCGTGCCTTGTCAGATTTGGTGATGATCGCCATTGGTGGCTTTAGTCCTCTCACTGGCTTTATGGGTAAGGCCGACTACGAGCCTGTTGTCACTGATATGCGTCTGGCTAGTGGGTTACCCTGGTCGGTGCCAGTGACTCTATCTGTGTCTGAAGAAATTGCGGCTCCTCTTAATGAGGGTATGTTTATTCGCCTAAATGACAGCACAGGTCGCTATGTCGGTGTACTTGAACTGACTGAGAAGTATACCTATGACAAGCAAAAAGAAGCGGTCAATGTCTATCGCACGGATGAAGAAAAGCATCCGGGCGTAAAGGTTATTTATGAACAGGGACCCATCAATCTAGCTGGTCCCGTATGGCTGCTAGAGCGTGACGATCACCCCCTATTTCCTAAATATCAAATTGATCCCGCCGCTTCTCGCGCCATGTTCCGTGAGCGCGGTTGGAAAACTGTCGTTGGTTTTCAAACTCGTAACCCCATTCACCGGGCCCATGAGTACATCCAAAAGTGTGCTTTAGAAACCGTAGACGGTCTATTTTTGCACCCGCTGGTGGGCGCAACTAAAAAAGATGACATCCCTGCAGATGTGCGGATGCGGTGCTACGAGATTATGATGGACCGATATTTTCCGCAGGATCGGGTAATTTTAGCAATTAATCCTTCGGCTATGCGCTACGCTGGTCCTCGCGAGGCAATTTTCCACGCCCTAATTCGTA
>ERZ1740072.33-NODE-33-length-88741-cov-9.455517_pt1 | contig 88741 bp, 84 predicted proteins | sample MGYA00581733_ERZ1740072 | MGnify/ENA primary metagenome ERZ1740072 (study PRJEB43018, sample SAMN04849741) | marine metagenome | isolation source: floating plastic debris | place: Pacific Ocean | collected 2008-08-30 | study: EMG produced TPA metagenomics assembly...
CCCCCCATTTTTTCCTTTACTCTTATTTTCTTATTAGCTTTTTATTTTTCTCCGAGTTGTTAAAAATCCACTACCCCGCTTGGGGACTGAAACATTTCCATCATCTGATAGTCATTGAAGCCTTTTGTTCAAAATCCACTACCCCGCAAGGGGACGGAAACGACTTAAGGCATGTTGTTGCTTATTCCAAGCGATAATTGTTCAAAATCCACTACCCCGCAAGGGGACGGAAACGAGTACTACACACTTCATTACTCGTTGTAATAACTGGTTCAAAATCCACTACCCCGCAAGGGGACGGAAACCGTATCAATACACTCAAAGATTGATCAGAGCTACTGTTCAAAATCCACTACCCCGCAAGGGGACGGAAACAGGTGTACACAGTACGTCCCTTTAAAATTGACAACAAGTTCAAAATCCACTACCCCGCAAGGGGACGGAAACTTTTTTTACATTCGTGCAGACTCTTTTATTCAGTCACGTTCAAAATCCACTACCCCGCAAGGGGACGGAAACCTTCATAGAGCTTCTCGAGTTTATTGCAGTCCGCCTCGTTCAAAATCCACTACCCCGCAAGGGGACGGAAACACGTCGTCTTGTGTATAGCCCTCGGGCAACAGTTCCGGTTCAAAATCCACTACCCCGCAAGGGGACGGAAACACATAATTTGCACGATATCAGCTACATTTTCTCGTGTTCAAAATCCACTACCCCGCAAGGGGACGGAAACTCCCACAATTGCACAACAACATCGTCGCACTCACGTTTGTTCAAAATCCACTACCCCGCAAGGGGACGGAAACCTTTTTGCTCTATTTACTCATTAGCAAACGTTTTTTGGTTCAAAATCCACTACCCCGCAAGGGGACGGAAACGCTGCAATCCACGAGAAAATCATCTCGGAGATAAGTAGTTCAAAATCCACTACCCCGCAAGGGGACGGAAATAAGAAAAGAGGTTTGCTCATGAGAGAAAACCGACACTTCTATTTGTCACATGTCGTTCAATATTCATCGCTTCAGACGGAGGAAAACCAAGAGAGCAAAACGATATAATTTCCAAATATCCTCTCTCCATCACCCTGCCTCTTACCGATGCTTCCTCCGTCTGATGTCATCATAAGCAAACTCAACCTGAACCTAAACTCTCCAACCTTGATCAAGTCGCCTGCTGATCGTAGCCAGTACCGAGCCATACTAAACTGGCTCCAGCGATATCACCCCCCTGAAGCAAGCACTAACCTCGAAAAAGTCACAGGCATCATTCAATCCTTTCACCATGCTTGCGATGTAAACAACTGGTCCATGGCTCGTCAGCTTCTATCTCTGCGCCTGAATACACCAACCCAGGAAGAACTCGACAACCAACTACAAACCTGGGGGTATTACAACGAACAAATCGAACTATATACTCCCCTTCTTGGAAAACTAAACAATGAATGGGATGCTATCCTCCTAAGCGGGCTAGCCATTGCCCACAACAGCCTGGGCAACCACGACATTGCCCTTACCTACAACCAACAAGAAACCCAAATCAGTCAAACGCTCAATAGCCCAGCCCTTCAAGCTAGAGCCCTAGGCAATACAGGGCTTACCCACCACTGCCTGGGCCAATATTCCCAGGCCATAGACTACTATCAACAGCAGCTGGCCATTGCCCGTACCATCGATAACCCATCTACGCTGATACCAGTACTCGCCAATTTGGGCTCCAGCTATTATCAGCTAAAACAATATGACCAAGCACTAGAATATTACCAGTGTCAGCAAGAGATTATAGAACTACTCGATGACACTAACAGCAAAGCAAAATTACAAAACAACTTAGGCAACGTTTACTTTGCAAAAGGTGACCTTGACAATGCATTAAACGCTTACCAAACCTGGCTAGCTGACGCTCGCAAGCTTGGAGATCGCGCTGGAGAGGGGCGCGCCCTTAGCAATATTGGTAACGTCTACCATGCCCAGGGCAACTCTAAGCAAGCCATAAACTACTACAACGGAGACCTGAAAATTACCCGAGATATCGGTGACCGTCGAGGAGAAGCCCATGCCCTCGGTAATTTAGCCACCGCCTATGCCTCACTCTCAGACTTAGATCAGGCTAAAACATACGCTGAGCAACACCTTAATTTGGTGCGAACTTTAGGCGATCGCCCCCATGAGCAAACGGCCCTGACCCACCTGGGGAATATTCATGCCCTCAGCAACATGCCAATGTTTGCCATCCATTGTTTTCAAGATGCCTTGTCCATTGCAGAAAGCATCGATGACTATGATACTCAAGCTGATCTCCACGATAAACTGGCCTACTTATCCCTACAGCAACGTCACTGGGAACAATCTATCAGTCACTACAAAAAGACTTTGGCAATAGCAACACAGCTACAGAATTTAGCTCTACAAAGTAAATCATGGAACAATATAGGTAGCATCCATCTTACCGGCAAACAATTTACCCCAGCCATCGAGTGCTTTCAACAGGTAGTTAACCTTCGTCACCAGCAGGGTGATCTATCTGGAGAAGCTAAAGCATGGGTGATTTTAGGCAAAACTCTGAAACAGAACGGTCAGCTGGAGGATTCGCTTAACGCTTTTCAGCAGGCACGGAAAATATTTGAAGATATGGACGATTTAGACTTGGTTGCCCGGTGTGATGCAGTTTTGGAGATGTTTGAGGCAGTATAGATAGCGGGCAGGCCAGCTCCTACCTTTCTCCTGCATTCAAGTTCACCTTCCATCCTCGTTTCTCCATTTCTCTTCTCCATACAGCTCGCACAGCGGTATCCCCAACTCAGTAGCAAGCTTCACGGCCTTACCACGGTAATCATTCGCCAATGTCTCTTTACCTATCTCCCGATACAGAATTGCAAGATACTGATACGTTGTCGCCTCCACAGGTCGAGCATCTAGCTCTCTAAGAATTTCTAACGCCTGATGAAGCATATCTAGAGCTTCTGAAAACCGCTTTAACTTAGTCAGCGTTTCTCCAAGGTTTGCCAGCGTAAGCCCTTCACCCCAACGATCGCCGCTATTTTGCACTAGACCCAGTGCTTCTCGATAGTGAGTAGCCGCCTCAGAATACTGACCCAGCTCACTTTGAGCATTCGCCAAATTTACCAAGCCAGGAGCCACATCTTGGCCCAACTGCCGAGCGATCTCGATATCTTGTTGATGATATTCAACGGCTCGCTCATATTCATGTCGCTGGTCATATACGCCACCAATATTGCCTAAAGCTGCAGCTTCAGCAGCCCGATCACCCAGCTGCTGAGCAATATCAATCACCCGCTGATGACAGTCAAGGGCAGTACTCGTATCACCGAGCTGCCGATACAGATTACCCATCCCTTCTAGCGCTCGACCCTGACCAGCGATATCAGATAGGGTCGTTGCTAGAGTTAGATGTTGCTGATAGCAGCCCAACGCCTTTTGAAAATTACCTAAAGTATGGTGGGCATTACCCAAATAACCAAGAGCGTTGGCCTCACCTTGCCGATCGCCAATTTCACGCGCTATGTCAAGGCCCTGCTGCAAAAGCTTGACTGCCCGACGACTATCTCCCCAATGGCGATAGACATTCCCCATATCACTGAGGGTCTGCCCCTCACGAGTGCGGTCTCCTAACTGTTGAGCAATTGCCAACTGTCGTTCTAGACCGGCCATAGCCTCGGCATATCGTCCTAAAGCCAAGGCAATCTTACCAAGGTTGCCTGAAGCCAGTCCTTCCGCCGTTAAATCACCAATTTCTTGACTCAGCGTCAGCTGCTTTTGATAACAGTCTAGAGCGTTTGGGTAGTTAGCAAGGGCGCTATAAACATTCCCTAAATTGCCATGGGCATGGGCTACCCCCTGTCGGTGACCGATGCTCCGAGCAATAGCCAGATGTTGCTGATGATAATCAAGAGCACGGTCATAGTTACCCATGGCACAGCTGACATTCCCTAAACCGCTGAGCGCATTGCCCTCTCCAGCCAGATCGCCCATGCTTTTTGTCAAGGCCACCTGCTGTTCAAAATAGTCAGCTGCCAGAGGATAATTGCCAAAAGCATAGTGAGCACTGCCAAGACCGCCAAGGGCATTGCTCTCACCTTGACGATTGCCAATGTGTTGGGCCAGGCTCAGATGCTGTTGGTGATGCTCAATCGCCTGTTGGTGCTTACCAAGAGAGAAATATACACTGCCCAGATTCCCCAGGGCTGCCCCTTCATTCTCAATATCACCTTGTTGACGAGAAAGTGCATAGTGCTGTTGGTGATAGTCCAAAGCTCTGGCATAATCTCCCATGGACTCATAGGCATTACCTAGGCTACCCAGTGTAATACCGACACCGTGGAGTTCATTGGCAGCGGTAGCAATATTCAACCATTGTTCAAAATGATTAATCGCATTGGGATAGTCGCTTAGGGCATAGTAGACGCCACCTAACCCGCAGAGTATGAGACCTTTATCAAGCTCGGTGCCACCGATATCATTGACAATCTTTAAACTGCGTTCAAAGTGTTGAATAGCCGGGGTGTAGTTACCCAGAGACTGATGGGCTGCCCCTAGGGAATTGTTAAGCATGATTTTCCACTTAGGATTCACATGGTTAACCAGCTGAGAATATATCTCAATTTGTTCTTGGTAGTGCCCCCAAAGCTTGAGCTGATAATGGAGGAGTTCCTGTGTCGGGGTGTTGAGGCGAGTCGAAACGAGAGTCAATGCTCGGTTCCATTCCTGCATGGTACACAGGTGATGGAATGCTTCAAGGTAACCTTTGACCTGCTCCAGCTGAGTGGCGTCGGTAGCGGGTTGATAACGGGTGAGCCAGTTAATAATGGCGCGGCATTGGGTACGCCGAAAGCATGATTTGACCTCTGATAGGCTAGAGGGAAGAATGCCCAGCTGAGTTAGGACGGTCTGGGCTGGTGGCGTGATTGAGACCATGCTTGTGCTCCATGAATGCTAATGATTTAGGAACTCTTGATCTGGCAGAGTTGGCAACACGATTGCTGAACCATATCAGTCCTTCTCTATTAGAGACTAGTCAGCGTTCGGTTTTCCATCGAACGCAGATACGAGCAATCACCAATTGGCTGACCAAATATCAGATTCCTACCGATGCCTCCTATGGAGACCAGATTCGTGGTTTCGTGGAAGCGTTTTATCATTGTTGCGACAGTGGAGCCATAGCAGTAGCGGAAACTATGGTATCTGTGTGTACCAATCCTGCTCGCCATACCACTCTAGTGGAGCAGCTTGGTATTTGGGGGCTCTACACCGAGCAGGTAATGGTTTGTAAACGCTTATTAGAGCTACTGAGCGAAGTAGACGCTCACTATTTTAGGTTATTGGGCCGAGCTTACTATACGCTTGGCCGCTATGACCTCGCCCAGTCCAGCTATCAACAGTGCTTAGAACAGTCTCAGATAGAAAGCAATTTATCCCAGCAAATGGCTGCCCTCAGTGGTTTGGCCCATCTTCAGCGAATTCAGGGACATTATGATGATGCGCTGAGGCTACATCGGGAAAAACTGGCCCTGGCGGAAAAACTGGCGGATCAAAAGGCCATCGGAGCAGCTTGGGGTGACATTGGTACGGTTTATCAGTCGGCAGGGGATTATGCCCAAGCGATTGCATGTCATCAGCGGTATCTAGAAAGCTGCTTAGCCTTTGATGACCGAGGAGGTCAGGCAGTTGCACTGGATAATTTGGGGCTGGCCCATCGAGCACTGGGACAGTTACAAACAGCTTTGGAGTATCACCACAGAAGTGTCGATATGGCTCAAACTCGCTACGATAAGGCGGGTAGCTTAGGGAACCTAGGGTTAGTGCAGCTAGGCCTGAGCCGCTATGGTGACGCGATCGCAAGTTTTCGGCAGCATCGAGATATTAGTCGGGAGATAGGTCATCGTCAGGGTGAAGCTTCGGCGCTAGGAAATCTAGGCATTGCCCATTACTATTTGGGCCAGCATGCAGACGCAATCTCCAATTTAAATCAGCAGTTTGTAATGGCCCAACGCTTAGGTAACCAAAGGGCCCAAGGCTCAGCGTTAGGTAATTTGGGACTGGTTTATGAAGCTCAGGGTAACTTTACAGATGCGATCGCTGCTCATCAAGGCCAGCTTGAGTGCTTAGAAGCGCTTGATGATCCACAGGGCGTGAAAAATGCGCTGGGAAATTTAGGGAATGTGTTTTATCGACAGGGTAATTTATCTCAGGCCGCTGAGTATCATCAACGGTGCCTTGTGCTCTCACAGCAGCTGGGAGATGCAAAGGGAATTGCTGCTTGTTGGGGCAACCTAGGCCATGTATTATTTTCGTCACGCTCATATGCTCAGGCGTTGTTTTGCTACGAGCAAAGTTTGGATGGGCTTCGACAAGTGTGCGATCGCTTCGGAGAAGGGAGGGCATTGAGCCATTTGGGGATAGTGCTGATGCGGTTGGGGCGTTCTCAGGAGGCTAAAGTGTATTTACAAGATGCACTTTTGATATCGCAAGAGCTACCTGATCCGTTGACCATAGGAAATGTCCTGAAACTATTGGCTACTCTGTCAGACAAAGCCTGATCTACTACAACTAATTGGTTAAATTATTTTCAGCCAGCCAAGATTTACAATTTCAAGCCGCTAATAGCTCCGATACTTTGTAGGTTTTCAAGTCGTTTGTAGGCTGCGCGGATCACCTCCAGCTCCATGGCTTCAGCTAGCTTTTTGATAGTTGTGAGGGCATAAGTAGAGCCCTGCTGTAAGGGTAGTAGCAGCTCATAGGCTTTTTGCTGACCTGGGGACAAGTTCCAAGGGTAGTTTTCATCAACGATCAGATAACAGGTCTTCATACTTTGGACCGGTTGCATATCTTTAGAACCATTGAAGATCAAAACTGTATTGCCAAGGCGTTCATCTGCTTCGAGGAGTTCTGGATCGCTGAACCACTCGAAACCATAGCCACTATCGTGTTCCAGATATATCCATAGATTTTCTTGACAGTTTTCAATTGTGATATCACTCATGGTCACGACGCATTTGAGTATTAGTTCTATTGTACTCTATTACCATCTAGGCCAAAATCTGAGAGCGGCCTGTTCTGATTCTTCGTCATCTTCGAATGGATCAAACCCTTCACGATCGTCATCTGAATCTGTCCAGTGCCCTTCATGGTCTCCTTGCCACTCTATATCCTCCTTTTCATCAATGTCTCTTTGTGCCCACCATCGAAATGCAGAAGTGTCGCGAAGTTCCATATCATCGTCATTTATTTCTTTATAGCGATATTCATTGTGGTCTTTTTGAAAACCAGCATTGCGCAGGGTTTTTCTGATTTTGTTTGAACCCTTGGTGGGTACTGTAAATACCACCTGATCGCCACTGTCATTACTAATCTCAAACGTTGTTGTATCTTTCTCTTTTGGGTTAAACCAATCAAACAATGCCATGTTGCTATTCTGGGGGATAGTAGTAGAGAATAATTTGGCCGTCAGGCAGTTTATAGGTGTCTTTGTACGGCGTAGATTCGTCAGGATGGCCTAACGTTTGGCGTATGGTTCGTAGTGAGAGTTCTGTTTTGTGAGGCTCACGGTTTGATCCACGAATGAAGTTTAGAAAGCAGTAGAGCGCACCAAGCAATAGCGGTATTTCTAGTCCCATGGGCTAACCCTCTGGATTTCCTAAGTTCTGGATTTCCTGCATTGTTTGCTGCAGTTCTGTTGCCTCTTTTCCCTGAGCTAAGCCAATCAAGCGCGATTCAATAACGTATTGCTGTTGTCTGGTTCTTAGCTTGTCTACTTTTCTTTTGAGCTGGTTGTTGGCCCGCTGGGTCTTATTGAGCTGGCTCAGCTGAAAATCTGTGTCATCTTCTATGGCTTCGAGCATCTGATCGGCTAGATCAAGCGCTTGGTCTACAGCGACTAAGGCGTCATTGTTAAAGACGGTCAGATTTGTGCCGTTGCGCATACTGCCTAGGTCAATAGTGCTAGGGAGATTGGCCAGCTGCCCGGTGACGCGATGATTACCAGTAAAAATTTCGGTTTCGGTTGGTATAGCGGTAGTCTGTTCTGGCTTAAATTGCAGTATCTTCTCAACCGAGTTGTCATCGTATAATTTACGGTTGCCATCTGGTTGGTATGGCAGATCTCCATGCTCTTCTATGGCCTTATCGCGCCATTTTGCAACGGCTTGAGGGGTTACGCTGTGCTCTCTGGCAATGTCCGCTAGTGTCTTCATTTTGCAATCTGTTTAGTAACTACATGCCAACTGGTTAACAACTGGTTGGCAACTGGTTGTTAACGGTTACCAACCGGCTTATAAGAGTTCTGTTTTATGGTTTGAGAATCTTATGAGCAGCACGAACAGTGGTTATGTCAGGGCATAACCTATGCAGAAAAATGGAAGTAGTAATTAAGACAGAATCGTTGTTATGATTTGTCTAAGGGTTAATGGTACTAACCTGTTTCGCCTCAGAATTCTTGGTTGGTATTCTGAGGCTTTCACATTTTTTGACAAGAAAAACAGTGGCTATGTAGGCATAGCCTTGCTCCAATTGGGGCCTTGAGTTACTTGTTTAGCCTGTGAATTAATTGAGCATGACTAACTAATCCTTTTGATAGCAATTGAGATCAAGAGGTGACAAGCATATGTGTTATAAGTCAGCACTTATGCCTATCTATCATTGTTCGACCTTCTCAGCTCTTTCGGCTTTCGCTATTTCCACTGCTTCAACCAAATCGCTAATCGAGCAGTTATAAAGCTCCATCAACTTTTCAGTAACAGAGAACGGCGGCTTAGGCTCTCTTAAACCAGACTCCCAATTTCTTATGGTCGTCTCAGTGACACCTAACGCTTCAGCTACTTGCCTTTGAGTTAATCCGGCGTTAATTCGCAGCTGCACGAACTTTTGCTTTTTTTCTGAACTTGTCATAGCATAACATCGGTTACGTAATTTGAGTTACGCAACCCAACTTATGGGCATGTCTTAAGAATTTGCTTACCGGCTACCTCTAAAGACATGTCTATTCTCTCAACCCATGCAACCCCCCTGCATCAAGGGATTGAGGCATACACCAGTACCATTCCCCCGTGGTCATCGAGGACCAAGCTATGTGCGTTACCAATGTTCGATCCACAACCAACCGACCCCACAGCCAGACGGCTTACCTGCCTGTTTGACTACAAATGGAAAACCATAGAATGTCCTGAGTCAGGAGGTGACTGGCAGACCAATCAATACCCGATGCGTCCCCGATCCCTATGGAATCGGTGGCAGGATGCAGCAACTATCATCGGCGTTCGGTTTGGCAATCAAACTGCCTACGCCATGGTGGATATAGATGTAGGCAGTGACTATCACAATGCCGATGGATTAAAGGCTATTCAGGAGGCATTGGAGATGAGCGGCCTGGTTCGTAGCGTCCTGGTCCGATCGTCTTGGTCCGGTGGCTGGCACCTTTACTATCCGTTACCTGAGTTAGTTTCATCATTTTCGTTGGCATGTTCACTAAAACACACGCTAGAGGCTCAGGGGATAGCTGTCAAAGCCGGTCAGTGTGAGATTTTTCCAAATATTAAGCCCTATGGCCGACCCTGGGAAATCACAGAATATAACGGTCATCGGTTACCGCTACAGCCTGGTTCAGGTAGTTGCCTGCTCGATCACAATCAAAATCCCACTGCTGGTACCTTGGAGCGATTCTTTTGGCAGTGGGATTTTTGTACAAAAGCTCAGGATATGGAGCTGCTTGGACCCGCTTTGGAGCAAGGCCGCGAACTACAGCGTAAGCGCAAACGTGAGCGACCTGGAAAGGTTGGCCAGTGGCTAGCCGATTTACGAGCAGAGCTAGAAACCGGTTGGACCGGAGCTGGTCAGACGAATAGTTTGCTGCGTGCGATCTCAACCCATGGTCGCGTCTTCGAAGGATTGGCCGACGATGAGCTAGCCATCTACATCGAGCAGATGGCTTATACCCGACCAGGCTATCACCAGCACTGCAGCCATCAGCCCCAAATACCTAAAAAGTCACAGGCCTGGGCACGGTGGGCAACTAAATTCTATTGGCCCATCGGGGCTACGTCAAAGCGAGAAGTCTTGACCATAAGCATCAACGATGAACGGCGTAACGATGCTCGCCATCGGATTCAGCAGGCTGTGAGTCATTTGGCCAAAGTAGGTCAGCTAAAAGATACCGTTTCCCATCGGCTAGCCCAGCTATGCCAGTTGGCCAAGACCAGCGCTCAGACCCTATACAAAAACTTAGACCTCTGGCATCCAGACCAATGGTGTGTAATCCCCCAGTCTGAGCCGGTTTCATCCATCAAATCGAATTGTGACGAGAGACAGATGAATTCGCTGGAACCATCGCCAGACGGACCATTACACACCTTAGCCCCCCTACTGAGGTGTAGGCCTATGACGGACCTCCCCAAAAATCTATTACCCAGGGGAGGAGAGGGGGTTTTAGGGGGAGAGAGGGGTTATCCACAGGTCTTAGAGAGGCACTGAGCTGTGGATAACCGTTATTTTTTCGAAACGCTGTAGCACTTGGGAGGTAACTATGTGGCATAAGTTGATTGATACCCTGATGCTAATGGCCCATGCGATGGAGCGTCAGGCTATTGCCCAAGAACGGATTGCGTCTGCTATTGAAGGGCAGCAGCTGCCAGAAAAGGGCGATCAGCAAGCGGCGGCAGCAGTGCTGGGGGTATCGGCCCGGACTATAGCCCGCAATCATGACCAATGGATCGAAGGCGTTCACTACCACCGTGAGGGGCGTCGCGTCACCTATAATCTGGCTCTGCTCAGGGACTGGCAGGTGAACAAGCATGATTTGAATGCTCATCAGCGTGCGATCGCACAGTGGCAAAAAGGCTTACTCAGCAACCGCAAGAAGCGGGCTTAGCATAGGACTGCCATAATGATGAGTAGCCGTAGAAAGTAGCGATTAATGACCGCCTCTTTAATCAATTTACCGACAGGACTGCCCGATGAGCAGCGCCTTTACTTAGAGGGCGTTACCTGGCAGCAGTATGACGCACTGGTGTCTCTGTTTATTGATCAGTTTCCAGCTTTGCGGATGACCTATTTGGAGGGCTCCTTAGAGCTGATGACCACATCCCCTGAGCACGAACGGCTCAAAAAAATTATTGCCCGTCTTATCGAAGCGTTTGCAGAAGAATCCGATCTTGATCTCAACGGCTATGGCTCAGCCACATTTCGACAAAAAGCGGTGGCCCGTGGTCTAGAGCCGGACGAATGCTATAGCCTGGGGGAGCTAGGCGATGCCCCTGATATTGCAATTGAAATTGTGCTCACAAGTGGCAGCATCGATAAACTCGATGTGTATAAAGGGTTAGGCGTTCGCGAGGTATGGTTTTGGGAAAATCAAACCTTCAGCCTATACGGATTAATTGATCCAGACAGCGGCTACGAACCCCTTAGCTCAAGCCGTTTGTTACCTCAGCTGGATCTGAGTGTCCTAGCTAAATTTATTGACAATCCTAGTCAAACTAAAGCTGTTAAAGCTTATCGTCAAACCTTACAAAAGTAGTTTAGGCTTCCTCCTGCGACCAGACTGACCGCAGCTTAGCGCGACCTCGAACGCCTCCGGTGTAGCTTCTCAAGATAGTCTCCTCGCTATTGCCGGTAATACTGGCAATTTCTGACACACTCCATCCCTGGTCAAATGCTTGAGAAATAAAGCTATGCCGCATGCTGTAGGGCTTTCGATACGGTACTCCTACAGTTTCCAGGACAGGTGTCCAGTAGCGACGGCGAAAATTGTGATCGTCGATAGGCTCGCCTTCGACAGACGTAAACACTAGATCATCGGCTCCAGCGCTGGCCGGTCTCCGAGCTTTCAACACATTGATGAGAGCTGGTGACAGCTCAAAAGCTCTGTCTTTGTTTGTTTTTGTCGCCTTTCTCTCTCCTCGTCCCCAGCTTTCTCCAATCCAGATTTTGGAACAGTCAGACGACAAATGTCCCCACCTGAGTCCGGATGCCTCACCCAGTCTGCATCCCACACCCATAACAAACATGACATAGCCCAAATAGTGAGGATGCATCTGTCTAAATCCGTTAAGGATTTGAGCGTACTCTTCTTGCGTGAAGGGCTGTGGGCGTTGTCGTGGGGCCGCTTTCACTCTTACATTTACCCACGGATTGTCGGTAATGAATTTACGACCAATCGCCCAGCTCCAACAAGAACGCATCATGCCGATCCGCTCTCTCGCTGTTGTTGATGCAAGCTCTTCTAGCAGCCAGTCCCGAAAATCCAACGCCTGATCTTCTGTAATTGCATCGGCCTGTTTGGCCTTAAAGTACTGCTTCACCAACGTTTGTAACCCCAGGTACTTAACCAGCGAGCGTTTGGTTACCTGGCGACGTTTCCAATTGATGAACTTTTCAAACAGCTCGACTGCCGTTAAGGATGTGACTTTATCGTCTCGATAGCGCTGCAGCGATGGGTCAAATTGACCTGCCAAGATATCGGCTTTGATGACATCTGCTCTAGCTTGGGCAATACGTCGGTTGGTTTCGCTATCTATTAGACCAACTGCCAGGGCATAGCGTTTACCCTGGTGGCTCCAGCGCAGCCTTAGCCACTGACGATCTGTTTCGATTTTGACGGTACCTTTCGGAGTTCTTGGCATGGGATCTGTCTACCAATTTGCTACCGTATTGTGTCAGCTTCTGACGGACGAATGGCACTTTCAGGCAACGGCATACCCATGACATACCCAGTCATCGACCGTGCCTTTAAAACACAAAAACCGCTGATATCAGCGGTTTTCATCAATCGGAGCGGCGGGATTTGAACCCACGACCCCTACTACCCCAAAGTAGTGCGCTACCAAGCTGCGCTACGCCCCGATGCGTTTTTAACGCTTGAATAGCATAGCATATGGCTAGGGCATCATCACTCTGTATTTAATGTCCGTAACGCCTTGAGCTATTGGCCTGCTTCTGAAAGGTGCTAATAAGTTCCTGTAACCCGATGCTATCTAAAATCCATAGCTCCAGCGGGCGTAGTATCCACGGGTATCAATGTGGGTAAATACAGTGGCGCTGGCTAAACCACCTCTAGAGCCCCACCAGCGATTTAAGCGATCGTAAACATCGTAGGGATGTATCCCAGGTGCGACAAAGTCAACAGCGTCACCGGATAAATGACGCGAGCGGCTGGCTCCACCGACACGACGATTGGTTACCGGGTCGCGGTACCAGGAGTTAACGGTAATGGCACGTCCTCCTAAACGGTCGCGGACTTCTTCCATGACTCGCGCAATGCGAATGATGCCGTACACGACGTTGATGTTAACTGGAATTCGACTGCCGCCGTGGGTGGCTTCGCCCCAGGTAAAGTTCCCACCTGGAATGATGGGATTAGATAGATAGAAGTTGCCTCGAAAGCCCGGTAGCTTTATGTAGGGACCTTTCGGCTTTGGGGGCGGGGTTTCTTTATTGGGCTGGTTGTCCAGCTCATTGCCTTCAATCTGAATATCGGGTTTATAGGCATACCAGATCAGTTCAGAGCGATTGTTAAAGCTGGGGTCTGCTAGCTCAATTTTGACATGGTTAGACGGTGCTAGCTCATGGCTGACAAGCTCTAACTCGGTAGTATTTTTGACAAAGATCTTATCGCGATCGCTAAGCTGAGAGGAAAGCTTAGGAGCAGTTTTGAACAGGGTATCGCTAACGACAGTTAGGGTAATGGTATCGCCTACAATCCGAATATCTGGTCGGTAGGCGTACCACGTGGTGCGATTTTCAGGACCTAAAAAGGCATTTGAGATCGCAACCCTCACATGCTGTCCTTCTGCTGGCAAATAAGACTGCAGGTAGTACTCCGTCCCATTGGATACAAAAAACTTTTCCCGTTCGCTGAGCTGATTAGAAAGAACCGGCCTTTGCTTAAACAAAGTGTCACTCACTACAGTCAGCTTAATATTGGTGTCGTAGACCCTGACATCGGGTTTGTATACGTACCAAACTAACTGCTGAGCTGGGCCTAGCGGTTTAGTCAGCGTTACCTTGAGATGCCCTGCTTGGACAACGTCCGAAGTTTTAAGGTCTAGCTCTGTCCCATTGGGTACAAATACCTTTTCCTGCTGGGGCAAATTGCTAGATAGCTCAGGCCGCTGCTTGAATTGAGTGTCACTAACAACCTTAAGTTTCTTCATGTCGTTTTTGCATCCTGCTTGCAGACACCGGCCGGTGTACATCAGCGACCGTTCCCAAAGATTTCCCTTGGTGTGCCCAGTTTAAAGCACGAGGTAGATATATGTATCAGAATACGTTGATATGCTCTAGACTATGCAACACCTCAGGTACAGTCGCTGGAGGCCACGTCCCTTCACAGCTGCGCCCGTTGAGCACAATAAACCGTAGGCTATAGCTATGGTGAAATCCCTCAGCCTCAATCCACAGATGCTGAGTTTCCTGTTCGCAGGTAATACGTTCATCAGGCATCAGTTCTGTGGCCATAGCTGCTATAGTATCGGCCAGCTGCCGTGCCAGCCGACGCAGATCTAAAAATTCCTCTAAGGTCAGCTCTAAGGCCCAGTTTTCGCCACCGACCAGGGCTTTGAAGGTAGCTCGCTCTTCATCCCAGCCTAGACGCCAACCCGGTCCCTCTTTGAGCATTGCCGTCATCGGGCAAAGCGTTGCTCCAGACTGCGAACCAGTGCGTAACGCTGCTGCTGGTTCAAGCTTTGCATGGCCAGCTTATCGGCTGCGGTCGTTTCAGACTGTAGAGCCGCATCACTATAGGAGGCATTGAGATAATCTGCCATCGACAGTTCCCAATCAAGGTGATACTGAGCCGGTCGAGCCTGATGGTTGAGATGGTAGTCGATAAACCGGCTAAGTAAGGTCGTATCCGCCTGCGATGCTTTGGGAATATCGGGATATTGACTGTAAAGCTGATTGGCAAGTGCGATCGCGCAGGTATTCTGACAGTCGGTCGCTACAATCGGAGCCGCCATCAGAGGCTCACCCACTTGCAAAATGCTGCCAGCTAAAACCACCAACGTCGTCAGGGTGGCTAGAAACCAAAACTTAAGCTGCTTACCCATACCGATGAGCATGAATGCGATAATGTTTAATGAAGAATAAGTATTAGCTGTATGTACCAAGAGAAATCGGTTTTTCGGTAAAATGATGACCGATTTCTCCGTCAACAGGCTCTATTCGCCAATAATTTCAGGCTGAGTTAGCTCGTCAGACATCTCGACAATGGCGCGCAGAACAGGCTTCATCCGAGATTCGTCGATATTGTCAAACTCCTCGAAACGACGACGCTGTGCCCGATTGGCCACCTGAACAGTGATGCGATAGCGATTGGATGCCGCGCTGATCAAGTCCTCCGTGCGACGCATCATTTGAGTGGTATCAATGGACAGACGCTTCATCAACTAATCCTCTATGGCTGGGTTTCTACAACCTGTCTATCCTAGCGCAGCTTTTCTCTAATCAGGGCATTGGCTGACGCTTTATGCCCTCCCCCTCTTCTTTATAAACTTTTACAATAATAGATATGTAGAATTCGTTAGCCAGCATTAAATTTCTATTGCTGTGTCTGCGACCGATACATTGGGCTAGGGCTACTATCCGAACCTGCTCGCTCAATACAGCCATTTGCTTATCCTGTTGTCCGCTCAGAACTATGCCAGATACACTGACAAAAATTGCTTATCAAACCTTTCAACAAGGCAAACAAGCCTTTGGCTATACCCACAAAACTCTAGCCAACCGTTTACGAGAGGTGGTTTCTCCCGTTGAACCAGGCCGCACGTCTGAGATCCCTCCAGCGACGTTGGCGTTACTCAAGCAGCGACTAGACGAGCTGACTGAGGTTGACTGGCAAGACGCAGAAGCTGGGGTCTATCCCAAAAGTCTGCTGTTTGACAATCCTTGGGATGATTTCTTTAAGTACTATCCAGCGGTTGTTTTCGATACTCCCAGCGTTTGGGACCGGTCTAAACAAAATCAGTATCAAGACTTTAGCTCTGATGTAAGTACCGAGGGGTATCCCAGCTACTATGTCCAAAACTTTCACCACCAAACCGATGGCTATTTAGGAGATATGTCGGCTAATCTCTATGACCTGCAGGTAGAGATTTTGTTTAATGGTTCGGCAGATCCGATGCGGCGGCGCATTTTGGCTCCCCTTAAGCGTCATATCGGTGGAACGGCTAATATGCCAAAGATTCTGGATGTGGCCTGTGGCACCGGACGTACTCTCAAGATGATTCGTGACACCTTGCCCCAGGCTTCGCTACACGGCGCTGATTTATCGCCTGCCTATCTACGTAAGGCCAATGAGCTACTAAGTAAAGACCCAGGCACATTGCCTCAGCTCATCCAAGCAAATGCCGAAGCGCTTCCCTACTTAGATGACTACTTTGAAGCTACGGTTAGCGTTTTTCTATTCCATGAGCTACCTGCAGACGTACGCCAGACTGTGATTAATGAGTGCTATCGGGTGACCAAACCCGGCGGTGTCTTTATTATTTGTGATTCCATCCAAAAGTCAGATACCCCTGAATTTGCACCCATGATGGAAAATTTTCCCAATGTTTTTCATGAGCCCTACTACCGCCACTACAGTACGGATGATATTACTGCTCGTCTAGAGTCTGCCGGATTCCATGATGTAGAAGTATCGAATCACTTTATGAGCAAGTACTGGGTGGCTAAAAAGAGCTGACTAATGCCTGGCAATTTTGGTGTCTCTTGCTCAGAGAAAGACTGACCCAGAGCTGTTTCAACTCACAACGAAAAAGGGATAGCCATTGGCCATCCCTTTTTACTTATATATTGAAACGACTTCAGCTATATAAACTGAAGCGCTGCTGAAACTTACGCAGTTACAGCAACTTTAGCGTCAAGCTCACCCGCTTCGTACTTAGCTGCAAAGATATCAACGCCTACCTGCTTGATCTTCGTAGCATTGCCAGCAGTGCCAAACGCTTCGTAGCGATCAGAACATACTTGCTTCATGTACTTAATCGAGGGCTTGAGGAAGTGACGAGGATCAAAGTTGGAAGGATCCTTCATCGCGGCCTCGCGGATAGCTGCTGTAATCGCCAAACGGTTGTCAGTGTCGATGTTTACTTTGCGAACACCGCTCTTGATACCCTTTTGGATCTCTTCAACGGGTACACCGTAAGTCTCAGGAATGCTACCGCCGTTGGCGTTAATCATGTCCAACCACTCTTGGGGAACGGAGGAAGATCCGTGCATTACCAGGTGAGTGTTGGGCAGACGCTTATGGATTTCGGCAATGCGGCTGATGGCTAGAATTTCGCCAGTGGGCTTACGGGTAAATTTGTAAGCGCCGTGGCTAGTACCAATAGCGACAGCCAGAGCGTCAACCTGAGTTTGCTCTACAAACTGTACAGCTTCGTCAGGGTCAGTCAGTAGCTGATCCATGCTCAAAGCACCTTCAAAACCATGACCGTCTTCAGCTTCGCCCTTACCAGTTTCCAAGGAACCTAGGCAGCCTAGCTCGCCTTCAACACTGGCACCAATGGAGTGAGCAACCTTAACGACTTCAGCAGTCACGTTAACGTTGTACTCAAAGCTAGCGGGGGTTTTGGCATCCGATTCAAGGGAGCCGTCCATCATGACGCTAGTAAAGCCGTTGCGGATTGCAGAGTAGCAAGTTGCAGGGCTGTTACCGTGGTCCTGGTGCATAACCACAGGAATATGAGGGTAGGTCTCGATAGCCGCCAAAACCAAGTGGCGCAAGAAGTTCTCACCAGCATACTTACGCGCACCGCGAGAAGCTTGCAAAATTACGGGGCTATTCGTTTCATCAGCAGCCTGCATAATTGCCAGGATCTGCTCCATGTTGTTTACGTTGTAAGCGGGAATGCCGTAGCCATTCTCAGCGGCGTGGTCCAGCAATAGCCGCATAGGTACAAGCGCCATATAATCCTCCTAGTACTTTTCGCCGTTTTGGCAGCTTTAATTAAAGGGTCGAATAGGTATCCCTACTCATTAATCTTAGGTCACAACTCCGAACTTATGACGAGTTGTTTCTGAAACCTGAGTATTTCATTAAGGATATCAGGGTTCATGATATGGCTCAGTTGACTAGATAACTTTGCCAATTCCTTTCTCAGGGGAAATTGTAGGGAGAGTGCATGCAGCACACCAACAATTCCTTTTTTCAAAATAAAAAATGGGTCGCCTGGGATTCGAACCCAGGACCAATCGGTTAAAAGCCGAGTGCTCTACCGCTGAGCTAGCAACCCGTGTCTGAGATGAACTCTCAAGCACAGTTACTAAATATATCAGATAGGTTCCTAGTTTGCCGGAAGAATTTAACTTCTCTGCGGACTTTTAGTCGGTCACTCGCTCAATATAGCGACCGTCAATTAAAAAGGAGCCGCGTTCAAAACGAACGGCCCAGTAGCCACCGGGCTTTTGTTCAAGGACAGTCCCTTCTTCCCCCAGAGTAACTAGGTCTGGAGGACGCAACATGGGCATGGGAGTAGCCGTTTTAAGATAAGGCGGCTGGGTGGTTACTGTAACGCGATCGCCCACCGTAAATAACTTATCGGTCATGGCAGGAGCTGGAAATTTGGACTACTTCACCCTATAGCATCCGTCCAAAACTGCCAAAGCAAGCTTATTTACTGGCTATAGATAGATTTGATATACCTTACATTTAATATATCTATATATCTATAGAGAAACCGTAAATAAGCCTGCAAGGGCATCGGGCTAGGCGTCGCTCTCAACGTAAAACATCAGTAACACCATCGAGGCGATGGGAAATAACCAACAGACAACTGGGATTAAGATCCACGGTAGCCAAGATAGGGTGTAGGTTCCATCCATGGTCAACTCCTTTGATAAAAAACTAGGTGGATACGGTCACAGGGACTAGTTCACAAATCCTCGGAAAATGGCATCAACTGTTGTGAAGTGGTCCAGCAATAGATAGGCCATATAGGCACCGCCTGTGCCGCCGATAAAAAAGCCGGCTGTAAATTCACTCCATCCTTCTGAGGTTTTGAGTTTGTCAGTACCAACCGGGCTTTCGTCTGCACTCTTGCAGTTGGCTACGCCATAGACGTTCATGCCAATGGTGCCAAGTAATACCAGCGCAATGGCGGTGACAAATCCGGCAAAGTAGGGGGCCTGGTCATAGTCTCGCATGGCACCATAGATAATCTCTGGGCCAACTAAGAAGTAGCCATGGGCTAACCCTACTTCTAGCCCTCGCATCAGGGGAGATAGCCCTTTGCGGTAGGCAGGCAGGTTTTGGATAAACGTGCGGACAAATGCAGAGTCGCTAATGGGAGTAGATAAATGTCCCAGTTCTGGATCGTTGTTGTAGGGCTTAATTAGGTCATTGGTCATCGATAGTCTCCGATTGATTGGATAAACGGGGTAGTCAACAAGGATGAGTAAAAAAAAGCCCTGACCTAACTACCCGAATGGCCAGGACTTTAAGGAGACGGGAGGAGAGGAGAGTCTCAGACCGTCTCAACGTTGGTTGGGCAAAGAGACAACAGTCGTTTTGCCCAATGGCTTAGTCTGGCTGCGTCACCCAAATCGACTGGATGTGGACGCAATCAGAAACGCAGCGTAGGTAAAGATAAACCCAACTGCAAAATGGGTGAGACCTACGAGGCGAGCTTGCACAATAGAGAGCGCCACAGGCTTGTCTTTCCACTGCACTAAGTTAGCCAGCGGGGTGCGTTCATGCGCCCAAACTAAGGTCTCAATCAGCTCTTGCCAGTAGCCTCGCCACGAGATGAGGAACATAAACCCAACGGCCCAGCACAGGTGGGCGGCTAAGAAAATCCAGGCCCAAATAGCTAGATTGTTCATACCGATTGGGTTATAGCCGTTGATCAGCTGGGCGGAGTTGAGCCAGAGATAGTCTCGGAACCAGCCCATTAGATAGGTGGATGACTCATTAAACTGGGCCACGTTACCGCCCCAGATGGCGAGATGCTTCCAGTGCCAGTAGAAGGTTAACCAGGCAACGGTATTGAGCATCCAAAAACTGGCCAGATAAGAGGCATCCCAGGCGGAGATATCGCAGGTGCCGCCGCGGCCAGGACCGTCACAAGGGAAGCTGTAGCCAAAGTCTTTCTTGTCTGGCATCAGCTTGGAACCACGGGCATCCAGGGCTCCCTTGACCAGGATTAAGGTAGTCGTGTGCAGACCCAGTGCAATGGCGTGGTGAACTAAAAAGTCACCTGGTCCAATAGTCAAGAACAACGAGTTGGTGCCACTGTTGATGGCCTCCATCCAGCCGGGCAACCAAACGTCAGCATGGTTGGGCCAGGCAGTGGTGGCAATGCTACCCGAATTAGACAACAGTGTGTCAAACCCGTATAGCAATTTCCCATGGGCGGCTTGAATCCATTGGGCAAAAACCGGCTCCACTAAAATCTGTTTTTCGGGAGTGCCAAAGGCAACAACAACGTCGTTGTGAACATAAAGACCCAGGGTATGGAACCCTAAGAACAGCGACACCCAGCTCAAGTGAGAGATAATCGCTTCTTTGTGTTCTAGCACACGAGCGAGAACATTGTTCTTGTTGGCCTCTGGATCATAATCGCGCACTAGGAATATGGCCCCGTGGGAGAAGGCTCCTACCATCAAGAATCCAGCAATGTACTGGTGATGGGTGTAGAGCGCCGCCTGGGTGGTAAAGTCCTTGGCAATAAAGGCGTAGGACGGCATGGAGTACATGTGCTGCGCTACCAAAGAGGTGACCACACCTAGAGCAGCCAGGTGCCAGCCGAGCTGGAAGTGCAGCGAGTTGTTGTACGTGTCGTACATGCCTTTATGGGCATCGCCGAGACGACCGCCCGGTGGCTGGTGGGCGTTCATGATTTCCTTCATGCTGTGACCGATACCAAAGTTGGTGCGGTACATGTGGCCAGCAATGATGAAAATAACTGCGATCGCAAGGTGGTGATGGGCAATATCCGTCAGCCACATTGCCTCGGTTTGCGGGTGAAAGCCTCCCAAGAAGGTAAGAATCGCCGTTCCCGCCCCCTGGGATGTGCCAAACACATGGCTGGCCGTATCCGGGTTTTGGGCATAGACGCCCCACTGCCCCGTAAAGAACGGTGCTAGACCGGCCGGGTGGGGAGGCGATGACAGCAAGTTACTCCAGGTGACCTCCTGTCCCCGTGCTGCCGGAATAGCCACATGGATCAAGTGACCGGCCCAGGCCAGGGAGCTTACCCCAAATAGCCCCGCCAGGTGATGATTCATGCGAGATTCCGCATTCTTAAACCAGGATACAGCCGGTCTAAATTTGGGCTGCAGGTGCAGCCAGCCCGCAAACAACATTAGCGTCGCTAACAGCAGCATAAACATGGCACCGCCATGGAGCTGGTTATTAGTGCGCATACCAATGGTGTACCACCAGTGATATACCCCTGAAAAGGAGATATCTACCGGATAGTTTGCCCCTGCCTGACTGTAAGCATCCACTGCTGCTTGACCAAACTGGGGGTCCCAGATGGCGTGGGCAATGGGTTTAACACCTAGGGGATCTTTCACCCACTGTTCAAAGTTGCCTTGCCAAGCAACGTGGAAGAGATTACCAGAAGTCCACAGGAAGATGATTGCCAGATGGCCAAAATGAGAGGCGAAAATCTTTTGATAAAGATTCTCTTCTGTCATGCCATCGTGGCTTTCAAAATCATGGGCCGTTGCAATCCCATACCATAGCCGACGCGTCGTCGGGTCTTGAGCAAGGTCTTGACTAAATTTTGGAAACTTAGTTGCCATAGTATTTATCAAGTCCTCCCGTCATCCGAGTGAAAGTATCCGAGCATGGAAGAAGGCCCAGGTTGTTGCAATACCACCCAAGAGATAGTGTGCAACGCCAACGGCCCGTCCCTGAGTGATGCTCAGGGCTCGTGGTTGAATAGCCGGAGCTACTTTCAATTTGTTATGAGCCCAAACAATTGACTCAATTAGCTCTTGCCAGTAGCCGCGACCGCTAAACAAGAACATGAGGCTAAAGGCCCATACAAAGTGAGCGGCCAAGAACATCAGACCGTAGGCCGACAGCGGCGATCCGTAGGAGTTAATCACCTGGGATGCCTGAGCCCACAAGAAGTCTCTCAGCCAGCCATTGATGGTAATGGCGCTTTGGGCAAAGTTGCCTGCTGTAATGTGGCTGATAGTACCGTCATCGGCTACCGTGCCCCACACATCTGACTGCATTTTCCAACTGAAGTGGAAGATCACAATCGAGAGGGAGTTATACATCCAGAACAGTCCCAGGAACACATGGTCCCATCCTGATACCTGACATGTACCACCGCGTCCGGGGCCATCACAGGGGAATCGGAAACCTAACTCACCCTTGTCGGGAATTAGGCGAGAGCTGCGGGCAAACAACACACCTTTCAACAAGATCAACGCCGTCACATGGATGGTGAAGGCATGGATGTGATGCACCATAAAGTCAGCCGTACCGAGCGTGATCGGCATCATAGCCACTTTGCCACCAACGGCGACAACATCACCGCCAAAGGCCGGACTAACGCCAGCTAGAGCATTGGGAGCCGTACCCCCGGCTGCGATCGCATGGATATGCTGAATCCACTGAGCAAAAATCGGCTGCAGCTGTATTCCCGTATCCGAGAACATATCCTGCGGTCTGCCAAATGCCCGCATGGTGTCATTGTGGATGTATAACCCAAAGCTATGGAAGCCAAGGAAAATACAAACCCAGTTGAGGTGGGAAATAATCGCATCTCGATGCCGCAATACCCGATCCAACAGATTATCAATATGGGTTGATGGCTCATAGTCACGCACCATAAAGATGGCCGCATGGGCCCCCGCCCCCACAATCAAAAATCCACCGATCCACATGTGATGCGTAAACAGCCCCAGCTGTGTTGGATAGTCAGTCGCAATGTAGGGGTAAGGTGGCATTGAATACATATGGTGAGCCACCAAGATTGACAATGAGCCCATCCAGGCCAAGTTCCAAGAAAGATTACAGTGCCAAGAATTAGTGAAAATCTCAGTCATGCCCTTGTGGCCTTGACCGGTAAAAGGCCCTTTGTGAGCTTCTAAAATCTCTCTAAAGGTGTGACCAATACCCCAGTTAGTCCGGTAAAAATGTCCCGCAATAATAAACAGAACAGCGAGTGCTAAGTGGTGGTGTGCCGTATCGGTTAACCACAGACCGCCTGTTACCGGATTTAGCCCCCCCTTAAAAGTGAGAAAGTCCGTATAGGCACTCCAATCAAGGGTAAAGAACGGCAACACGCCCTTAGCAAAGCTAGGATAAATATCCGGCATGAGTGCAGGGTTGAGAATCCACTCGTGGGGTAGAGGAATGGCTGCTACCGAGTCGATCAGCTTGCCCCCAACGGTCAAGGGATGTCCCGCATCAATGGCATCCAAGCAAGCGTTAATCGGCAGAGACACATGGATTTGTTGCCCGGCATAGCCTAGACACCCCAACCCCAGCAGCCCTGCTAGGTGGTGGTTCATCATGGACTCTACATTTTGAAACCACTCCAGCTTTGGAGCCTTGCGATGGTAGTGAAACCATCCGGCAAATAGCATCAAGGCGGCCATGACTAGGGCACCTAGCGCCGTGCAATAAAGCTGAAAAGAATTTGTGATGCCGTTGGCGCGCCACAGTTGGAACAATCCAGAGGTAATCTGAATACCCTGGAACCCACCGCCCACATCACCATTTAAAATCTCTTGGCCAAAAATGGGCCAAACCACTTGGGCACTGGGCTTAATGCCGGTTGGGTTAGTCAGCCAGGCCTCAAAATTCGAGAACTTGGCACCGTGAAAGTACATGCCACTTAGCCAGACAAAAACAACGGCTAAGTGGCCAAAATGTGCGCTGAATATCTTTCGGGAGATATCTTCTAAATCGCTAGTATGGCTGTCAAAATCGTGGGCATCGGCGTGGAGGTCCCAAATCCAAGTTGTTGTTTTGGGACCTTTTGCCAGGGTTCGACTAAAGTGCCCTGGTTTACCCCATCGCTCAAAGGTGGCGGGGGTTGGGGCGTCATCGACCACAACCTTAACTTTTTGCCCCGGTTCCGGGGGACTTATGGTCATTCGAACGTCTCCTTTTGTTTTTAAGAAAACACGGAAAATTCAATCTCAATTAGATCTCATTAGATGGATCTGAACAGAACCTGTATGGAATAGAACAACCTGCACAAAAATTGCACAAAGAGAGTCTGCGCGTAAGAGAAAATCTGCACAGAAACTGCACAAAACAAGATTGTTTCGAAAATCAAAATAGAAGCCAAAGTGTTTTATGCTGAAGCTCCTTATAGAAAAGAACTACAGCGATAGCTGTCAGCTATTTCGATTAGCTAATAACGAATCTTGGACACCTTACATGCGTCTCGTAAGAGAACACTCAAGGTCGCAGTCACCTAATTTTGTTTTAGAAATTGACTAATGTCCGATGTGAGGTGAAAAAAACTCCATTCTTGGAATATCCAAGAATCTAGTTGGCTCCGAGACAAAACAAGAATGGAGCCATACAGATCTGATAGCTTCAAACTACTAGGTGATTCTATGGAGACAACCAGGTGCGTTGCATAAGTTAACCGTAGTTACAAAAGTAAACTAAGTGCTGAAGAGATACATCAAAATCGAGTTTATAAAAATAAACCTTTAGACTTTCGCCTATCCTTGCAAGGACTCTGTTTGTTTTGTTTCATCCCTAACATCTGGTTTTATGGAGCTAGAGAATTGATTTATAGGCAGCTTGAGAATTGATTTAAGTCTTGGGTTTATGGGAGCGAATCATAAAAATCTTTAGAAGCTGGCGTATGTTCGATAGGTTTTGTTTATCTCTAAAACGCTGATGGAGCAATCGGTGACGGCGCTTAAATCGCGCATACGGGCTGAGTTAGAAGAAGCGGAAACAAGCTTGGGGCTAGGGATAAATATTGCGATCGCAACTCTAATCCTGCTATCGGCGGGACTGTTTGTAGCTGAAACCTATCCCCTGTCTTCCTCGCTCAGTGCAATACTGACGCTGGTAGACCGCTTAATTTTGGTAGCGTTTGCCCTGGAGTACGGTGTGCGACTTTGGGCGGCTGAACAGCCGCTGCGCTATATCTTTAGCCTCTATGCCATTGTGGATTTGGTGGCAATTTTACCCGTACTGGCTGGGGTGTTTGATACACGATCGTTCAGGCTGATCCGCTGGCTACGTATCCTCAAGCTGGCCCGATTTCTAGAAGAAGAGCATTGGCTAGGGCGAGAGGGGCTGATCGTTGCCCGCATTATCTTTACCCTATTTTCCATTGTCTTTATCTACTCAGGGGCTATTTATCAAGTAGAGCATCCCATCGATCCTGATGTCTTTAGGACGTTTCTAGATGCTACCTACTTTGCCGTCGTCACTATGACCACTGTGGGCTACGGCGATGTGACGCCTGTATCCGAAGCCGGGCGGACCCTAACTGTCATGATGATTTTGACCGGCATTGCCCTAATTCCCAGCCAGGTTGGCAGTCTGATTCAAAATATTAGTCGTATGCAGTCAGTCAACATTGTCCGCTGTGAGAGCTGTGGGCTTTCCAGTCATGAAGCAGACGCGCTGTACTGTCGACGCTGTGGCACTAGACTGCCAATAGATCGGACATAGAAATTACATAAAAGCCTATGCCAGGTCTTGAAAGGCGTTTTCTATGAGCCTTTTAGCTTTTTGGTCCAAGGCAATCCAGTCAACATCGCCAAGCTCCAGGTTGATTAGGCTGCTGTCTATAGAGATAGGGCCGTCACTGGTATCTGCTGCATTACACAGACGGTAGCACAGCTGCCAAACATCAATTTCTCGCTGCTGGTCTTGTTTTTTGAGACACAGAGTATAGAGGTGCTCAGGGGAGGGCAGTTGGGCCAGGGTGTCCTGAATCTGGTCATACTCCTCAGGGGTAGCTGTGTCGAGCATTTCCTGCAGAGCCAGATACTGCTGCTTTTGCTCTGCGGTGGTCTCAGCGGGCCAGCGCATATCGTCACGATAGGAGCCCTGCCAGTCGGATCGATCTAGCTGTTTACGAATGTTATCGATAATACGAATCAGGGCGGGCTGCATCAGCGCCTGGGCGTAGCGCTGATCCTGAGCAGTGGCAAACTGGGGCATAGTACCAGCAAGGGATAAAGCTGCCACCAGTTTAGGCGACTGTCGTGTGTAGTTATACCTCTTTGGCGGTGGCTAGCTCGGTAGAAATGTGGCTAAACCGACCTGACTCTTTGCTTTAACCAAAGTTGCAAAATATCGTTAATCCAGCTAATTTCTGACTGGCTCACTCCCATATTTGTCGCCGAGAGTTGATAGCTGAGCTTCCCGACGAGGGTGCGGTTACGGCGTAGACAAAAGCAAATATTAGAGCTGCCGGGCTGCAGGTCAATATCTTCAACATCTTGCTTGTAGGTGTTGATTTGGTAGTTGACGGGACGACAGGGAAAACGATAGCCCAGCAGGATAATATCTGGCAGCAGCTGAATACTGATCTGTCGAAATAGGATAACCAATATGGCCTTAACCCCCGACCAGCCAAACCGCAGACTCAAGTAGGGGCCGCCTATCCTGACAAGGATTGTTAGAAAATGCTGCCAGAATCCTGTCGAATCAGGCCAAAAAGACAAAAAGCTATAAAGACTCAGTCCTATGCCGATGATGCCCACAGTCGTTTGCAGCAGGCCCCTAAAAAATTGCCAATTTTTCCAGCCCAGGGGAGGAAAGACGATTTCTACTGTTTGGCTATATTCAAAAATCTTGAGTCTGGTATTGGCCGGGGCCGATCTCTCCAGCAGCGTACGCTGAATCCGCTGGCTTAGGTGTGTCAGCGACAGGGGAGATGTTGGAGCGAAGATCGTATCGGCCTGCTCCAGACCTTGTCTGGCGGCCTGAGCTGATGGTGGACGCTTGTGCTGTTTAGGCTGAGTCAGCCAGCGTAGCCAGGCTTTTAGGGGGCGGCTCATATGCCCCAGCTCGTGGCCAAATAATATGCGCAACCCTCGCTGCGGCAGCGTGCTGGGATGTTTGCCTGTGGCCAGATGCACCAGAGTTGCGCCCAGGCTGTAGAGGTCTGTTGCGGGTACGGCCCGATCGCCTAGCTGTTCAGGCGGACGATAGCCGGGGGTGCCTGAAATCAAAATAGTCTCTGCCCCGTTATTTTGAGCGTCGTCTGCCGGCTGTACTAGGCCAAAATCCACCAGATAGACCTTGCCTAAACCCTGGCTAGAAGTAGGACTCAGTACCAGACTGCTAGGTTTGATATCTCGATGAATAATCGGCGAGCGGCGGTCGTGCAGATAGCTAAGAATGTCCAAAATCTGGTGTGCTAAATTACGCAGATCTGTCTCAGTAAATGTTCTCTGGGCCAAAGCATACAGAGACTGTCCCGGAATGTAGCCCTGCACCAACATGCGCCCCCTGTATCCATGCTCATCGATGTCGAAGCTATCTAGATATGGGGAAATAGCCGGGTGGTCCAAACTTTTTAAGATTGCGATTTCCTGACAAAAGCGCCTGGTATCACTAGGCTGTAGCGGATCGTCAAAGCAAAGATATTTAATCACCACCTGCCGGTTGTGGCTGTGGTCGTAGCCCAGCAGTGTCCGCCGACCTAGCCGAGCACCTAAGGTTTTTTGGATGCTGTAGCGCTGGCGGAGTCGAGGCTGCTGTAACGTGCTGGTGGAAACCATGGAACGATTGCTAGTGTCGCGTCTCATCCATCAGCATGCCCGATTGAATAGCGCCGGTAGCGGGTTTAGAATGACACCCAGTAATTAGCGGAATCTACAGAGGAGTGCAAAATGGTGCAACCCAGCGTGTTTATTGATGGTGAAGTGGGCACAACTGGGTTACAAATTTATTCACGACTAGCCCAGCGCGAGGATGTGAGCGTTGTTAGCATTGACCCGGCCAAACGGAAGGATGTGGCCGAACGGGCTCGACTGATTGATGCGGTGGATGTGGCCATTCTCTGTTTACCGGATGCAGCGGCTCAAGAGGTTGTAGCGCGAGTATCTAGTCCTAACGTCAAAATTTTGGATGCTAGTACGGCTCACCGCACCGATCCAAACTGGGTGTACGGATTTCCAGAACTAGTCCCCGGACAGCGAGATGCCATTGCTAAGGCCCACCGGGTGAGCAATCCAGGCTGCTACCCCACTGGTTTTTTGGCCGCTACCAAGCCGCTGGTGGCGGCCGGTGTGATTCCAGCGAGTTTTCCTGTGACGATCAGCGCCATTTCTGGCTATTCAGGCGGCGGTCGTAAGCTGATTGAAACCTACCAGACGTATCAAGGAGACTCGGAGCCGATGTATCCCTATGGGGTATACGGTCTCACCTTTGGCCACAAGCATGTGCAGGAAATGCATAAATACTCGGGTTTGGACCACGCGCCGCTATTTTTACCAGCGGTGGGGGCGTTTGAGCAGGGCATGCTGGTGCAGGTGCCGCTACCGCTATGGACGTTGGATACTCCACCGACGGGGCAGCAGCTGTGGGAAACTCTGGCGGACTACTATGCCAGTGAGCCCTTTGTGCAGGTCAATGCCTTGGGGGATGTGAATCAGCTGCGCGATCTCAAGTTCCTAGACACGAAAGCGGCTAACGGTACAAATCAAGTACAGCTGTTTGTCTTTGCCAATGACGATACCCACGAAGCCATGATTGCGGCCCGGTTAGACAATTTGGGTAAAGGGGCTTCAGGAGCCGCCGTCCAAAATATGAACATCATGCTGGGACTGCCGGAACATATGGGATTGGGGTAGGTCATCTAATCCGGTAGCTGGCGATAAAAAAGGAGTCGCTATTGACTAGCCACTCCTTGCTTAGAGACTTATTCCCACTGTGGAAGACGCATGTGCATTAGACGAGAGATAGCTCTCCTCATCCCTGATGGATAGCGGTCTGGTCAATGTCTAGATGCAAGGTGCCGATCAATGTCGCTTTAAGGACAACAAAAGTAATCGTGTATACCATTGGGCATCAAGCAGGCAAGACCTTGTCAAGACCTGTCGAGCAAGGTTGCCCGATACCGCCACTATGGCTAAGTCGGGACAAATTTGGAAAGTACCCATTTGGGTACTTTTAGGGCCATAGCGCCTGTAACAGGCAGTTTTTGCCAACCGTCCGGAATGATAAACACGCGTCCAGTATGGATCAAAAGGTTCCTGTTTTTGACAGCGGCGGGCTGTTGCCCCTGGCTTACACCCACATTTAGCAATCATCCAGCGGTTAAGAACCTATCATCAGTTTTTGTATGAATTGTCCCTGCCTGCCGACCCCTGCTCAGTTCGAGCTGCTACCGTTTGCCCACAGCTGGGTAGCGCTGCATCCAGCTCCTAAGGGCGTGATCCAATTTGTTGGTAGCCGCCTGTTGGGTGCGTTTCCCACCCTGGCCTACCGTCATTTTCTAAAAAGTCTCTTTGAGGCTGGATACACCATTGTTGCTTTTCCATTTCGGTTTGCCCGCAATCATTGGTCCGTTGCTCTAAACCTGTTAGATGAGCATTACGCGGTACGCGCTGCGCTGATGGAAGCCGCCGTTGCCAAAGGCTACAGTACTGCTGTCTATCTAGAGGCAAAGAACTATACCTGGGTGGGGCACGGTCTTGGCTGCAAGTATGTCTTGCTGTTAGAGATTTTAAGCCTACCCATGGATGAGCTGAGCGCTCAGCTGCAGACATTGGGACAGGAGATTTCGCTGGCCGCAGAGCGACAGCTGCGGCAGGGGCTAGCCTGTATTCAAACTAGTCTGGGTTATTTAGAGCGACGCATTTGGCAGCTTACAGGACAGGCGATTTCCTATGGAAAACCCTCAATTAAGGACGAAGCGTCTCTGCTGCTAGCGCCCGTGGTTGCAGATAACGGTGCCCGACTGGAGCGGGTCTGTGGCAGTTTGCTGACTATGCGTCCCAGTGTGAACCACACCCATGCGCTCATTGAGCAAAGCCAGCTGTTTCACTTAACGGGACTGCTGCAGTTTGCCCGCGATCGCACGGCAGCCGATACCTGTCATCAGCTCATGCAAGAGCAGACCCATCTGCGGCGGCGGCTATTAAAGGGCAATCATCTAGAGCCCGTCGGTATCCAGATAGGACCGTTGGTCGTAGATTTTAACCCCCTAGATAAGTTTATCCAGCCTCTGGAGAATCGTGACTTGGAGCTAAAGGCACTGGCATTTCTAGAGCGTCTTCGTCATGTACCTCCCGCATTTTCTCGACAGTCGAGACGGGCCGCCGTGCATAAAAAGCACCCTTCTATTGCCGCTTAGTTCGGCATAGACCCCTTGCGATCCATTTCCTTAATGCCTCTGCTAAACCCGCTGTAGCCTATATAATGAAACATTTAGGCGAGCTTTGCTGGTGAGTCAGATGGATAGCTGGATGGATGACGATCTTGATGTCGAAGCGCTGCGACATCAGCGCTTTGATACCTATCAGCAACAGCCACCGCTACGTAAAGGGGTTGTCCAGCTCCTATCCATTTTTTACGGTCCCACCAGCGTTGCTAATATTGTCACGGCGCTCAACCATGTTGGCCTAACGACTAAGACCGGTAAGAAAATCACCCCCAGTAATCTCAAATCTCATCTGACCGGTCTGATAGAGGACCAGCTGCTGATCTACGGTGGGGGGCATCTGCCTCAGTGTCATCCCCTAATTGTGGAGATGGTCACCCGCGATGCTATCAAGATTGGCACCTTTGAACCCATGGCCCAGGCGGTGATGAGCATTTTCCACCCGCGTCGCAACTATGTCGGTCGGGCCAATCGGATTCGCCACATTTGTCGATCCAAAGACGAACTCTATCGAGAAGCGCGTCTGGCTCTCTACAGCCAGGACTATGACGGCCTGCCCCAGCTGTTCCTCGATTACAGCAACTATAACTACTATGCTACACCCGTTGATTTCGAAGACTTTCTGCTCGAGATAGCCAACAATCCGTTTGATGCAGACTGGCTCAAAACACTCTCTGACCAGCACTATGGCATGGTGTTGAAGCTGCTGATAATGAGATCCACATCATCGCTAGAATCTGCCGATCATCTGCTGCCGCTTTTAGAAGACCACGCTGCAAAATCGGGTGAGTTCAACGTTTTTTTAGTCGAGCAGTACTTGCTGCGTCATCGTTTGGCTGATGCTGAAGCTCTCCTAGACAAAACTGTTGACGAACAATCCCAAATCTACGGAACGGCCCTAAGAGGAGCGTTAGCGCTGCTGATAGGAGAAACCAAACTCTCGCTTGACTACTACAGCACCGCGCTCAAACTAGCTCGAAAACAGCTCAGCAAAAAAGCAGTTATTGGTGGTGTAGCCGGTCTCTTTTATGTGCTGGCGCTGCTGAGAGCCGGAGAACCTAAGCATCTTAAACAAGCCCTGAATCTAAGCGCTCCCCTCATGGAAGGCTCGGGCTATTTGAGCAATGCCTACACCATGCTGCATGAGCTGGCCACATTGCACCAGGGGCAGCTCTCTGCACGACAGAGACTGTTGGAGCTGATCGAAGTATATGGCGACGATCCAGATGACAGCTTTGGCATGTTTTTTAGCATGCTTTGTCTTTACTGGCTGGATCTAGATGAAGCGAGGGAGACCCTGCCCCGTCCGCTGGCCCTGTTTGCCGAGCAGGCCAATGACGCTGAACTAGACTGGTTTGCGATCGAAGCAGCTGAGATATTGCATCGGCTAGTTCCTGAAAGTGCTTACAGCGAATGGGTTCAGCAGCGAAGCAGCGTTTCAATTGTGGATACGCTGCAGCCCCAAAGTACTTGGGAGCTAAGTCTTAAGGCGCTGACCAACGTCACCGGGTCACCGGCCAAAAATAATGCTAAAAGTGAGCGCCGTCTGGCCTGGTTTTTGACGCTATATACCAAGCACTGGCTGCTACAGCCAAAAGAGCAAAAGCTCAGCGTTAAGGGCACCTGGACCAAAGGACGGGTCGTTGCCCTCAGTCGGTTAGCTAAAGATACGTCAGAGTTTGACTACCTCACGCCTCAGGATCTGCGAGCCTGTAACCACATCAAATATGATTACTATTCTGGTAATCAGTACAGTTTGAATCGTGATGCCATCAAAGCTTTAGTGGGACATCCTCTCGTATTTTGGGAAGAGTCTCCTACCGTGCGAGTAGAAATTGTTGCGGCTACGCCAGAACTCATCGTAGAACAAGGGGGAGACGGTACCCTGACGCTTCATATGGAGCCTGCCATCAGTCCGGGAGACGGGATTACCTTAGTTAAAGAAACGCCAACGCGGATCAAAGTGTTGGAAGTGACAGATGAACACCAGCGAATTGCAGAGATTTTAGGAAAACGCAATCAGCTTACTGTTCCTGCTGCGGGCTACGAGAAGGTGCTCGCTGCGATTCAGTCGGTGTCGAGTCTGGTTACGATTCATTCTGATATTGGCGGTGACATGGACGATGTCGAATCCATTGAAGCCGATGCTAAACCCCACGTACACCTGATGCCTGCAGGGGATGGTCTAAAACTGTCGATGCTGACTCGGCCCTTTCCTAATTCGGGCACATATTACCCACCGGGGACCGGTCGTAAAACAGTGATTGCCGAGATTGATGGCAAGCGCTCTCAGGCGACCCGTGATTTAGCCATGGAGAAACGTTTAGCTGAGGATGTACAGCAGGCGTGTCCGGCCCTTGAGTTTGGTGAAGAGGCCGGCGGTGAATGGATTTTAGATGAGCCGGAAACTTGTTTAGAACTGCTGCTGCAGCTAGAAGCGGTAGAGGAGAACATTGTCCTAGAATGGCCCGAGGGAGAAAAACTAAAAATCCGTAACAAGGCCGGTATTGACGGCTGGCGGCTGCAGATTAAACAAGAACAAAATTGGTTTGAAGTCACGGGTGAGCTGGAGCTAGACGACGGCAGCGTCATGGATATGCAGGGCCTGCTGTCACTGTTGGACCAGACATCGAGTCGGTTTGTACCCATTGGCGATGGACAGTTCTTGGCGCTGACCCAGGCATTTCGCAAGCGTTTAGATGAGTTTCGAACCTATTCAGAGCGGCATGGTGAAGGAGCCCGATTTCATCCGCTAGCGGCTTTGGCCCTAGAAGAAACGTTAGATGAAGTTGGACAGCTGCAAGCGGATACAAAATGGAAGTCTCACATAAAAAAACTCAAAGAGTCGAAAACGATTATTCCAGACGTACCGTCAACGCTTCAAGCAGAACTGCGAGACTATCAGCAAGAGGGATTTCACTGGTTAGCCCAGCTGGCTCACTGGGGTGTGGGAGCCTGTTTGGCAGACGATATGGGGCTGGGAAAAACGCTGCAGGCCTTGGCCGTCATTTTGCTGCGTGCTAAGGAGGGACCCACCCTGGTGGTGGCTCCGACTAGTGTGGGTGCCAACTGGATTAGCGAAGCTCAGCGATTTGCTCCCACCCTGAATATTATGCAGTTTGGCACCAACGACCGTCAGGCTGTTGTAGATCAGCTAAGTGGTTTTGACCTCTTGGTGTGCAGCTATGGTCTTTTGCAACAGCCTGAGGTCGCCGATCTGCTATCCCAGGTAGAGTGGCAAACGATTGTTTTAGATGAGGCCCAGGCGATTAAAAACAGTGCCACCAAACGTTCTCAGGCTGCGATGAAACTAAAGGGCGAGTTTAAGGTACTCACCACAGGAACTCCGATTGAAAACCATCTGGGAGAGCTGTGGAACCTGTTTCGGTTTATTAATCCAGGATTGTTGGGATCTTTAGATAAGTTTAATCAGCGGTTTGCTACCCCTATTGAGCGTCATCAGGATAAACAGGCAAGACTGAGGCTAAAAAAACTAATTCAGCCCTTTATGCTACGTCGTACAAAGGCTCAGGTCTTAGATGAGCTACCTTCGCGGACTGAAATCACTCTTCATGTAGAACTGAGTGGGGAGGAGAAGGCGCTATACGAGGCGCTAAGACGAGATGCGATCGCAAAACTCTCCAGCACTGAGGCGAAAGCAGGAGCCAAGCATCTCCAAGTGCTGGCCGAGATTACCCGCCTACGGCGCATGTGCTGTAACCCGAAGCTGATTATGCCGGAGATGGCTCCCACCAGCGCCAAGCTTCAGCTTTTTGGAGAAGTCCTAGAGGAGCTTCTGAGCAATCGTCACAAGGCTCTGGTCTTTAGTCAGTTTGTCGATCACCTAACGATCATTCGCCAGTATCTAGATGAGCAAAAAATTACTTATCAGTATCTAGACGGCAGCACTCCAGCCAAACAGCGCAAGCAGCGCGTCGATGCGTTTCAAGCAGGTGAGGGCAATGTGTTCTTAATTAGTCTGAAGGCCGGTGGTACGGGGCTAAACCTAACCGCGGCAGACTATGTCATTCATATGGACCCCTGGTGGAATCCGGCTGTAGAAGACCAGGCGTCTGACCGGGCTCATCGCATTGGTCAAACTCGCCCAGTAACCATTTATCGCCTCGTGACCCAAGGAACGATTGAAGAAAAAATTGTTGAACTGCACAACAAAAAACGCGACCTCGCCGATAGCCTGCTAGAAGGGGCAGACATTAGCGGCAAGCTTTCCACCGATGCCTTGCTACAGCTTATGAGTGAAGCTTAATCTCATAAAAATCAGACCGTTATGTCACTGCATGCATATAAAAAAATCTATAGTAATCTTCCGATCTGTGCGCTTTTAATCTCGTGAAAATGGACAGACTAATAGACGTACACAGGGTCATGTCCGTCTAGATCGACAGTCATGCTTGACTATGAAAGATGGCTAAAGTCGAGACAATAAATTTGGACTAAATGCTTTGCTTTTGTAACAAAAATGGTGGTGAATCCATTTTAGAAAGAGGGGTTTAGACTAATTAGGTTCCTGTTCTGTGGCGAACTCTTAAAGCCCTTCGCACAAAAAATGATGTACCTTAAACTGAGATATGCGGACTTTAATGGATTAATTCGGGTAGTTTAGGTTACCTCTTCATCCTTTAAAACTGATGTTATGGCTTGATAGTGCTATCAGCCATAGCAGTTCTAATCTAGCTATTACTTATCCAGAAGAATGTGTTTTTGATAACCGCTTTTTCGAATAAGTTAGTATTTCTTCAAGCTTCGATTTTTCTCTATTTCATACTTTGAAATAGAGTCCGTGAGCTTATGCCTAGAAAGTAGGTCTATAGTTTTTTGATATCTTTTTAGTCGTCTGTTTGGTTGAGATATCTAGTGTGTATGGATGCCGAGAATGATAAGTCCTTCACCCAATCAACTGATGGTTTTATTGATCGGGTTGAGGTTGATAAAACCCCTTTAATTGTAAAACCCAATATTTCCATCAACCAGGCTTTAACTTGGATGGCCCACGGAACTGTGAGCCGAACCGATGGTATGTCTGATGCAGTAGGGTCTCGTACAACCAGCTACTGTCTTGTGATGTCAGGGGCGCGGTTACTTGGCATTTTTACGGAGCGTGATGCTGTCAGAATCATTGCTCAATCCCTAGATTTGAATACGCTTTCAGTGTCTGATGTGATGACTCGTGATCTGATCACAATGTCTGCTGCCGATTTAAACCGCCCGTTTGAGGTGGTTGCTCTGCTAAAGCGACACCGTATTCGACATTTGCCTGTGCTAGATGACCATCATCAGCTCCTGGGGGTGGTTACCCTAACGACACTACGCCAATCTCTACAGATATCCGATCTATTACGTTTGAGGCAGGTCAAGGAGGTTATGTCCACCAGCGTTGTGACGGCCTTTTCTCCAGATCCGCTGCTAAGTGTCATGCAGCGGATGGTGACTCATCGAGTGAGTTGTGTTGTGATTGTTGATGCTGGGGATATAGCCAATGCTCAAAACCCGATTGGCATTATTACCGAGCGAGATGTTATTAAATTACGAACCCAAAATCTAGAGCTATCTAATCTAACAGCTGCAGCTGTAATGAGCGCTCCGCTGCGATGTGTTCATCCCGAAGACAGCCTATGGACAGTGCAGCAATCCATGCAGGCTATGGAGGTGCGCCGATTGGTGGTTGCGGATCAAGGTGAGCTGCGGGGGCTAGTGACGCAAACCAGTATTTTGTCAGCACTGGATCCGTTAGAGATGTATCACACGATTCAAGTGTTGAAGCAGGAGTTGACTCGGGTGCGAGATCAGCGTCTGGAGCGGCTAGAGACAGAGAGAGCCCAGCTGCAACTGCAGGTGCAAGCTAGTGAAGCCAGTTTTCGAGCCATTTTTGACCATACGTTTCAGTTTATTGGCCTGTTAGACCTGGATGGTACGCTGCTTGAAGCTAATCAGACCGCGTTGAATTTTGCTGGACTCAGTCGTGAGGAGGTGGTCGGTCGTCCCTTTTGGGAGGCATTTTGGTGGAGTTTATCCCTGACCACTCAAACTCAGCTACGCTCCAGTATTAACCGTGCCGCCCAGGGTGAATTTATTCGATATGAGGTTGATGTTGTAGGCACGGGTAATCAGGTGATTACGATTGATTTCTCACTGCGTCCGGTTATGGATGATGCTGGAGAGGTAATCCTGATTATTCCGGAAGGGCGTGATATTAGCGATCGCAAACGTATAGAAATTGAACTAGAAGAAAGTCAAAACCACTACGCTAGTTTGGCCGCAGCCTCCCCTGTAGGAATCTTTCGCACCAATCAGAAGGGTGACTGTATATACGTGAACGAACGCTGGTGCCATATTGCCGGTATGACCCTGGAGGAGGCTTTAGGACCAGGATGGTCTACGGCAATCCATCCTGACGATCGAGCCCGGGTCTCTCAGGAGTGGTATCAGTCTGCCCAAATCAATCAGCCCTTTAAATCTGAATATCGCTTTCAAACACCTGATGGTTCAGTTACTTGGGTCTATGGTCAGGCAGTGGCTGAATATAACAGTCAAAGCGAACTGACAGGCTATGTAGGAACCGTTACCGATATTTCCGAACGTAAACAGTTGGAAATAGAACTAGAAGCTGAGAAAGAAATGGCTCAAGTTACCCTGGACTCCATTGGAGATGCGGTGATTACCACTGATGCCATAGGCAATGTCCATTACCTCAATCCAGTGGCCGAATCCATGACTGGTTGGACTGTTCAAACCGTCCGTGGCTTGCCCTTAACTGAGGTTTTCCACATCATTAATGAAACGACGAGAGAATCTGCCATTAACCCTGTGGAGAAGGTTTTAGCAGAAGGGAAAATCACAGGTTTGGCAAACCACACCATCTTAATTCGGCGAGATGGTCAAGAATTTAGCATTGAAGATTCAGCTGCCCCCATTCGAGATAGTCAAGGGCAATTAATTGGTGTCGTGATGGTTTTTCACGATGTCACCCAGTCTCGTTCCTTGGCACGGCAGCTTAGTTGGCAGGCAACCCATGATGCTTTAACCGATCTATACAACCGTCGTTATTTTGAGGCCGAACTCGCAGACATGGTCACAGCGGCAATACAACAAAATCAGCACCATGTTCTCTGTTATTTAGACCTCGATCAGTTTAAGGTTGTCAACGACACCAGTGGTCATTTGGCAGGGGATGAGCTGCTGCGGCAGCTCGCTCGACTACTCAAACGGCATGTTCGCGCTGCAGATACCCTGGCGCGTTTAGGGGGCGATGAGTTCGGTATTCTGTTGGACCAATGTCCGCTGGCACGGGCGGTCAACATCGCAGAGGACCTGCGCCAGGCTGTCGCAGATTATCCATTTATTTGGCAAGATCAAATCTTTCGTGTGGGTGTCAGTATTGGATTAGTGGCCGTGGACTCCAATATTACAACTGCTGCAGCTGTAATGAGTGCAGCCGATGCCGCCTGCTATGCTGCTAAATATCGCGGTCGTAATCGCATTCAAATCTATCAAAAAGATAATGCTCAACTAAATCAACAGCGACAAGAACGCCACTGGAGTGTTGTGATTCGTCAAGCTCTTGAGCGTAATTGCTTTTGTCTATATCGTCAGCCAATTGTTCCGACGATAAATCCTCAAGGTCAGTCAGTTGCTTTCTATGAAGTGCTGGTCCGTATGCTGGATGAATCAGGTGATTGTATCTCTCCAGAGAAGTTTATTCCAGCTGCCGAACGATATGGATTGATGCCTCTATTGGATCGTTGGGTTATACAAACCTGTTTGGTCAAACTAGAGCAACGGGTACAGGACCATGCCGACGAGGTCTTATATAGTGTCAATCTGTCCGGTGCTAGCCTTAATGATGAAAACTTCCTTGACTTTGTTAATTCTCAATTTGAGAATTTTCGAGTGCCGCCTCAGTGGATTTGCTTTGAGATTACAGAAACAGCCGCCATTGCTGATTTTGAGAGAGCTAATTCATTTATTTGGCAGCTGAGCCAGTTAGGATGTCGCTTTGCGTTAGATGATTTTGGTAGCGGTATGTCTTCGTTTGCCTATTTAAAGGCGCTGCCGGTTGACTTTCTCAAAATTGATGGCGATTTTATTCAAGATATTGCATCTGACTCGACGACTCAGGCAATTGTTGAATCTATCCATCGGGTAGGTCATGTGATGGGTTTACAGACGATTGCAGAATCCGTGGAGAATCAGTCTATTTTGGCGAAGCTACAGTTGATAAATGTAGATTTCGTCCAGGGTTACAGCATCAGTCAGCCAACACCCTGGTGCTGATCGTTTGAAGGATATAGGGCAGACAAGATACCGCTCGGGCTGTGCCAGAAAGCTGTGCCAGACCCGAAAGCTTCACAACTAAAAGCCTCTCAGCATCGGCAACAGTCGGTTTTTGCTCGCGAATGAGTCCGTTAACGCACTGACAGCTAATGAACTGATATAGTTTCTAACCGCATGGGCAACCTTTGCCGGATAACTTCATAGAGTTCCTATAGCCAGGGGCTGATGTGTAATGACTCGTCGTCGGCTATCGGCAATGATTGACGACCTTTGCTAGAAACCCATAGACAGACAGGCCATAGCCCCTTAGTCTGTTGTCTATTCGTAACCATCAGATAGTTTGCCTCCTACCCGCTACTCCCTGGGATATGAAATCACTTTTTCGTAAGTTCACTACACTGTCAGCTGTTGCGATTACCTCCGGTGCGGCTGTGACATCGGATGCAGTTGCGGCTCAATTTGAGCAGCAGCCTATTGCTAATGATCGCGTTGTGGCGGTGGCTGAACCCATTAGCAATGGTCGATTTTACAAGCTGTTAATCATTGAGCAGATCAGTTCAGTGCGACGGTGCTGGCAAGAGCAGGGAGGCAGTCCAGCAACCATTGAGCCATTGCTGCTGACGTTTGACTTCACGGGGATCTGCGGTCGGAGTTCTGATAGTAACGGATACTCTGTTCGCATCAATGGAGAGGATCTCGGCTCGCGCTATCGTCTACAGATAGAAAAGCAAGGAGATATTTTGGTGCTGGTGGCGGCACCTAGTCCGCTGCAGCGAGGCTTGCCAAAGTTGGAACTAGGACGGTCTACGGGTACTGCCAACGACTTTGTCAAAATCGAGCTAGATGCGGGCTGGACCATGGCCCGTCGGGTGTATAACGGGCAGACGCTGGGACATACCTATTTGTCTAATGCCCAGCCGTTGGACGCGGTGATTGCTGCATCTGGTGCGGCTGCCCCCCGACCTTCTGTACCGCTGCCGACTCCCCCCCGCGACAATCCATTGCCCGCGCCTGGGAATCCTCTCCCTCGTCCGGAATCTCCCGCCCCTAGCACCCCTAGTAATGTTGACTATCAGGTGATTGTGCCTGGGAGTTCTGCGATTTTGCGATCGCGAGTCAATGCAGTCGAATCGGGCGCATTTCGGACCACCGTCAATGGCCAATCGGTGATCCAGGCCGGACGTTTTCGTGAACAGACGCGGGCTAATGAGCTCCGTCAGCGTCTGGCGCAAGCAGGGCTGTCTGCCCAGATTGTAGAAACAACGGCGCAGGTTAGTACCCCCACGAGGCCGACCGCTCCGTCAGGGGATATTGTTTACCAGGTGATTGTGCCTGGGAGTTCTGCAATTTTGCGATCGCGGGTCAATTCAGTCGAGTCGGGTGCCTTTCGCACGACCGTCAATGGCCAATCGGTAATCCAAGCCGGACGCTTTCGTGAACAGCGGCGAGCAGCCGATCTGCAGCTGCGGCTGCAGAATGCCGGTTTAGCGGCCCAAATTGTTCAAACCACTGGCACGGTTGCCACTCCATCTCCTGGCCCGTCGCCCGCTACGCCTGCCCGTCAGGGAGAAATGTTAGTAATGATCGATCCGGGCCATGGCGGACGAGACCCCGGCGCTGTGGGTAACGGTCTGCTAGAAAAAGAGATCAATCTGTTTATCTCGCGTCGGGTACAGCGCACCTTAGAACAGCGGGGCTATCGGGTGGCTATGACCCGCAGCAGTGATTTTGAACTGGACCTGCAGCCGCGAGTGGATATTGCTGAGCGAGCTAATGCCACTATATTTGTCAGTATCCACGCTAATGCCATTAGTCTGAGCCGTCCTGAGGTCAATGGTTTAGAGACCTACTACTATTCCTCGGGTCGCAATCTGGCCCGCTCGATCCACAGCAGCGTATTGCGGAGTACCAATCTGCGCGATCGCGGTGTGCGCCAGGCCCGGTTCTATGTTTTGCGTAATACGTCGATGCCAGCGGTTTTAGTCGAAACCGGATTTATTACCGGTCGTGAGGACTCTAACCGCTTTAAGAGCACTGCCGCTCGTGAACAGATTGCCGACGCCATTGCTCAGGGGATTATTGACTATCTGCGCTAGGAGCTGATCAGTTCCACTGACTGTGAGCCATAGCGCAGGTCGTGCTGACGTGCGAGCCATTTTTGCTGAACCCACGGTAGCTTACCTACAACGGGCAGTATCCGCTGAGCAATAGCCAGTTTCCATGGGGACGAGCGAACAATTTTGAGGTTATTGGCTTCGCGTCGCTGTAGGGTCTGCGCTCTTATCACCTCTGGCCGTCGCGTTTGTTGAATAGTTTGTAGAGCGTCATCTGTAGCCGTATTTTTCAAATTTTTTGATAAAACCGGCACTAGATGATTCGTGGCAACAATGGCATCGCGCAGCGCTAGATTAATCCCCTGGGCTCTAACGGGTGACATGGGGTGGGCGGCATCCCCTAGCAGCAAGACACCGGGACTCCACCATCGATCGCAGTTGCCTACCACGACGTTGAGCCTGACAGGTTTACTCACGGTTTCTCTATGAGACAGTACGTGCTGAGCTAGCCATGCGGGCGCTGGTTGGGCCGCTAGCGTCAGCCAGTCCGTGTCGCCCAGCTGTCCTAGACCTCCTTTGGGTAAGATCAGTCCGTACTGCAGCTGACCATCCCATGAGGTGTAGCAGCTGGCTGGAGGCTGTTGGGCTTTGGCCATTAGATAAAACTGACAGGTATTTTTCAACCGTTCAGGAGCAGGCAGCTTAAACCACAGCACATCGTACTGATCGGGCTGTAGATCGATACTCAGCTCTGCTTTTCTGCGGACTAAAGATCCTCTACCATCACAGCCAACCACCAGATCGGCTCGAAGTTCGTAGATGCTGTCCTGCTGTTTGACCTGAACGCCTACGACTCGGTCATGGTCCCAAATCAGGTTTTGTACCTGGCAGCCTGCCTTAAATTCGAAGCCATCATACTGTGCAGCAGCAGTGACCAGACCCTGTAAAAAAGCCGGCTGTGAAACAATGCTTAAAGAACGCTCTCCCAGGTCCGGTTCAGGAATAACAAAGACTTCCTGACCCCCTAGATGAATATTCCAAGACTCCAATCGGCGATGGGGAACTGCTGTCAAGAGCGATGCTAGTCCCATTTGTGCGATCGCATCCATCCCCGCTGGCATCAGACCCTCACCGCGAAATACCCGGTCAAAGGTCGTTTCTTTTTCTAGCAAGGTGACACTAACACCGGTGCGAGCCAGCAGCAGTGCTAGGCTAGCGCCGGCTGGTCCAGCTCCGACAATAATGATGCTGCTCATGGGTGCAGACTACTAAACAGCCGTGGGTGAACCAGATGCCGATCTATCTGCAGAAGCCGTCAGCCCGGTCGTATCTTGAGACGCGTCAGCTCTGACCGCGCGAAACATGCCAAACCGACAGAGTCCTGCGCCAAAGGCCAGGCGCATCAGCAGCAGTGTGGGCACCTCCCGCAGAGACTTAATCAATCCAGAAAACCCAAATCGAATTAACCCTTTAGGGCGAACAATTCCCTGCCAAATCGAATCTAGCCAGGACGGTAGAGTTTCCTGGGTCCAGTCGGCAGTGACCACGTGTCCCTGCACAAATCCGGTAGCCTCTAGGTCTTCAGCAAACCCTTCAATACTGGCGAAGGCAGGATGGGACCACTGGTCTAACAGCTGCCGCATCACCGGCTTTTCCCAAAAATTTAAGGGCACCTGACGGTCGTCGCGCTGATTCCAATCGGCGACTACTAAAATCCCACCGGGTTTGAGGACACGCATGAGTTCCCGCGCAAATACAGACTTCTCAGGCATATGGGGACCGGCTTCTACTGACCACACCACGTCAAAGCTGGCATCGGGAAATGATAGCGCCATGGCGTCGTCTACCTTAAACTGAGCCGTGACCCCGGCAGGTGTTAGTTGCTGGGCTCGTTGCACCTGTTGGGGGCTAATAGTGACGCCCGTAACGTCAAACTGATAATCCCTGGCTAAAATTCGACTGCTGCCGCCAATACCGCAGCCCACGTCCAGCAGCGTAGTTCCAGCTGCTAGCCGCTCAATGCCGCCCCACTTCGCCATCTCATGTACAAAGTCTGCTTTTGCTTTGAGAAAGTCTTTAGAGCGTGGCGGGGAGCCATAGTGGCCCAGGTGAATATGTTCGCCCCAGTAAAATTCTAAGATGCCGTCCTCAGTCCACTGATCGTAGGAATTGGCAACTGAATCTGAGGACTGATAACGACGGGCAGTCAACAAATACGCAACAATTCCAAGCACCGACAGTGCTAACAGCAGCTTGAGCACAAACAATAGATTCATTACAGAGAGCGGAGATGAGGTAGATATCTGTAGCGCCGTAAGCTCAGGGCTCCAGGAATACTTCCAGAGACAGTCTGTCAGGCTTAAAGCGATACATTCCTTTACATCTTAACGCCGTTACGCCCTCAAGATGTGCTGTTGTCGCATCGCCCTAAAGGGGGCGGATTCTTCGACGAAATGCATCGGCAGTTGGCTTTGATAGTTTCAGACGGCTTAGGCACCGTGAGCAGGCTATGGGGTGTAAGGCCGCCACCCTACCACTCCTGGTTTTCTCGCGTATCTTTAACGGCCGCCATAAAGAAGATGACGGTAATGGGAATACTTAATGCCAATACGATGCTAGTGGGCAAAACACCCAGGTCTGGCTCGCCGTATGCAAGTTCGAACACAGACCCCACACCTGCAATGGCGGTGATACAGGTGCCGGCTAAAAACAAACCACTTTTAGGGGTCACAGAATTCTCCTGATGATGAAAAATGGAACATTAGGCTGCGCTTCGGGAATGTGGAGACGTTGCATGCAACCTCTCCACATTAAGCAACCTTCTTAACATCATTAGCAGAAAACCCGCTTTTTTGAAGTTCTTGGGCTAGGGCGATGGCGTTGTCCACTCGGTCTACAAACATCACGCCGTTAAGGTGATCCATTTCGTGCTGAATCACTCGGGCAAGCAAATCATCGGCCTTGATCTTTTGGGGTCGGCCATTTTCGTCTTTAAAGCTGACCTCAATGGCAGCTGGGCGAATAACGTCTAGAAACACGTTGGGTATGCTTAAGCACCCTTCTTGGCCACAGGCCATTTCTTTACTGTTACGAATGATTTTTGGATTGATCATGACCAGGGGCCGGTTGGCGGCCTCTTCGGGGTCAGTATCAACTACTAAAAGCTGCTTATGAACTCCAACCTGGGGCGCGGCTAGACCGATGCCGTCTTCGCTATACATGGTCTGCAGCATTTGACTCGCAAGTTTACGGATACTGTCGTCCACTTTGGCTACCCGTTTGGTGGCCTTTCTCAGTACCCGATCGCCCAGATAGTGTAATTCGAGAGGGGGCTTTTTTAACTTTTCTTTGCTGACTAAAATACCCACGGCTTAATTGATTAGGCTGATAAATCTAATCCTATCCTAGCAATTTGGGTCTCACGTCGTGCACATCATATTGAGGTATGGAAGTCTTAACATGAAACTTGCTTGAGACTCCTGGGGTACTATCTTGATTTAGTAAAGAAAGAGCGACTGTCCTAAACAATGGACAGGTGTAAAACCGGCATGAGTAAGGTTCTTACTAAAGCAAGCTACTTATTGCGGGAAACCTTTTTAGGGCTGCAGCGAGGCGGCTGGATGAACTGGGCCGCTGTCAGCACCATTATGGTGCTGCTATTTTTGTTCGGGATTAGCCTACAGGCTACTTGGCAGGTCGAGAGTCTGCTTAACCAGTTTGGTAGTCAGCTGGAAATTGCGGTTTACCTAGAAAGCGGGGTGGCTGCCGATAGTTTGAGCGATCGCATCAGTCGCCTGGACGATGTGGCCCAGGTCGTCACTGTGACCAAAGAAGAGGCTTGGACCCAGCTAAGTCAGGAGCTGGGCATTGCTGATATTTCTGGAGCGACCGAACAACTTAAAGGTAATCCCCTGGTAGATGAAATCAAAGTCAAAGTCAGAAATTCGGATGCGGTACCAGCGGTAGCCACACAGCTAGAAAGTCTGGCTGGAGTCGATGAGGTGCTCTATGTTACTGAGGCGGTGCAGCGGCTGACGGAGCTAAATCAGGGACTGCAGTACGTCAGTTTGGGGGTGCTGCTTATTCTAAGTCTGACTGCGATCGCAGTTATCACCACCACCATTCGACTTATCGTCATGGCTAGACGGCGAGAAATTGAGGTCATGCAGCTGGTGGGAGCTACATCCATTTGGATCTATATGCCGTTTATCCTGCAGGGAATTACTTTTGGGCTGCTTGGTGCTTTGATTGCCTGGGCTTTGCTAGTAGGCACCCATCAGTCACTGCAGCGACTATCGGCCCAACAGCCTGAATTTTTACAGTTTTTGGCCGTGGGTCTTCAATTTACCCCCAGACAAATGCTCTTACTGCCGGCCTCGCTGTTTGCCTTGGGCAGTTTGGTTGGTCTGCTGGGGAGCTTAGTAGCTGTCCGTAAGTTTGCTGTGCGGGCTTCTTGAGCGCTCGGCTTGGCCCAATAGCTGCCATGTATAGCTGCCACATAAAAAGCTCTTGGTCCCGAAGCACCAAGAGCCTGTAAACGTTTCGAGTGAAAGCTGTTATTGCTTAAATATCTAGTAGCCCATGCCTAGTAGGCTAGACCCATGCTACGAGTGGTTTCAGCACCCAGATATACACGAATACTTAAAAAGTCAGTAGGACAAGCGGTCTCACAGCGCTTACAGCCCACGCAATCTTCAGTTCGGGGGGAAGAGGCAATCTGACCAGCCTTGCAGCCATCCCAAGGTACCATCTCAAGTACATCTGTCGGGCAAGCCCGAACACACTGAGTACAACCAATACAGGTATCGTAAATCTTGACCGAATGAGACATCGAAGGAATGCTCCAATATTATTAAACGGTTTCAGCTATATAGCGGCTTGGCTATGACCTTTAATGCACACAGACCTTACCCTGACGAAAATCCAGCATTGCTGCAGATTAAACCTCTGAAAGGTCGGTTTACATTAGCCAAAATTAGCCAAAAGAGTTCTCCAATCAAGTTTTAGTCTATCAGTGCCGTTTTTAGGGAACGGAGCAACATCTAAAAAGTTTATGGATTGTAATAAACCAGCGCTACAGTCATGACTGCCGTTCACTCGCTACCTGTGAGCGCTTGCTCTCATCCGCTTCTTCATGAAACGCAGGGCTAGTAGGACGCACGCTTTCCTATAAGATGAAAAAATGTCTAAATTCGGACAGACGCTTTGACGTCTTAGAGTGTTCCAATCTGCATTTGGGACCTGTTCTTTGCTGCCGCTGAAAAGGAAATTTGGAGATTATGTCTGACGCGATTTTGGGAAAGGTTCAATCAATCGTATCCGAGCAGCTCGGTGTTGATGTCGCTGAAGTTAAGCCACAAGCGAGCTTCGCTAACGATCTAGGCGCTGATTCTTTAGATACCGTTGAGCTGGTTATGGCGCTTGAAGAAGAATTTGATATTGAGATTCCCGACGAGGCCGCTGAGGGCATTGCCACCGTTCAAGATGCTGTGAACTTTATCCAAGAAAAGTCCCCTGCATGAGTCCCTCTGTCCGTTTGAAATCCTGTTTTATTAATGCCTTGGGACCTTCCCCCTTGTGTCGATGACCATGACAAGTACTGAAAAAAAACGTGTTGTGATTACCGGGATGGGGGCAATTACTCCCATCGGTAATAATCTGGATGCCTACTGGCAGGGACTGCTGGCCGGTAAAAGTGGTATTGGGCCGATCACACTGTTTGATGCGTCAAAACATAAATGTCGCATTGCAGGCGAGGTCAAAGGGTTTGATCCATTGGAGTATTTAGATCCTAAGGATGCTAAGCGAACCGATCGATTTGCTCAGTTTGCGATCGCAGCAAGCAAGCAAGCCCTAACCGATGCCAGCCTGACCATTACCGATCTCAACGCAGAACAAGTAGGCGTCATGATCGGCACAGGGGTGGGCGGTCTCAAGGTCATGGAAGAACAGCAGTCTGTCTATTTAAAGAAAGGCCCCAGCCGCTGTAGTCCATTTATGGTGCCGATGATGATTGCCAATATGGCGGCAGGTCTCACGGCAATTCATACTGGTGCAAAAGGTCCCAACTCCTGTGCGGTTACGGCCTGCGCGGCTGGTTCTAATGCCATTGGCGATGCCTTTCGCATTGTTCAAAATGGGTACGCCCAGGCCATGATTTGCGGGGGGACCGAGGCTGCAATTACACCGCTATCGTTTGCCGGTTTTGCCTCAGCTAGAGCACTGTCTACTCGCAATGACGATCCTGACCACGCCAGTCGTCCCTTTGATAAAGGACGAGACGGCTTTGTCATGGGAGAAGGTGCAGGCATCCTAATTTTAGAAGAGTTAGATCACGCCCTCAGCCGAGGTGCCCGTATTTATGCAGAGATGGTGGGCTACGGCATGACCTGTGATGCTTACCATATGACGGCTCCGGTTCCCGGCGGGGCGGGGGCGGCTCGCTCTATGGAGCTTGCTCTTAAAGATGCGGGTGTATCGCCGAGCGAGGTCAGCTATATCAACGCCCACGGTACCAGTACCCCCGCGAATGACCCAACCGAAACGGCTGCTATCAAAACGGCGTTAGGCACCAGTGCCAAGACCATAGCCGTGAGTTCTACAAAGTCGATGACGGGGCATCTCTTAGGAGGGTCCGGTGGTATTGAAGGCGTAGCCGCCTGTATGGCTGTTGCCAATGATCATGTACCTCCCACCATAAACCTGCAAGAGCCCGACGATGACTGCGATTTAGACTACGTGCCCAATCAGGGTCGTGCCCAGACCGTAGATGTGGCCATGTCTAACTCGTTTGGTTTTGGTGGCCACAATGTCACGCTGGTTTTTCGTAAGTATCGTGGCTAGGGCTACGACTTGATAGGTATAATGACTTAGTGAGAAACATTAAGTAAAACGGAAGGCTTGCTCACCTGATGGATATCTGCTTGTGGGTGGGCTGTCGTAACTCTGCTCGCAAATCGCGGTATGGGCTCAGGCCAGTAGCTCTCCTTTGACCAGGTTGGAGCAATTAGCTCACGTGGTGGGGCTATGAGCTGTCACAATTGAAGTCGGTGGGTGAGTGGCTAAGTGCCTGCTCCAACCTATTGTCTGTGGGAATGGTTTTTCCACATCGTTACGTACTCTAGTGCATTGGCTTAGAGTATTTGGCTTTGTAGATTGCGTACCTGTCGATCTCTAATGCATGTTTGGCGCGGTGGGGATGTGCCTACTTAGAGGTTTCCCTACTCTGCTATCACCATCAGCAAAGGTGCGTTCGTCTGCTTTGTTCACACCTGGACTGTACCGTCGTTAACTACTTGGAAGACTATGGCTGTTGCAACCCAATCTCTCGAAACGCAGTGTATAAATGCCATTCGGTTCTTGGCCATTGATGCCGTTGAAAAGGCGAAATCGGGTCATCCTGGCTTACCCATGGGAGCTGCGCCGATGGCGTTTGTTCTTTGGGATCAATTTATGCGGTTTAATCCCAAAAATCCTCAGTGGTTTAACCGCGATCGCTTTGTCCTGTCTGCGGGGCATGGTTGCATGCTGCAGTATGCGCTACTGCATCTTACCGGGTACGACAGTGTCAAGATTGAGGATATTAAAAACTTTCGGCAGTGGGGGGCAACGACTCCTGGCCACCCTGAGAACTTTGAGACTCCCGGCGTGGAGGTGACCACAGGTCCGCTAGGACAAGGAATCTGTAATGGCGTTGGTCTAGCGATGGCAGAGGCCCATTTGGCCGCTCGCTTTAATAAGTCTGACTGCACTCTGGTCGACCACTACACCTATGTGATTTTGGGTGATGGTTGCAATATGGAAGGGGTGTCAGGGGAGGCCTGTTCTCTGGCAGGACACTTGGGGTTGGGCAAGCTCATCGCCCTCTATGACGACAACCACATCTCTATCGATGGCTCTACAGACATTGCATTTACTGAAGATGTGAGCAAGCGCTTTGAGGCCTATGGCTGGCATGTGCTCCATGTGGAGGATGGCAACACCGATTTAGCTGCGATCGCAAAGGCGATTGAAGAAGCCAAAAAGGTGACCGACAAACCCACCATGATCAAGGTGACTACTACCATCGGCTATGGTTCTCCCAACAAAGCGGATACCTCCGGCGTTCACGGGGCGGCCCTGGGCGACGAAGAGATTGGTTTGACCCGTGAGAATCTTGGTTGGGACCATGGACCCTTTGAGGTTCCTGAGGATGTGCTGACCCGCTTCCGCCAGGCCATTGAAAAAGGCGCTAGTGCTGAAGCCGAGTGGAACCAGACCCTAGCCACCTACCGCACTAAGTATGCCGAAGATGCTGCCCTATTCGAGCGGATGCTATCGGGTAAGCTGCCTGACGGTTGGGAAGCCGCACTGCCCACCTATGCTCCTGGTAGTAAGGCCATTGCCACGCGCAAAACCTCCGAAGCGACATTAAACGCGCTGGCTCCGGCCGTGCCTGAACTTGTGGGTGGGTCTGCTGATTTGGCCAAGTCCAACAACACTTTGATGACGATCTCGGGCGACTTTCAAAAGGGTGCCTATGAAAATCGCAATTTACGGTTTGGTGTACGTGAACACGGCATGGGTGCTATCTGTAACGGGATTGCGCTACATGGTTCGGGGTTAATTCCGTACTGTGCAACATTCCTTGTCTTTGCTGACTATATGCGGGCTGCAATTCGTCTGTCTGCGCTGGCCGAAGCAGGTGTTATCTATGTGATGACCCACGACTCTATTGCCCTGGGCGAAGATGGCCCGACGCATCAGCCAGTGGAGACCATTGCATCTTTGCGGGCAATTCCTAACCTGTATGTGATTCGTCCGGCCGATGGTACTGAGACCTCAGGTGCTTATAAGGTTGCGATCGCAAGCCGTAAAACTCCCACGCTGATGGCCTTCTCTCGTCAGAACCTACCTCAGCTAGAAGGTAGTTCCGTAGACGGTGTTGCCAAAGGAGCCTATGTCATTTCCGATGATGCCGACGCTGGCTTAATCCTAATTGGTACCGGCAGTGAGGTTTCTCTATGTCTAGAAGCGGCTGAGCAGCTACGCTCTGAAGGTAAGAAAGTACGAGTTGTCTCCATGCCCTGTTGGGAGCTATTTGACGCGCAAGATGCGATCTACAAAGAGTCTGTCCTACCCAAGACCGTTACTAAGCGTCTGGTCGTTGAAGCCGGTATCGAAATGGGCTGGGGTAAGTACTACGGTGCTGAAGGTGACATGATTAGCGTTGCTGGTTTTGGTGCGTCTGCTCCTGGTGGCCGCATTATGCAAGAGTATGGCTATACGGTCGAAAACGTAGTAGCCAAGGCTAAGGCTCTCTAATTGGAAGCCTTTGATCTTGTGTTAGAGCATGCTCTGAAGCGGCTCTATTGATATTAAAAAGCCTCGGAAGCCATGCTTCCGAGGCTTTCTTCGTTATTAGAAAAACGAGAGTCGAAAAAGCGCTATTCAGCCGTTTCACTAGGGGGAGCAGGAGAACCCAGATCTGATGGAATCGTCTCAACCGTAGGAGCCGGTTCTTCAATCGGGACGGGTGCTGCTGTGCTAGGCAGCTCATTCACCCAACCAGCACTTAAAATAACCGTGATGCCCATAAATAGAATCGTCAGCAGCCAGGTGGCACGATTAAGGGCTGTTTCAGCACTTTTGGTACTTGTAAACATCTGGGCCTGCCCACCTAAAGCTCCCAAGCCATCCCCTTTAGGGCTGTGAAACAACACCAAGATAATAAGTCCAATGGCAGACACTAGCCACACCACTTGTAAAACCGATACCACCATTGCAATTAGTCCGACTATTCTTTCAACTATCTATACTGCGTTTAGGTGTAATCCCAAAACACCAACGTCAGACTATGGTACCTCAGGCATGGTGCCATGGCGAACCTGCCTACCCAATAGTCAGATAGGCTAAAAGCAGTACGTCTGAAGTACCCTAGAGCGATACTTTAACCGGCGTACGATTACGCTTTACGTCGACGCGAGCCGGTTTAATCATAGATTGACCGGTCATTTCCTTAGGCTGAGCCAGCTTGAGAATCTCCAAGATGGTAGGCGCCACATCAGCTAGACAACCATTTTCACGCAGCTCTACTTCACCACCGCGTCCCGGAATCTTTAAGCGCTCTCCCTCGATCAAAATAAAGGGAACCGGATTAGTTGTGTGGGCCGTCCAAGGGCGACCTTCTTCATCCCACATGCACTCTGCATTGCCATGGTCCGCAATAATTATGGTTGTTCCCCCAGCCTGACCCACAGCATCAAGCAAACGACCCAACTGTACGTCAACAGACTCAAGCGCCTGAACGGTGGCCTCCATGTTGCCTGTATGTCCCACCATGTCAGGATTAGCATAGTTGATGACAACTAAGCCATAGATCTTTTTACTGATGGCTGTAATGGCGGTATCAGTAACGGCCTTGGCAGACATGGCCGGAGCCTTGTCGTAGGTAGCCACCTGAGGACTAGACACTAGCTCACGCTCTTCTCCTTCAAAGGGATCTTCACGACCGCCATTAAAGAAATAAGTCACATGAGCATATTTTTCAGTTTCTGCTGTACGGAACTGCTTGAGACCATGGTCGGCAACAACCTCCCCCAGAATATTGCTAAGGTTTTGGGGTTCAAACGCCACATCTACAGGCAGTGAGCTGTCGTACTGGGTCATGGTGACAAAATGCAGCGGTGTAATCAGCTGCTTTTTAAAGCCGGTGAACCCAGGATCTACAAAGGCTTGGGTAAGCTGACGTGCCCGGTCGGGACGAAAGTTAAAGAAGATAACGCCGTCATTGGGTTCAACAGCCCCCTCATCCAAACGTATCGGTTCAATAAATTCATCGGTGATGTCCTGGTCATAGGAAGCTTGAATGGCTTCTATAGCTGTGCTGCCAGTACCATTACTCCCATCGGTCATCACGTTATAGACCTTCTCGATCCGATCCCAACGATGATCGCGATCCATCGCATAGTAACGACCGCTTAGGGTGACAATCCGACCGACGCTCTGCCGATCGAGATGATCCTGTAGCGTTTGAATAGCGGATTGTGCGGCTGTGGGCTGAGTATCACGACCGTCTGTAACGGCATGGATACAAACGTCTTGGATATCCTGTGCTTTGGCCATATCCAAAAGTCCCAGAAGATGGTTGAGGTGCGAATGGACACCGCCCTCTGAGCAAAGACCGATCAGATGAAGCTTACCGCCGCTCTGTCGGACTTGCTGACAAAGTTTGAGTAATGCCTGGTTTTTCTGAATTGAGCCATCTTCAACCGCGTCAGAAATCCGAACAAGCTCTTGGGGCACAATCCGGCCAGCGCCAATGTTGAGATGACCTACCTCGGAGTTCCCCATCTGACCGTCGGGCAGTCCTACATCTTTGCCTGAGGTCTGAATCAAGGTGTGTGGGTAAGCAGCCCAGAGGCTATCGATGACGGGGGTTCTGGCATTATGGATTGCATTCCCATTGCCCTCATCGCGATGCCCCCATCCATCTAGGATGACGAGTACCATTGGAGAAACAGACTCCTGCGCCATACTTACAAATCCTTCTTGCGACTGTGAACGACTGTGCTTGTTGCCTAGCGAGATCATATCACCCGCACTTTCACAATTATTAAGCTTTTCTTAACTATTGATTTTTTGGAGCAAAAATAGGCTGTAGGATGTTTATTTAAAACTTTTCTACTCAGACCTAGTAGTGACTCAAGCTTCAGGGCTTGATTGGAAGCAGACTGCAGACAAGCTGTCGCTGGTAAGGTATTCCAAAATCTAAATCTGAAATGGCGCTCGGCTCACAGACTCACTAGTGCATTAGTTTACTCACTACAGTCTTATTGCCAGACAGTCCCTACGTTAGCAATGAGTCAAACTACTCACTGCTAGCGTTAATAGCTATCTATTACTCTCTAAATTTGAATGCTCTCTAAATTTGAACAGTATTGCTCTAGATATTAGCAGTACTGTCCGCCCAATTTTGGGGATCGGCTCTTAGAGCAATACTTTTAACTTGTAAGTAAGTTTAGATTGAGTTATCCGATATCCATCAAAACTATAGAAAAGCTTTGGGAACATCGAACTTACAGACCCTGGGTGTGCCCAAATCGGTGGCAGATCTTTTTGAAGCACACCATCTGAGGTCGCTATAGTGTCTTAGTCTTTCTTTTTAGACGCTGTTTTTGCTTTCTGCTTTGCCTTTTGTTTTTGACGTTTGGCGGCGGCTTTAGCAGTACGCTCAGCTTCTAGTTTTTCGAGTCTGGCCCGCTCTTTTTCTTCAGCTATTTTGTCCAGATAGTAGCTGTAGTCCCCGCGATACAGTTTTAACTCACCCTCTCGAATTTCAACGATTTTATTCGCGACTTGGGAGATAAAAAATCGGTCGTGGGACACAATTAAAACAGTCCCGTCGTAGTCTTTGAGGGCCGATTCCAGCATTTCTTTGGCTGGGATATCTAAATGATTAGTGGGCTCATCTAGGATTAAAAGGTTGGCCGGAGCCAGCAGCATTTTGGCTAAGGCCAGCCGTGCTTTTTCGCCACCGCTCAGGGCTGTAACCGGTTTGCGGACCATATCGCCGCTAAATAAAAAACGTCCTAGCAGCGTACGCACCTCCTCATTTTTCCAGGTGGGTACTTCGTCATGGATAGTAGCCATGACGGTTTTGTTCAGGTCTAGCGCTTCTGCCTGGTTTTGCTCGAAATAGCTGGGAATAACGTTGTGCTCTCCTAGCGTTGCTGCTCCTTCGATAGGCGCTTCTAAACCCATAATTAAACGAAGTAGCGTAGATTTTCCGGCTCCATTGGGGCCGACAAACGCAATACGATCGCCCCGCTCAATGAGCAACTCGGTGCCTAGAAAGAGAATATTGTCACCGTAGGTATGGGTAAGGTCGCTAATCTGGACAACCTCACGTCCGCTACGGGGAGCCGGAGGAAACTTAAACCGTAGGCTTTTAGCATCGCTAGTGGGTGCCTCAACCAGCTCTATCTTTTCTAGCTGTTTTTCTCGGCTTTTAGCCTGGGTGCTCCGTGTGGCGCTGGCTCGAAACCGATCCACAAAGATTTGCTGCTTGGCAATTTCCTTCTGCTGGCGGTCAAAGGTGGCTTGCTGAGCGACCTTTGTTTCTGCTTTTTGAGCGAGATATGCACTGTAATTACCGAGATATGTGGTGGATATACCTCGTTCAGTTTCGACAATTTGAGTGCATAGGCGATCCAGGAATTCTCGGTCGTGGGAAACAATCACCATGGGTGTGGTCAAGCTTTTCAGATACTCTTCAAGCCATTCGATGGTTTCTAGGTCTAAATGATTAGTAGGCTCGTCCAGCAGTAAGAGATCGGGCGCTTTAAGCATGACTTTACCCAAGCCCATACGCATCTGCCATCCGCCGCTGAAGGAGCTGACCAGACGTTCGCCATCGTCATTTTGAAAGCCCATTTCGGGCAAGATTTTTTCAATTTTAGATTCTAGACCGTAGCCATCTAGAGCCTCAAATTTTCGCTGCTCTCGGTCTAAGGCTTTGATTAACTTCTCTAACTCATTGGGGTCAGCGGTTTCCATTTGGATTGGAATCTCGTTAAGCCGCTGCTGAACCGCATTGGCCTCTTCAAAGACGGTCCAAAATTCTTCACGCACGGTGCGACGCGGATCAACTTCAAACTCCTGGTTGAGATAGCCAATGTGCAGTTCGTTGGGGCGAATGACATTGCCGCTAGTTGGCTCAATTTCCCCCATGATGATCTTAAGCTGGGTGGATTTGCCAGCTCCATTGACCCCGACTAAGCCGATGCGATTTCCCGGCTTGACTTCCCAGGTGACGTCTCTCAATACCTCCCCGGTGGGATAAACCTTAGTGATGTTTTCGAGACGCAGCATAAGTTACTTGTAAGATTGCCAACGTTGAACGTGTTCATAAACTTTAACAAAAATCAACGTACACTTTATTAGCAGTGGGTTAAACCCTCAGCCTAGATAGAAATCTAAATTCCTCAAAGGTCGATAATTAGGGTAATAGGGGAGCTTCGGCAATATTCTCTAGCCCGATAGATTCCAGCAGCATTTGCCAGCTGGCGCGTGCTTGGAGGTCGTTGGGCTGCTTCTGGAGATGGTTGGTTAAAGCACGGGTGGTATCGAACCACAGGCCATTTTCGGCTGCGATCGCAGCCCTACCAATACCGTCACTATTCTCTAGGGCTGCAGCTAAGGCTGCATCAGGTACCAGTAGTTCTATAAATCCTTCAGCCGACATCACAGCTGTGGAATCGTCAGGGCAGTAAACTTCAACGCTCCAATAGTAGTAATTCTCTGAGGCCAGGGGGACTACACCAGCGGTTTGCGGCAGCTGTAGCGTGGCAATCCCTGCAGCAGGACTAGGAACAAACATAGTTTGATAGACCGGCTGAAAAATCCCCTCTTCCTCATTAAGAACCTCATATAAATTAAATTCCACATGGCTCGCCTGATTGCTTGGCATATACCATTGGAAAGCTGGGTATTGCTCGGTGGTATATCCCAGATCGTCCTCAGGAAATATGGACGTCAGTGGGGACGCTTGCAAATCCTCAATACAGCCTGGGCCACTGGGCGAACGAGTACCCCCTGACACCCGGATAGTAGGAATTCCACGAGGTTGGGGTTTGTAGCTGGGAAATGCCTCAGCGCTGGCCGCCATCACCGTCAGTCCCAATACCAACGGGGAAATCGCTGAGAAAATGCTAAAAAGTTTCATGGAACCCTACTTAATTTTGACGACTGCGCTCAGACAACTCTGATCCTTGAAAATACTGTCCAAGGTAAATAAGCACTGCAAACACTATGGATTTTGATACTAAGCACATCGTCGGGCAATGTCTTCTCGGCATGGGCGCTTTGGGGATTGTCCTGACGAGCCCAGTTAGCGGTCTAGCCCGCCCCCAGTCTGCTACTCACCCAGGTGCCGCAACGGTTAAACAAGTACAGGCTGAGGAATTTGCTCGCTATGATTCCGACGGGTTTAGCGTGGATTATCCAAGAGGATGGCAAATAGCTCCCCAAGGAGAAAACGGTCTAGAAATTGTTAGCACCGCCGATGGCGCTAATATGGCTATTCGTACCAATATTGTAATCCTCCGGGAAGATCCCCAGGTCGCTGTGCCTCAGCGTCTTGATCAAATTACTACCGATGCTGTACTGGTTCAGAGCTATTCTCTGGTCGCTGTTGATGGTCAGTCTGGGATTCGTATTTGGTATCAGCCCAGCACTGAGCAGAGCGCCATCGTAACGTTTGTTGGCTATGGCAATCAGCAAACCGCTGTTTTAACCAGTCAATATGCTCAAGATACTGAGTCCGAAGCCTGGATCACTCAAATTCATGATTCCTTTGTCAATCATGCTGTGGCACGAGCTACAGCTCCTTAGCTAGAAATTCGTTCTCAATATCTGGCTCTGCTACTGACGGCGGGTGTAGTAAGACACCTCCAAATCAGCACACCAGCTAGCGTTGGTATTTTCATACAAAAAAACAGCATCCACCCGAAAATAACGACCATCGTGAAAGAGACAGTCGCCCACCCGAGGAATGATGGGATACACCGCGAACCATAGGTAGTCGCGACTGGGCATATTAGTGTTGGCGGGCATGGGAATCTTTGCCAGTACCTGAACCTTATACCCCTTACCCACCGCGCTAGAGGGCGGCGCCGCCGCTGGCGGATTAACCTGTTTGCGCTTAGGGCTAGAGCGAGACTTGGTTGCTGTTGATTTGGATAGGGCTTTGGCCTTTTTCTTCGTGGCAGGCTTATCTGTTTTTGGTGGTGGTAAGTCGCTAAGGGAGTCCAGCGGCGGCAGCGGCAGCTCTTTTGATGAGGCTGAGCTAGGTTCGGGGTCGGCAGCGGGCTTTTTTTTACCTCCCTGCATAAAGGGATTGCCAATAAATGGATTGCCTTGCGAATCACCCATGGCGGCTCTCGGTTTTGTTGTGGCTAACGTAGCACAGGTTGTCAGCTTGGATCTCAGTCAAAATCCAGAAACTTAAGCAGCGGTGAGTTGATACACACCAGGTGAATCCCGCTAAGAAGCTCAAGTTTTCCTATCAGTTACAGAAAAGCGGTGCAAAATATAGCAGATGTCCCAATGCATCAGGACATCTGCGCATTGATAGACCGATTGGATTGCCTGGACTGACTCAATATCTGGACTGACTCAATATGATGATTGTTGTCTTGTGGGCAAGTATCAGCTTCCTGGCTTTTAACCTAGAAACGCTTCAGTATGCTTTATTCATCAGGTTCTCGTTCAGTTAACATCACATATTTGATCCTAGAAGCGCTGAGGATGTCCCCGGCATCGATTCCGTATTATGTCAGCCAGTTTTTAGCAAACGCTTTTCCTGGCAAAGTCATTGTCGAAGGGGATAGCTACTACTTTGATTTGCGTAAATATGCTGAAGAAGGACTGTGCAATACCAAGGTGATCAGCACTGTCGTGCTACCACCGGGCTACGCTGCCAGTGCCCGTGAAACGGTCGTGCACAACCATGTCATGACACTGTGGGATGCCAAGAAACTAAAGCTGCGCTACGAGCAGAAAAATTTTTGTTTTGAAGTGCAGTGGCAAGAGCACACGCTGATGGTTTTGCAGCTTTCTTGGCCCCAGGGATACTTTGATGACTGTCGCTATTACTGGATCTTGGCGGATAGCCAGGCGATCGCTGATGATTTTTTTGCAGCTGTTTGTCAGTGGAATTCCCAGATAAGAGAAGAAGTGCTGGTCTTTGAAGGCGGATTTTGGCAAAAAAATCGTGATCTGTATGCCTCAATTCAAAGCGCAACTCTAGAGAATCTGGTGCTAGCTGGCACCCTCAAGGAAGACATTCACGAAGATGCCCAAAGATTCTTTGAATCCCAGGCAATGTATGCAGAATACAACGTCCCTTGGAAACGGGGACTGTTATTTATTGGTCCACCGGGCAATGGTAAAACCCATATGGTTAAAGCCTTGGTTAATTCGCTGGGATATCCCTGCTTGTATATCAAGAGCTTTAAGACCCGTCAGAACAGTGACACTGACAATATGCGTCTAGCGTTTAATCGGGTTCGCGAATCAGCTCCCTGCATTGTGGTGATTGAAGACTTAGATGCGCTCGTAGATGATGAAAATCGATCGTTTTTTCTGAATGAGTTGGATGGATTTGCGCTTAACGACGGAGTTTTGATGATTGCATCTACGAACCATCCCGAACGGTTGGACATTGCGATTTTGGAACGACCTAGTCGCTTCGATCGGAAATATCATTTTGACTCCCCTGAGAGGGATGAGCGGATTGCCTATTTGCAGCTCTGGAATCAAAAACTGAGACCGGAAATGCAGCTATCAAAGAGTGATATTGACGAGATTGCTACTTGTTCTGCGAACTTTTCTTATGCTTATTTAAAGGAGCTGCTGCTTTCAGCCAGTATGGTCTGGGTGCAACAAAGAACCCCGGGCACTATGGTTACCATAATGGCCAAACAGCTCAAGACGCTAAAAACGCAGATGCAAAGTCAGTCTTCTGAGACTGGCCAAAACGCCCAAGAGTTATTGGATGCTAATGGAGTTGGAACGTCTCAAGTTCAAACGACTCCAGTAGAGCTTTAGGGGTTATTCTACACAGCTGTCAAGATAATTCACCAGCGCTCGTAGCCCTAGGTAATAGCTATTAACGCCAAAGCCGGAGATTTGGCCAATAGCCACAGGGGCAATGTAAGAATGGTGCCGGAACGCCTCGCGCTTGTGGATGTTGCTGAGGTGAACTTCCACCGTGGGAATAGCAACAGCTGCGATCGCATCACGAATAGCCACACTAGTATGGGTGTAGGCTCCGGGATTAATTAAAATTCCTTGAAACTTGCCAGCAGCAGCCTGGATTGAATCAATCAGGTCGCCCTCATGATTTGACTGATAAAAACTTAGCAGAACAGCTAAACTCTTCGACAGCTTGCCCAGAGACTCATCAATATCATCTAAGGTGTCGCTACCATAGATTTCAGGCTCACGTTGACCCAGCATGTTGAGATTAGGGCCGTGGAGCACTAAAACATTATTCAATGGACCCACCAAAAAACTACAGAATGAATACTATCAGAGCCTGACTGTCACAACGCAGTTATCAGGGTTAATAGCTAACTCAGTAGTAAGCCTTTGAAGGTCGCTAAACAGTCTCAATCAGCGACGACGGCGGTCATCCACTGGAATGGGAATTGCTTCTGGCTCCGGCTGTGCTGAAGGGCCAAGCAGTGAGTCTAGAACTCGGTTTACCCAGTTTTTCAGCTTTTCCAGAATTTTGCCAATATCCATGAGCCAGGCTGCTCCTAATCTCATCTGGTGCAGTATTGCGTGTAACCATTATAGGGGCCACAAATAGCAAATCAAATCGAAGTAAACTTCGGTTAACTTACTTGTGGGAGTATTCACTATCATAACGAATTGTCAGAAATGATCAAGGTAGCGGAATCTGCCCAGGGAATTCCGGTTGTTTAGGTGTTATCCATTAGAGCCCGTCGCAGAATATCCAAGGCGGTATTGCGGCTCATTAGGCGAATCCATTCCCGGTCTTTGCGGTGTCCAAACCGGCATTCCATATGGTGGGTCTCCGATTTGTTGGCAATACCGATATACACAAGCCCAACGGGTTTTTCTCTGCTGCCACCTCCGGGACCGGCGATACCCGTAACGCTTAGTCCCCAGTCCGTCGATAGCGATGCTCTGACACCAGCGGCCATTTGTTCTGCAACAGCGGCGCTCACAGCACCCTGCTCGCTCAGGGTCAGAGACTCAACCCCAAGCAGCTGTTCTTTAACGGTGTTGTCATAGGAGATAATGCCTCCCATAAAGTAGGCTGAACTGCCTGGGACGGCAGTGATCATGGCTCCTAACCCTCCCCCTGTGCAGGATTCAGCCACGGCTAAAGTGGCCTGTTTTTCTAAGAGCAGACGACCTGCCGCGTCACCTAGGGTATCATCGTCTTCTCCAAAGCAGTCGATACCCCCAATCTGTCTCAGCTGGTTAGCAAGGGGCTCAATTAGCTGTTTTGCGGCTGCTAGTGTTTCGGCTTTAGCGGAAATTCGTAGTTTGATGACGCCATCGCTGGCATAGGGGGCAACCGTAGGATTCTCTAGCTTGAAAAAGGGATGAACTTTGGCTGCTAAACCTGACTCGCTAATTCCCCAAAACTTGAGGGTACGGCTGTGGATAGTGCCGTTACACCATCCCTGTGCTTGCAAGTAGGGGGTGGCGCTACTGTGCCACATGGTATGTAGCTCGCGGGGCACCCCTGGAAATGTCATTAGATGCAGCCCTGGTCGGGGTTGCCAAAGAATACCGGGGGCTGTTCCTTGGGGATTAGCTAAGACATCGGCTCCCTGAGGAAGGAGAGCCTGTTTCCGGTTGTTGTCGCTCATGACGCGATCGCGCTGCGCAAATTTAGCGGTAATATCGGCGAGCACATCGGCATTTTCCACCAAAGGTACTCCAAAGAAGTCGGCGATGGTAGCTGTCGTAATGTCATCGGGGGTGGGGCCTAATCCTCCGGTAAAAATAATTAGTCGCGACCGTTCACAGGCAATTGCGATCGCGCGCGCTAGCCGCAGCGGATTGTCCCCTACAACGGTTTGATAGTGGTGGGCAATACCAAGCTGAGCCAGCTGTTGAGCTAAATATTGGGCATTGCTATTGAGAATATCCCCTAGAAGCAGTTCGGTGCCTACACATATGATTTCTGCACTGCCGGTCATGGTGGTTGGAATGATGGGTATGAGTTGTCAGTAACGATGGTAGATTCAGCAAGGCGCGACCAAAAAGCCCTGTGTGGGTTGATGGTAAAGCATTTCTCAATGATTTGACCTGATACTTAGAAAGAGACACCCCCGATAAAAAAAGATCGCTTAGGCATGGGCACAGATAAAGCAGGTTTCTCAATGGAAAAGGCCGGAAAAGACCAATGGCCTCAGTGGCTTGTCGGTCTTTGTATCGGTTCTTGGGGGCTGCGGTTGCTGATTGCCTGGCTGCTACCGCCTGGCTTTGATGAAGCCTATTACTTTCTTTACACCCAGCACTGGGATTGGAGCTACTTCGATCATCCTGTGATGGTGGCGCTAACAACGGCACTGGGTCCCTGGCTCAGTGGCTATATCTCTCCGCTAACTCTCCGTTTGGGAGCTTTAGGACTTTATGGTCTCAGCACGGCCCTGCTCTATCTAAGCGGTCGTCGTCTGTTTGGTCCGGCTATGGGCATGTGGGCGGTTGCGATCGCATCGCTTAGTCCCTTGTTTGTTCTTAGTTTTGGCGTGCTGGCGGCTCCTGATAATGCCCTAATTTTGGGGTGGTCAGCCGTCATGTACGTGGCAGTGTTGGAATTTTTTCCTGTAGACAACAGGTCCCATATTTCCACAGAAAGCCCCTATCGGCCTACAGCTAAAATTGTCCTCATTGGATTGTTATTGGGGCTCACCTGTCTGAGCAAATATCATGGGTTTATCTTGGGTCTGAGCCTGGTCGGGTTTTGTCTGACCAGTCGACACCATCGACGGGCGCTAGTATCTCCATGGGCGGGAGTGGCGCTGCTGTTGTTTTTGACCACGCTGACGCCGCTGCTGTACTGGAATCTGCAGCACAGCTGGCTGTCCTTTGGCTTTCATTTGTTCACCCGATTTGACGACAGTGCCAGTCGGCCTGAGTTTAGTGTGCTCAATATGCTGGGCGTATGGTTGGTGGGAATTGCCTATCTGTTTCCATCCTTGGGCTTGCCGCTGTGGTGGGTCAGCGGTCGTAGTCTTTGGCAGCTTGGCGACCTGCGGCGGCGATTTCTACTGTGGCTAGGTTTGCCCATCGCCCTTGGCTTTACGTTGCTGGGCGGTGTAACCCGTATCTACCCAGCGTGGCCGGCGCCAGGGCTATGGAGCTTGAGTCTGCTATTGGCGCTGGCAGTGGCAGGCTGGCCGCTGCGTCGGGTGAAACGGTGGCTGGTGGGAAGTGCGTTAGTGATGGCAACGCTTTTGCTAATTGCGCTGGGGCATGTGGCTTTAGGCACCCTGCAGCGACCGGGCGGTGTCGTAGAAATACTCTCTCTAGAGACAGATCCAACAACGACTCTAATCGATGTAGTACAGCTGCGGCAGGTGCTAAAGACCGGAGAAGCAAGAGATGCGATCGCAGCCGCTGATTTCCTAGTAACCAATGAATTTTGGCTCAGTGGCTATGTGGATATGGCTGTTAGCCCTTTGACCTCAGCTCCTGTGATGGCCTTTACTCAAGACCCACGGGGTCATGCTGTCTGGTTCGAGCCGGTGACTTTGGTGGGATACTCAGGTTTGTTTCTCACCATTGCCGACTATGACCAGAGCCAGATTCAAATAACCTATGCTCCCTATTTTGAAAAGTTTGAGCTACTACAAACCTTAGAAATCCAGCGGGCCAGTGCAACAACAGAGACCTTCTATCTGTATGACGTAGGTCGACTAACAACGCCCTATCAGTATCCGTATTAGGGGAATAGACAGGTATCGGCATGTAGCCTAGAGTATCCGAGTTTACCTGGCGTGCCGTCTTGCCCGCCAGCTGGTATAGCTCAACAACGCAGTTGAACCCAGCGCATAAATAATCCCACTGGGCATGCCTGAAAAAGCCAGTGCCAGACTCCCAACCCAAAGCGTCAACGCATAGATAAACAACACGGTAAAACGGTGGGATAGACCCGCATTTAAGAGCCGGTGGTGCAAATGTCGCTTGTCAGCCACAAAAGGCGATAGCCCCCGGCGTAGACGTGCCAGAATCACCGCTGACATATCCAAAATAGGTACTGCCAGTATTAGTAGATAGGGTAAAAATACGGCTGCCGTAGTGACTCCCTTTACCAAGCCAATAACGCCGACGCCACCCAGGGTAAAGCCCATATAATAGGCACCCCCATCCCCCATAAAGATCTGAGCTGGGTTGAAATTGTATTTTAAAAAGCTCAACGCTCCACCCGCCAGGGCTGCCGCGATAACGGCAGCAGCAGGCTGTTCCATAAATAGAGCTACCAACATCATCACAATAGCTGCAATGCCTGAAACACCTGCAGCTAAACCGTCTAGACCATCAATCCAGTTGATAGCATTAGCCATACCCACCAGCCAGATCACGGTCAGCGGCAGACTGATCCAATCGGCTAGCTGGACAATGCCAATTCCTGGAATCGAAACAAAGCCAATATCTACACCCACATACCAGGCAATTGCGGCGACCAATGCCTGCATCAGCAGTCTACTAATGGCCGATAGTCCGAACAGATCGTCTAAAAGACCAATTAAGAAAAATGCTAAACCCCCCAGAGTCACGCCCCAGATTTCCGCTTCCGGTTCGTTGATCAGCTGCTGACCCTGAGCGTCCATAAATCCGCCAGTGTTCCAAACAACCAGCAAAGCTACTACCGTCCCAAGAAAAATGGACACTCCCCCCAGCCTGACCATAGGAACCTTATGGACCTTTCGTCCTCCAGGCATATCAACTCGACCACTGTGTAACCCAATTCGCTTGACAATCGGAGTCGACACAAGCACCACAGCAGCTGACAGCGCAAAAGCCAGTAGGGGATATATCTGAAAGGGCATGGGTGACAGAAGATTAGGGAAGACGGTGCAATCTGTTTATGAAGTCAACACGCAGGGTCGGCAGCAAACACAATAGTCACCGTCACCCTAGCAGGTTTTTTTAAACTTTCAAGCTGTTAATTATAAGGTTCTCACTATGTCTGTTGATTCAACAGCTGAGTTTATTAGAAATATCAATATGTATGAGATCTGATACTCGTCATGAGTAGCTGACTTATCCGGTTCAGTCAGGGGGAAAGACCCATCGGCTGAAAGTGCTGCTACTGCTATTACAAATAAGTCTGCTGGAACGGCTGAATGGCCCAGCAGACTTTTTACACTGTAATCAATAGTGACGCGGCTCAAACACAGCGGCTATCTAAGCGAGCACAGCGTTTGTTGGCTGGAGATGTGGATACAGTGGAAAACGATTGCAAAGGTCTGCAACACGCTTTCGGCAGTTGGCTTCAACATCACTATCCTCGGGGGACAATAGACGATCCGCAATAATGTTAGCAATCTCCTTGAAATCTTCAGTTCCTAGACCACGGGTTGTCATTGCTGGCGAGCCCAAACGTAGACCACTAGTAACGAAGGGGGATTCAGGGTCAAAGGGGACGGTATTTTTATTAGCAGTGATATTGACCATACTCACTAAAGCATCCGCCTGTTTCCCCGTCATACCGATGGAGCGTAGGTCAACTAGCACGAGATGATTGTCAGTACCGTCAGACACAACCTTAAACCCTCTGGCCTGTAGCTGAGCGGCTAGAGCCTGGGCGTTGGCAATCACTTGGGAAGAATATGTCTTAAATTCGGGTTTGAGCGCTTCACCAAAGGCAACAGCTTTTGCGGCAATAACATGCTCTAAAGGGCCACCCTGGCTACCTGGGAATACCGCCTTGTCAAACTTCTTACCCAAGTCCGCATCACTAGTCATAATCAAGCCACCGCGAGGGCCCCGCAGGGTTTTGTGGGTAGTTGTGGTAACTACGTGACAGTGAGGAATTGGATTGGGGTGATATCCAGTTGCAACTAATCCAGCAATATGGGCAATATCAGCCATCAGGTAGGCTCCGATCTCATCAGCAATAGCTCTGAACTTATCGAAGTGAATTGTACGAGGATAGGCGGAGTATCCACAGATGAGCATTTTAGGCTTATGCTGCAGAGCAAGTTCTCGAATGGCATCATAGTCGAGCTGTTCAGTATCTTGGCTAACGCCGTACTGCACGACCTTAAACCATTTACCTGAAACGTTGACCGGTGAGCCATGGGTTAAATGACCGCCATGGGATAGATCCATACCCATAATGGTGTCACCGGGCTGGAGCAATGCTAAAAATACGGCAAAATTTGCCTGGGCTCCAGAGTGGGGCTGAACGTTGGCATGGGCAGCACCAAAAAGCTTTTTGATTCTTTCAATCGCTAGGGCTTCTGCTTGGTCAACAAATTCGCAGCCACCGTAGTAACGCTTGTTGGGGAGACCTTCTGCATACTTGTTGGTCAAAACAGAACCCTGGGCAGCCATGACCGCAGCTGATGTAAAGTTCTCGCTGGCAATCAGCTCTAGATGGTCCTGTTGACGTTGACGCTCACTTTCAATGATGGCGGTAATATCAGGGTCAGTTTGGCTTAAAAAATCAAAATTAGTGGTCATGGCAATTGGATGCTCTAGGTTAACGAGCCTAAATAAATAAGAGTCAGGAAGTGAGACTGTAGAATTCTTTGTGTCACCCGCAGATTATAGTACCGTGCTGCTATTGAAGGTGCTAGCTATCTGGTATTGGCTTATACCTATGAATATCTAATGAGAGCGGCCTGATTTAAACTTCTAAGGCTAATTGTTATGTTTCTGTATCAGAATGTAACGCTTGAAAATCTATAATGAGTGAAATAAGTAAGGCCATGGGATCAATCGTTGCTTTGAGGTACTAGCAAAAAATCTAGTGTTTGTAAGGTGAATTTGATTTGTCATATTGTGGTAACAAATTTAGCCATTGCTTTTAATTTTCCACTAGCCCATGACGCTTTTCGTTGAATAAGGACACCCATGCTTTTGCAACCCACCACCACTGTCTCGCCCTCGTCTATGTTGGCGTCTGTAGACGAGTCCTATGAGCGCTGTCGGCAGATTACTGCGAAGTACTCAAAAACGTTTTACATGGGTACAATGCTCATGTCTGAAGCCAAGCGCCGCGCTATATGGGCGATTTATGTATGGTGTCGTCGTACCGATGAGCTAGTGGATGGGCCGTCGGCTCAGTTCACGACAGAGGACACACTGGATGATTGGGAAGCACAGCTAGAATCTGTGTTTGCAGGTCGACCTCAGGATGTTTACGATGTCGCTATGGTCGATGCTTTAGACCATTTTTCTTTAGATATTCAGCCATTCCGCGACATGATTTCGGGGCAACGGATGGATTTGCGATGCTCTCGATATGAAACGTTTGAGGATCTTAAACTTTATTGCTATCGGGTAGCTGGCACTGTGGGGCTGATGTCTACTGTTGTGATGGGGGTAGACCCTGAGTACAATACGGCTCCATGGGCCAAGGCACTGCCCTGTCCTACTGAGGAAGCGATCGCACTGGGGATTGCCAATCAGCTGACAAATATTTTACGAGATGTGGGTGAAGATGCTCGTCGCGGACGCATATACCTACCGCTTGAAGATCTTGATTTATTCAAATATAGTGAAGCAGATCTCATCAATGGTGTCATTGATGAGCGCTGGCGAGCCCTGATGCGTTTTCAGATTCAGCGAGCGCTAAAGTTCTACAGACAAGCTGAGACTGGTATCAGCGTTCTCAGCCCAGATGCTCGCTGGCCAGTGTGGTCAGCTCTGATGCTTTATCGTAAGATCCTAGATGTGATTGCTGAAAATCAGTACGACGTTTTTAATCGTCGAGCATTTGTGCCAACGGTTCGCAAACTGCTTTGTTTGCCTCCTGCTCTACTTCGGGCTCGAGTTCTTTAGTATTTATGCCTACAGCGATGAGTCTCAGCATTGGGGATTCTATCTAACGATTAACAAAAAGAGTTCAGGAAATTATTTCCTGAACTCTTTTCAATTGAGACCTTGAGTCGTTAAAGCTGATTACAACCCGATCAGCTGCTTTGAGGAAACGCTATGAAGTTGTTGTTTGAGCCGCCAACATTTCCTTAAGCTTAGCCAGATCAGAAGCCCAGCGAGGATCGGGCTGAGTGCTCTCTGGTGCCGGTGAGGAGTAGCTGGTAGTCTTACGTCCACTGCTGCTGCCGCCACCACGTTTGCCACTGCCGCGTTTACTGTTGGCGTTGTTGTTGGCTGTACCCTCATTTTCTTTAGCACGAGGCATGGCCTTCTCTACCTTTAGGGTAGCGTCCTGTAGGGCCTGACCGTTGTACTTAGTGACCAGGGCGTCAGCGATTTCGTCGGTTTTGACTGTGACAAAACCAAACCCACGGCACTTGCCGGTTTTCCGATCGGCAATGAGCTTGACCGAAACAATATTATCTACATCTTCTGAAAAAACGGCTTCAAATTCCTCGCGTTCTAATTCACGGGGTAGGTTGCCAATATATAAGCGCACTGACATGGGATACCTCTTAAACAAATCTAAAAAACAGCGGTAGCGGGTAGGCAAGCTAACAGCTAGCCGATTTTTTTATGGACTTCAAAACCGTCTACAGTAAGTTGAAGCTTTGGCTTGAAATGATTTATCAAGTGACGAACCGTAGTAAAAACTAACTGGTCATTGTTAAGCGAGTAACTACTTGGATCAATCAAGAAATCCTACCTAGCCGGTCTGAAAAAATTACCTCTAACCTCTGGAAGTAATCATTTAATCGACTACCTATCAGTTTCTTTTCCAGAAGTCTCTCATTGCATGAAATGAGAAATAGACCGTATCTCTACCCTATCAAAGTATCATGCTGTCTGATGCCAAGCCAAGCAATTCAGTGGTTTTTTTGGTGAAGCTCCCTAAAGATAGCGTGGAGCAGATAGGCTAGTGATTCTGCTAGATCATTAGCGGCCGTTTATGTTCCTGAATGCTTGTAATCACAATCACTAGCCTGACGCGCAACTGACAAATATATTTGTCGTTTTGCGATCTACTCGATATTCGGGTCATAAGTTGCTTGTTGTTGGAACGCTCAAGCAAATCATCATGATTCGTATAACCACGCTGTAATAAAAAACCAGCCACACTGATGTGACTGGTTTGCTGTGTTGAGAGTAGGAGAACCCGATACCTAACGCCGCACTTTCGAAGTGTTGAACTGAAAGCGGACTAGGTTACCAGTACTCTTTAATAAAAGTTAACACTTTATGTAAATAGCTGCAATATATGTTTTGCCACTGTATGTAGGCTAGGCGTTTAGCTCATGGTGACCTGACATTTAAGCGCCTCTAAAAATAATTAAAAAGCCGTAAATCAATGGAATAAGGCTAATCATGGTTGACCACAGTGGATGATGTCCGACTTTTGTTTGATTTTGCTGAGTACTAAGCCGTTCGAGGTCAATCCAGATATGATGTCCGCGGCGAAACCAGCCAGTCACCTGCAGTGACTGATTTAACCAGGGAGCAAGTCCTTGAATATTGCTCAGGGGACCGCAGTAGCCAGTATGGTGCAGTTTAATGCTGCCGTAGGTCGTCTGTAGTCTCCATTCCTGTCCTAACCAGTTTGCTAGGGCAGGACGGCCTGTCAGTATGCCATTGAGTTTGATCGGTAGGCTACTTAGGGGAGTCAGTTTGGAATCAGTTTGCCAGTGTTGTAATTTTTGTTCGTTACTAGATATGGAGGGGGCAATTTCTGGAAAAAATGGATTGATCCGTACCAGCTGACCGGTGGCTGCAGCAATTAGCGGCATGCTTAGTAGAACGCTGCGGTCTTGGTAAAGCCAGGCCAGCAGAGATAAATCAAAATACGTTGAGATTGCACCCACTAGCCACATAATTAAGGCAATGACTAGCCCAATGACTAGCCCAGACCAAGCTCCTCCCTGCAGCAGCAGCCTTTTCCGATCGACGGCAGTCAGGGACCTTTTGCCATGCTTTAGCTGAAGTTGAGCAAAATTGAGACTGGGTTTTAACCGCCAGTGTTTTCCGTAAGCGCTCAGGATGTATAGCCTATCGCCCAAGGGAGGATGGGCCTGATTGATGGATAGCCAGTGACGTAACGGATTAAGTGCTCCCCAGGCAAAGTATTGCACTGAGGCCCCTCCTGTCGTTGTTGGTGCGACAGGCAATATTAGTTCCAAACTTTCTAAAAGGGGTGGCGTATACCCTTGCCGCTTGATAGCGTCCGCCATCGCTGTTGAAAGTTTGACAAGGGCTCGTATAAACCCATTGGGATTGCCTGTCAGTTCGGCAACTTTGCGGTCTCGATAAGGCGTTCGCGTTCTAGCTAGCCCGTACCCTACCAGCCTTAAAAGCCAAAAAATGCTGTAGCTTAGATTGGCAAGAATACCCGCTGCGATTTTTACTGGAAGTGCGCGGGTTTCACCCCATCGAGCCAGGAACCAGTAGCTTTGATGGAGTCCTTGTAACAGCAACCCGTGAATAGAGAAAAATATCCAGTCTAGACTAGACCAATGGCTGATCTCGTATACCATAGCGGTGGCTAGTTCATCCGCAGACAAAGATTTCAGCAGCCCCTGGCTAACGACCAGTTTGCCCCAGCGAGGTCGCCATCCATAGGAAAAAATTAGGGGTAAGTCACTGTCTATGAGCTGAATGTTGGGGAAGGGCCAGCGCTGTTTTGAGCAAAAACGTCGTAGCAGCTGGCTTGCTTCAGGACTGTGAGTCTCGATTTGTTGAGATGTTAACCGTTTGGTAGGCCCAAGCAGCAGTGGCCATAGCCAAGGAGCTGCGATCGCTAGCAAACTAAGTCCGATAACGACAGACCAGAGGTGAGACCCCCAGAAAAAGTTAGGAACACGATTGCTAATGGGGAACAACCGATTTAAAAATAAAAGATATTCACGAAGGATAACCAGAGTTGTTCTGACGAGCCAATGGGTGACCCAGATAAACAGGGGGATTGTTGCTAACTGGGCAAACCGAAGTTGCCCCATACTCACTTTGCCTAAAGACTTTAATTTGCTGAGGCGACTTCCCGCTGGCCAAGTTTTAGGGCCTGAAGAAGATGACCCTTGCGATACTACGGCTGATACGGTCTGTTGTTGCTGAGACGTTGACGATTGCTGAGAAAATCCTAGAAGAGAATTCTGGGGGGTAGAAACTTTTGCGTCGGTGGTCTCACCTACGTGAAACTCTCTGCGATTGTTAAGAATTTCATAGTGGAATAACGAAGAGCCTGCTTGATCGGTGGCCGCATTGGCGTTTGAAGGAGCAGATGCCTGGCTAGAGGATGTGTCGGTAACAGCCTTTTTTTGAGAAGAACGTTGGCGGTTATTGTGAACGCTGTTTTGCTTTAGAGCCTTTGGTCGGAGAACTGTTTCTCCAGGTGCGAGATCGGACTTAGCTGAGGTTATACGATCTTTCTTGTCAGCGATAGATGGAACAAACCCGCTGGCATCAGTGACTTCGTTCGTATTGTTAGATGGGGCAGGGTGTTTGGGCGCTACATTATTTGCATTAGCTAGCTGCTGAAGTTTCTCATGAGCCCAGATTCGGATCGATTGACTTTGGCTGTCTAGTAGAGGCTGACAAAGCTCTTGGGCTCGGGTATATGAGCCCTGTTCTTCATAGCTGCGGATCAGTCCCATTTGTGCTTTGAGCCGATGGCTAGTCCTGATATCGCTTGCTTGATAAAGCTGCTGAAACGTTGCGATCGCACGCCTATAATCCTTCTGTTTAAGTGCAGCCAGCCCTGCTTTAAGCAGTTGGTCTGGCGTTCGATCTAAACCCATGCAAATATCCTCTGATGTCATTGACGGCAGTGCAGGGCACACGTGTCGCAATTTTAGCGCGAATGCTCAGAAGACGCTTTACTCGATGAATCCAGCATTTGCTCCACCAGTTTATAAAGATTCTCCTCGTGTTCACCAAGTAGCTGAAGTTCCTTTAGGTCAACTAGACCAGTAGCCAGCGGCTGAGCTCGTTTTTTGTAAACATTGTTAGCTAACAAAAGATCGGTAAAAATCTCTTGCTCAATCTGATTGCGGTCAGCGTCGTCTGGTATTGGTGTGCCGTAGGCAACATTATCTACCTCATACTTGAGCAGAAAAATAAGTGCCCCACAGCGATTCTGTAACGTAGTTTGTAGCTGGCGGATATCCAGTTCTAATCGATCAAATCCCACCTGACCTTCGATCCGTAACTCTACAATAGGCTGATGCTGAGGAACAATTTGTTCTTTCTCAATGGCAGTTTCAAGAGTATTGATCGCCAGTTTTTCAATATCTTCTAGGACTTCTTTACCCCGCAGCTTGAGAGATAGACGAACGATGGGCCGCTGCTGATAAGAGGTCTTTAGCTCTACATTTATATTGTTATCAACAATCTCGACTAGCAAAGCGCCTCGTTCAAAATCACCCTCTTCAATATTGTTCGCTTCAAGAGAACCTGGATTAAATATCCAGTTGTCTACGGCGTAGTGTTTGTGAATATGGCCTAGTCCAAGATAGTCTACACCGACCTGCTTAAGGGGAAGTAAGTCGCTATAGCGCAAAGCTCCTGAGTAACGCGCGACCTGTCCTTCTAAACCATGATGGAATAGCAAAATCTGAGAGTCTGGACCTGTTGGGAGTTGGGCGATCGCCTCGGCAATCTGCTGGATAGCTTTGGGAGCTGCCGCTCCATACCAGTTTGAGCCTAGGATACGGACGCCGCAATCAAGATCGATATACCCTCCTCGTTTTGTCTCCTCATTCCAGGGGGTATACATGGTTTTACCCTGACCCGGCTCTAGAAGCTTAAGCAATCCCCAGTCAGACAAATAGCGTAACCAGCTCGTTTTTGCACCATAAGGGCAGTTATCATGGTTGCCCTCAATGGCAATGACTGGAATGTGAGCTTTTTCTAATTCCTGAAGACAGAGCTGAGCCTGATTCAAAATGGCAGGCTGGATCATGCGATGCTCAAATAGATCGCCAGCAATCACGACGAAATCGACGGCTGTGTCGATCGCATACTTCTGAAGCACATCCCACAAAGTGTGGAAAAAATCTTGGGTACGTACCTTACTGTTGTAGCGATCAAACCCCAGGTGAACATCGGCAATATGCAAAAAATTAGCCATGATTCAGGGCACCGAGTAGTAAGAACCTGCTGTTTGTATTGAAAATAGACCCTAGATCGGTGACTCTGTTTCAGCTGCGAGCTGCTCTAACTTAGCCTGCTGATCTTGAGTAATGCAGGACTGCACCATAATTTCAATATCCCCCTCTAGCGCTGGTGCCAGACTAAAGTTTTGTCCCAGACGATGGTCGGTTACGCGATTATCTTTATAGTTGTATGTACGGATTTTTTCGGAGCGTGAACCGGTACCTACTTGAGACCGACGCATGTCTGTAACTTCGGCTTGCTGTTCTTGAAGCATCATCTCATAGAGCTTAGCGCGCAAAATTTGCATGGCGCGCTCTCGGTTTTGCAGCTGCGATCGCTCTTCTGTACAAAAAATGCGAATACCTGTCGGTTTGTGAAACAGATCTACTGCCGTTTCCACCTTGTTGACATTTTGTCCACCTGCACCGCCAGAGCGTGCTGTAGTTAGTTCGATATCTTTAGCATCAATCTTGACTTCTACATCATCTACTTCTGGCATCACGGCTACAGTGGCTGTAGAAGTATGCACACGCCCGCTGGTTTCTGTCGCCGGCACTCGCTGTACTCGATGCACGCCCGCTTCAAACTTTAGCTTGCTATAAACTTGATCTCCTTTGATCTCGAGGATGGCCTCTTTACAACCACCCATGTCTGCGGCTGACTGACTCAAGGGTTGAACTTTCCAGCCTTGCCCTTCAGAGTATCGTGAATACATACGCAGTAAGTCTCCGGCCCAAATACCGGCTTCGTCTCCCCCAGCTCCAGCTCGGATCTCCAGCATGATATTTTTGTCATCGTTGGGATCTCGCGGCAGCAGCAGCACTTTAAGTCGCGCTTCTAGAAACTCAATCTTTTCTTTGAGCTCTTCTACCTCTAAAGAAGCCATTTCCCGAAGCTCATCATCTCCTGCGGACTCTTTGTAGACTTCCTGAGCACCCTCATAGTCCGATTGGGCTTTTTTCCAATCGTTATAGGTTGTTATAGTTTCCTCTAACGATGCCCTTGCTTTGGCAATTTTTTGAAACTCATCTGGGTCTTTGGCCACATCCGGATCGGCCAGTCGACGAGTGAGTTCTTCGAACGTTTGTTCAACAGACTTTAGTTTGTCGAGGAGATATTGCTCAGCCATGGGATTTGCTCAAGTGTGTCAGCAAGTAAATGCTAATAGGACGGTCATATACAAAATATCCGAGGGACATAGGACTCCCTCGGACTCAAAATGACTTTATGAGCGGCTAACTTTCTGTGCTATCGTCGCCCTTTTTACTATCGTCAGCCATACCATACTTACGTAGGAATCGCTCTACGCGGCCCTCAGTGTCAATAATTTTCTGAGTACCTGTGTAAAAAGGATGGTTTCCAGACCACACATCAACATGAAGTTCGGGCTTGGTGGAGCCCACGGTCATAATCAATTTACCGTCGCAGTAAACCTTAGCTTCGGGATACCACTCGGGATGAATTTCAGCTTTTGGCATGGGTCTATTTCGGGTAATGAAATATCAAAAAAAGAATGAAACTTTAGCGTTTAGAGAACTGAGATGCTTTACGGGCTTTCTTTAGACCGTACTTCTTACGTTCTTTACAGCGGGGATCGCGAGTGAGATAACCCTCGATTTTGAGCGGACCGCGATTTGCAGGATCCAGTTCACACAGGGCGCGAGCTACACCCAGCTTAATTGCATCGGCTTGGCCAGTTAGACCACCGCCACGAACATTAACCAAGACATCGTAATCGCTTTCTAGGCCTAGGGTCTCAAGTGGAGCCTTTGTGGCTGACATATAAGCGGCGTTGTTTTGAAGATGAGTTTCGCCAGGCTTACCGTTGACAACCAGGTTGCCATCACCAGGAACCAAGCGGACACGGGCTACAGCGGCTTTACGACGACCAGTACCCCAGTAAACGACGCGATCGGACTGTCCTTCTGACATGTGACTATGCTCTCCTGCAAATAGTAATTGAGTTCAGGCTAGTTAAATATTGATGGCTTCTGGCTGCTGAGCTTCGTGGGGATGCTCAGCACCTGCGTAGACCTTCAAATTTGTAAACAGCTTACGTCCAAGGGCGTTTTTGGGCAGCATTCCCTTCACCGCTTTCTCAATAATACGTTCGGGAATTCGATTCTGTAGCTGAGCGAATGTTTCTACTTTCATCCCGCCAGGTCTGCCAGAGTGACGACGGTACAGCTTCTGTTCGCGCTTTCTGCCGGTAACATCTACCTTTTCAGCATTGATGACGATCACAAAGTCACCTGTGTCCATGTTGGGCGTAAACGTTGGCTTGTTCTTTCCACGAAGAATACTAGCGATTTCAGTAGCCAGACGGCCAAGGCGCTTATCGGTAGCATCGACAACGTACCATTTCTTGTCGATGTCTTGGATAGGGGGAATATAGGTCTTAAACATGCGTAAGCTCTGATATCAACGAACTGAATAAACGATGGCCACCTTACTAGGAACGCCAGGTTACGTTCCAAAAATTGCTAAATGCAGGCTAGACGGCCAGATTCTTTGGGGTGGCATGCAGTGTTAACTGTGGCTGGGTATCAAACCAAGCTTCCTGCGCAAAAGGAAAATGCTGGTAACCTACCCGTAGCAAGCACAAACCTCGAGCAGGTGCGGCATGCTTCACCAAATCACGTCTCCCTGACTGCCAAAGCTCTGTAAAAGCAGCAGGTGTAAGACGACCCCGTCCTACCATCACTAGTAAGCCCATTACCAGACGTACCATGCCGTAGAGGAAACCGGCAGCCTGTAATTCAACCTGAATAAACGGTCCACGACGGCAGCACTCAGCCGCTTGCAACTCAACCCAAGAATGGGCACGACTAGACCCCGCGCGATGAAACGCAGTTAGCTCATGATAACCCACCATGGGGGTCAATGCTGACTGCATTAGCTGATCGTCGAGATATTCATGATAGAAATGCCATGCGTAGGGGCCAATAAATAAGTTGGGATAGGCATCGGTATAGATGGTGTACCGGTACCGTCGCCATTGGGCCGAATACTGAGCATGCCAATAATCAGGGACGTGGGCAGAGGCACGAATAACAATGTCTTCGCCCAAGCGATGGTTCAGAATGGATGCCCAGCGATAGGCAGGAATGACTTTGGGCACATCAAAGTGAGCAACCTGGGCTGCAGCATGGACACCAGTGTCAGTTCGCCCTGCACCATGAATAGTTACCTTTGTACCCAGTACTGATGCGATCGCTGTTTCAATATCTGCTTGTACCGTACGTTCTTCCGGTTGGCGCTGCCAGCCGCGAAAATGAGTGCCTTGGTACTGAATGACGATGGCTACCCGGTGGGTTCCTTGGTCGTTTTCAGATACAGCTTCCAGCTGTTTGGCAGTACGGTTGGCCATTAAAGAACCTATCAGGTGAGCTCAATAATTGCCATAACAGAGTTATCACCCCGACGACTTACCGTACGTACGATGCGGGTGTAGCCACCTTGTCGTTCGGCATAGCGATTGGGAGCCTGCTCAAATAAGGCGTGCACCAGATCTTTGTCATACATGTAACCCATGGCACGACGACGAGCGGGCAAGGACCCTTCTTTGGCTAAGGTAATCATGCGTTCGGCCTCTGAGCGAACGGCCTTAGCCCGAGTTAAGGTAGTTTTGATTCGACCGTGACGGATAAGCTCTGTGGTTAGCGATCGCAACAAAGCACGACGCTGGTCAGCAGGTTTACCCAAATGGGGCGTACGACAACGATGGCGCATGGGACTCCTTAATAGTTAGATACTGTAGACAAGAAAAAACCGAAGCCTCAGGCTTCGGAAGTGTGGCCTGAATCAAATTCAAGGCCAAAAACTGATGTTTTAAGACGACTTAGCAGGCTTTTCCATCGGCAGCATGATGCCTAGACGATAATGCAATGCCTCAACGACTTCTTCAGCTGACTTCTGTCCGAAGTTTTTGATCTCCAGGAGATCTTCTTGGCTGTAGTCCAACAGGTCAGAAACCGAGTTGATCTGAGCCCGCTTCAGACAGTTATAAGCGCGTACAGACAGCTGAAGTTCCTCAATAGGAATCTGGTAGGTAGTATCCTCCTCTTTGACATCCTCATCTCGCTTGGGTTCAAGAGTGACATCCTTAAGAGGACTAAACAAGTCCACCAAAATATCTGCCGCCTGGCTCATCGCTTGTTGAGGCGTCAAACTACCGTTGGTACTAACTTCCATGATCAGACGATCTTTGGGTTGATCTGCTCCAACAATCGTCTCCTCAACCGAATAGTTAACCTTGCGAACGGGCATAAAAATTGCATCGATCTGCATGAAATCTAATGCCGTCGCCTCGTCACGGTTGTTGCTAACCGCCCGATACCCTCGACCGTTTTCTACTCGAAACTCCATTTCAAGAGTATGTCCCTGAGCGACCGATGCCACATAGTGATCTGGGTTAATTAGCTCTACTTCAGCTGGTAGCTCAAAATGAGCTGCCGTCACGGTTGCTGGTCCCTGTACGGCCAAGCGACCAATCTGGGGCTGATTTGTATAAGTCTTAAGAACTACTTCCTTAAGATTAAGGATGATGTCTAAAACATCCTCACGCACGCCCGGAATAGTGGCAAACTCATGATTTGCACCCGCCATACGTACGGCAGTAATGGCTGCTCCCTCTAAATTGGACAGCAGTACTCGTCTAAGCGCGTTGCCTACGGTAATACCCTGACTACGCTCGAGGGGTTCGATGACAAATCGACTAAACTGACTTTGGTCGTCATCAACGATGGATTCTACGCATTCAACTTGAAACTGTCCCACTACAGTGGCCTCCCTTGGATAGCTATTGCCTGCTGGCTGATCTATTAGCTGATAGGTAGCAAATTTTTATACTCGGCGACGCTTTGGAGGGCGGCAACCGTTGTGGGGAATTGGGGTAACATCTCGAATCAAAGTGATTTCTAACCCAGCTCCCTGTAAGGCACGAATGGCGGTCTCACGACCAGCACCAGGACCGCTAACCATCACCTCAACCTGACGCATGCCCTGATCCATTGCTCGACGAGCCGCGCTGTCAGCTGCGGTTTGAGCTGCAAACGGAGTTCCTTTCTTAGCGCCTTTAAAACCACTAGAACCAGCTGATGCCCAAGAAACAGCATCGCCTTTAGTGTCCGTAATGGTCACAATGGTGTTGTTGAATGTTGATTGGATGTGGACGACACCATTGGGGACATTCTTTCTTGATTTGCGTCCACCCGCGCGCTTGACGCCTTTTGCCATAATTCGTGTATTCCGAAAACGTTAACTCTTCCTAACCCTTTTCATCTATCGGACAGCTATCCTTCTCTCTGCCGATTTCTGAGCCTTGTCAAAATTCTTTTCCTGTTGTAACACGTACGTTCCAACAGGCAGCCCTATATAAAGATCACCTGCATATTGCGTCTTCAGGATCTATTTTTTGCCAGGCTTCTTCTTACCAGCAATAGCTAAACGTTTGCCACGACGGGTACGCGCATTTGTACGGGTACGCTGTCCACGCACAGGTAGACCCATGCGATGCCGACGTCCTCGATAGCAGCCAATATCCATCAGCCGCTTAATGTTCATACTTTCCCAACGTCTCAGATCGCCTTCAATCTGATAATCGTTTTCAACGACCTCTCTCAGCTTAGCTACATCGCTATCAGCCAGATCCTTAACGCGGATATCAGCATTGACCCCAGTCTTTGCCAAAATTTCCTTTGATCGACTTAAACCGATACCGTAGATGTAGGTTAACCCAATCTCAATGCGCTTATCCCTGGGTAGGTCAACGCCTGCAATACGTGCCACCGTTCTTTCTCCCTAGTTTGCTGCCGCGCGGTTGCATTAGCACTGAACCTGTCAATGGACAACCGCTAGTTGAATATGAAAAATAATCGTTAAACTCGTTACAGCGGCTAACCCTGACGTTGCTTATGCTTTGGGTTAGAACAAATCACCATAACTCGACCGCGCCGACGGATCACCCGGCACTTGTCGCACATCTTCTTGACGGATGCCCGTACTTTCATGCTGAAAAAGTGTAATAAGACTTGCCTACAGAAGTGTGATTCTAGCAAACACCTTTACAAGCGGTCAATTAATTTTTGTTGCGAATAGTTGATGCAGTCTTTTTTGTCTTGATATGTCGCTTGTATCCGTTATCAATTTTTGCTGATCTTGGTATGCCGGTTTATAACAAATAACCCTGCCACAGTTATGCAGCAGGGTTACAGTAATCGGTCCATGTGAATTGAACAGGAGAGTTAAGCCGCTTCTCTGCGTAGAGCCATTTCAACCTGCTTAAATTCTTGCTCTAAACGAGTTTTCAGCTTTGTCGGTATGGGGCGATTTGGATAGGAGCTGTAATGTCCTGCCAGCGCGTTTAACGCGGTCTGCATTGTGGCAAATGAGCTTAAGCTAGAGGCGCCTGCTGAACGGCGATAGCGGGCTGAAAAAGCATTGATTTGCTGTCTGGCTTGAGCCCGGACTTCAGGCAAGTTTGGGGCATCTGTAGGTAGCTCAATGGCGGTTCTAAGGGTTTCTACTACGACCACAGTGTCCTGGCGATAGTTTCCACTTAGTCCATCGGCTCCCATGCCGTCACCACCGCAGCCAGTGAGACCCAGGATTGCCACCAGGGTAAATGCAAACAAACGAGACAAAATACGCTTCATAAATTTCTTCCCAACTAGGATGGCTTCACTTTGGTGTGCCTGGCTACTAAACCTGTGGTAGCTATTTTATCGGAATGATGTCCTAAGGAGAAATTTTTGCGTATTCATTTCAAGGCCGACAATTTGTGGCGCCCTGTTTACGCTGGGAAGATCCGTAATCGACGATTGGGCTCATCTCCAAAGCTGAGCGACTTTAGTCGGTAGTGTTCGGCTAACTCATGCTGCATCTTTCGAATTTTGGCAGAGCGAGGCAGCAGTTCTACGGGTTGCCCTTTAGGAATGACGATCTGTTCAACAGCTAACCTTGCTTCTTCGAGGGCCTCTAATTCGTTGTCATCTCCCTGTCGGGCAAAAAGGGAAAGATCAATAGCCTCTGACTGATCTCTGGGATCAATATCTAGTAAACGCTGCAGTGCTCGAGTGATCTGTGGGATCGTATTGGACTTGACAGTATATATCGGTAGCTGACGAGATTTGGCAATGGTTTTGAGCTTGGAGTGATTTCGTACATGCGATCGCAGCGCTAATACAGCCTGGGCAACCCCCAGTTCTTTAGTAATAGATACCGGTAATTTCAGCGTATCGATTACATGGTGTAGCTGTTCGCGACTAATACCATAGGGATAAATAGGGACCAGGTCTTCGTTGTCGGAGCCTGCTGCTGAAAGTTCCAGACCGGCTGTATCCAATTGCTGATCTAAAAGTTCTTGGAAATCATCAGCAAGTGTAGGTACTGGCGCAGGGCTCGAATGTCGCGAACGATTAGGTGAAGAGGTTACAGGTTCCATTTGCCCGGCTTCTCGCCAACCTCTGTTAGCTCGACTAGAGGTCCGTCGAGTTGTCCGCCGCTGGCTCATGATATCTGGGAGTTCATGAGTGATAGCAACTTTACCGCCTTCACCAACTGTACGTATCTGTGTTTCGGGCAGACGTCCGCGAAGCAACTGGTCGATGGTGGCTGCGACCTCTTCATGAACGACCCATCGCTGCCGCTCTAGCATTTCAATGGCTATATCAAATGTGGGAGGGGCTTTACGCTCCAAGACGCTTTTTTGGCTGCCCCGACGACGGGCCTCATCGTCTCCTAGCGTCACCGTTTGAATACCACCAACTAAGTCTGCCAGAGTGGGATTCTTAATTAGGTTTTCTAGCTGGTTACCATGAGCGGTGCCCACTAGCTGCACCCCCCGTTCTGCGATGGTCCTGGCGGCAAGTGCTTCTAGTTCAGTGCCAATTTCATCAATAACAATGACCTCAGGTGTGTGATTTTCGACAGCTTCAATCATTACCTGATGCTGATATTCTGGGCGCGCTACTTGCATGCGACGCGCACGACCAATGGCCGGATGCGGAATATCACCATCACCTGCAATTTCATTTGATGTATCGATGATGACGACACGCTTTTGAAGATCGTCAGCCAAAACGCGAGCAATTTCTCGCAGAGCAGTTGTTTTTCCTACTCCCGGACGACCTAACAGTAAGATTGAACGTCCTGCCTCTACCAGGTCGCGAATCATCTCTACAGTGCCAAATACAGCCCGTCCTACACGGCAGGTTAGACCAATAATGGTGCCGCTACGGTTTCGCATGGCACTGATGCGGTGCAGAGTCTGCTCGATTCCAGCTCTGTTATCGCCGCCAAATGTCCCTACTCGCTCAATACAGTGCTGTAGATCTTTGTCCGAGATTACCTGGTCTGATAAGTAGTCAGCCTGTCCTGGAAACCTGGCTTCTGGTCGTCTACCCAGGTCGAGAATCACTTCAATTAGCTGATGACGTCGAGGATGGTTGCTTAAGGGCTGACTCAATGCGGTTGGTAAAATACTTAGCAGCTCAGCCAAATCATCGTGGGGTGGGCTATTGGATAACGCAGAAGTCGATTCAGGCGCAAGCTGATATTCGTCTGAACGAGCCATAGATTTGAGAGTTAAACAGAGATTTTAGAAACAGGTGTGGATTAGAAGCGGTTCTAGACCACAGCCTAAAAATGTGTCACCTAGCTATGTCAATCATGGTGGGAGAGTGGTGACTGAGGTTTGTGTTGACTCATTGTCATTCTTTAAGAACGGCAAAACGCCATGTTCGCTGCGAAGGTTTGGTTTGATTTGACTTACGAGTTCGTAGGCTAAGCTGACTTGCTGCCACAGCTGCCGAGGATGAGCTTCTAGAGGTCCATCTCCTATACTGACTAGCTGTCTTGCATAGCTACCATACGCGATCCCACTGATAGTCTGTGGTGCAATCTGATTAGGTTTGCCGAAGCGATAAGCCTCTTTAAGCAAGTTTAGCGATCGCACCTTCTCTACAGTGTAGCTATTGGTTCCGCCTGCCAGTTGAACATAGCCAGGTAAACGCGCGCTTAAGACTTTCTGAGCTAACCGAATTGTTGCCAGGGTCGTCCCTTTACCAATATCTCCACTCATAGGACGCCCATCCGTCTGCCATACCAACTGGTTAGGTCTAGGATTCATAAGCTGATATATCTGAGTTAGGTAGTCAATGACGTTGCCACTGTCAGACTGGCTATCAGGACAGCTCACGGCTACCAGCTGTAGCTGAGAAATATAAGGACTTAGCTGTTTCCACAATTTTTCAAACGCTGCTTGCCGACCAACCTGGGTATGAATTTCGATCGCGTCTATGTGGTGCAGGAGCGCAGGGATAGTCGCCCCTGCACCAACCGTAAACGAACGCTCTTCAATGAGCTGATGAGGACATACTGGTAAACAGCGACCACAGCCATAGCAGCGTTCGGCTAGTACTTCTAGCCCAGTGGTACGTTCCAAAACTGATCCAATCGGTCCTGGTTTGATTGGCAAAATAGCATCGGCCGGACAGACACGTTCACATGGCCTATCACAGTCGACTGGACAGCGCTGATGATCAAACCAAGCCTTACGAAAGTGCGGGTCTTGACCGTCGTTTAAACTCACCATCAGCCATGGACGACCGTAGGGACTGCCATGACGCTTTTTCAGTAGCGATCGCGCTATGGCAATACCTTCACTGGCCGCATAAACCGCTGCAATATCAGCAGCCACGTCAATACAGTCTGCTCCTGCCAGACAGTACACTAGCGACAAGTTACGGATTTTTGAGACGTCTTGGTAGCTAGCGCCACAAATAAGCTTAAACCACTGGCCAAGCTCAAGGGATTCCGACGGACTTTTTAGGGTATTCACCCTATTATGCTATCGCTTCTCAATTCGATGTGCAGCTATGTAGAACAAATGTTCTTATTTGTCCTAATCATTGGTATGGCAATTAATGCATGCGCTCGCCATAGGGCAGCTTGGTGGCCGTAACCTTGGGTTTTCAAGTAAATAAGATACGGTCTATTTGAGAGAGCTACTTGCCTTCAACCGCATGTAGTCTTATGCAGACTGCACGGCATCTTTTAAAGGGAACCACCTAAAAGAGCGATCACCCCCCAGTTCCACCACCACTTTTATCTGGGGTTCGGACTTGCATAGAGTAGTTAAAAATGCCAATTCTTGGCTCGATAAGATATGTCCCTCAATTAACCAGAGCATAATGCCCTTCATCCCTGGAGCCATACGCTCTAGGCGATACCCCAAGACGGGAGGAATAAAGTAGCGATCGCCGACCGCCGCCTGACCCATATCCTTTTTCCCTAGATGCGGAGGTCGAACCCCATGAACGTCGCCCAGGTAAGCAGACAGATCACCCAGACCGCGGGCTGTCATATGTAGACTTTCGTATCCTGCAGCGCGCATCCGTCGTTGGTAGCGTCCCTCAAACCCACCCTCCAGAGGTACCCTCACTGCTAGGGCACCATTACTTTCTAAATCTTGGACGAATCGATTGCCCAGTACGAGTAGTCCCATAATTTGTGCAAGCAGTTCCTATACGGCAGTTAGCTTTGTTATCTATACATAATAAGGCTGTTGGCTACAACCTTTCGTAAACCTCGCGCGTGTTCTTAGCTCGAGAAAACACCCGAATATGGCTGTGGAACATTCTCGAAAAAAAGAATGGACAATTGCGTCAAATCTCTGTACTATTGTAGACCGCTGCCAAATTAGATACTAAACGGTTTATCTGTTTAAGTCTAAGGTGCCGCTTAAATAGCCCAAAGGTCTAGTGCTCAATGCAAAATATCGTAATTGATGCCTTCAAGGACCTGGCTGACTGTAAAGCATTCAATCAAATAAGGTTGGATTTCTAGAAAAGTGGGTTGCGCTTTTGTGCGTTTGTCTGCGTTTCTAGATAATTGCCCCCGCTGTGAAAAAACAAGGGGTCTAGAAAGGCTGGCTGCAGTCATGCAGCTTGGTCGAAGTGTTTAGTCGGAGATTAATTGTGTCTGTCGGTATTCTCGGGACAAAGCTGGGAATGACTCAGGTGTTTGATGACACTGGCAATGCTGTGCCAGTAACTGTCATTCAAGCTGGCCCCTGCGTTGTCACCCAAGTCAAAACGCAGCAAACCGATGGCTACTGCGCCGTGCAGCTTGGCTATCAGGAAGTGGCAGAGAAAGCGTTGAATAAGCCTAAGTTAGGTCATCTTAGAAAGTCAGGAGATGCGAGCTTACGCCATCTACGTGAATATCGCATCGATGACAGTTCGACCTTTGAGTTAGGTCAAACTTTATCTGCCGACATTTTTGAGGCTGGTCAGCTGGTAGATGTTTCTGGTAAGAGCATAGGTAAAGGGTTCGCTGGAAACCAAAAGCGTCACAACTTCAGTCGTGGTCCTATGACTCACGGTTCTAAGAACCATCGATTGCCAGGCTCCATTGGCCCTGGTACTACACCTGGTAGAGTCTATCCTGGCAAGAAAATGGCCGGTCAGCTAGGTAACGTAAAAGTGACGGTTCGTAAGCTGGCGGTCGTCAAGGTTGATAGTGAGCGTAATGTTTTGCTGATAAGAGGTGCTGTGCCTGGTAAGCCAGGAGCACTCTTAAACATTACCCCTGCAAATATTGTTGGCAAGAAGTAAGGGGGCTAGATACTTATAATGGTTGACTGCGTAATAAAAGACTGGCAAGGCTCTGATACAGGAACTGCCACCCTTAACTTAAGTGTTGCCGATAAAGATAATGCTGCCCACATTGTTCATCGGGCTATTGTTCGTCAGATGAACAATGCTAGACAGGGCACGTTGTCTTCAAAGACTCGTTCTGAAGTTCGTGGTGGCGGTCGCAAGCCTTGGCGTCAAAAAGGAACCGGTCGTGCTCGTGCAGGGTCTAATCGCTCTCCCTTATGGCGTGGCGGTGGCGTTATCTTCGGACCTAAGCCTCGCGATTTTGAGGTCAAGATGAATCGCAAGGAGCGTCGTCTAGCTCTAAGGACCGCGTTTCAGAGTCGTGTCGATGACATGGTTGTGGTTCAGGACTTCGCTGACCAGCTATCTGCGCCTAAGACAAGAGAAGTCCTGTCGGCGATGGAGCGTTGGGGCGTAGAGCCTAGCCAGAAGGTCTTGATGATTACAGCTGAAAAGAACGAAGTGGTTTATCGCTCTGTTCGAAACGTTGCCAATATTAAGCTTATCTTAGCGACTAACCTCAATGCTTACGACATCGTTCTAGCCGATCGGTTAGTTGTTACAGCGGCTGCCCTCGAAAAAGTTCAGGAGGTGTACGGTGCCTAACGTAGTTAATCCACGAGATCTACCAGATATTATTCGCAAACCTCTAATTACTGAGAAAGCAACCTTAAATCTGGAAAACAACCAGTACACGTTCGAAGTTGCGCCAAAGGCAACCAAAACAGAGATTAAAGCAGCAGTTGAAGCGCTATTTCAGGTCAAAGTAACTGGTATTAGCACCATTAACCCACCTCGGAAGAAGAAGCGTCTTGGACGTTTTATTGGCTTTAAGCCTACCTACAAGCGGGCAGTTGTTACCCTTGCCGAGGGTGACAGTATTCCCCTCTTCCCAGATGTCTAGACCTGGCGTAGTACTTAATTAGTCTGAGATAAAATTATGGGAATTCGCACTTATCGGCCTCTGACTCCAGGTACTCGTGAGCGTAGTGTTTCTGACTTTTCAGAAATTACTAGGAGCAAGCCAGAAAAAAAATTAACGCGCTCTATCCATCGTGCAAAGGGTAGAAACAATCGAGGAGTAATTACCTGTCGTCACCGCGGCGGTGGTCACAAGCGTCTCTATCGGATCATCGATTTCAAGCGGAACAAGCGAGAGATGACCGCTGAGGTTCTATCGATTGAGTACGATCCAAATCGTAACGCTCGTATTTCTCTAGTTCAGTATGAAGACGGCGAGAAGCGTTACATTTTGCATCCCGTTGGCTTGGCCGTTGGCTCTACCATCGTCGCAGGGCTCGATGCCCCGCTTGAGGTCGGAAATGCACTGCCTCTCTACAAAATGCCTCTTGGCACATCTGTGCATAACGTGGAGCTTTATCCAGGTCGAGGTGGTCAGATCGTCCGTGCTGCGGGCGCTTCTGCTCAGGTAATGGCCAAAGAAGGTGGCTACGTTACGCTCAAGCTGCCTTCTAGTGAAGTACGTATGATACGGCGTGAATGCTATGCCACGATTGGGCAGGTAGGCAATATAGAGTCTCGTAATGTCACTCTAGGTAAAGCCGGACGTAAGCGTTGGTTAGGAAGGCGTCCGGAAGTTCGTGGCAGTGTGATGAACCCTGTAGATCACCCCCATGGTGGTGGTGAAGGGCGTGCTCCTATCGGTCGCAGTGGTCCTGTAACTCCTTGGGGTAAGCCAGCACTTGGTTACAAGACCCGCGATAAGAAAAAGGCCAGTACGTCGCTGATTGTTCGTCGTCGTCGTCGTTCTTCCAAACGTGGTCGTGGTGGTCGTGATGCGTAAGTGTCTATCTGAGTAGTGTGGATTCGACGACTGCCCAATTTTTTGTTGTTAACCGATTGTTTTTAGGCTGGCGAAACTATGGCTCGCTCTCTCAAAAAAGGTCCTTTTGTCGCAGATCATCTGCTCAAAAAGATTGAAAAACTCAATGTGAAAGGAGATAAGCAGGTAATTAAAACCTGGTCTCGTTCTTCCACTATTATTCCTCAGATGATCGGGCATACCATTGCTGTTCACAATGGTCGTCAGCACGTGCCCGTATATGTGAGCGAGCAGATGGTTGGCCATAAGCTCGGTGAATTTGCTCCCACGCGAACGTTTCGTGGGCATGTCAAGGGCGATAAGAAAGCTAGACGCTAGGGAGGTTAGCCATGGTTGAAATTGACAGTAGTAATCAAGTCAGATCTGTTGCTCGCTATATTCGGATGTCTCCCCACAAGGTGCGTCGGGTACTCGATCAAATTCGCGGCCTCTCATATCGAGAAGCTCTGATTATTCTTGAATTTATGCCCTATCGAGCCTGTGAGCCAATTCTTAAAGTGCTTCGCTCCGCTGTGGCCAATGCTGAGCACAATAACGGTATGGATCCTGTAGATCTCTACATTAGTGAGGCATTTGCCGATCAAGGTCCGGTGCTAAAGCGCTATCGCCCTCGTGCTCAGGGACGTGCTTATCAAATTCGAAAGCCAACTTGTCATATCACGATTGCAGTAGCACCTGGCTCTGCTGGTTAAGCTCAGCTGTTTTTCACTATTAGCTCTGTACAAGGAAAGGTCTGTGGGACAAAAAATTCACCCGATAGGATTTCGACTCGGTGTTACTAAGGAGCATGCTTCCTGCTGGTACGCTGATTCAAAGCAATATCCTAGTCAGCTACAAGAAGATCACACTATCCGTCAGTTTATTGAGAAGACCCTTAGTAATGCCGGTATCTCTGATATAAAAATTGCCCGCAAGGCTGACCAAATTGACTTAGAGATACATACGGCCCGACCCGGTGTTGTCGTTGGTCGTGGGGGGACTGGTATCGAAGCGTTGCGGGCTGGTTTGCAGAAACAGCTCAAGGATAACACTCGCCAAATTCGTATTAATGTGATCGAGATTGCTCGCGTTGATGCAGAAGCTGCTCTGATTGCTGAGTACATTACTCAACAGTTGGAGCGCCGCGTTTCATTCCGTCGAGTTGTAAGACAAACTATTCAACGCGCTCAGCGTGCTGGAGTCGAGGGTATTAAGATCCAGGTCAGTGGGCGTTTGAATGGAGCTGAGATTGCACGCACAGAGTGGACACGTGAGGGTCGAGTGCCTTTACACACGCTGCGCGCCAACATTGACTATGCCTATAAAACTGCACAGACGACCTATGGCATTTTAGGTATCAAGGTCTGGGTCTTCAAGGGTGAAATTATTCCGGGCCAAGAGGATGCTCCTCAACCCGCTAGTAATCAGCCGCGCCGTCGTCAGCCGCGTCGCCGCCAGCAGTTTGAGGATCGCTCTAGCGATTCCTAAGTATTTCTCTTTAACCGTTTAGCCTGTTCAAGCATCATGCTGAGTCCCAGAAGAACAAAATTTCGAAAACAGCATCGTGGCCGTATGCGCGGTATGGCACATCGAGGTAGCAAAATCAATTTTGGCGAGTACGCTCTTCAAGCTACTGAGTGCTCCTGGATGACCTCCCGTCAGATCGAAGCTGCTCGTCGTGCAATGACACGCTATGTCAAGCGTGGCGGAAAGATATGGATTCGTGTTTTTCCCGATAAGCCTGTCACTATGCGGCCAGCTGAAACCCGTATGGGTTCCGGTAAGGGTAACCCAGAGTTTTGGGTTGCGGTGATTAAACCCGGCCGAGTCCTGTTTGAGATTACGGGTGTGCCTGAAGAAATAGCACGCGAAGCAATGCGTTTGGCTTCCTTCAAGCTTCCATTTAAGACTAAGTTTATTGCCCGTGAAGGACTGGAGGGTAACTAGCCATGGCGCTTTCTAAGGCTAAAGAGTTAAGAGAATTAAGCGACGCGGAACTCTCTGATGAGATTGCAAGCGTAAAACGTGAACTATTTGATTTGCGCTTCAATCAAGCAACACGTCAGATGGAGACCGGATTTCATCAGTTTAAGCATGCTCGCCGTAAGCTAGCTCAGCTGATGACCATTGAGCGTGAGCGTCAGCTAGGAGCTAGTGCAACTAGCAAAGATGCAATAGAAAATAGCGAGCAGTAGGAGTTGATCAGCCATGGCAGCTAAGGAACTAACAGGGCGAGTTGTTAGCGACAAAATGGATAAGACAGTTGTAGTAGCTGTTGAAAACAGGGTTCCTCACCCCAAATATCAGAAAATTGTTGTTCGTACCAAAAAGTACAAAGCTCATGATGATTCTAATGAGTGTAAGGCTGGGGATATGGTCCGTATTCGCGAAACTCGTCCCCTAAGTCGGACTAAGTGCTGGGTTGTTGCGGATATCCTAGGCCGTTCTGAAAAAGTGTAGGGGAGCCAATTAATGATTCAGCAGGAAACATATCTGAATGTGGCAGACAACAGCGGCGCACGTAAGCTTATGTGTATTCGCGTACTAGGTGGTAATCGACGTTACGCAAGCGTTGGTGATGTCATTATTGCCGTTGTCAAAGACGCATTACCCAATATGGGGGTCAAAAAGTCGGACGTCGTTCGTGCTGTCGTTGTACGGACTAAAAAGAATCTTCGGCGCAGTAGTGGCATGAGCATTCGTTTTGATGACAATGCCGCTGTGCTTATCAATAACGACAATAATCCCAAAGGTACCCGAGTTTTTGGTCCGGTTGCTCGTGAGCTAAGGGACAGAAACTTTACCAAAATTGTCTCGCTAGCACCGGAGGTACTGTGATGGCTAACACTCAAGCTGTGCGCCACAAAATGCATATCAAGAAAGGTGACACTGTCCAGGTTATTACCGGTAGGGATAAGGGCAAGGTTGGTGATGTCACAGCGGTTTTTCCGAAGAAGAGCCAAGTGTTGATTGAAGGTGTCAACCTTCGCACTAAGCATGTAAAGCCCCGCCAGGAAGGCGAGACAGGGCAGATTGTTACATCGGAATTTCCTGTTCATAGTTCGAATGTGATGCTTTACTCCAAAAAGGAAAAGGTAGCCAGTCGTGTTGGCTATACCTTTACTGACGATGGTCGTAAAGTACGAGTCTTGAAAAAAACAGGCGAAATTCTGGACTAGCTTAATGTGTCACCCTGACCAAGCCCAGGGAAAGGAACAAGAAAATGACTGAGCAGCTAAAAGGTTTTTACAATACGAAGGTTGTTCCTAAACTAATGGAACAGTTTGAGTACAAGAATGTACATCAAGTACCTAAAGTACTTAAGGTTACGGTTAATCGAGGTTTGGGAGAGGCATCCCAGAATGCCAAGGCTTTAGAGGCTTCAGTAAGTGAGGTAGGAGTTATCACGGGACAACGACCGGTAATAACTCGGGCCAAAAAAGCAATTGCTGGATTCAAGATTCGGCAAGGTATGCCAGTTGGAGTTATGGTTACGCTCCGTTCTGAGCGCATGTATGCCTTCCTGAACCGTTTAATTAATTTGGTTTTACCTCGTATTCGGGACTTTCGTGGAGTAAGCCCCAGAAGTTTTGATGGACGAGGAAATTACACCCTGGGGCTGCGAGAGCAGTTAATTTTTCCTGAGGTCGATTACGACGGCGTCGACCAGGTTCGAGGTATGGATATCACAATTGTGACTACTGCCAAGACTGACGAGGAAGGGCGTGCTCTTCTTAAAGAGTTGGGAATGCCGTTCCGGGATAGCTGAGGTTTATACGAGAAAGAAATATGGCGTCTAACGATACGATTTCAGACATGCTGACGCGCATTCGAAATG
>ERZ1740072.34-NODE-34-length-87230-cov-9.190697_pt1 | contig 87230 bp, 83 predicted proteins | sample MGYA00581733_ERZ1740072 | MGnify/ENA primary metagenome ERZ1740072 (study PRJEB43018, sample SAMN04849741) | marine metagenome | isolation source: floating plastic debris | place: Pacific Ocean | collected 2008-08-30 | study: EMG produced TPA metagenomics assembly...
TGGACTATTCTCTGGTCAGCCTGTTGCTCTCGTTCCTCAGCCTAAGTAGTTACAAATTAGCGACTAATGTAGCATCGTTTCTAGGATCAAAATCATCTGTATAAAAAGTGTCGTTAATCGTCTCTTTTTTCGGGAGTTCAAAGCTTTGAGGAATATTTAAACTGAGCTTAGTGGCAATGCCATCAGCCTCTCCGCGTTTGAGCAAATTTTTAGAAGAGAGTTTATCTAACATTTGTCCGGCCGCTCTGGGAGTACCGTTATTCTGGGTATAGAATAAATCGGCGGCATCGCTGTGGGAGCAATAAAAGCTACCAATCTGTCGATCCAGAGCGGTAATCGGCGCAGTTCCCATACCGTGCTCCATCAGGTAGCCATAGCCCCACAGCCTGACAAAATAAGTCGCCTGGGTCAGCGTCACCTTTAAACCTGGCTGATGAACAATATGTTCAATGTATTGATTTTGTAGATCGATGGGGAACCATTCCTCAACGGCGTTTGGCTGCGGCTTGATCAATTTGCTTCACCCCCACTTCACCCTGCTTGATACTAGCTCATCCCTCTAGACGGCACCACCCCTGGCTGAATGCCCGATCACTGTCTTGACCGTTGCTTGCGATCGCTACCGCCTGCTCGTAGATGCTGTTCAGCCAAATTGCGTACGCTAGAAACCATAGCGAAATGCATCAGGGAAATTTGAATTGTGCCCCCAATCGTTCAATGTTTCCCAGCGTCTGTTTGTTCCCCAACTTTAACAAAGTGCCATGCAAAGCCCCGTCACCACTCGGCCCCTGCCTGTTGATACGATATCTGCTGAACCGCTCGATGATTGTATTATCGAGACTGCTTCCAGGACGGATGATTTAGACTTAATTTTTGAAACCCTATTAGGTCAGTTCTTTCCATTTCGTGGCTTTATCTTACTGGATACTGCGGGCAATATTTTACGTAGTACGACTAAAGCGAATGAATTTTGCGCGCTTTTGCATAGAGACTCTCCAGGACATCTGTTTGGTGCTGTTGATAGCCAAGCGGGCCTACCCACGCAGATCACGGCGCTAGCTAACTTTTTGATGGAAAGCGTAGAGGATTTTCCCGAGCATACATTACAGCTTTACGACACTGTCTTTATCCCAGGTGGTATTCGGCTGCATCTCATGGTGAAGTGGATTGAGCTAGTGGATCAGCCGCAGCAGTGTATGCTCGTGACCCTTGAGGATTTGACTCAAATCGCCCATCATCGTGCCCAGAGTGATTCCTATCGATATGGACTCACCACTCGCGAGACTGAAGTATGGGAACTCTATCTACAGGGATTTTCCTACCGAGAAGTCAGTGAGAAGCTAATGATTGCTCATAATACGGTTAAGAAGCATATGAAAGGTATTTTTAGTAAGTGTAATATTGAATGTCGCTGTCGCCATCTGGTGTAGTCCTTTGAAGACCAGCATTCTAACGATCTCAGCCATTATGCGCTCTAGAGACCAAAAATCTCCTCGCTAGACCGTTTGTACGTCCAATAGTGGCGCTTAGTAAATTTTTCCCTAAGTGAGATAAAACACAGATTGAGTAGGATAAAGATCACAAAGAATGAGCTGTAACCCTTTAAGGTAAGAGTGTTTCCATATTTTGGGACATCTGTAAACGCTTTTAAAGGCTCTCAATTTTTGGAGATTATGCCTGCATCTGCCACTGGGTCATCTACTAACAGATTCAATCACTATCCGCCTGATGTTATTGAAGTGCAAACTTCTATGTGTCAGGCTCCTCAGCCTAGCTTTCCTCAGCCAGTTGCCCGCTGGATTTTGGAAGAGGGGCAGCTGTTGGGGGTATTGGTCGCGTCGTTTTCCTCACCGTTCAGCCGACCTGCATAACAAAAACGGCTAAAAACGACCTCTAGCATCGATGCCAGAGGTCATTATATTTGGCTATTTTCGACTGCTTATTTGGGGATAGGCCAATTTGTAGCCACTGCTGTTTGACCGTCTCTCACGGCTGATGCCATCCCTAAATCGGCAATGCCGATGGTTGCTTGAGACTTGAATTTCTAGGCCAAAACCCGCTGCCGACGCGTATCATAGCGAGCTACATAGCTTGCCGGATTAACCCGCAAATACATTACCTGGTGAATTAGCTCTGAATGTTCTTTGCTAGGCTGCTGAAATGCGATGTCTTCGCGATCGCACTTTTCCTTGTAAGCAGCTACGGCACTTTCAAACAATGACTGACTATCTGACATGGGTTACCTCGAATAGCAGCACAGGTAACCGCCCAGGTAGCATACGCCCTTGCGCTCAAACTAACAGCATGCTACCCAGCTATTGAATTGCAGGTTCTTACTCTATCACGCTAGTACCGTGCTTGCTGCGCCGACAGCGATTTCAGGCTGTGATGATGGTCACACATCAGTCTCAGCTAATTTCATAAAGCGCTTAACGTTTTTTCAGCCAATCTCAAACAAGATTCAGATCATCCCGGCATTCTATTGGGTATTCGGCATTGCTGCTCTTTGGGACAACGTTGGCTGTGATGTTCAAATACCCGTAATTACGGCTCGGCCCATTCTCAAATTAGCGATCGCAGATATTCCATCAGTTTCTATCGCAACACTACGGAAGATTTTCAGATGCAACGCACTCTACTGACCGCTATTGCACTAACAACTGCACTGACGCTGTTTGTTCCGGTCGCTCAGGCTGACTCTTTTCACTTTGGTTTGAGTGATGGTCAACCTGACTCGACCTACAGCCCGTTTGGCCGATCGACTGAGGCTGCTGATAGCGATACGCTTTCTCTGGAAGCGGAGCCCGATTAGTTTTGTTACCTAGAAGGTTTTTTAACAATACAAAAGTCTTTGCTGATCAAGGCTTTTGCTTTGATGACGATGCTAATGGGTGCATGTGCCCCCAATCACGCCGCCGTCATCATCATGTTTAGTGGCTTCAAAATCACCTTCGGCGGCGATACAGTCTGAGATAGCGTTGTTGCAGTCAATATAGCCGCTGCACGTATAGGGCTCAGGAGTATTGGGCGTAGATTGAAAGACAGCAGGACCCGTGGGGACTTCAGTCTGAACTTGCTGTTGTTCTACCGTTCGCTGTGGAGTCCGCTGCTGTGCTTCTGCTTGGTTAGGTGCTACAGCCATAAAGGGTAGCGCTCCTGCCAACAGCGTAATAGCGAGTGTTTTAGGTAAAGATTGAGTAACAGTCATGATTAGCTCCTTTAAGGAAAACAGAATTGCGTTCTGTTGCTTACTCAAAGGGCTGGAGTCTGTTTTATGCAAAAACAAATAATTCTTGGGTGATAGTTGCCTCAACCCACCATCTTTTGCAGTAAATCTGCGACCCGTTCAGCACTGTCGGTGACGGCTAATGCTTCTGCTGCAGTTCGCATATCTTTGAGTTCTTTTGGGTTTGCTAGCAGTGTGAGCACTCGCTGCTTGAGAATGTCGCCATTTAGCTCGGACTGTTCATATACCTGACTTGCGCCAACGCTGCCAAAGGCATTGGCGTTGTAAGACTGATGGTCGTCTGCTGCAAATGGATAAGGAATTAAAATTGAGGGTGTGCTGGTCATGGCTAGTTCAGTCAGGGTACCAGCGCCTGCTCTGCTGATCACAAGCGTTGCCCGCTTAAACAGGGCAGCCACATTATTAAAAAACGGCTGATGGATATAGTGGGGATGGTTAAGGCTGTCCACGTCTGGATCGTTGGTGCCCGTTTGATGAATGACCCAGGCCCCTGACTCAAACCAGGCCGGAGCAGCAGCGCGCACCAGCTGGTTAACCGAGACCGCCCCCTGGCTCCCCCCGACCACTACGATGACAGGGACATTCTCAGGAATATTAAGATCACAGAGTCTGGCATTGCTGTCGGCTAGAAACTGCGATCTCACAGGTGTTCCCACCCAGACTGTTCTTGCCTGCTCGGGCAGATATTGCTGCGTTTCTTTAAACCCGATCGCGACCAGCGAACACCAGCGGCTAAGCCAGCGAGTTACTTTACCCGGCATGGCATTAGACTCATGGAGCACCGTCGGCAGCCCTAGACTGCGAGCCGCAACGATGGCTGGTGCAGCAATGTAGCCGCCGGTAGTGAAGACACCCTGAAACTGCCCCTGTTTGAGCAGATGTCGAGTTGCTAGGGTGGCCTGGATAAATTGCACCAAAAGTTTTAAGGTGCCCAGACCCAGTCTGCCCTGAACCCCTCCCATACGCACCGTATGGAGAGGATAGCGTTTGGGGACAAGTTTGGTTTCTAGCCGATCGGGGACTCCTAGCCATTCAATCTGGCTGTCTAGATGTTCGGCGGTTGCGATCGCAGGAAAAAGGTGGCCGCCAGTCCCACTGGCCGCAATCAAGATCTTATTACCTTCACCATTTTCTAGTCTGTCGTCCATAATGTGAAAGACCCTGGCCACCTAAATTGACGGCTCAACTGTAACTTTTGTGCTGTCTTTAAAAAGCAAGCTGTCTCTAAAGGGTTATTTGTGGGTAGCTTGGCCATTATCCGCTGAATTGACGCTGATGGGTTAGCCCTTTTATGAGCCATTGTGTCAAATGGGACGATTCTTTGATAGGGCCTCTTGAGCGGTTGCTCCCTTGTATGCTCCATCGTTACAAACTCTTACGTCTAGTATCACCGAGGACTTTACCTATGATTCATCCTTGCCGCTGGTCTCTACTTTCTTTAAGTGTGCTGGGGATGAGCATATGGAGTCTGCCTGCCCACGCGGCTTCCCCAGAAACGGCCCCAGCTACTTTGGTCAGTGCCCTAGAGCAGATTGAGTCTGCGTCTAACGAGCAAGATATTGAAGCGGTCATGGCGTTTTATGCCAGTGACTTTACCAACGATGATGGGTTTAACTACGAGACCCTGAAAGCGACGCTGCCCCAGCTGTGGGAGCGCTACGACAGCCTCAGCTATCGGGTAGAACTACAGTCCTGGGAAGCCATTGATGGTGGCTATGTGGCAGAGACTGTCACCTATATCGACGGTATCCAAACCACGCCCCGTCGTCTGACGCTAGAGTCGGTGATTCGCTCTCGGCAGCAGTTTACAGATGATAAAATCGTCTCTCAAGAAACGCTGTCTGAGAGGAATCAGCTAAATTCTGAAACACCGCCCCCCGAGGTGATCGTCATTCTGCCTGAGCGAGTTGAGCCCGGTGGTAGCTATGGATTTGATGCCATTGTGCAAGAACCCCTCGGGGAGCGCTACCTGTTGGGCGCAGCCCTGGACGAAGGCACTACACCAGAAGACTTCTTTGTACCACGGCCTTTAGATTTAGAGCTGCTCTCAGCGGGGGGCCTGTTTAAGGTGGGAGATGCCCCTGAGAGCAGTGATAATCTTTGGGTTTCGGGTCTGCTAATCCGCGAAGACGGTCTGGTGGTCACGACCCGACGTCTGCGGGTGGAGTAGTACCTAGCTGCTAACACACAGCGGACTGAGGCCATCGGGTGCGATCGCGCCCCAGAGGTTGCTGTCTAAAAATACCGCACTCGCAATGATGGCACCGCTTAAATCGGCGGCCCGTAAATCGGTGCGATGTAATTGCGCCTGAGTCAGATTGGCCCGACGTAAATTTGCTCGGTGCAAATGAGCATGGGTCAAATCTGCGCTAGTCAAATTGGCATTACGCAAAATTGACCATTCCAGGTCTGTCCCAATCAAGGTCGCCCCCGTCAAGACGCTGTAGCTAAGATCAATCTGAGGCAGCTGGAGATGACTCAGATCGCATCCACTCAGGTCTAGTCCATGGAATGTACGCTCACCTTGCTGATAACGTTCGATCAAATGACGAAGCTTCGATTGCATAGTGCTTTAAGGGTCTAGTAGGCTAGCTGATCGCTTTGGCTGAGCAAACGATCCAAGACATCGGAACGTCCGCTCTATCTACTAGTGATGGCATCCGTATATTTGTGACCGCAGAGGTGATAGTCAATACCTGAATCAGTTCACCGGATCGGGCGTATGGATCGGCATCGGCTGGGGTAGTTCTCCCTTTTGGTCACAGCAGGTCTGCATCGCGGCTTTGGTGACTGGCCCCATAACGCCATCAATGGCTCCTTGATAAAACCCCTGCTCCTGTAGATATTGCTGCAGAGTTTTACACTGAGATGTCTGCAGGCGATAGGCCAAATCCTGAAATGCTTGGCTTAGCCACGCTTTGTTCAGACAGCTTTGTAGTTTTTGCTGCTGATCGCTAATGTCGGCTTCATCAATAAAGCTATATAGATGGGCCAGCATATGATCGGCTTCATCGATCAAAAAACTAATGAGGGGATCGTTTTCAGCATCGGCCAGAATATGATCCAGTTGAGCGCTATCGAGATCGCTGAGGGTAGGCTGAATCGACAGCTGACAATAGGTTTGGATCAGATCACGATGCTGCTGAGCATAATCGCTAATATTTAGATTATTGGGGTTACTAAACATAAAAAGATCTCCGGCAAGAGGCATGCGCTAAGGAGTTAGTGATCGAGACTACGCTGCTGTGACGACAAATTTCTAATAATTTCGCGATTGGCGGAGCTAGCTGCGATACAAAGTCAGCGAATATACGTACTTCTAGACAATCATAAACACAGTACGGAATGTCACAGGTTCAAATTGAACGTCACTATAGCTATAAATAGAATTACCTGGCTCACTGATATGGCTGACCGACCCGATTTACCGTTATTGGATGTTTTGGATCTTGCCCTGTCAGAAATTTTAGGTAGCAATAATTCTTACGCTTACTCGACGCTAGCCACAGTACGTCGATATCTTTATCAGTTTCGGCTGATGCATCAGTTTGAGCCCTATGAAATCTTGTTTGAGGCATACCTTAGAGGCAAAGCTCGCCAGCGTACCGGGGAGGTGATTCGTAATCCCCACGCCTGGTTAAAACGAACGGCGTTTAATGTTGTGCGTGAAAAAAGCCGTCAGGCTCAGCGGCAGGCTGCCCAGAGCTATGAAGAGATTGAATATCGCATCAGCGCAGAACCGGAATATGCGCTAGAAGCAATCGACCTGCGCCATGAAATTGAACTGCTTTATAAAGCCTTAAGAGCGCTAAGCCGCGAAGATGACCACACGGCCCAGCTGCTCGTTTGGCGTACTATCGAGCGGCTATCGTGGGAGCAAATTACCGATCGCTTGGCTGCCCAGGGCGAGACGGAGCTACCTACCCAGGCCACATTACGTAAACGAGTATCGCGAGCTAAAAAGCGCATGCGCCACATCATGCACAGCTATGGGCTGCCAACGGGCTAAGAAATCAAAACAGTACTGGGTGCTTCATGCCGCAGCGTCGTTTGGACACTAAATGCTAGGACCGTGTCATCAATGCCTTTGAGCTGTAGCGGATGACATTGGATGATTTCGCGCTTGTCTAGATAGTCGGCAACGGTAGCAGAGACGAGGATGCTCTTCCCATCAGCGGCTTCTTGCAGACGAGCAGCCATATTTACGCTCGGACCAATGGCGGTGTAGTCGGCCCGTTTAGAGCTGCCGAACATGCCTACGACGGCAGTACCCTGGTGAATGCCACAGCGAAACTGGACAGGAGGGACGTCTGCCCACCGCTGATTAAGTTCTTCTAAGGCTTTATACATATGGCGGGCAGCTGCGATCGCACGCGTCACCTGTTCGTCAGGGCTCAAGAATTCCGGTGCGCCAAACAGCGCAAGCACGGCATCCCCCATAAATTTATCGACCGTACCGCCGTTGGAAAAAAGGGCCTGGGTCATGACTTCAAAGTAGTCGTCTAGCAGCTCGGCTATGCGCTGCGATCGCAGGGTATTCGATAGCTGGGTAAACCCAACAATATCGCTAAAGAGCACGGTAACCAGCCGCGGCTCTGGTTTGAGATTGAGCTGTAGCCTGCCACGGGCTGCTTTTTGCACAAGGCTAGGTGGTAAGAAGCGCTTCAGCACAGATTCAGTTAGATATTGATTAAGGTCTGCCACTCGACGTTCATTAGCTTTTAGGGCTAGAAGGTTACGGACTTCTGCTAGCAGCTCGCGGTCCTTAAACGGTTTGGACAGATAAGCATCGGCCCCCTGTTCCACCCCCTCTAAACGCGTATCATCATCAGCTTTGGCCGTTAATAAAATAATTGGAATACCCTGCAGTACCGGGTCCTGTCGCACCTGTTGAATCAGCTCTATACCCGACACTCGCGGCATCATTAGATCGGTCACAATCAGCTTTGGCTGAATATTGCGAGCCACCTCCAGACCGGCTGCCCCGTTGTGGGCTGTGCTAATGCGATGTCCCTGCCGCTGCAGAATTTGGGCAACGTAGCTGCGTAAATCAGGGTTGTCATCAACAACGAGAATATCTGCCCCGTTGTGGGGAGAGGCTAACGTCGGTAGGAGACAGTTGGGACCATCAGGCTGAGGGACGCTTGATTGAGTAATCGCTGGAATTTTCTCTACAGCCGCGTCATCCGCCACCTCGTTTTGCAGATCGGCGAGTTCAACCACCGCTCGCTGCTGCTCTAGAGTACGAAATGTTTGACGGACGCGTTCGGCAGGCAGATGCTGGCATCCTAGCGGGAGTTCAACGGTAAATAAGGTACCAGCGCCATAGACGGATGACACGCGCACATTACCCCCATGGAGTTCCACCAAATCTTTGACTAGAGCAAGCCCCAAGCCAGTACCCTCATGGATGCGGCTAGCTGAACCATCCGCTTGCTGAAAACGTTCAAAAATATGGGGCAGCTGCTCTTTATGAATCCCGATACCAGTATCTTCAATTTCGAGATAGCAGTTTTGCTCAAAAATATTGAGGGTAATCTGAATTGAGCCGCCAGCAGGCGTAAATTTCACAGCGTTAGACAGGATGTTGTAAAGCACCTTGTCAAATTTTTCGAGATCCAGATAAACCGACGGACAGGGCTGAATCTGAGTCGTTAGGCTAATGTGTTTGCGATCGCAATAGGCCTGAAACGAGTCGGCCACGTTTTGGACTACCTGGGCAAAGTCACAGGGATAGAACGTCACCTGCATTCGTCCCGCATCAAGACGCTGAAGATCTAGCAGCTGGTTCACTAGGCGTAGCAGTCGGCGTGAATTACGTAGAGCGACGACAGACTGCTCCAACGGTAGCCCGATTCCCTGCTCCACCGCTGATTCTAACGGCCCGATGGTTAGCGTTAGCGGTGTCCGAAACTCATGGGAGATGTTTTGGACAAAGGTGGTTCTCTGCCGATCCAATGTCAGCAGCTGTTCCGCCTGCTGTCGGGTGGTCTGATAGAGCCGGGCCTGCTGTACGGCGATGGCCGCTTGGTTAGCCACGGCCTGAGCTAAATTAATTTCCTCCATATGCCAGTGGCGAGGCTGAGACTGCCGCAGACTAATGCTGCCAATAATCTGACCGTCGCTAATTAGAGGAACCAGCAACAAGGCAACTGCCCGGGAGTGCAGACACAGATGAGCGGGAGTGGCCAACGGCGACTGCGATAGGTCATTAAAGACAACGGGCGAACGTCGGGTGAGCAGCTCTTGTAAAACAGGATTTTCGCTGATTTTGACCTGAGATTTAGACGGTGTCTGATTCTTATTTGGACCGGCTTCATAAAGACCAACACAGTCTAAGTAGTCATCCTCCTGGGTCCATAGAGAAATGGCACAGCCGTCGGTTTGCAGTGCCTGCCCCAATTTTTGAGTAATCGCTGAAAAAATTTGTTTGGGTTCCAGGCTGCTGTGCATGGCCTGGGTAATGGTGTTGATCAACACTTCTCGCTGAGCCAGAGCTTGGACTTGCTCATAGGTCCAGGCTTGGGCTAGGGCCAATGCTGCTTGATCACTCAAGGTCTTTAGCTGTTTGAGCTCTGCTTGATCCCAGTGCTTATGCCAGCAGTGATGTAGGGCCAAAATCGCTAACGGTTCCCGTTTGCTAGTCAAGGGAATGAGAACGCTAACCTTAGGAGCCAATTGTTGATAGGCACTGTATCCAGGCTGATAGGCGGCTAACTCAGAGGGAGTGAGCACACGCACACTATCGGTGTCGATGGCGGTTGCAGCCAGAACTTTTTCATCCAGGGGGGGAGCCGATTCAGGCTGGTAGGTCCAACAGCGTTGAGTTTGGCTGGGTGTGTTATACAGAGGACGCAAGACACCGTAATCAGCGCTAAAGGCCGTTCCCAGCGTTTGGGTAATCACCTGTAGCATGGCTGCAGACGTTTCGGCGCTGCGAATGGTGTGGGTAATTTCATTGAGCAGGGTTTCATGCTCAAGGATGCGATCTAGCTCTCGCGTCCGGGCGTTGAGAATGAGGTGGGTATCGACGGCCTGTCGAACAACGGTCTTTAAGTCCTGTTCTTCCCAAGGTTTAGTAATGTACTTAAAGACTTTGCCCGTATTGATGGCATCGACAAGGTCGCTGACGTCGGTGTAGCCCGTTAAAATAATTCGGATGACATTGGGATATTGCTGAGCGACCTGTAGTAGCAGATCTGTGCCGCTCATATGGGGCATACGCTGATCTGAAATAATAGCTGCCGTATCAGGATTCTGCGTCAGTTTTTCTAGAGCTGTCTGACCATCTTCGGCCCGAAGTACCTGATACTCTCGGTGAAATGTGCGCTGAAGCAGGTCTAAGTTATGGGGCTCGTCGTCAACAACTAGGATTTTGGATTTAGACGTTTGGGAGCGTCGATTGTGCGTTTGGCTAACCATGCACCCTGTGGAGTCTGAAGTTGAAAATAAAAAATTGTAGAAAAAAGTAGCGCACCCTGGGACCGTAGCTCCTAGGAATCAGCAGGAGCAACTCCAGGTACCATCGCTTACGATATGAGTAATACCTGGTTGAACGGTCCTATTCAGAGTTCCCAAGCGAGAAAGCTGCCCATCATGTCCAGACTCAACTGGGATCACGTTAAGACACTGCCCCAAAACTATCGTCTGCGCTCAGCTAGTCCCCAAGATGTCCCCCAGCTAAGCGAGCTGCTACTAGCTAGTTTCTACGCCGAGCGTCGTCTTAGTCGCTGGCTGTATCCAGTCATGCGTTTGGGGATCCAGGAAGATATCAAGCGTCGTCTCAAGACGTCATCCCATCAGTATGGCTGTCTAGTGATGATCGACCAGGCAGCCCGGTCTGAAATTGTGGGAACGGTAGAAATTTCGCTGCGATCGCAATTTTGGCAGCCGCTGCAGCCCCGTCGCCCTTACATTGCCAATGTCGCCGTACATTATCGACATCGCCGCTGTGGCCTAGCGCAGCAGATGCTACTGGCGTGTGAATCAATTAGCCAAACGTGGGGATTCCGGCAGCTGTACCTGCATGTTGCGACTAATAACCCTGCGGCTGTCGCTCTTTATAGCAAGGCTGGGTATCAAGTATGTGGTAAATCGCTGCCATGGCAACGACGGCAAATGATGGTAAAAGAGCTATCTTTCTAAATATTTAATTACTCTAGATAGCAATGTCTTAGAGAATATTGGAGTTCCTGGTTATTTAAGTAGTATCAGGAACTTTGGCGCACTTTCGATACAGTGTTTATCACCCCACATACCGTGAAAACATCCATATCCTCCTGATAAATATTATTTTTTATGTAGTGAGTATGAGGAGGGACTGGTAACTATCAAAGACTCGATAAAACTCTGTGGGTTTAGTTCACGAAACTCATCGTGTTCGTATCAAATAGGAGTAATTAGTCTGGATTACCTCAGCCCTAGGTAGACTCTCTAAAATGATGGATGCTCAATCCAACCCCTTATCACTCTACTCGTCTCCGGCCGCGCGAGCTGGCCGCAAGCGTCCTCATATGTTTACAGTGCAAGCACTATCCCCAGGTGATGCTATGCATCTAGAAGATAGTACGGTAAAGTGGTGGGCCGAACGAGCAAAGCAGTCTTCCGGTTCTAGTCCTAACGTGCCTGTGAATGAAACACTAGCTGTTGACAGTCTGCTTAAAAAAATTAATCGTGGCGACCTACTTGTCGTCAACAGCCGTCGTCGTAACGGCCTGATTATTTTTCGAGAGTTTTACGCTGAGTTTGCAGGTCCCGGTGCAGCCGTAGGCGGGGATTTCGATCAGGGGTGCCACAAAATTATTCCCCTGGGCAATCTGTCTTTAATCGAACCGGACGATCATGACGAGCAGCAAAAAGCGCTCAAGATCCGTCTGCAGTGGATTCGTCTGACTCAAAACTTTACCGATCAGCCTCGTTCTGCCGATCGGGCTCAGATGATCCTGGACCAGTTCAAGACCTATTTTGATAAAGGTACCATCGATAATGTGCCCAATGATGCCTTTGCTTTGATGGTTGGCGTATTACCCCAAACGGTGCGTCGAGTGCGTCTGGGGCTGGGGCGTTAAATATCGAATTGAGTTGAGCTATCTTGGGGCTCAGCCCAGGACAGCATGTATATGATCGCGCGTACGCTGATTTTCCTCAGCCGTTCCTAGGCTGATACGTAGCCCCCCCCCGGTATAGCGAACCAGCGTACCCCATTGGCGCAGGCTGGTAAAAAGATGGTGTAATCCTTCTGGCTGCTCCATGCCAAACTGAGCCAACCCCTTATCACTCAATCGACAGTAAATAAAGTTAGCGGCGCTAGGCCAGGTGTCCAGTGCAGGCTGTGCCGTGAGCCATGTGCTCATTTGCTGACGTTCTGTCAGAGTGGGCTTAACGGTGGCCAGCAGTGACTGGCGATGCTCTATAGCTGTAAGGGCTGCGGCTTGGGAAAAGCTAGGAAGGTTATAGGGCAGTCGCACCTTTTCTAGCGCTGCAATCAGTTCAGGATTTGCCACAGCGTAGCCAACTCGATGGGCTGCCAATCTAAACGCTTTGGAAAAAGTGCGTAGGACTACCCAGCTGCTGTGGCTGAGGCTATCGGCTACAAGCGTATGCTGGCTGTATTCAAAATAGGCTTCATCAATGACGACCAGCACATCGTCAGGCAGCGTTTGCAGCCAGTCAATTTCGGCTGCACTGAGCGGATTGGCTGTGGGTGAGTTGGGATGTACCACAAACACTACCCGAACTGGATGGTGTGCGATCGCGTTCTGAGCCTTGTCTAAATTTATACAAAAGTTATTTTGACGACCTACGTCGAGGACGGGAATACCCAGCGTCTGAGCCAGAATGCCGTACATGGAAAATGTAGGACTAGCGACAAGAATAGCCCCATTGTTAATGGCCGCTGCAATCAGCAAAGAGCGGATCAGCTCATCGGAACCATTCCCCACAGAGATATTATCGGCTGTGACACCCGGAGCCGATTCTGCTACGTAGGCAGCAATTGCCTGCTTTAATGCGGTATGTCCGCCATCTGGATAACGATTGGCGGCAATGGTCTGTTGATAGTGCTGAGCCAGGGTTGCTTTTAGATCGGCGGGCAGGTCGATGGGACTCTCATTGGTATCTAGCTGATCGTAGGGATTGGCAATGGCAGGATGGGGTTTGTAAGCCTTGAGGTTTGAGAGATCAGCACGCAAAAAAGGCAGCATGAAAAAGAACGGCGTTGTGGGGTCTTTATTGTGCCATTGTGCGGCGGCAGGTTGGATACAGCACGGTTCTTAGTATTTCTACAGCATTGCTACAAATGGCAAAAAGCTTTGATAGCCTGCCAAATCTCCTCCATAGCGTCGGCCATGCCGTGGTCGGTATCTAAAGCCTGCAGCTGGGTCCAGGGGCGTTGAGCTGCATAGGTTTGGCTCGCTGCCAGGTCAATAACCTCGTCATGTTTGCCATGGAGAATCAATGTGGGAATCGGCTGATTTAACTGGCTATCCGCGTAGCTTTGAGCATCGGTGACAAATGGGTAGTGCAGCCGCTGCTGGGTCTGGAGGCCATAGTGATAGATCGATAGCCAGCCGCTGGTTTTCCACTGATGCAGCTGTTGGGTTCCTAGACGCGGCAGCCACTGGTCTAAAAAGTTGAAAGCTGGGGCCAGTAAAACCAGCTTTTGAATATTCTGCGGTGTCTGCTGGGCCACCCAGGCGGCCGTCAGCCCTCCAAAGCTAGATCCAATCAGCGTGGTCGGTCCCTGTAGGTGGTTGATCACCTGGTTAATCTGGCGCGTGAGGGTGAGGTGGGCAAAGTCTCCCTGGTTGAGATCCAGGAGCTGCAGCTCGATATTTTGGGCTTGGAACTGCGATCGCAGCCAGCACCCCTTATAGGACTGTGGCCCTGAGGCAAACCCATGAAGATAAATGTAGTCACCCATCGTTTCTCGTACTCCGCCATGCATACAATATGATGTCCCGCTCGTGCTCTTGAAATAAGCCTCCATGACCCAGCAGTTTCGTATCACCCTTCTTCCCGGCGATGGTATCGGTCCTGAAATTACAGCGGTTGCCGTTGATGTACTCAAGGCCGTCGGCACAAAGTTAGATATCCAGTTTGACTTTACTGAGGCTCCAATCGGCGGCTCTGCCATCGATGCGACCGGTAGTCCCCTACCGGAAGAAACCTTAGAAACCTGTCGTCAAAGCGATGCAGTTCTATTGGCGGCTATCGGTGGCTATAAGTGGGACTCCTTACCTCGAGCGCAGCGGCCAGAAACAGGTTTACTGGGTTTGCGGGCTGGCCTAAAGCTATTTGCAAATCTGCGTCCGGCCACCATTCTGCCTCACCTGATCGACGCCTCCTCTCTTAAGCGTGAGGTGATTGAGGGCGTTGACATTATGGTGGTACGCGAGCTCACAGGAGGGATCTACTTTGGGCAGCCCCGAGGCGTATTTGATGCCGATGGCGACCAGCGTGGTGTGAATACCATGGCCTATACCGGGTCAGAAATTGATCGCATCGGTCGAGTTGCGTTTGAAACGGCTCAAAAACGCCAGGGTCGTCTGTGTTCGGTGGATAAAGCCAACGTTCTGGAAGTATCTCAGCTGTGGCGCGATCGCATAACTGCTCTTACCACTGAGTACGGTGATGTCACCTTGAGCCATATGTATGTGGATAATGCCGCGATGCAGCTGCTGCGCTGGCCCAAACAGTTTGACACCATTGTGACCGGTAACCTATTTGGCGATATCTTATCTGATGCCGCTGCTATGCTGACGGGAAGTATCGGCATGCGGCCTTCTGCCAGCTTAGGAATGTCAGGTCCAGGCGGGTTTGAACCTGTTCATGGTGCGGCCCCAGATATTGCCGGACAAGATAAAGCCAATCCGCTAGCCCAGGTGCTCAGTGCGGCCATGATGCTGCGCTACGGTCTAAATCAGCCTGGCGCGGCCACGGCTATAGAAACGGCAGTAAATACAGTGCTCGATCGAGGATATCGCACGGGTGACATTATGGCGGAGGGCATGACGGCCGTAGGCTGTAAGGCAATGGGGCAGGCACTTTTAGAGGTTCTATAGAGCGAGTGAAGAAAGCTTGTCATAATTAATAAATGGCAGCTAGTATTGGTGTACTGAGTGACGATACAGTCGCCAGGGGTGGGGACAAACAGCATCTAACCCAGCATGCTAGTTAAAGACTTGAGTATTTTTTGATACAAGGCTATCGTTCTCGAGTGCGCACCAAAGGTGATTCTGGCATTGCTGCTCTCTGGGATAAGTTTGACCAAGGGAGTTAAATAGCTGCGGCTACAGAGTGGCCAATCCCCCACATCAGCAATTCCATGATTCTTTCAGCTAGAAAACGCTGAATTCTTGACGTCGGGTACAGTTCCAAACGTACTATCTAGCAAAAGGGAGTTTTCAGTCGTGTCATCTTTACAACGGCCAGAGTACGGTAACTATGGTGAGGCGGCGGTGCATCCTAGCGTGGTGGCTGCTGGTATCCAGCGCAGTCCGCTTAATCTGCGCTCGTCGTCTATTTCAGATCCGGCGTTGCTGCGAGCCGCTCGTCATATCTATCGGACTTACTATGAGGTGCATCCAGAGATAATTGAGCGCCCTATCGGTGTCGCCATTGGTCGTACAACTCGCCGTGGCAAGCTGATCTTTGGTGTCAAGCCTGTGCTGCTACCCCATGAGAGCTTCATTCCCCTCTCCCAGCTGGAGCCAGGGCTGCACTAGATGTTAGAAAACCTCCTGCCCTGCGGGTTTATCTTTTTTTTAGGGGCATCCATAGGCAGTTTTCTAAATGTTGTCATCTACCGACTGCCAGCTGGAATTTCATTACTATCACCGCCGTCGCGCTGCCCGCAGTGTCTAACCCGATTAAGACCCTACGATAATGTGCCTGTCTTGGGCTGGGTTTGGCTACGGGGACGCTGTCGCTATTGTCGGACAGCAATTTCGCCTCGCTATCCGCTGGTAGAGGCGCTGAGCGGTCTGTTGTTTGTGGTGGTTTTTCTGCGTTTTGGTTGGAGTTTTCAAACGCCTGCCTATTGGGGATTTATCGGCTGGCTGATTGCGTTAACGCTGATTGATATAGATACACTGACCCTGCCTAATGTTCTGACCATGTCAGGGGTTTGCATAGGTTGGCTGGCTCAAGGGCTCCTAGCGCTCAGCGCTCATCAGGCGGTAATGCCCACTTTGGCGGCTAGTGTGGCCGCCAGTGTTTTAGGACTGTGGCTGTTTGACGGGATTAGTCTTTTGGGGGCAGTGGTTGCCGGTAAAACCGTGATGGGCGGTGGTGATGGCAAACTGGCCGCCATGCTAGGAGCATGGCTCGGTTGGCAAGGACTGCTGCTAAGTGTGCTGCTGGCGTCTTTCTTTGGGGCGATGACGGGTGGGGTCGGGATATTGCTCAGACGACTAGATCGCCGTCAGCCTATTCCCTTTGGCCCCTTTTTAGCCTTCGGTGCAGGAATTAGCTTATTTTTTGGGAATGCCTTGGTACAAGCCTATTTGAGCTTTCTGTTTTAATCTAGGCGGTAATCTGCGGCGACGATAAAATCGATACAGATTGCGTCAGGGGGGTGGGTGAGCCGGTAGGATTGAAAGACGCTATGTATCGAGAACAGGGTCTATGTCCCTTTTTGACTGGTTTGCAAATCGCAAGAAAGAAAGTCCCATTAGTCAAGACCGGCAGGAGCGAGAAATTGCTGACGGTCTGTGGACAAAATGTAATGAGTGTGGGGTTCTAACCTACACCAAGGATCTTCGGGCTAATCAGATGGTTTGTCCAGAGTGCGATTATCACTACCGGGTCTTTAGTGACGAACGGATTGAGCAGCTAATCGATAGTGACACCTGGCAACCGTTGGATGAGCAGCTGGCTCCTAAAGATCCGCTGCGCTTTCGCGATCGCAAAGCCTACAGCGACCGTCTGCGCGACATGCAAAGCAAGACACAGCTGAATGACGGTATTCAAACAGGCATTGGCAAACTCAATGGTGAAGGCATCGCTCTAGGTGTCATGGACTTTCGCTTTATGGGCGGCAGTATGGGGTCGGTGGTGGGTGAAAAGCTCACCCGTTTAATTGAGCATGCCACCAGTGCCCGACTGCCGGTTGTCATCGTCTGCGCTTCAGGCGGTGCCCGTATGCAAGAAGGGATGCTCAGCCTAATGCAAATGGCTAAAATCTCTGCGGCACTAGAACAGCATCGCGATAGTCGATTGCTCTATATGCCGCTTTTAACCCATCCCACCACGGGAGGTGTGACGGCCAGCTTTGCTATGTTAGGCGATATTATTTTGGCAGAACCCAACGCTACTATTGGGTTTGCCGGTCGTCGTGTGGTTGAGCAAACCCTGCGCGAAAAGCTACCGGAAGACTTCCAAACGGCAGAATATCTGCTCAAGCATGGATTTATCGATAAAATCGTGCCGCGCACCCAGCTAAAGGCAACCCTGGCTCAGCTCATCCGCTTGCATCAGCTGCCTGAGTCTTCTCCGAGTTTGAGTCATGTCTCTTTTGAAAGAGCAGCCAACGGTCAGCCTGTACCAATTAAGCCGGTAATTTAGCCGATCTTGTGGCATTGCTCATCCTCGGGATGATCTTAGCGTCGAGAAACTGTCAGATAGCGACAGCGATAGCTCGGACCATTCCATAAATCAGCAATTGTAATCCTAATAACTGTTTTGGGAATTGACCCTATCGGTGGCATGATAGTTAATAACTATTGGCTAACTGAAATACACCTTGTCCACGCCCAGAACTGCAACTTTTCCCCAGAAAACTCTTCAGTTTCAACTTGGACGTGGTTGGTCAGATAGCCTCAAATCGAGAGCGTTACCTAATAATCAGGTTTATTGCTCCGTGCTGTGTTGCGTATTTGATGGGCGATCCATTTCGAGGAGAATCATGTTTAAAAAGTACATTTGGCTGGTGGTCGCGGCTGTTTTTCTAGTCGGCAACCTCTTTGTCGGTGGCAACGCGATGGCGGCTGAGCTAGATGAGACGATCCGTACCATTCCCCTAAATGAACAGGGTGACACAGTAGTGCTTTCCTTAGAGCAGGTTTCTCAGGGTCGTAAGAAGTTCAACTACGCCTGCGCTACGTGTCATGTTCAAGGTATCACTAAGACCAATCCAAACGTTGGTCTAGAGCCAGAAGCGTTAGAAGGCGCTTATCCCAACCGTAACAACCTGGAATCTCTGGTTGATTATTTGCACAATCCAACCACCTACGACGGACTAGTTGAGATTTCTGAACTACACCCCAGTACTCAGAGTACGGACATCTTTCCCAAGATGCGTAGCCTAACGGAAGATGATTTAGCGGCTATCTCTGGCTACATTTTGCTTCAACCTAAGGTGATGGGCGACATGTGGGGCGCTGGTAAGACTCGTTTCTCTGCCCCTGCTGTCTTTGACTAATTTTGACTAGCGAGCGCGACTCGCTCGATAGCTGAGTCATTTTTGGAAAAAGGTCAGGCTCCGAGAGTCTGACCTTTTTTGATATTTATTGAGCTTATTTCGGCTGTGAACGAGCTTCAGCTGCTTGAATGAATATAGTTAGGATTGTGCTCAGCTATTGCGCTAGGTTAGATAGGCACTTTAGTCGAGCACAATGGTAAAACGGCGTACGGTACTGTGGGGTTTATCGGCAGCTGCGATCGCAGGCTGCCGTCCCGGCAATTCTTCTCCGTTAAAAGTAAAGCTGCTAGCACGTTCGGTCCCATCTCAAGTTTTAAAGGCGTTTAGTCGTGAAACGCCTAGCCGGTTCGATGCTGAGCCAACCCTGATAGATATTTATCAGCAGCTGCAGCAATGGCAGGCCCAAACTTCACCGACTCCACCACCGCTATGGAAACGTCTGCTTGCCATAGATTCAGACAGTTCACTGCAAGGAACTTCTCCAAAAGTAGACACTAGCCTTGTCACCCTCAGCGACCCCTGGCTAGAGCATGCCATTCGTCAAAATTTAATTCAGCCGTTACCAGACTTTGCTCCCGTAGAACGCTTGCCTGAGCCCTGGCAACGTCTGCTGCGTCGAGACCGCCAGGGACAGTCCACGGCAGGTGGCGATCTATGGGCTGTTCCCTATCGCACCCAGGGACTGATGATTGCATATCAAAAGCCCATCTTTAAAGCTGCCGACACCAAAGCCATTACAAAGTGGGCCGATCTATGGCGACCGGAGCTAACAGGGCGAATTGCCATGCCTGACCAGCCTCGTCTTGCCGTCGCGATAGTGCTAAAGGCTCTTGGATATTCTGTTAACGATGAAGAGGCCCTGACCCAAGACGATGTACAAGAACAGCTGATTGCGCTATATCGACAGGTGAAAGTGTTTGACTCTCAGGCATACCTCAAAGCCTTAGTCAACGAAGATGTATGGTTAGCCGTCGGTTGGAGCGGCGATATTTTAGCGACTCTAGTCCGCTATCGGAAACTAATGGCTGTTTATCCTCAAGAAGGTTCTGTCTTGACTAACGATCTTTGGGTGGCTCCCGTTGATGCAGCCATCACGTCGGCGGCACAGGCGTGGATGGACTTCTGCTGGCAGCTTCCCATTGCAACCCAGATTTCTGTCTCTAGCTATGGCGTATCCCCAGTATTTTTCTCACCAGATGTAAACATTCCAGAGAGTCTATCCCCACAAACATTCCTCATGCCAGAACAGGGTGAGGTGTTGCTTCCCCTATCCGATCGTGGCAAAACTGTCTTGACAGAATTATTTAACGCGGAGACCTTCCTCGAATAGCCCCTTGACCAAAATAATCTAAATCTACGGTGCAAATTGTTTCTGCTGACAGTGTTGCCTCAGCGTTAGCTATCTCGCCGGAGCCAATGGGTTCATCCGAAAAATTACAAACGTGTAGGCCAACCAGTCGTTCCCCTATAAAAATTCGTAGCTGATAGCCATAGCCCTGAGTACTCTCACCAAATTGAGTGATGAATGCGTACTGTTCTAAATAGCTAAGTAGAGGCCATATTTGACCATTGACTACAACATCTACGTGGGGCATGGGGCTAACGCTGGTATCGTAGGCTCGCCAGCTATTAATCAATCGCTGGTTGATCGCATCCCCCTGCTGCTGCTGCTGCCACCATAGACTGGGGACTGTAAAAATTTGCTCAGAGGGAGTCGTATCGGTGGCTATCGCTAAGTCTGCATCAACAGGTTGCTGGCTATTGATCTGGCTAACGGCTGCTACCTGCTCTGTCAATGACTGTGCCAAAGTTGTCTGATGGAAGACCAACAGGCTGAATATAGCCGACACAGCTGACCATCGCGCAACATTCATAGCTGTTTTATGCAGTGTGGCATTATCGCGATTTTATAGATTGATCGCTTGAAGCTATCCTAACTTAAGATCAGCTGCTGCCGATGCACATGGTTTAGGTGAAGCGCCTGGGAATCATCCAACTGTCGTTCCAGCATTCGCAACATTTGCTCAGGACGCAGCATGTTGCCATCGTTGCGGCAGGTTCCGATATATCGCAGGATGACATTTCCTTGAGCAGATAGCTTCTGCACAACGCTATCGGGCAGAGAATTTGGTAGCTCAGTGACTGTTTCTAACCTGTGTAAGCGCTCTCGTAGATCGATCTGTTTGACCTTGCCAGATTTGGTGGTGTGGGTGTCAAGGATTGCATCCGCTGCTAGTATCTGACCAATCCACTGAGGCAGATTCGCAAGCTGTTCTTCTGGCAGGGTCAAGGCGAGTAAATAGTCAGCTTGCTCAAGGGCTTTAGTTGCTGATGGTGCTTTGAGGTCAACTGCCTGGACAGTATAGATGGGCAATGTGTCTGACAGCTGTGTTTGTAGACGCTGTTTAAAATCAGCGATGTCCATCTGCTCAGTCAACTCAAAATCAATCACCTCTCCAGTGCTAGTAGCTCCTAGGGCAAGGGCGTTAGCTGGCGCAATTCTGGGTCCGGGGTGATAGCCACCGGTAAAGGAAATCGGAATCGCAGCGCGTCTGACTGCTCGATCCATTATTCGAGCAAGATCCAAGTGGCCGATAAGGGCCATATCTTCTAATTTACCGAGGGTAATTCGTAACCGCTGTACCCGCTCTGATTTGGGTTTGCTATGTCCCTCAAACGCTGGAATCGGTAGTGGAGGCACTACCACGTTATGACCAAAGTCAGTGCCACATACTCCACAGTGGGAGCACCCTTCAAAGGAACAGTCGGGAACCACGGCTGCAGCCAGGGCTCGCCGTAGATCGTCCTGTAACCATCCTTTATCAATGCCTGTGTCTATGTGGTCCCAAGGCAGAGCCGCATCCATTACGGTTTGCCATTTTTCTAGCGTGTCATCCTCTAATTCGTTTGGGGTTGTCTGATTATCCTTTAAGGATTCATCGAGATTCCACTCACCTTGTTCTACCTGACGGTACTTCCAAGTCAGGTTTGCATCATCAATCGCCTGAGTCCAAGCATTAAACGCCCGTTCAAGACTCTCCCACCAGGCATCCATACCGGCCCCTAGCTCCCAGGCTCTTCGGACTACGGCCGCTAGTCGCCGATCTCCTCGACCAACAAAGTCTTCCATGGCCGAAATGCGGACATCGGTAAAGTTAACCTTGACACCGCGAATGGAGCGAAAAGCGTCTTTGAGCAGGGCCTGCTTCCGTTCAAATTCGCTGGTAGAGACAGAATGCCATTGGAAGGGGGTATGGGGTTTAGGCGTAAAATTAGACACCGTAATATTAAAATTGAGAGACCGACGGCCCTTGATGCGACACTCGCGCCGCAGCCATTGAACGGTTTCTGCAATTCCCAGGACATCGACGTCTGTTTCTCCTGGCAAACCGATCATAAAGTAAAGTTTGACCTTGTCCCATCCCTGCTCATGGGCAGTTTTGACTCCTCGCAACAGCTCTTCATTAGTGAGACCTTTGTTAATAATGTCTCGCATGCGCTGAGTACCGGCCTCGGGAGCAAATGTGAGACCGGTTTTACGAGTGCCCCCTACAATGTGGGCTATATTTTCGTCAAAGCGATCGACACGCTGACTGGGAAGAGACAGAGAGACATTGTCGTTTTTGAGCCGATTTTTGACTTCTACCCCTACAGACGGCAGGGCTAAATAGTCTGAGCAACTCAGGGACAGTAGCGAAAATTCGTTATAGCCGGTGGCCCGCATACCGCGCTCAATAGTGTCGATGACTTGCTCAGGATCGACGTCGCGGGCCGGGCGTGTGAGCATACCAGGTTGGCAAAATCGACAGCCTCGGGTGCAGCCCCGGCGAATCTCAATGGTGAGTCTGTCGTGGACAGTTTGTACATGGGGTACTAGACCGATGGCATAGTCGGGAATGGGGGTCGCGACACGACGCAAAATGCGTTTGGGGACATCGTCTCGGTTTGGATAAACGGACCCATCGGCAGCCATGGTGTAAAACTGAGGCACATAAACACCGGGCACCTGGGCTAGATCCAGCAAAATGTCTTGACGGCTCATGGCGGCAGCTTTGCCTTCCTCCAGCACCATGCCAATCTCAGGTAGTAATTCTTCACCATCGCCTAGAGCAATGAAATCGAAGAAATCGGCATAGGGTTCTGGGTTTGAAGTGGCGGTTTGTCCCCCTGCAAAAATCATGGGCCAGCTGGTCTCATCCCAGGGACCATCGCTGTTGCGTTCCTGCCAGGTCAGAGGAATTTCGGCCAGTGTGAGCATTTCTAAAATATTGGTAGCTCCTAGCTCGTAGCTAAGGCTAAAGCCCAATATATCAAAGTCGGTAAGCGGGCGACGAGATTCAACCGCAAACAGGGGACTGCTGCTGTCGGTAAGCTTTTGGGCTAAATCTGGGCCGGGGAGATAGGCGCGATCGCACAGCTGTCTCGGCTGTTGATTAATAATGCTGTAAAGGATGATATGCCCTAAATTAGACGCTCCCACCTCATATACCTCTGGATAGGTAAGTACCCAGCGAACCACGGCAGTGTCCCATGCTTTATGGACAGCCCCTAGCTCGTTTCCCAGATAGCGAGCTGGACGAGCAATATCTGGAGTAATCAGTTGTTCAACAGCGATGGCCACGGCAATGGAAAAAGCAACTCAGACATAAACTATAGCTGATTCTAAGAAGCTGCTATTCTTTCACAACCGAACATTTCCAATAGACTGATGCATCCCATAAATTAGCAGCGAATCAACAATGGTTTATGGACGGGTTACCGCTGCTCGGGTAACCCGTCCATAAACCAATTAAATTAAACCTACTAAAACCTCATATTAGTGAAAAGAGTAGTAGTACAGGGAATAATAGTGTCTATAACTGCTCACTAAGCAGCCTGTAGCTCTTGGCGTTCAGCCATAGAAAGCGCTCGGTCCAGCTGAGCAAGCTCAAACACAATACGAACAGCGGGGGCGACATGACACAGACTTAGCCGCTTGCGGTGGCGCTTAGCTGCGTTGCAGCTAGCTATTACAGCAACTAGTCCGGAACTATCCACACTATCGACAGCAGCCATATCAATAACGATCTCAGTGGAACTGCCGGATGTAATCGCTGTGAACGTTTCTGCTTTAAATGTTTCAGCAGTTGCAGCTGTGAGAGCGCCTACAGGCCGCACAACCTTAACTGATGTTCCAATGCTACTCATACTCTGTCTCCTATCAGTTTTGATTAGATTGAAATAAGTATCGGACTACGACCTCTTCGTATGTTGTTGAAGCTAACTTGATGAATCTTAGCTTGCCTAGATTACGAAGATCTATTCTTGGAAACTTAATGTCCGGACCTGTTGTTTGAAGTTTCCAGGAAGCTTGTTTTCTAAATGGTAGCGATAGCTACACCCCTTACGGTGATTTGGTTTGACTGATGTTGTTTGGTGATACGGATCACTGAGGTTGTTAACTCCAGCAGTTTCACTTGAGATAACCCCAATCAAAAAAGCCCATATTCCAGATGGAAACATGGGCCTTCAACGTCCACCTATGCTAGATGTCCGCTAGGAGCCACCATGCACTCGTTCGCCATTCGTCATTTAGTAGAGAAAGCTCTCTATATAAAACAGCTGACTCCTGATATTGAAGAACAAATCAACTCAGAACTGTCTCGTTTAGGATACATATCAGAGGTTGATTATGAGGCCCTGGAACTCTTGATGAGCGAGATGGATGAGGGTCGTATCAAACTTGTTCCGACTGCTCACTAAACAGCCGACAGCAGAGATTATAACTAATACTTCGTAGCCTATTTATATAAAGTACTACTATAGTTTTTTAGGCAGACCAACGCTTCCCTGCCTGGGCTGTCGTGCTCTACTCGGGCTAGCGAATTGAAACTAACTTGGTTGATGCTTGCGGAGTATCGTCGTCAGAGCTGTTATGGGTCCAGCACATGTGCAAGAACTGTTGAAAATGTTGTTTTGCCACATCTTCAGGACCGCTATCTTCCGCGATACGAAGATGAAACAGCAAAGCGAAGAAGTCTGTATCAAAAGCCATTTTGAAGCTTGTAATTGGCCAAAGTAAGTCAGGCGCAGTTTTGAGATCGTACAGCTCTATATCACAGGTTTCTGGATCGGCGGCGGCGGCAGCAATCTTATGCTGCTGTTGTCTAGAGCCATAGGGTAGCCGACATACAAGCATTAAAGGACGGCACCACAAACGCACCGATCCGGCTACTTGAATAGCTTCCGCATAAAGACGCTGATCCAAGCACTCAAGATAAACAATTTGCCCAGGATTTATGTTAATCATTTTGAAAAAATAAATTGTCAATCAGGCTAGTAAAGATAGACGCGTAATCTCAGATAGGCTTACACTCTTAAACCACCTGCCTCAAAGGGATACAGCATTTATTTGGCTACCATTGAGCAGAATGAGATGTAAAATTCAATTTTTGTTAAATTAGCTAATAAATTACCACTAACCGTGTTGCGAAACGTTTACTTACCTAACTTAATTTGTTGACACGCCGACTGGCTGCAATTGTGAGATACAGCGAATCCCTTGCCTAATATCCGTTTGGAAGCTTTTGAGCTAGCTTTTCGATAAGTTCTGGTTAAAATTAAAACGACGGGTATGGCTGGTCCCTGAGGGGGCGTTCTAACGTAAATTTTGCTGAGTTGGACAGATATATAGGGTTATGGTGTCTACTGGAACAATTGAAAAAACAGTCACCTCTAGTAAGCGGCAGCATGCGCCCCGCTACCGAGTATTGCTGCATAACGATGATTTCAACTCTATGGAGTACGTGGTGGAGTCGTTAGTGACGACCGTGCCAAGCCTGTCGGTACCGCAAGCTGTTGACATCATGATGCAGGCCCACAATGCTGGAGTAGGTTTGGTGATTATATGTGAGCTAGAGCATGCTGAGTTTTATAGCGAAATGCTGCGCTCCAAAGGGCTTACCAGTACAATCGAGCCTGATAAATAGGCGGCTAGGGGCAGATTGGATGACCCGCCAGGATTTGTCTAGTCTCTTATGATGCGGTGGTGGCTAGCTCGGTATCGGCAGATTGCGTCGGCATGGGTAATGTGGCGAATCGTTGCTTTCTTTGGGGCGCTGCTGATCCTATGGTTGCCGTTTGGACTGCTGACCTATGGTCTGGGCGCTCTATTTGGGCACTCTCAAGCCACTGACACTCTGGCAGTAGTGACGCTCTACGGCTGTTTCATTGGCAATGCCTGGATTTGGGGACGCTGGATTCATCGGTGGCAGCGGCCTTTTTACACATATGGTCTGGTTGCTGACGGACGATTCGTAGGAAATTTAGCGATCGCCCTACCGGTTGGTTTTAGTTTAGTCTGCCTTCTGTTTGGGGCGCAGGTCCTCTTAGGCTGGGCTGAGAGCTATCCTCGACCGCTAGCTGCGATCGCACTAGAAGGACTCGCCGTAGGTCTGGGGGTGGGACTGGCTGAAGAAGTGCTGTTTCGAGGCTGGCTGCTGGCCGAGCTGCAGATCGGTCTACCCCGCTCCCAAGCCATTTTCTGGAGCAGCGTTATTTTTGCGATCGCCCACTTCATTAAACCGCTGCCCGAGATACTGCAAACATCGCCCCAGTTTTTGGGGCTGGTGCTATTGGGGATGCTACTAGCAGCGGCGCGACATATCAGCTTGGGTAGTCGATTCACCAGTTTGGGGCTACCGATTGGATTGCACGCCGGGCTGGTTTGGGGCTACTACATTGTGGATGTAGCCGATTTAGTAGTGCCCTCCAGTCAGGTTCCGGCCTGGGTAACGGGTATTCATGGCAATCCACTGTCGGGGGTGTTGGGTATCGGGATTTTAGCGTGTTTAACCGTGCTCGCTGGGCTCAGGTTGCGTTCAAAATAGCGGCTAGCAGTGCTTTTTGGGCATGGAGACGATTTTCTGCCTGGTCCCATAGCCGTGAGTGAGGGCCTTCCATCACTTCGTGGGTAATTTCCTCGCCACGATGCGCCGGTAGACAGTGAAGGATAATAGCTTGCTCGTCAGCTAAGTCTAGCAAGGCTTGATTGATCTGGTAGGGCTGGAATTTTGGAATCCTGGACTCTGCTTCAGATTCATCACCCATGCTGGCCCAAACATCGGTATAAAGCGCGTGGCTGCCTTGGACGGCGGCTTTGGGGTCGGTGGTAATGATAACTTCGCTGCGGCCCTGACTAATTTGGACAGCCTTGTTGACAACGGCTGGATCTGGGAGAAATTCCTCAGGAGTGCCCACCCGGATATTGACACCTGCGAGAGCACAGCCCAGCATCAGAGAGTGAGCCACATTGTTACCATCCCCCAGGTAGGACATGGTCAAATTATCCAAGGTGCCAAAGGCTTCTTTGAGCGTTAGCAAATCGGCCAAAATCTGACAGGGATGTTCTAGGTCCGTCAGTGCATTAATGACTGGAATTGAAGCATATTGGGCAAACTCCTCAATTTCAGTCTGGGCAAAGGTGCGAATAGCAACCACGTCAAGATAGCGGTCTAGAACGCGTGCAGTATCGGCTGTGGGCTCTCCTCGACCTACCTGAGTCACGCCCGCATTGAGATCGAGAACCTGACCACCCAGCTGATACATAGCGACTGAAAAGCTGACACGGGTGCGAGTGGAGGCTTTGGAAAATACTAAGCCCAGGACTTTGTTTGGGCATGTCGGCTGTTTGGTCCCGGCTTTAAGCTCTGCAGCCAGCTCTAAAAGTCCGTGTAGCTCAGTGCTGCTCAAATCTGCTAGGCTCAGCAGATCTCGTCCCTTGAGTGAGTCCATAACGTCTGTGGTGATAAGCGCTAGAGTCAACAAGATACTACTATTTAGCTACTTAACCTATTGATGTTCTGGGTGAATGCGATCAGAAACTCTGGAGGGGCATGGGACTGTATTCACGGCTAATTTTTCCGCGTTTGCTGGACCTGACGATGTCAGGCCAAGAGCTGAGTCAGTATCGTCACTCACTGCTACAGTCTGTGCGCGGTAATGTGTTGGAAATTGGATTTGGAACAGGGTTAAATATTCCCCACTATGGTGAGGGGGTGACAGCTATCACTGCCATTGACCCCAATGAAGGCATGGCCGCGATCGCAGCTTCCCGCGTTGACTCTTCTGCGATACCCATCACGCTAAAAACGGCCAGTGCTGAAGCCTTACCTATGGATACAGCTGTTTTCGATGCTGTTGTGTGTACCTGGACCCTGTGCAGCATTCCTAATATTGAGCAAGCCCTGAGCGAGGCTTATCGGGTGCTTAAACCAGGGGGAAAATTCTTTTTTATTGAGCATGGTCTCAGTCCCGAACAGGGAGTGAGTACATGGCAGCGTTGGATAACGCCGTTTCAACGTCGGGTGGCTGATGGCTGTCATCTCGATCGACCTATGGACGCTCTGGTCAAAACTGTATTTGAGCATGTGGAGATCGATACGTTTTATGCGACCGATCTGCCTAAGGTGATGGGCTATTTTTATCAGGGGGTTGCGATTAAGCCTGGTTGTCTGGACCTTTAAAGATTTGGGCAACTGCGATCGCAATCCGTTCAATATCGGCATCGAGCAGCGGTGGCCACTCTACTCGGGCCTGTCGGCCTTGCTCATAGGCTTGGCGACTTTCATAGGCTAGCTGATGAAGCGAGTAGGCCAACGAACGCTCAATCTGCTCAGCAGTCTTGAGGTTTTCGCTAATAACCTTGAGCGCTAACAGCAGTGATGTTACTTGCCCCGGTACAGGTGGAGACTGCTGCTGTAGGCGCACCAAAAATGAGTCGGAGGCAGTCATATCTGCCTGAGTTGTAACCACATGCTGAGCTGTCTTAGCGTCCATGATGGGTAGCGAAATGGTACATCGGTATGACTCGCCTACCATAGTGTTCGATACGCCCATCGTCAATTTTCAAGCAGAGACAAAGCTGGTGTCTAAGCTTCATGGAGATTTCATGATTAGGGGATATTCAATTTTCAAATAAAAAAGACACACTAGTAGATAGGAGCCTGTACGAGTCACGGCCTGCTAGCAGCAGCTCTTGGCCGTCCTGTCCATATCAAAGCAGCCTAAAAGGGCCCGTTATCCGGTGTGGGCAGGTCTTGTTTGGGGAATCTTTAAGCCATAAATCTGGTCAAGCCCGTTGACCCATTAAGAGGCGCTATCCACTGTGATGGGCGCAAGCGACGACATTTGTGTAGCACCTTACGCGATGGCTAACTCTCCTGTGGTTCCCTTTGTTGATTTGTCCCTACAGCATCGTCCGTTACGCTCCGTACTACTGGAGGCGATGGCGACTACTGCCGACCGCGGAGACTATATCCTGGGTCGAGCCGTGATGGAATTTGAGCAAGCATTTTCTGCGCTCTGCGGTGCCCCTACGGGGGTGGGTGTTGGTTCAGGAACTGACGCTCTGACGCTAGGGCTGCGGGCCTGTGGCATCGGCCCTGGAGACCAGGTGATTGTGCCTGTCAACACCTTTGTCGCCACCTTAATTGGTGTATTGCAAGCAGGAGCGACACCTATTTTTGTTGACTGCGACTTAGAGACGGGACTGATCGATTTGACCCAGATAGAGTCGGTGATCACGGCTAGAACTCGCGCTATTATCCCAGTCCATCTCTACGGTCAGATGGTGTCGCCAAAGGCGCTGCGTTCGGTGGCTGATACCCACGGACTAATGATTTTTGAAGATGCAGCCCAGGCCCATGGTGCTGAGCGCGAGGGTATTAGAGCCGGTAGCATTGGTCTAGCCGCCGCTTTTAGCTTTTACCCCAGTAAAAACCTGGGGGCAATGGGGGATGGCGGCATGGTAGTCACCCAAAAGGACTTGGTGGCTCAAACCGTGCGATCGCTGCGCAACTATGGCTCAACTCGGAAGTACTATCACACGGACCCTGGCGGTACTAATAGTCGACTAGATACGCTACAGGCGGTAGTACTCCAGGCTAAGCTGCCCCATCTGTTAGCCTGGAATCGCGATCGCAACCGTCTGGCTAAGCTTTACGACCAGATCTTGGCTCCCTTGGCGTCTGATGGACTGATACCCATGGTGAACCAGAGCGCTCAGGGACATGTCTATCATCTTTACGTTATTCGTCTGACTCATGAATGTCCCCTAGATCGCACGCGACTACAGCAGGAGCTGGCGCTTGCTAATATTCAATCAGGTATTCACTATCCAGTGCCCTGTCATCTGCAGCCTGCGTTTCATCATCTAGGCTACCGGCCCGGTGATTTTCCCAAAGCCGAGCAGCTCAGCCAAGAAATCCTATCCTTGCCGATATATCCCGGTATGACAGATGTTCAAGTAGAGTACGTTGCCCAGACTATTACTGGCCTGGTACGGACCTGTCCGGTGTTGACCTAATTTTTATCATCCTATGATCAGCATTTCTCAACCCAAATCGTCACGCTGGACCACAGAGCTGATTATCGTTAGCTGTCTGGTGATTCTCTATGGTCCTTTGCTCTATCACTGGGTCTGGGATGGCTGGGTGAATAAGTCTATTAGCATTCAGCATGAATACTTTAGCCACGGCGTTTTAGGGATTCCCCTGGCGCTCAAATTAGTTTGGGATAAGCGTCAGGCTTGGCAACAGTTGAGCGATCGCTGTCACTGGGCCGGGATTGGCTCTGTGCTCTTATCGTTGGTGTTTTATTCCAGCGGTGTGATGGATGCGGTCAACCTATCGCTGCCGCTAATGCTGACAGGTCTACTGCTGTGCCTCAAAGGGCCTAGCGGATTGAGGCTGATGCTTTTTCCTCTGGTATTGATTATTTTCTCTACACCGACGCAGCTTCCCTATTTGATTGAGCCTCACATTTTGCCTCTGCAACGATTTATCGCCACCGTTGCCGGGACAATTTTGCACGGGTTTGGCTACGAAGTAGAGGTCAACAATATCTATCTGAGTATGAATCAGCAGCTCGTTGAAGTAGCGCCGCACTGTGCCGGGTTAAAGATGCTCTTTACTAGCCTCTACATGGGATTAGTGCTGACGTATTGGACAGCGCTCTACCGGTCTCGACTGCGCACAGGTATCTTTTTTCTGGGCATCATTCTGGTTAGCGTTGTCGGTAATATCCTGCGTAATACAATCTTGACCTTTTTCCACGGCAACAGTATGACCGATGCCTTTCACTGGCTTCATGAGAGTTGGGGAGGCGATATCTACTCAGCCGTAATGCTGGGGTCGCTGGTTTTGATTGTCAACGCCATCCAAAGTCACGTTCCCGAGAGTTTAGCGATCGCAGCGACCCAGCGTGCTCATCATGCTCCCATAGCCCAGTCGCCTCCCTTAGATTTCTAATCTATTTGAACCCGCTTAGGCGATAACGCCCATCTAATGGTTATTTTTGGATGTTTTGCATATGGCTGCGTCACTTCCCTCTTCTAGGCCCTGGCTCAAATGGCTGGTGGTCGGTATCTTTGCTGCAGTCATTGCAGCTGTTGCGATTCCACAATATTTTTCTGGACAGTGGCCATGGCAGTCTCCGCCAGATGTTCCCCAAATTCGTGATGTGCGCAGTCTAAAAGAAACGGGGCTAGCGTTAGAAGGTTGGACCAACGACTTCCAGCAAAAGATCACGATGGGGGGCGATCAGTGGTCGGTCCAGCAATTGACCCAGGACGGCAATGCTACCCCAGAGCAAATGGTACTCTTCCTAAAACCTCAGGGGCAGGCTACCGATCAGCCTGAAGTGGAATGGATTGACATCAAAGGAGCGCAGAAGTGGCAGACCTCACATCCTGGAAAATTGCATACAGATGCCTTGACCGTTGATACGTTTCGAGCTTGGACAGCCAGCCAGACCTTTGCGGTGGCCCAATGGTACGCACTGCCCGAGACCGGTCATCCCGCTCCCCATCATTGGTTTTGGCGCGATCAAAAATATCAGTGGAGCCGTAATGAGCGCATGCCTTGGGTGGCGGTAAGCTTACTGATACCGATGCCGCCATTGGGAGATGTGTCGCTTTTCTATGCTGATTTAGAACGGCTTAGTCAATTGGTGCAAGCATCCTTAGAATCAAACGTCTTTACACCCAGCGCTTGAACGACATAACGCTTGTCCGCAACCGCAGCTATCTTGAAAACCCTGATGGGACAAAAGATAAGATACAGTGGCTACATTGAAAAATATAGTTTCATTAGCCGTACGCTGGCTGTACTTCAGACAAATTTTTATTAGTTTTTAGATTGGTATGGTTTTTTCTAGAAAGGCCAAAACATTCCAAAGGTCTTGGAAAAAGCAAGCAGCGCCGCTGGTTGGTCAGCTGCTTTTGAGTATGTTCTGGTGGCCCATGTGGCAAGCTCCTAGCGTTGCTCAGTTGAGTCCCTTACCAAACGAATCACCGGATAACGTGGAGTCAGAAGAATCGCTGCCGGTAGACTCGCCCAATGATTCTAATGATATTGAGCCCGAGTCAGACCTTCCTTTATTAGAAGAAGGAACACTGCCCTCGGTTGAGGTTTTAGAGCGCCGTCCAACACTGGATGACTTAGACCCGCGTATTCGTACCGGTTCCACGCCAGACCCGATTGAAAATGCCTTCGAACAGTATCGTTTAGGGCCAGGTGACGGGATTTTTATAAGTGTTCAACGATTTCCCGATCTGTCATTCCAGGCCACGTTAGACCAGCAGGGCAACGTGATTTTGCCGATTGAAGGGGCTGTTTCATTATCAGGTTTAACCCTAAATCAGGCAGAAAATAGAATAAGGGCTATCTATAACCAATACGTGGTGCTGTCAGAGGTCCGTTCCATCGGTCTTGCTGATGCGCTCCAGGGTCTGCCCTATCAGGTGGCTGAAGTTGAACTTAATCGACGGATCTCACCTAGCTACCAAGCGTTACGGGCAGATAATCCACGTCAGTATCTGGTCCCAGACGTGACGCTGACGCTGACGGCTCAGCGCGGTGTAGAAGTCATCATGCTGGGAGAAATTGAGCGCCCTGGGCTCTACCCACTAGAGGCTCCACGGGTGACAGCCGCTCTGCTGGCGGCAGGCGGTGCCCGGAGTACAGCCGATCTACGTGAAATCCGTATTCAACGCCGTTTGCCTAATAATCAGGTGATTGAAAAAGTAGTCGATCTCTACACACCTGTACGCGATGGGACCCCCTTGCCAGAAGAGCGGCTCGAGAATGGGGATGTTGTTGTTATTTCTCGTCTCGATCCAGCACAGTCCTATGACTATGACGTCAATTTTGTTTCGCGCTCTACTCTGGCGCAGCCTGATATTTTAGTGCGTGTGGTCAACTACCCCAATGGTGCCGTTAATGGATTGCAGATACCCAACGGCAGTACGTTTGTGGATGCATTAGTGGGCACTCGGGGGGGCAGGGGCAGTGTTGGTATACCGCTCAATCAGGCTAATCTACGGTCGGTAGCGTTGATTCGATTTGACCCAGAGCAGGGTGAAACAATTGTGACCAAGCTCAACGCTAAGGATGCCATTTATGGCGATCTAACCCAAAATCCGCCGCTTCGGGACAATGACGTCATTGTTGTCGGTCGAAACTTTATCAATCGGATTACCTTTGCCATTGATACTCTGACCCAGCCGTTTCAGGATGTTCTGAGCTTTGTGCTCTTTTTCGATGGCATCTTTGATCAGGATCTATTTTGAGGATGTGGTGAGTTGACGGCGTGCCCCGTTAGGATGTGTACACTGAGTCTCTGAGCTATGATTTGCTTACTTAGCCGAAGTGTCAAAAAAACGTTGTGGTTCAAGATATATGGTCAGTTTATGTCTGAGTCCATGATGTAATTTGTGTCTGTCTAGTTCTCTTTATCCAGCGAATATCCATGGTATCTCCTATTATCAAGCGATATCTATTAGCTGTTCAGCGATATAAGTGGGCTGGACTGACGTGCTTTCTATCGATTTTAGGAGCCTCAGGTGTCGTTGCTTTACAACCGCCGCCACCGATTGAATATTATGCCGAAGGAGGCGTGAGAGATAATACTCCTTTGGTCCTGCTAACAAATACTGGTGGCACCATTGACCAAATTGGTCGAGGCATTATTAGCGAGGAGCAGCTCCTTTCAGAGGTCCTGCTAAGAGAGGTGTCTCGACAGCTTGATACTAGAGGCATTGAACTCTCACCCGGCCAGATTCGCAGCAACACAGCTGTAGATGTGGACGACGATGACGGTGCTGTTAGAGCCGTTGTTCGCTTTATTGATGAGGACGAAGAAACGGCAATGCTGGCCCTCAATATCCTCTTTCAGGGCATGGTTGAGCTAAGTCGAGTGCGCAATAAAGCTAGACTGCAGGCCATTATTGATGCACTCAATGAACGACTGCCGCCTATTGAAAGTGCGCTGAGACAGGCAGAGCAAGCGCTAGAGCAGTACGATCGTCAAGAAGGGCCTGCAATTCAGGCAGCTTTGGATGGCAGCTTGCTAGGGCAAATTTCAGGCAGCCAACAGCAAATACGGCAAAATCAGATTACGCTCGCTGGTATTGATGCCCAGATGAGTAGTTTGCAGCAGCGTTTAGGGCTGACCGCTGATGAAGCCTATGTGTCTTCGGCTCTGAGTGCCGATCCGCTGATTGCTAATCTCCGGGCTCAGAGCTATCAAGCTGAAAATGATCTGGCCCTGTTACAGGCATCTGACTACCGGCAAGACCATCCGGCTGTGGTAGACGCTGTCCGTAATTTGAATGCGCTTCAGGCCCAGTTAAATCGTCGGGTTAATGATGTCTTATCAGGGGATGGACAAACGAGAGCTTTACCTGCGGGTATTGTCAATATCAATGGTAATTTGGACCCGGCGCGAGCGGCTTTAGCAAATCAGCTAGTTACGTTACAAACTCAAAAAGACACATTGCTTAGTCAGAACCAGATACTGGCTTTGTCGGCACAAGATCTGCGTCAGCAGTACTCTAGCCTGCCTAATAAGCAGCTGGAGCGCGAGCGGCTTGCCTATCAAGTGGGTTTGAAGAAGGCACTGTACGACCAGATCCAGGCACGAATTGTAGATGCTGAGGCGGCTGAAGCTGAAACGGTGAGTAGTATCACCGTAGAGGTTCCGCCGACATCGGTGATTAATGAGCCTGAAAAGCCTAATCCAGCAACTATTCTGCTGGCAGGCGGTCTGCTGGGACTGGTGGCGGGCGGCGGTGTCATATTTCTGCTTGATATGCTGGACGGTACGATTCGTACGCCCGAGGATTTGGAAAAGCTGCTGCGCGATCAGGATATGCCAATTCTTGGCGCTGTGCCTATCATTCGTACGCGCCCTGCTAAGGCGGCTCCTATTTTGGTCCAGGCGGATTCTCAGTACCACGGTAGCTATGAGCGCTGCTTAAGCAAGCTGCGATTAATGGGGTTTGAGGACAGTGTGATTGGCCCTCGAGTAGTTTTGGTGACCAGCACTATCGGGAATGAGGGTAAGAGTATTACGGCCTATAATTTAGCGATCGCAGCTGCTCAAGCCGGACGACGAACCCTGCTGGTCGAAGCCGATTTGCGGTCTGGCTCAAAGTCTCAGTACTTGGGGCTGGTCAACGACAATCAAATGCAGATTGAACCCCTGCGCTACTACGGTGGCAGCATTGGGGACAACGTGAGGATGGTGCCATTTATTGAGAATCTGTATGTTTCTCCGAGTCCGGGGCCTCAGCGGCAGGCGGCAGCTATTCTAGAGTCAAGCGAAATGCGACGGTTTCTAGATGATGCTCGAGAACGCTTCGACATGGTGATTTTAGATACTCCCTCTCTAAGCCGCGTGGATGATGCACTGCTGCTGGAAGAACAAACAGACGGCATGATTCTGGTAGCACGACCGGGTGTTACAGAGAGAGCCGTCTTGAACACGGCTCTTGAAGAGCTGGATATCAACGAAGATATTCGTCTTCTAGGAGTGTTGATTAACGGTTCTAACGTCACGCTTCAGGATGAAGGTGATGAGTATGATGATTTTGAAGATGAGGACAGCTATCTAGAGTCCCATGACTCGCAAGATGTCCCTCGGGCGGTAGCCACAGCAAAGCGCGGCGATGACTTCTAAAACACTCTAGCCAGCTTAATCCTCTTGTGCAAGATTTTGAGCCTTGCCATGAACGTGCGCATTTGATGGTCTGCGTTCTGCTGCCTGATTTTGATTACAGAAGATCATCGAGAGCTAAGTTACCTGCTAGAATCCAATCTATTGGATTTTTGGATTGGGCTCTGAGCCATCGACGTTGGAAAACTTTTAAGCGCATGACGACATACTATTACGCCGTAGCAAGCCAGCACTTTTTGTTAGAAGAAGAACCCTTAGAAGAGGTGCTTAGAGAGCGCCGCCGCTATTATCAAGAGCAGGAAAAAGAAATTGATTTTTGGCTGATCAAGCAGCCTGCTTTTCTAGATGCCCCTGAGCTAGCATCTGTCAAGGAAAGCTGTCCACAGCCAGCGGCAGCGATTATATCTACCGATAAAGTATTTATTACCTGGCTTAAGCTGCGCCTGGAGTATATCGCCACTGGAGAGTTCGAAACTCCATTGACGTCGGTCAGCGATCCACTCGCATCTCTGGCAGTTGCTTAGTGGAGCCTGTGGACATTGGACCTGTTCCGATGGGGCACGTGATTCTAAATGTGGATGCAATTGGGAGATAAGGCTATGGTCAATCCTTGGCTGACTGGAGCAATGGCTGTTCTGCTGGGCACTGCAGGTTTTGCCGGACGCGGTCTGGCTCAAAGCTATCCCGATTGTCCGCCCCCTGGAAGTAGTGAGTATCTGCTGTTTGTACGGGCTGACGATGAGGCTACTCGCGATCGCACCCTATCTGTTTTACCGGTGGATACGCCTACCTTAGTCTGCAACTACCAGGACAATACGGTTGTGCGAGCAGGCGGATTCAACTCGTTAGAAGTTGCCAATTCTTGGGCGCTGTACCTTAACGATATTGAACAGCTGGACACAGTTGTCGTCGAGGCGACTGCACCGTCAGACACTGTGGCTGTGTCATCTTCAAATGACGACCCTCAACCAAAATACAACCCTACAGTACTAGGGGAAGGGGTAGCCATTTTAGTGGACTACCAGCAAAATCCTGATATTGGTCGCGACCTGGCCCAACAAGGAACCGTGGGGTTGGCAGTCTATCTGCAGCAGCCCTACTTATTAGTCATGCATACGACTGATTCATCGGCGGCAGCCACCAGGTTACAGCAGCTAGTCGATAGTGGTTTGACATCTTTCTTGGTTGACGGTCAAAAGGTGATCCGCCTGACCGAGGCGATTCAATAACACGATGCCGACAGACGCTTGATGAAAGCTGTCTGTCTCTTTTTAAGCTAATAGGCCGGTGCTGCTAGTAGACCAATAAACACACCCAGGGCGGCTCCAGCAATTACCTGTACAGGGGTGTGGCCCAGTAGTTCTTTGAGACGGTCTTCTTGCAGTTCGTGTTCATTAAAAAACTCATCCACAATTTGGTTGAGGACCCGTGCTTGTTTACCAGCGGCTTGTCGCACCCCGGCGGCATCGTACATGACGATAACAGCAAACACTGATGTTAGGGCAAAAGCGGGGCTAGACCAGCCAATGGTCTGTCCGACACCGCAGGAGAGCGCCGTGACCAGGGCAGAATGGGAGCTGGGCATGCCACCTGTTTCTACGAGGACTCGAAAGTTAAGTCGATGATTTTGGATGACTTCGATGATTAACTTCAGCAGCTGAGCAGTCAAACAGGCAACTAAGGATACAACCAGGACATGGTTCTGAAAAATCTCGTTGAAGGTTTCCATGTGGATATTAATGAGCGATTAATGCGTACGTGCGGTGATGTAGTCTGCGATCGCAACCAGCGGCTGTCTTAAAGGTCCAAAGCTGGCCAACTCATCCTTAGCTTCCTGGATCAATGTATCCGCCTGTTTTTTTGATTCATCTAGACCCCAGATACTCGGGTAGGTTGCTTTTTGAGCCTGCACATCCTTGCCAATAGATTTGCCAAGTTCTTCCTGGGTAGCGGTAATATCCAGCACATCGTCTACAATCTGAAACGCCAGGCCGATGTTGTTGGCATATCGAGACAGCCGTTCTACAGTATAGGCATCTGCGCCCCCCAGCACCGCCCCAGAGACTACAGAGACCTCAAGTAGGGCAGCTGTTTTATGCATGTGGATAAAGTTGAGAGTTTCAATCGATGTGTCAGGTTGCCCCTCTGATGCCAAATCCACAATCTGACCGCCCACCAGCCCAGCGGCCCCAACTGCGCGACCCAACCGGCGAATCACCTCTAAAACTGCCTTGGGAGGTACGTCCTCAGTGCGATCGGCAATAAATTCAAAGGCATAGGCCAGAAGTGCATCCCCTGCCAAAATGGCAACATCATCACCATAGACTTTATGGTTAGTGAGCTGACCTCGCCGGTAGTCATCGTTGTCCATAGCCGGTAGGTCATCATGGATGAGCGACATGGTATGGACCATTTCTAAGGCACAGGCGGTAGGCATAGCCTGAGAAACGGTACCGCCTACCAGCTCACATGTGGCCAAACAGAGAATCGGACGCAGGCGCTTGCCCCCGGCCATTAAGGAGTACCGCATGGACTCATAGATGGTCTCTGGGTAGACAACGGCTAATGACTGTTCTAGAGCCGCTTCAACCTCAGCACGCTGGGTAGCGAGGTACGTTTTGAGATCAAAGTCAGTAGCAACGTTGGCGGTCATCATGGTTACAAGAAAGAAACTGATCAGGTGTTAGTACAGCGGACGCGCATGCACTACAAGGGCTACCTACTAATTAATCATTAAATCGTTTACGGTGGCTTAATACTGTATTGTGCAACAACATGGCCACGGTCATCGGCCCAATTCCACCGGGGACAGGTGTGATGGCTCCGGCAACAGGTTCTACGCTGGCAAAGTCGACGTCGCCGACCAGCCTAGATTTGCCTGATGTCGTATCCTGAATCCGATTGATACCCACGTCGATCACCGTTGCTTCGGGTTTGATCCAGTCGGCGTTGATCATATGGGACCGGCCAACCGCCGCGACTAAAATATCAGCCTGACGGCATAGCTCAGGCAAATTAGCTGTATGGGAATGGGCGATGGTGACGGTCGCATTGGCCTCTAGCAGCATGAGAGCCATGGGCTTACCGACTAAAATACTGCGCCCGAGAATAACGGCTGTTTTGCCAGCTGGGTCGATACTATATTCCCTGAGAATGGCCATTACACCTGCTGGAGTACAGCTGCGCAACCCAGGCTCCCCTCGGACTAAGCGACCCATATTTTCTGGATGCAGACCATCCACATCTTTGGTCGGATCGATCTGATTGAGCAGGGCAACGGCGTCTAAATGGTTGGGTAGCGGCAGCTGGATCAAGATGCCATCAACTCGGTCATCCTGATTTAGCTGTTCGATCAGATTGGCTACCTCTGTTTGAGACGTTTCTGCCGGTAGGTGAGAACCAAAGGAGGCGATACCGATGCGATCGCAGGCCCGTTCTTTATTTTTGACATAAACAGCGCTAGCAGGATTATCCCCCACCATGACAACAGCCAAACCCGGTGGCCGTTTCAGGGTTTCACTCTGGCTAGCAATATCGATCGCCAGTTGGGATTGAATTTTTTGGGCAAGGGCTTTGCCATCTAGTCGCTGGGCCATGAAATTTTTGCTAACTTTGTCGGCAATTGTGCCGATGTCGCTAGTCAATTGGGGGATACTAGCCACATCGGCTATTCCCAGATTACCAAAGGCTATTCCCCGGCCCCAACAAACTCTCTTTGCTCGCTCCCTGACAGACTGCTTGTAATGCGTTTTTTAAACTGTGGATTTGTCATTGGTTTAGGGCTAATGACCCTTAGCTGCCAGCCAGCAGCAGATACCGTGGCACCTATACTGTCGCTGACACGACCCGCTGTAACGATTCAATCGTTGCGCCAGCCAGAGCGCGTTGAGCAGTCGCTACCGCTGAGTGGTGAAGTCATTCAGCGCTTGGCAGTTCTCAATGGCTGGCTCTACCAGCTAGAAGATGATACTGGGCAGATATGGATTTTGACCCAACAGACTGCCCCAGCTGTGGGAGAACAGATTTATGTCGAAGGAGTGCTGCGCTACGAACCCATTGTTATCAACGGGGCAGATTTAGGCGATTACTACCTAGAAGAAGAGCAGCGCGATATCTCTGAACCCCAGTAGTATCTAAATGACGGTCCTAATTTGAGCCTGCCAGCGTGCGTAGATGCAGTGGTGTCACATCATTGCTGGAACTATGGGAAGGTGCCGCACCATAAACGTTATTTGTAATCAAATAACGGTCTAAAATGGCTTGGGCTTCATCTGCTGACTTGAGCTGATAGGTCACAAAGAAACGATATGAAGCCTGTCCTGGCTGACAAATGGGATTGACCTCCCAAACGTCAAGGCGAATTCCCTGTGCGTTAGGGCGCAGGCGATAATTTAAGGTTTCTTGCTGGGAGAGCTGATTGTTGTTCATTGGGCAAGGATGGCGCACCGACACTACGCATAGTGCCCTCTAGGTGGCGGCTGTGACCTATTGTGCGAATAGATCAACAGCATTACGGACATGACCAATACGGTAAATTCTAAAATTCCGTGTAAACAACGAGCTGAATGTCTAGAGGGGAGCTACTAAATCCGTTGTAAAGCTACCGTGTAATCCATACGGGATATGGTGAGAAAGCTTCAGCGTGGCCACCGGACCTCGGGAAATTGCTTGAGCATCCAAAATAGCGAGTTCAGAGCAGCGGTGTTCGGCGTTGTAGAACAAGTTTAAGACCCAGCCTTCGTCCTCTGCTTGACCCTGAGGATGGGGCACAAAAATAGGTTCACCGGCAAACCCTCGAGGAGCAAAACTCCAAACCTCTTCTTGCCCGGTTGTCAGATCTCGTTTGAGGACAGCCTGGAGTGGTGCATTGCCGTGGGGACGATGGGCCACACCTAGGTATAAATAACGATAAGGACGACCAACATAGCCAGGATTTAGGTCAGGAAACTCACAGCCTCGTTCAATTAGGCAGGTGGCCTGACCGCTGCTGGCGGCTAAATCTAGCTCAAAGCGCCAGAGCTGTCCTTCAGGAATGCGTTCAAAATCAGCCTCTAAGTAGTTTTCTGCTCCTTTTAGGTCAGGAAACTCTTGATAGCAAATAGAATCGAGGTATAGCTTGCCGTCACGTTCAAAAGCGTTGGCGTGATGGAATACAAAGCAGGGCTGCAGATCGATGGTTTCAATGGTACTGCTGCCGTCCCTGGGAATGATAATGGCGCGGGTGGGCTGTTTGGGGTTGAACTGAATGCACTCAGCCGCTCCTTTAGTGCCAACCAGATAGGGAACTGGGTTAAAGCTGACAGGATTTTGAAAAAAGATGCAGTAGTTAGGCGTAATGGCAAAGTCGTGTAGAAAGGCAAACCCCGGAATATTGTGCTGATGGGTGTGGACTAGACGGCCTTTGGGATCGAATTCGTAAAGGGTAATAGTGCTGGACAGCCCTGTTTTGACACTAAAGTTGACCAGGCAAGGATTGTTATTGGTGCGATCGCAGCTAGGGTCGATCCGAGGATGAGCTGAAAAAGCACCCCCAGGTTTGATCACCCCGTCGAGATAGTCCAGCCCCAGTGTCTCCAACGTTTTAGGGTCAAGCTGATGCGGTTCTGCTGCTTCCCATAGGGCCAGTAGCTTGCCACCCCAGTAAATTACATTAGTGTTAGCAATATTTTTTAGCCGGAAGTCAAAGGCATTAGCGAAGGGCCCCCCTGGCTTTTGAGTGCCAAACACACCGCGATAAAGCGGTTTACCAGCCGCCTGTTCTTTAACGTAGCCCTCAGTGCGTACATATCGATTACGAAAGAAGGCTTTACCTTGACTGATAGAGATGGATGTAATCATGCCATCGCCGTCAAAGGGATGATGCACCGGATGACCTGCAATATCCAATAATCCAGGACCATTCTTAAACAGCGTTCCTTCTAAAGCTGCTGGGATTGTGCCCTCAATATCGTCAATTTCGTAAGCGTATTCATTGGGCTGTGACCGATAGCCGCTGCGCCAATCATCCATATCAAAGGTAGATGCGCTGGGAGAAGGAAGAGTTTGCATAGGAGATTGGTAAATGTTGAGTTTTGGCAGGGTAAATAAGGCTTAAAGGTTTGGCGCTAGACGCTCATGGCGACGTCAGCGCTGGCTTTGGAGAAGTCGCATCTTCTGGAGTCAAAGCATCTTCCACAGCTTCAAGGGGCGCTGTCTCTGCCGAGGCCGAAGTATTAGGAAGCAGAAATAGCAGCGGTAGCGGCAGCAGGGTTGTCAGGTTCGTAACCGTGACCAGTAGCCAAAGATTTGCAAAGTCTGTTTCAGTGACGTGTAGCCACTGGGTCAACAGTGCTCCCAGCTCGTGGGAGAGCAGGCTGGCTAAATTGACAATTGACATGAGTAGCGCAAATAACGTTGCCTCTACTCCCGTCGGGCAGAGTCTTGCCGACAGCACGAGCACAGGCATAAAGGCAATTTGCCCCATCACTGTCAAAATAGCGCTGTCGCCTAAGCTAAACCAGTGGTCGTCAATACCCAAGGTGCGATTCACATGGGTTACCAGCAAAAGTGTGGACATCCCGCCGAGGGATGCCAGTATCGTAGACCAGGCAAAAATAGTACGAAACGGCACGGCCTTTAGAAAGCGCTGAAAAACTGCAATGCCAACCAGTGCCGATAGACTGGTAACCAGCCGTACCCGACCCAAAAATTCAGGCTCGAAGCCCAAATCGTTGGTTGTAAAAAAGAAAAATGCAGCATCGGCGCTCGGGGTAGACTGCCAAAGAAATAAAAATAGAGCAGGCATCCAAATCGCCCGCTGACTAAAAGCCGCTTTTAGCTGCTGGACCTGATTTTGAACAACTTTAAAGCTGGTGTTTTTGGTGATGGGCTCTTCGGTAATCAGCCAGGCGACCACCGAAACAATTAGCGGGAAGGTGGCAGTGACTGCAAAGACGGTACGAGGGGAGGTTTGATCAAGCAGGAGTCCCCCTAGATAGGCTGTGAGAACACCACCAAGCGCTGAGGTTCCCCAAGATAGTGACTGCAGTGTACCAACTTCCCCCTGAGATTCCTGGCGGGCGCGCTCTACCACCAGCGAATCAACAATGACATCTGCGATCGCAATCGAAACCGAACTCAGCAAAATCATTGCTGTCGCTAGCCAGACTGTATGAGCTAGGGTGGCTAGCACCAGCCAGGCCGCTGTCCCCATCAATCCAGACAGAACCAAGTAGGGCCGACGACGGTAGCCAAACAGAGGTAACCCGTCAGATAAAAAACCAAATAGGGGTTTGATGGTCCATGGCAGTGTGGCCACCCCAGTCAGGGCCGCTACGGTTGCCGGACTGAGTCCTAAATCATCTTTTAGGAAAAAGCTAATGGCCAACCGAGCTAGCCCTAAGATGCCTTGCACAAAGTAAACCAGCAAAATAGCGGTTAACTCAGTGGTAAGCGGCCGACCCAATAAAATACGCCTTTCTATAAAGTGTTTCAAACTCTGCGAGTCGGCAGTGGCAGTCATGTATGACGAAAACCTTTAAGAAATGTCAACTATCTTAATCATAACGACATAGCGACTCCCACGGCATTGTCCTAGAGACTGAATGGTCTGATGACAAAAAGATTGACGACCACAAAAAAGGGGGCATGGGCCCCCTAATGTTCTGTAAACATAAGTTTGTGCAGACTGAACCTATGACTTATCGCGAGCGTCCAGTGCGTCCAGACGATACTGCTGTAGGGTAATATCGCTCAACGATGCGCTGCTCTTAGTCCGCTGATTCAGCTCGTGTAAACGGCGCTGTTGGAGTGAGGTATCGGTTAGCGCACCGCTGCTTTTTGTCCGCTGATTCAAAGCCTCTAATCGTCGCTGCTGAAGAGTAGTGCCTTCTAAAGAAGTATTATTGGGGGATTTGGCTTCAACAGCAGGTGCGATCGCAGCCGCTGCAAGTAAAACAGATAAACCAGAAAGTAAGAAGCGTTTCATAAGTGTGTCCTCCAAAGAGTAGGAGCGTTAAAGCTTTCTACCCATAGGATGAAAGACGCGTATGAACACACTCTGATAAAAAACTGATATTTAGCTGAGAAAATGTAGTCTGCGATACAGACAAAGTAATCTGAGTCTAGTCAGGAATACGTACGGCAACGGTACTGGCCTTGAAGGTATAGAGTTTGCCCTCTAACTCAATGGGAGTACCAATTTTGACCTTGCTATTGCCAAAAACGGGGCCATCGTCCGTAATTTGGGCAGTTCCCGCTAGCGTGATCAGCATATCGGCGGTAAACCCTAGCTCGGGACGAGGGTCGGGAAATGATGTCACCGAGCCATCGGGCTGAGGTACGGCCGTGCTGCGGGGAAGTGGCTGAACATCTTTAACCGTTACTTGACCATAGGGCTGGTTGCGGATAATCACGTTGGTGGTGCCTTCAGCTTTCATATCAGCTAAAAACTGCTCAGGGTTGAGCACAGTCAGCCCGCGCGCCATAACATCAACTTCAATTTCCTGATTAGTTGCTCCGACCTGGGCGACTGAGCCAGACGTTCCAGGATAGAAAAAGACAGCTACCACCACCATCAGGATGATGAGTCCTGCACCGATATCTAGCAGGCTAATTTTGCCAAATAGACGTCCTTTAGAATCCAAAATAGCCATAGCTCTGGGCTCTCCCCATAGTTCTTTACTGTGTCTTGTGGTGTTGGTCTGGGTGCTCGAGCATTCAGGACCTCAAGACCGTAACGTAACAGACGTGCAACCTAGCTGCTCTATAGAATAAGCAGTGGTTAGTATTTAATCATGGGTCGGTCAGATTAGGCCGTAACCCAATAAATCACTATCCACTGTATCCCAGTCAGTCAAAATTCCGCTAAGTGACCAATGCGGTTGTTGAGCTGGGCTCTTTACACTGGAGTTTAGGGGACCGTGTCATTTGTATGTCTAATGAGTCAATCTACAATCAACGAACTGTCACAGCCTGTAGAAAAAGCTTTTGAGCTGTCGCTATGGTCGAGTTACAGATGCTGGTTGATAGCTGCTAGACAACTGCAAAGTTGACCGTATCTGTTTTGTTCCTTCACCGTTCACCACAGTAAGCTGACCATGTCTAACGCTACTCTCCATTGGGGCAATCGCTGGCAACGTCGTCTGGCGTATGGAGTCATGGCTTTTGCGATGACTTTAAGTATGGGGCTGTTTGTTCCACGGCCTGCTACTGCCGGACTGCTTGATATCATCTTGCCGACTATTCAGGTTTTTCAAATTACCAACATGTCGGACGAGCAGGAGATCAGCCTCGGCGGTCAGGTTAATCGGCAGCTGCTGGGCCAATCGTTTCGACTACATCGCAGCGATGCGATTACAGCCTATGTCGATCAGATCGGGCAGAGTTTGATTCCCCATAGCGATCGTCCAGACATTCCCTATGTGTTTCAGGTGGTGGAAGACGATAGTATCAACGCATTTGCCACGATGGGTGGGTATGTTTACATCACAACAGGTTTGCTGGCAGCGGCTGACAATGAGGCAGAGGTAGCCGGAGTCTTAGGGCACGAGGTTGGGCACATTGCTGAAAAACATGCGCTGGATCAAATGCGAGATGTGGCCATCGCCCAGGGTGTGGCTGGAGCCTTTGGACTGAGCCGTAACCAGATGGTTTCCATTGCGGTGGATGTAGCTTTGACGTTGCCCAACAGCCGTAAGGATGAGTTAGTTGCTGACGATCATGGCTTTGTCACCATGGGAGAAGCTGGCTACGACCAGACGGGTATGGCAACGCTAATGCAAAAGCTGGACAGTGGTAACAGCCCACCGGCAATTTTTAGTACTCATCCCAACCCCGGTGCGCGAGTGGCTCGACTGCAAGAAATGGACAGTGAGCTAGCGATTCCGTCGGCGACAGCCGGTACTGATACTGCAGCCTACAGTGCGCGAGTGACATCCCTGCGATAGGTGAAGATCCCCCAAAACATTAGATTTGCATCAAACCAGGTCCTCTCTGTGAGGGTCTGGTTTTGTTTTGTCTGATATGTCTGCTGGTAAAGCTGGTGGAGATATTCACCATCGCCACCGGTAAAGATAACGGTGGTTGTGGGATATTGCTGCTGCCAGTCTTGAATAAACTGATGCACGCTGGCTAGGGTCGTATAAATAACGCCGCTTTGTAGGGCACTAACGGTATCTTTTGCCCAGCGTGGTGGTAGCTGCAGGGACGGATGAGCTAAAGGAAGCGCGGCCGTATATTCATGGAGAGCGGTAAAGTGCGATCGCAACCCCAGTAAAATAGCGCCACCTAAAAATTTGCGTGCGGCTCCAGCCGTAAAGGTGAGGGCTGTTCCAGCATCAATAATCAGCACTGGCCAATCGTAGCGATACCCGGCTCCCGCCAGGGTGATCACACGGTCTAGCCCCATGGTGGGGTAGCAGCCCTCTAGAAAAAATTGGTCAATCCACCGCACCGTAGGAATCTGTTGCAAATGGTGTGTCTGGGAGGGGACGACGGTAGTGGCCCAAAGCCCCATTGACTCTAACGGCAGGTTTAAAAGCGGTGGTGGGGCCCAATCGGTCAGGATAGAGCGCAGCGTAGGTTTTGGTACTCCTGGGTCTAGCGATGTTAGGTGGGGCGTGTGCCAAACCTGTTTAAGCTTGGCTCCGTCAAACCAGGCCCAGTGCCATCGAGTATTACCAATAACTAATGCTAGCCAGTCGGTCATGGTTGACCTGTTTTACTATTGCTCAAATATCTAAATATAAGCCATTAAAATAGGGCCAGTTATTTCTAACTGACCCTTTTAAAACTTGGCAAAACTCAAAAACAATCGCTAGTCTGCTGTTAGTTTGGTTGAAGAAGTTAATAGGAATTTCTTGCTAAGGTTTACGGTTCAAATTTGCTACTTGTCTTATATCGATTGAGATTTGGCTGCTAAGTCTAATTAAATTTGATGATATTTCAAACTAATTAAACTGCAATTACCCCGGTTAGACACATAGCTAAATCTGAAAGAGATTTAGGTTTGAAATGTTAGAAACATACTTGAGTTCCTAACAGTTATTCAGTTGTTTCTATAGACTCAATGTAGCACTAGAGACCTTGCTACTAATCGCTGATTCACCTAAGTTTACAGTCGTTTGCATAAGTCCTTATTTGAATATATTTATCCAATTGGAAAATCGTGTGGATGCGTGTGTAGCCCTTTAATTTTTAGCAGCCGGACTCTCTAGAGCCCAGCTTTGTGAAGCCTCTGGTGGGGGTTACGACTGTCTACGTGCGATCGCACCGGCTTGAAATACCTGGCAATATTGTGAATGGCCACCAGGAAAAACCACATTAATGATCAACGGATCGCTGGTATCGCGAGGATCGCCAGGTCCTTGAGTAACGGTAGGTATCCCGTTATGATGCTCCATTTGTACCGCACGCCGATTTTTGAGTTCACCGCCGCTGCTGTCTACATACACAACGAGATTGCCGCTATCGAATGCTTGGCCAATATTTTGAATCAGCTGCAGAAAGTTGCGATCGCTGCCGCCCCGTTTGAAACTTAGGCCCGCTTCTGTGTCTACCGCCTGACTAGTAACGGTATCTCCCACGCCCACAATGAGGGGCATATAGGCCGGGTCAAAATCCTGTTGGACCAGAGCCAGCATATCAGCCATATCCTTGGGAGCTTGCCTGGCATTAAACCCTACGCCCAAAGGATACGTTCCTGTTCTCTCAAAGTAGTAGTGGTTAAGTAATGCTAGAACCCCGGCTTCTTTAATGGCTCCGCGCAGCATAAATTGAAAGTCGGTGGTTCCAGATGTAGTTGCGTCGGCCCACCAAATGACTTCATCACCGCTATCATCGCGACCCAAATTAGGCGCATAGTGGACAAAAAATGAATCGCTTAGCCCTTGGGCGCTGGCGTCAGCCAGCAGAGTCTCCGTCAGCTGTTTCATTTGCTCTTGCAGCTGCCGATATAGCGCCGGATTTTGCAGGGTTTCATAAAACGTGTTGAGGTTGGCTGTCGGCGAGGCTACATTATCTAATACAGATGCATCAATGCAGCGGCTGAGGACATCCGGTGACAGCCCGTGGTCAACGGTGCTTAAAAAATTGTGCAGCGTTATTTGAATCCGCTCAGGCACTGATTTTAGAAATGTTAGCTCGGTCTCGCTCACACCCGGATGAGTGAGCTGACCGTAGCGGTCTTGCCACTGGATCCCCCCTGCTGCTAGACCAGGCAGGTGGCGGCTACCCACCTCTTCTCCAAGCGCTTTCTCAATAATGCCGTTAACGCCGCGTTTGCCAATGTGCTCGCCGTTGGTTAGTACAAAAAAGTGGCCATCATATGCGATCGCAGCGTCTACATAGGCCCGCTCAATTTCCCGATTGAGAGGATCTTTTACAAGCCCCATACATACGCCATCAAGATCTTGAACGATCAAAAGGTTTTGAGTCTGAGCTAGCAGATCGCCAAAGGCTGCATGCTCTAAAGAAAACGTTTGCTGATGGAGTAGAGCGAATTCAGAACGGAGAGTAGTCATAGGACCTCTGTTAAGAGAAGTAGCCGTTTTCGTAAAAACACCGTAACACTCGCTATGATCTCTTTCTGCAGTAGCGGGTCCGAGGGACTGACCTATGGCCACACTTTACACGCTTCATCCAAAGTCGCCCCAATCTTTCAAAGTTGAGAAGATCCGCAAGCAGCTACAGAGCGGTGCAATCATGCTGTATGCCACAGATACGGTGTATGCCGTTGGCTGCGACCTCCAGTCTAAAAACGCTATCAAACGCGTGCGACAGCTCAAAAATCTGTCTAATGACAAACCGCTGACGTTTTTATGTTCGTCGCTATCCAACATTGCTGAGTACGCCTATGTGAGCGATCCGGCCTATCGCACAATGCGTCATTTGATTCCGGGGCCCTACACATTTATTTTGCCAGCGACCAAGCTAGTGCCAAAGCTGGTAATGAACCCCAAGCGTAAAACAACAGGCATTCGTGTGCCTGATAGTCCTGTGTGTCAGGCACTGCTTAAAGGTTTGGGCAATCCAATTATTTCCACATCGGCCCATGTCGGGGATATGGATGAAACCTACTGCTCACGCTATGAGTTATTTGATGCCTTAGAAAAACAGGTCGATCTGATTATCGACAGTGAGGCAGAACCTAGCTACCTGGCATCTACCATTTTGGATATGACTGAAGATGAGCCTGTTATTCTGCGTAAAGGGCTAGGTTTTGATGCGGTCCAAACGTTCGCTGTTGCTGACGCTTAGTAAATGGTACCTGCAGAGACGTTCCATGGAACGCCTGCACGGCAGTTAGCTGGCTAGAGATTATCAGCGAAGAATCTGTGCCGTTTGACAAGATGGGAGCCGCCAGCCGATGGAAAATGCCTATGATGCAATTCTTGTTCCGGGGGGTGGTGTTCGCGATGAAGGCCAGCTTCCCCTCTGGACGCAGCGTCGATTGGACTGTGCTGTCGAACGCAGCAGTGAGCATACCTACATTATTACTCTTAGTGCCGGTACAACCCATAAGCCGCCACCTTCAGACGCTGAAGGCTATCCAATTTTTGAATCGGTAGCAGCAGCAAAGTATCTAATGCAAAAAGGCATTGCTCCGGAGAAAGTTTTAGTTGAAACCAGCTCCTACGATACCATCGGCAATGCATACTTCTCTCGGGTTATACATGCTGATCCTTTAAATTTGAGATGTCTTTTGGTGATTACCTCTGAGTTCCATATGCCTAGAACCAAGATGATTTTTGAATGGGTCTACGGTTTGATAGGAGATTCTCGGGATTATCACATCTCTTTTGAGACCGTTAGCGATCGGGGAATAGACCCCAGAATTCTCACGGCGCGACAACAAAAAGAGAGTCAAAGCTTAAAGACGCTGCTCCAGACGGTTAACGCGATTTGTACGTTAAGAGATTTGCATCAATGGTTGTTTCAATACCATGGGGCATACGCTGTCGCCTGTCGCCCTGCTAGAGAGTTAGGTGAAGTGTTAAAAACCTACTGAAGGACTTGACAGCAAAAAAAAGACTGCCGGTTTGCACCGCACAGTCTAATCATTGGCTTTCAGAATCAAAGAGACCGATCGTACTGGCAGCTAACTTCTGTCTCAGGGAAGATTGCTGACGTGCTTATCTGCACGTTTCTAGAATAGTCAGTAATGCTGATAGTTGGATAAATCACCTATGAAGAAATTCATCTTCAGTATGTTCTACGTGTAAATCCATGACTGGCTAACTTTTAATACTTATCAGATCTCGTACATCAATGACTAAAGACTGAGTGTTGATGTCAGTAGACGAGTCACTCTGTCCACTTGTTTATCGGCGTGAATGTCTGCATACAGGGTCAGGGATTGCCGCCAGCAGTCATAGGCGCGCTCCAAATTATCTAAGGCTATGTGGCTATGACCCAGCTCTACATAGGCGCTAGCTAAGTCACATTTGGCCCCAATGCTATCAAATAGTTCAACCGACTGAGTATGGTAGGTGAGCGCAATGTCCATCTGCTGACGCTGACGAGCAATGGTAGCTAGACCCGTCAGAGCTTTGGCTTTAACCTGCAAATAGTGACTGGAATCGGCAAATGTGAGGGCCTGCTGGTAGAGCTTCTCAGCCTGTTCTCCATAGCCCAGCTGTCCATAGGTTTGTCCTAGAAGCTGGATAAAATAGGCTAACCTACCCGATGTCTGGTTTTGAAACCGAGTTAAGCAGCTGCTTGCTAGCGCCTGAGCGCGCTCCTCCTGATTTTGCCAGGCATAGGTTAATGCCAAGGCGATGGTGGCTTTATCAGCCCAGGCTTGGTGGCGAGTATTCTGTCCAAGTTCAACAACAATTTCAAATGTGGCTGCCGCTTCCGCTAGCTCCCAAAGATCCATGGCATACAGCCCAAGGCTTAACCTGGAGTCGATATTTAACATCTGGAGATAATAATAGCTGAGGGGACCAGCGCCCTGACTTGTCAGCTCTAACGTGGCTAGATGATTTTGGGCCGTTGCGATCGCACCCTGCTGACAGGCAATGGCCTGATTAATCTCCCCGGTGATCCAGTAAATATCCCCAAGAATATTGCGCAGCTCGCTGACTTGAGGCAGCCTCTGCTCGGTCGCTTCTAAGTGAGACAGCACTTCGACAATGAGAGTACTGACAGGCTGTAGCAACCCCATACGATAGAGACTGCTGGCCAACGGTAAAAACTGTTGCCATTGGTTATGCCGACTCTGCAACAGTACCTGGGCAGCTGCCTCATACGCATCTATGGCCACGTAGTGATAGTAGGCCTCCAGCGCTTGCTGAGCGTCGGCGAGTGCGCCTAAGTATTGGATGCTGTGGGTCCAATAGGCGGCAGCTATCTGATTTGCCTGATGCCACATGGGGGTTTGTCTGAGGCGCTCTATGGCGATGGCGCGAATAACAGGATGCAGCCAATATTGTCCCTTTTCGACTTCAATTAGCGACCGATTGCGTAGGGAGGTAATCGCTCGCTGGCCATCGGTCTGTTCGCACTGGGCTAGGACGGCGGGGAGTGGCAGTTTGGCGATAGTCTGATAGCGGTAGCAGCTGAGACGACAGAGCAGCTGATAGGCGATTGGGTCTAAGTCCTGCAGCCGATCAATTTGACTGATAACCAGATTCTTAAGATCGATCTCAGCGAGCGGATCGGCCTGGTATGCCTGCCAATAGGCGTCTAGATTACCGTGAAAGTCTGTTTGTATGGTACTGCACAAAATCTCCATAGCTTTAGCATTACCGCCATAGGTTCGATGTAAGCTATGTAAGATCTCATCGGTATTCGGAAAACAAATCTGATGGTAGTCAAAGCACTGGTGCCAATCGGCAGGGGTCAGTCTGGGGAGCCGGTAGTGATAGGCTTTTATCCCTGGTTCACAGAGGCGATCTCGACTAGTGATCACCGTTGTTGCATTGGTGGCGAAATCTGACAACAGCTTAAAGAGATTTGTGTAACATCGAGCGTCCACAACAAACCGTCCGTCGCTGTCTAGGGCCGGTTCGAGATTATCGATGAGGATGCCAGTGCGCTGTTGTTTCAAGTGTCGCCTGAGTCGACTGAGACTAATACTGACATCTTGTCCAGGCTCATCATCAAAATCCTGACGCAGCCATTCATCAAGAATGTGTTCAACGGCGGTGAGGTTAGACGTTTCTTGGGCAATGTGCCATTCGAGCACTACATCAAAATCTGCTTGGTGTAGATAATGCTGAGCTAGTGTGGTTTTACCTAACCCTCCCTCCCCTTGAATGATGATGATTTTATGACCTTGTACGGTCAGAGAGTTTAACGTTTCAATTGCATCGTTACGGCCAATAAAATGCGGATTGATGGGTGAAGAAAACGGGGTCGACTCAGCTGTATTATCGTCAGCACCGCGATCGGCAGTACTGCCATGGTGTGAAGAAATACTTGATGCACTAGCTCGGGGCCAGGCTTCTTCGGCAACATGGACCATTTTGCGTTTGGCGCGCTTGAGCCAATACACTAGGCGTGAGCGATAGTTGCCCTTAGTGATCCGCTCTCCTAAAACATCTGAGAGGAGTCGCCACAGCTGCGAAGCGACATCTTTGATGTGACCTTCGCTATAGCCAGCCAGCGCTGCGATCGCACGATAGGTTTTACCCCCCCACACCTGCTGCAAAATACAGCATTGCAGATCGCTGAGATGCTGCCCTGTTTTCTCATAGAGCAGTGAATCAGTGAATTCGATTGCAGTATCAACGCCAGCCATGGTCAGTGGTTTTCCTCACATTGACAGACTACCGCCACAGTTAGGATCATTGCGCATCGGATATTCCGACTTTTTCAGACCTTTAAATTCGCACAGTTACCTACAATCTCAGACAAAGAACCCTATAGGGTGTAAACAGACAGGGAGGGATACGGGTCTGACCAATGTCAAATCGATCACCCTTTGTCTATGTCCCGGATTCACCCCGCTATTAATGCCGGGGGCGTCTAAAAAAATAAGGACTTGGGGCACTCTTGGATCATTCCATGGTTCCTAGTTACTAAGCATTTGGGGGATGATTACGCTAAAGTCGATAGGCTTATAAAGGCCACTATTGTAATTTCTGGCATTGCTGCTTTAGAGGATTGTTCTGTCAGTCTTGTCAAACGGCATGAGTGCAGCTCTAATCTTTCCATAAATCAGCACTGGCTACATGCCTGAACTGGGTCCGGTACCTAATGGTGCAGTCCCATTCACAGTTAATGCATATTCGGAGAAATACGTATTTATAGCTATGACGACCCAAACTCTACAAACGTTACCGTCCGATCTCGATCCCCGTGGGCTACCTAATCATATCGCTGTGATTATGGATGGCAATGGCCGCTGGGCTAAGAGCCAAGGGTTGCCTCGAATTGAAGGGCATCGTCGAGGGGCCAACGTATTAAAGGACTTGCTACGCTGCTGTAAAGATTGGGGAGTGGGCGCGCTAACGGTTTATGCCTTTTCTACTGAGAACTGGCGACGGCCCCATGAAGAAGTTGACTTTCTAATGGTCCTATTTGAGCGCCTGCTACGAAAAGAGCTTTCAGAAATGCATCGAGAAGGCGTACGGATTCGGTTTATTGGAGATTTGTCCGGGCTTCACACATCGCTACGGCGTGAAATGGAGCGCTCCATGGAGCAAACCCAGCATAACGACGCCGTGGAATTTAATGTGGCCATCAACTATGGCAGCCGTCATGAAATTACCCAGGCATGTCGCTCTGTGGCTGAGCGGGTACAGCGTGGAGATTTGTCTGCTGACGCTATTACCGAAGAGCTGCTAGAGCGCCATCTTTATACGTCGGGTAGCAGCGATCCGGATTTGTTGATTCGCACCAGCGGTGAGCAGCGGCTGAGCAACTTTTTGCTGTGGCAGATGGCCTATGCAGAAATGTACTTTACCGATGTATTCTGGCCCCAGTTTGACCGTCATGAGTTTCATCGGGCACTGCTGGCGTTCCAAAAACGAGATCGCCGCTTTGGTGCCCTTTCTGAACCGGTCAAGGCACAGGCGTTAACGGCTTAGGCTGTACGACGGGCGTTCCATGGAACGCCCCTGGAGCCCTATTTTGTATTGACTGCAGCAAATACCGACGAGTAGTCCTGGTCTGCTAGACCCTGCTCAACGGCCTGTTGCACGATCTGAGCAACGCTAGCCGCCACCTCCGGGCTAAATGTCTCGGCTGATTGGACAAATAGGTTCATGTCTTTGAGGAGGTGTTTGGTGGGGAAATTGGGATTGGCAAAATTGCGATCGCGCATACGTCCGAGCTTCTTATCAAATGTGGGAGCATAGAGCGCGCTCTGACGCACAATTGCCATAAATTTCTCAATGTCGATGGCTTCTTGTTTGACAAGACTCAGACTCATGGAAAAGGCCGTAGTCAAAGTACCAATCAGCTGATTCATTGCCAGCTTGACACCGCTACCTGCACCTACGGGCCCCATGAGCTGAGGGGTCGGGCCAAAGCACTCTAAGATGGGCCGCCACTGATCAAACTGCTCTGCGGTGGCTCCTACCATCACGATTAGTGTGCCAGCCTTGGCCTCAGGAATGCTGCCTAGGACCGGGGCTTCCAGATAGTCACCTCCTGCTGTCTGAACAGTTTGGGCAATAGCTTTGCTCTCTTGGGGGGAAATGGTACCCATCTGCAGGACCGTACGACCTTTGAGACAAGCTACAGCCTCGGAACTCAGCAGCGTACTGCGAATGGCATCAGCATCGGTCAGCATCAAAATAATCAGTTCAGATGCTTGGATGGCGGCCACTACAGTTTTAGCTGCAGTGATGCCCTCGAGCGCGGCCAGCTTATCGGGTGTACGATTCCAACCATAGACCTGATGTCCCGCTGAGTGTAGCTGTTGTGCCATAGGGGCACCCATAAGCCCTGTGCCCAAAAAACTGATATTCAAGGTATTGTCCTCTTTGCCAATGTTGTGAGCGGTTGCTGATTCTCGGTATGATTTGAGCCTAAAGGTAGGCTGGTGTGCATCCTCTGATTAGAGAACGGCTACGTTCACTATCTATCTGTCCTGGGATGCCTCCAAGCAATCGTAAAAGTAAGAAACACGCCGATAAGCATGGCACCTCGGAGGACAATGTTGTCCCCTCATCATCAGCGATCGCAAAAATTGTATGTTTACCATCTACCGTTCACACCCTGTTGGGACCAAGCGGCGTCGGTTTTTATGTTTAAGTACGTTAGTGGGGCTGCTCTTGGCCAGCGGCTGTGTGCCCCGTGAAGAATGCGCTTTGCTTAATGGTGCTTTAGCGGAAGGTAACCTCCGCATTCAAGAAATCAACGAAGGTAACCTGAGCAACTCTGGCTATAACCAGGGGATTGAGCGTCAGGTAGGTCGCATCTATTTCGATGTGTCCCAAATACTTGATGGTCTGGTGTTATCCAATAACAGGCTGCAACCGATCCAGTTTGCACTGGTTGAAGCCTATCAGCAGGCTTCTGACTATCGCTATCAGGCGGCTGATCTGATTGCCAATGACGTCGACCCAGATAATCAGACCAAAGCCGATATCCGTAAGCTGCAGTTAGATTCTGAGGCCGATGTAGGAACGGCCATAGAATCCTTACGCCAACGCTGTCCGCTCAGATAGTCTAAGCGGACAGCCGTAATGCAGCTGAGCAGAGTTTGAGTTTAGGCGAGCAGTTGAATGTTGGTGAATAGGAATTCCATGGAGCCTTCATCGGCAGATGCGATCGCGCGTCGCGTCAGGATAAAGTAGTCACCAAATTTGTCGTATTCATCGGTAAACTCGCTCCTTCCCTTAGTTTGCTCACCCGTTTTCGGGTCATGATATACAGAATCGTAGGTATGGGACAAATAGCCTGCACCCGTATCATGAGTACTAAACGTGTTGATTGTTACGACGACACCGTGGATGTGGCGATGTACTAGGACCACTTCATCATTAAGCACCTTGTACTTATCGCCTGTGGATTTGCCCTCCACCAAAATTTCTACGGCACCCCTGTCATCGGTATTGCCCAAGGCAAATGTATTCTTACCGTGGGTGGTTTCAAACTCACGACGTACTCGATGAATCGCAACTTCCCAGAGCTGCCCTTTTACCAGCTTTAATGCAGCCTCATCCTCAATATCAAAAACCTCGGCTGACAGATCAGGATTAACCCGAGCCTTACCTACATAGGTTTGCTCACCGTGCTTAAACTCCACATCTGTGGTGTAGCCAGGGAAATCACCGTCCCAGGTATAGCGATTTTCATAGGCGGCACGCATTACATCGCGGGCAGAAAGCTGTACAGCAGTCATGGGCTCTCGTTAGGTTACGTCTACCTTTTACTTTAGTCAGTTTTTTGACTATTGAGCAGAGAGATATTGAGACTTGCCATCAAATCCCCTTCGCCGCTTTATTCAGACTCAGATCCCCACAGCTGTGACAAGCGCTGGTCACGCCCACAGCCAAATCGATATACCCGATAGCGAGCTGGATGGGTTTGATAATAATTCTGATGGTAGTCTTCGGCTGGATAAAACGTTTGAGCAGGCAAAATTTCAGTGGCAATGTCCTTCTCAAAAAGCTTATCAACAGCCTGCTTAGATGTCTGGGCTAGTTCTCGCTGGATATCATCATGATAAAAAACGATAGAGCGATACTGACTTCCCTTGTCACAGAATTGCCCCCTGGCATCTAGAGGGTCTACATTGCGCCAAAAGGTATCCAGCAGGGTTTCGTAGCTCACCAGGTCGGTATCATACTCTACCTGCACAACCTCAGCATGCCCTGTTGTCCCTGATGAAACCTGGGGATAGGTAGGAGATACGACCGTGCCTCCCATATATCCAGAGGTGGTGGCGGTGACCCCTGATAGCTCATCAAAGGGATGCTCCATACACCAAAAGCATCCCCCTGCAAATGTAGCCTGGGCGGTAGCGGCGATGGCAGTATTGGGAGTCAGGCACCACAAGCCAATTATCAGCAAGCTAGTGAGTAGAAACTTATGGGGCTTTAGCCCTAAGTACGGCTCAAGATACCGTCTAATAGCTCTGATCGTTGAGGATACTACGCTCACTCGTTAAAATCCTATAGCCAAGGAACAACAAAGGCGGTTAGCGTAAAGGTCAGAGCCGCTAGCAGCCAATAGTCAATATATCGTTTGATTATAGGACTAATCGGATGGCCCATCTTTGCTTCTCCTACTACTGTGGCTTCACTGTAGCTGACTAACTTTGCTACAGTCTGCCGAAACCTTGAAAATACCATTCCATAGTCTACTCGTGTTCCACACCATTCAATGGTCTGCTGGGAGTATCCGGTAATGAGCCCGAGTGTGTCATGATACCGCTTGGTGTCATTAAGTTAGCTAGCTGGCTAATTGAGAACTGACCGATCTCTGACTGAGAATAGGTTTGGTTAAACGCTAACACCTGTGAGGTAATCGTTAAACGCGTAACCCCTGATGCTCCCCAGCGTTCGGGAAGTTGCGGTTTGAGGGCTGACGTGGGAAAAAGCGTAGGCATCACTGGGGGGCTATTTGTAGGGCCGATGCGGAGTACTAGCTGACGGCGTACCAGCGATACGGTCATTCCTGCCATCATTGCCAGCGGGAGTAGTACAGCGATACCTCGGGTTTTCCAGCGTTGATATCTAGCAGTGTGCTGGCTGACGTCTAAAAACTTTTGGGCTATTGACGATATATCTTGCCCATGGGTTTTTAAAAACTGCTGAACATCTTTGAGTATTTGCTGTCCCAGCAAATACTCAGCGTGCGTTGGCTGTCCGCGCTCGTGCCATATTCTAGCTCGTGCTTCCAGCTCTCGTTGCTGACGCAGTATAGCTCGGCTGTTTTGTAGCCATTGGCGTAAAAGTGACCAGTCTGATACCAAAGATTTATGGGCGAGTTCGATGGTGTCTTCTGAGGCAGGGATCGTTATAGGTGGGTTTGTGACCAGCCAACGTTTAATATCAGCTGTCTCATGTTCCTGGGTTTCCCAGGCTGTAGCTGTCATTGTTTTTTCCTTAGGTTGAGGGCTTAGCCTGTCTACAACCACCAAACGTGCATCTACTAGTTTCTTTAGGACGCTATCAATTGAGCTTTGAGAAAATTTCTGATTGATCAATTCAGACTTATACACCTGTCGGCACTGATCAAAACGTCCATCACCCAAATCACATAATGAGATGAGGATACGTCTGGCAATAGGTTGTTCCTCTGACGACAAAGACTGATAGAGCGCTGTTGCTCTGTCAGTGACCATGGCAGACAGTTTGCCTAATTTTAAATAGCTATCTAGCGAGAGACAAGGACTTCCCTTGCTGTATGAAATAGAAGTACGGTGTCTCCATAATTCATATAGGGTATTTTGTAGCAGTGCGAGTTCACCGGGGGCACCCGTTAAGTCGAGTGTCAGATTGTGGACCAAATAGGGATCAATTTTAAGACCTAGCTTTTCAGCAGGTTTCTCAATGACGTCTCGAATTTCTTGATAGCTCATCGGTGTCATCGCGATGCGACTATGCGCTACTAGCGAGAACAGGTCGTCATAGTTCAACAGATTGTCAAGGCTATCGGTGCGCAGGCTAATAATAATGCCGAGAGCAAGCTCAGGACAGCGAGCAGCTGTCACCAATCCTTGGATAATCTGCTGACGCTCTGCTTTGATTTGTAAGTCAGCTGTTGGGGTAAGTAGCGCTTCAAACTGATCGATAATCAGCCAGATTTTTTTGATGTGAGGCCGTTCTAACACTGTAGCCGTTATTAGATTGACCAATCCATCTGACTGATTTCTGAGCAAATCTTCAGTCTGAAACAGCTGATTGGCAACGGTCATCTGCTGATTTTCGGTAGCAAAAGCTGCAGCTAAAGATTTTAGTGGCTGTGTACCAGGTGTAAGATAGCGTATCCAATGTTCGCTTTCTGAAGTGTCATTGTCTCCTGCAAGACGAGGAATGATGCCAGCTCTTAGCAGAGATGTTTTGCCACTGCCTGAGGCCCCCACCAGAGTACAAATGTTTGTTTGCTCTAAGACTTTGAAGAAATCTTCAATCAAAGCTTCGCGCCCAAAGAAGTACGCTGCATGTTTTTCCTCAAACGGTTGAGAACCGCGATAGGGACAAAAGTTAAAACTATATTGTTTTAAGCGCGAGATGATTGAGATACTTTCTGATTTAGTTCGGGGTCTTTCTGCTTGATAGGTGATAAGAATCTCACTGCCCCCTTGTTCAAACAAGGGCTGCTGAAGTTCACTGCTCAGCTGATTGGCAACAAAGGCGATCAGATCTGTGCTTGTCACTCGGGCACTGCCAGACTGCTGAGGCACTAGACCCGTTAAAATTGCTTGAGTCAAAACACTATAGCTGCTATTTAATGACTCATAGGCTTCTTCGTACTCTCTAGAGGCAGCCATAAACAAGTAACTTTGACCATCGCTACCTTGCCAGGCTTCATCTTTTAGAGAGAGAAATTCTCCACTGTGGCAGCAGTCTAAGACAACTAAAATTTGTCGAACAGGGCTATGTTTAATAATGCGACGTAGCCAAGATAGAGATAAACCACTGTTAGAGGTGTCTGGCTGTGTGTCGCTGGTGGCAAGGTATCCTTCACGAATTCCCATATCACGCTGTAAGCCATGCCCTGAAAAATAGAAGAAAACTGTCTCAGGAATGTGATCACCTTTTGGCAACAAAAGACGAATTAGACTATTCTCAAGCTGCTGTGCTGATACGGGTGTCTGTTGACCTACTTTCGGACGTTGTGTTTCGATAACTTCCGGTAATCTTCGAACCCGAAAACCACCATAGGTTTCAAGGGTATTGGCAATGCCCTCAGCATCTTGGGCAGCGGCCGTGAGCCCAGGCAGATTTTGGTATTGATTAATTCCAACAATCAGTGCATCTCGTGACATAACCAATACGTGGTGATGGGCGTTTCGATAGTAATGTTCTTTTTCTATGTAGAGGAGTAAGGCTACTAGTAGCGATTAATCTTGCCTAGAATCCTCGGTAAATAGATCTGTTCATCTTGTAAAAGCCTAGGTCTGTCTAGGCAAACTTTGTGATAGATAAAATGTGAATGTCGGAGGCTGCTGATGCTGTCTGGCTAAAACAAGATTTTTTAAGCCAGCGTTTTTGGAAAATGGTACTCATAAAAGTTGTTCTATTTATTTTTTCTAAAAACTGCTCTCATAATCAACATATATAAGTTTCTGAAGACAGGCTAGGGGGTGAAGCCCATGGTTAGTTGATATCAAGGAGACTTAATGTAATCGCATTTGTAAATTATCCATGAAATTCCCTAGGGAGCCCGCTGAGTCATCAATAATTGTTGTTCTTACGGTGAGCTAGTCCGTGGATGTGCTTTAAATTTCAAGAATAATTGTTTTGATAACTCAGTACTTTTTGGGAAAAATTTGTCTTTTGACGATGGAGAGCTTCGAACCGTCAAAATTTCTTGATATATGTCAGCTATTTGGCGGATATTTGAGGATGGTTATTTCTGTGTTACTACTGATGGATTCGTTAAAACACTTCGGTGATAACCATTGCAGACGTTTGACTAATGGGATTTACTCGGATGTGCTGAGGTAAAAAAATAGCCTTGGCATAACAGATAGGTCCGTGTATCTATGTGATTTTTATAACTGAATCCTTTAAGTGACGTGTAGCTCTTGATTATGGGTTGATATACTCTAATAAGCTAATAAGCCTGATAGTTGGCTGGCAATGAGCCAGTCATGTTGCTTAACTCCTAGCTCTGAGGAACAAAATAGAGCAACAACTTTTCTATGGATATAGCTTCAGGGTGTAAGTGCTTCAGGGGTGGGGCTAGGAGCCATTGGGGCAAGTTCTAGTGAGGACTTGTTTCGATATTTAGAGATGGAAGCTTTTGATAAGCCGATTTTCTGAGTTAATTGGCTGCTTAAAACAAAGTTGAGCGTCGGCCAGCGTTATTCACGGCTTTGCTCTCGTTTCGCTGCGGGGGCCGTTTATTACGAGCTGATGAGTAGAGTGTTTGAATATTTTTGAAATTACATATTTGTTGTTTGGGGCGAATTTTTGTATGTCACAAGAAATGTTAGAAGCTGCCATAGATGCGGTGAGGGGTGGCCAGGTTCAGAAGGGAATTCGTGGATTACAGCAGGTCACTGCTCAGGTTCGACCTCCTGATAAGCTCTACTATACTGCCAATATTTGGTTGGTCCGTGCGTATAAGGAGAACGGTCAACTGCCTCAGGCAATTAGACTGTGTCGTCAGTTGGCGACGAGTTCCCATCCACGGGTTCAGACTTGGGCTCAGCAGGCACTGCCAGTTTTACGACAGCCAGGTAGTGTTTCTGGGCGTTTAGAATTGTTCTGAGGTAGGTGAGCAGAAGTAGCCCTTTACTGTGCCTGTCTTTGCCTGAGAAGCTTAGATAATTCGCTACCCTGTTGGGTATTAGCTACAGCGGCTAAACTGAGGCTGAAGAAGGTAAACTGCTCTAGCGCATTATCTTAGAGACGGAGCTTGGGGCTGCCATGTATTTGCTGTCGGTTACCCTGACAAACTTTAAGGCTCATCGCGATCGCAACTTTGAGTTTCAGCTGGGAACCAATGCCATTTGTGGTGTCAACGGTGCAGGTAAGACAAGTATTTTAGAGGCGATTGCCTGGACGCTGTTCAACTACCGGGGGGGCTACAAACAAGAAGATTTGGTCCGCAACGGCAGCGGTAGCGCCCAGGTCAGGGTGGCCTTTGTCTCCAGCTACGACGGTCGGACCTATGAGGTAGAACGCTGTACCAGTAGGGGATATACCCTTTTTGACCCTCAGTTAGAAGAGCGCTTAAACTATAGCCGGATTAAGGATGAGATAGAGCCCTGGCTGCAGCAGCATTTGGGGGTGCCTGCTGGGACCGATCTAGGGCAGCTTTTTGCCAATACCATTGGGGTGCCCCAGGGCACCTTTACTGCTGATTTTTTACTGAGCCCTGAAAAACGCAAACCTATTTTTGACAGTGTTCTCAAAGTCGAAGAATACCGTCAGGTCCATAAGGATTCAAACAGTCTGCGTCGCTATGCCGAAGCTCAGGTAGATTTGCTGAAAACTCAGCTGCAGCAGTACGAAGAACAGCTGGAGGGTCGGGATGATTTAACGACAAGGTATGAACGGATTACCCAGGAAATTACGGCTGGAGAACAACAGCAGCTGGTGCTGCAACAAGAGCTAGCCCAGCTACAGGGGCAAAAAGAAGCGCTTGCTACCCAACAGGTGAAGCTGCAGACGCTTCAGCAGCAACAGCAGCAGCTGACTCTACAAACAGAAGCAAAGCACCAGGCATATCAGGTGATAGAGCAGGCACGACTGCGATCTCATCAGGCCCAGGCCCTATGTCAGACCCACGCCCAGGCATATCGTTCTTATCTAGAGCTGGAAACGGTGCTCAAAGCTCTGACACAGCAAAATCAACAGCGTCAGCACCTTGTTCAACAGCAGCAGACCCAACAGCGTAGCCTGGACCAGCAGGCCACCAGGATGGCACGGTTACAGGTGCAGTTAGAGCAGCGTGACCGGGTTAAAAAACAAATTGTGGAGTTAACCGCTTCTTGTGAACAACAAGAGCGCTTAGAGACGACCCGTCGTGAGCTGCTAGAACAACAGCAGACCTTGGCTAAGGTGCAGGTGCGTCGTCAGGGACTGCAAGACAGTCTGAGTCGGCTACAGCAAGACAGTCGTCAGATAGTGCAGGAGCTACAGGCACTTGATGCGCTGCAAAGCAGCGTAGAGCGAATTCCTCGGCTAGAGCAGCAGCAGCAGCGCTGGCAGCAGCAGCTTAGTCGAGTTGAAGCAGCACAGCAGTTTCAAGCGGAGCTGCAGCAGCTGGTCTCTAGTCATCGTTCTCAATCGATAGATTACGATCGCCAGGCGACGCTGGCTCTGAACGCTCTTGGTGAGCTGCAACAAAGTTTGCCGCTATTGTCTGGTGATGTCCTTGAGCAGTTGAAACATGCGATCGCAACCGGACAAAACCTGAGCCAGACTACTTTGGCCGCCTTGGAGCATATTCTCAGCGATCTGGCGGCCCAGGTTGATATGGAGCAGCTCCAGCAGAACCTAATATCAGGTCAGGCTACATTGAAAACGTTATATGGTGAGCAGGCCCAGCTCGCCACCCGCAAACGACTGCAGCAAAAAGATACGGAGCTGACGGCCCGACAGCAGACACTTTACACTGACATTGCAGATTTAGATCAGCAGCTTACCCAGTTGGAAACACTGCGGCCTCAGCTCAGTGAGTTAGAGACTGAGATCTCTGCACTAGATGACCCTAAAGGGCGCTGTCGGGTGCTGCAGGAGCAGCTACAGACGATGGTTAGTGTGGCCTCAGACTACGAGCAACTGCAGCAGCAGCGTCAGGTCACAGAAGCAACGCTGGCAGAGGTCACCCAGCAGCTTGCCGATTTTGCCAATGTAGACATCGAACTCTCACAGCAGCAGCAGCTACGTCAGGACTATCAGCCAGGCTATCTAACCTACGTTCAAAATGAAAAGGATGCTCAGAAACTAGAGCAGCTGAGTACCGATTTGGCTGTGGCGGCCCAGGCAGTTGCAGCGCTCAAAGAGCAGCAGGCTGCAGTGACGGATGAGCTGAGTCAAGTGGCGGTTAATTTTGATCCAATCGTTTTGCAACGCTTAGAAAAGCAGTACGGGGAAGTCAAGTCTCAGTGCGATCGCATTACCGGCAGTCTGCCCCAGCAGCGCAAGCTACAATCAGAGCTAACAAGTCAGCTTGAAGTGCTGCAGCAGGTACTCGAAAAACGTGATCAGGCCCAGCGTGACCTCAAACAAAAAGAGCGGATTAAGCGCTTTATTAACTTTGCCCGAAAAGCATACAAAGAAGCTGGACCACGTATTACCGAGCGCTATGTCCAGGGCATTTCTCAAGAAGCTGACCGGCTATTTCGAGAGCTGCTAAACCGTCCAAACGTCGCCCTAGAGTGGACTCGTGATTATGAAATCCGGGTGCAAGAAGGTGGGAATATGCGCCGCTTTATCAATCTTTCGGGCGGGGAACAAATGTGTGCGGCACTGGCTGTTCGTTTAGCCCTACTCAAAGTATTGGCTGATATTGATATCGCCTTTTTTGATGAACCTACCACTAATATGGATCGCCCCCGACGAGAAAGCTTAGCGGAATCCATTGCTCGGCTGAAAACATTTAAGCAGCTATTTGTCATTAGCCATGATGACACCTTTGAGAAAGTTACTGAGAACGTGATCGTAGTTGAACGAGAGAATTAGTGCCTGCTGAGCCATAGCTAAACTCTGCCGTTCTGGCGTTTAACGTAATGAAGCCAAAACTATAGATCGGTTTAGTTCAAGCTCGGCGAGCTTGAACCAGACCGACTCTTTCATATAAGTGACGCTTGTGAATTAAATTGGAATGTATAAGCCAAAAAAATGAGAATGCCATCTCAATTTATTGGTAGACTTTAATCAATGATTCAAAAGAATTGTATTTACTAAAGTCAATTCTTGTCTGGTTGCCTTTTCCCTTTGGATGTTGTGACCGGCTTCAAATTCTGATAGCTGTTGGAAAGCGTTAGGTTTGAGCGCAAATCGTATTCTCTTGAGTCGGATGGTGCTCTAGCTAAACGTCCTAGCTTGGCTAAGCGAGGTGCTTCAAAATGCAGATTACAAACAAAGTTCATTTCCGAAATTTACGCGGTGACCTCTTTGGAGGCGTTACCGCTGCCGTTATCGCGCTACCCATGGCGCTAGCCTTTGGTGTTGCCTCAGGTGCGGGTGCCGCCTCAGGTTTGTGGGGGGCTGTCTTAGTTGGTTTCTTTGCAGCCTTATTTGGTGGTACACCCACACTGATTTCCGAGCCTACGGGGCCGATGACCGTAGTCATGACCGCTGTGATTGCCAATTTGACGGCAGCCAACCCTGAAAATGGTATGGCTATGGCATTCACCGTCGTTATGATGGCCGGGGTCTTCCAAATTATTTTTGGCTCTTTGCGGCTCGGTAAGTACGTCACAATGATGCCCTATACCGTGATATCTGGATTCATGTCCGGTATCGGTATCATTCTGGTAATTCTGCAGCTAGCGCCGTTTTTAGGCCAGGCCAGTCCCAGTGGTGGTGTCGTTGGTACACTTCGCTCTATTCCTGAGCTGTTGGCCAATGTACAGCCACCAGAAACATTTTTGGCTGTGCTTTCTGTTGCCATCATTTGGTTAATGCCCGCCAAAATCAAGCGGCTGGTCCCACCACAGCTGGTTGCGCTGATCGGTGGCACAATTATCTCTCTAATGCTGTTTCCTGATTTGGATATCCGTCGCATCGGTGAGATTCCCATGGGTTTCCCCCAGATGCAGGTGCCCACATTTAGTGCCGATCAGCTACAGCTAATGTTTGTAGATGCTGCTGTGCTTGGCATGCTGGGCTGTATCGATGCGTTACTGACATCGCTGGTGGCGGATAGCCTGACACGAACTGAGCACAATTCCAACAAGGAGCTGATTGGTCAAGGTCTAGGTAACCTAATGTCTGGTTTGTTTGGGGGTATCGCTGGTGCTGGAGCCACCATGGGTACTGTTGTTAATATTCAGACTGGTGGTCGTACCGCTCTTTCGGGGCTAACTCGTGCGTTTATTCTGCTGATTGTGATTTTGGGTGCTGCTAATTTAGCGGCTACCATTCCTCTCGCAGTCTTGGCGGGTATAGCGCTAAAAGTTGGTATTGACATTATTGACTGGGACTTTCTGAAGCGAGCGCATCAGATTTCTATTAAGGGTGCGGTGATTATGTACGGTGTGATTTTGCTCACCGTACTGGTAGACCTCATTGCAGCTGTGGGCATTGGTGTCTTTGTGGCTAATATTCTCACCATCGAGCGTATGAGTTCGCTACGTGCTGAATCGGTCCGAGCGATTACCGATGCAGATGACACAATTCGGCTGGATGCAGATGAAAAGCGTTGGCTAGATGAAGGTAACGGTCGGGTCTTGTTGTTTCAGCTTAGCGGGCCCATGATTTTTGGTGTGGCTAAGGCAATTTCTCGTGAGCATAATGCTATCGGTGAATGTGACGCGATTGTCTTTGATATTGGCGATGTTCCCCACCTGGGTGTTACGGCTTCGCTATCTCTAGAAAGTGCGATTCAAGAAGCTGTTGAAAAAGACCGCCATGTTTATATCGTGGGAGCGGCTGGCCAGACTAAGCGCCGTTTATCTTCGCTGAAGGTCTTTGATCTCGTGCCGTCAAATCATTTGTTTGTGGATCGAGCTGAGGCACTAAAGCAGGCTGTGCTAGAAGTTTTTCCAACGGCTACCTCCCCTGTTTCTGTAGGGGCGTCTTCTGTAGATACTCCGCCTACAGTTTCTAGCTAAGTTGTCAGTAACGTTAGCAGAGCCTGCGTTCTTTGCTGACAGTGTGACCGTTCTAGACTATCGATCTCGACGCCTCGATGAAGTTTATACGGCAGTGCTGAACCTTGTCGGTTTGTTGGGTGAAATCTGGAGTTTTTCTCTAGTGTCTAGTACGGTCCACTACTGTTCTTCCTTCCTAGGAAATGACAAAGATCCGCAGTAGGATCGTAGAAAGCTTGAGTTAGCGGTTAGATATTTAAAGCAATGAGTTCTGTTCTTGAAGCCTGTATCTTTGCCACCGTCATGGGAGGCTTCTTTGGCATTATTCTAAAGAAAAATCTGATGATGAAAATTCTCTCCATGGATGTGATGAGCACTGGAGTGATTGCCTTTTATGTTTTGGTGGCATCCCACAGTGGTCTATTTACGCCTATTTTGGAAGATACTGAGGGCAGTTCTGTTGCCTATGCCGATCCGGTCCCTCAGGCTGTGATTCTTACGGCGATTGTCATTGGATTTTCAATTCAGGCATTAATGCTGGTAGGAGTGATGAAGCTATCGCGAGATCATCCTACCCTGGAGATTTCAGAAATTGAAAAGAGCAATACGCCATGAATAGCCTAACGATTGCTTGGATTGCGCTGCCGCTCTTCGTCGGGTTCAGTATCTATCTATTGCCCAAATTAGATCGATACCTTGCGATCGCAGTTGCTACTACATCCGCTGCTTACGGTCTAGCTTTGATCCTAGGGTCAAACGTCGTCGCACTACAGCTGATGGATAGCTTTGGTGTCACACTGCTGGCCGATCAGCTCAGCGGCTACTTTATTTTGGGCAATGCCTTGGTGACCACTGCTGTGGTGCTTTACTGCTGGAAGCAAGCCAAGTCGGCCTTCTTTTTTACCCAGATGATTGTTTTGCACGGTAGCGTTAATGCCGTGTTTATCTGTGCTGACTTTATTAGCTTATATGTGGCCCTAGAGGTAATTGGAATTGCTGCCTTTTTACTGATAGCCTACCCTCGAACGGATCGCTCAATTTGGGTTGGGCTGCGCTATTTGTTTGTTAGCAATACCGCTATGCTGTTCTACCTGATGGGGGCGGCCCTGGTTTATCAAGCCAATGGGTCGTTTGCCTATGTTGGATTACAGCAGGCACCGACCGATGCGATCGCGCTGCTTTTTCTAGGTTTATTTACCAAAGGGGGAATTTTTGTCTCAGGGCTATGGCTACCCCTGACCCACTCAGAGTCAGAGACACCTGTATCGGCGTTACTGTCAGGCGTGGTTGTCAACACAGGCGTTTTTCCACTGGTGCGCTTTGCGCTGCTATTCGAAGAGATTCAGCCTATTTTACAATTTTTCAGCGTGGCAACGGCTCTACTAGGTGTGGGATACGCGATCTTGGCAAGAGATACGAAACGTACATTAGCCGCCAGTACCATATCCCAGCTAGGATTTGTTCTTGCCGCGCCAGCTGGAGCTGGTCTGTACGCTCTAAGTCATGGCTTAGCCAAGGCTGCCCTATTTCTCACGGCTGGCAACTTGCCCAGCCGTAGCTTTCAAGCACTCCGTCAAACGCCAATGCAATTATCTATGTGGGCGACGTTAGCTGCTGCTAGCCTATCGCTCGCTGGATTTCCTCTTATAGCTGGCTTTGGCGCTAAGACATTGACCTTAAAATCATCAGTTCCATGGCAGGCAAATGGGCTCACAATAGCGGCTATTGGTACCGCTATTGTCTTTTCTAAATTTCTTTTTCTACCCTTTGTTAAAGAGCCGGCTCAAAAAAAATCTCCTAACTTCTGGCTAGCGATTGGTTTGTTGCTTGGCAGTCTGATCTTGGCCAATGGTTTCTCACTTGAGACATATACTCTCGCAAATATCCTCAAAGCCCTGTTTGTGATTGGTGTGGGATGGTCCATCTATGGTTTGCTGGGGCAGTATCTAACGCTAAAGCTACCTCGCGCTGTCGAACAGCTTGAGCATCTGTTGGGTGTGATGAGTCTGATGTTAGTAATCTTATTTGGAGCAGGACTGTTGCCATGAGTATTCCAGATCTGCTGCTGCGCCTAACAATTTGGTTCTTACTAACGGCTGATTTGAGTCCAGCTAATATTGCGATTGGTATCTGTGTCGCTGTTTTAATCCCTCGTCGCTATACCGTCTCGACAGCATGGAAAAAATGGCTAAGAGAATGGTGGCTATTGCTTGGGAAAATTCTTCTTGCGATTCCCCAAGCCTATATGGAAGCGTTCGAAATCATGCTTAGACCGCATAAATATGAGGCGCGAACCCTAGAACGTGTTCGTTCTCACCGTACGCCAGGGCTAATTTTCCTGGATATCTTTTTAATCACCTTCACGCCTAAGACTATTGTGCTCAAGTATCGCGAAGATGGCTGGTATGAGGTACATCAGATTGAGCGAGGTAAACGATCATGAACGGCATTTTGATAGCGATGATCGGTGCGTTGCTGATTCCGATCTATGAAGCTTGGCAAGATGATGATATATGGCAGAAAATGTTGGCATTTTCCAGCATCGCAACCAAGACATCTGTCATGATTTTAGTGATTTCTGTGCTGCGAGATGACTGGATGATTGGTGTTGTAGGCGTGCTGATTTTGAGTGTTGGTAACGCGTCTTTAATGCTTCTAGCCCACGTGCTCAGACGGATGAATGAATTATGATTGACAACTTTGTGACTGCTATAAGCTATGGCTTTATTGTTGTCGGCCTAGTGTTTTGGTTCTGGGGAACGCTGCCGCTGCTGGGGCACCGCTCTGTTTTCTTCAAACTCCATAGCCTATCTGTTTCTGATACCTTGGGATCTATGAGCATTATTGCCGGGCTGCTGCTCAAAATTCCTAGGGAGTGGCCGCTGCTGATATTAGCGCTGATATCGCTGGCTATTTGGAATACGGTTCTTGGCTATGTGCTGGCCTACTGTTCTAATGGAGGCGACTATGACTGAAGACATCTACACGATCGCAATTTTGGTTTTGTTGCCGCTGACAGCGGGTATGTTGGTTTCCCAAGTCAATCCTTACCATGCTTTGATTATTCGTGGCATATTGGGAGCCGTGGCGGCTTTAGTCTACGCTTTATTTGGCGCAGCGGATGTTGCTTTGACCGAGGCATTGGTGGGCACAATGCTTTCTATCACTCTGTATGCGGTTGCTGTTCGTTCATCTATGAGTATGCGGTTGGGTGTCGTTGAGACAACTACCCACGAAATGGACGATTACGAAACTATGCTATCCTCTCTCCGAACCAATCTTAGGAAAAGCCATTTACGGTTAGAAATCGTCTCTTTTCAGCAAGATATTGCCCTACAAGCGGCATTAGAAAACAAGAATATTCATGCAGCTTTGAGCAGTTCGGATACGGCTGGCGCAGCGCTTGCTTCTTATAAGTTACGAGTTCGAGTTCGTCGTCTTTACGAGATTCTCCAAGGGCAAATGTCCCATGAGCACATGACTCTGGCTTTTACAGGAGACCTTGATCTATCAGGAACGCAATCGCTATGAAGTGGATTTATATTATTGCTGGAGTTGCTTTATATATTAAGATGCTGGTTTTTCCAAACCCAGCGGCTGATGTGGCTGAACTATCTGTTATTGATATCATTGTTCAAGACAGTGGCGTTTCAAATGCTGTCTCGGGGATTATTTTTCGTAACCGGCTGTATGACACTATTTTTGAGGTAGTTGTTTTTACCTTAGCCATCATGGGAGCGCGTTTTCTCCTTGCAAATGAACAGCCCTCCTGTACCATTTATCAGTTTACCGATCACCCTTCTATAGTGTTGGCTCGTCTGGGTGCAACTATTGCAGCTCTAGTCAGCGTTGAGCTAGCCATTCGCGGTCATCTGAGTCCAGGTGGAGGTTTTGCTGCTGGTGTTGCGGGGGGAACAGCGATTGGTCTAGTAGCGATAACGGCTTCTCCAAAGTGGATGGAAGATATCTATAAACGTTGGGGTGCGGCTATTTGGGAAAAAGTAGCTGTGCTGGTATTTATTATTTTGGCAGTGCTTTCTTTGGTAGGTATTGCCTTGCCCTATGGTGACGTAGGAACACTGATAAGCGGCGGTTGGATTCCGCTGTTGAATATTTTGGTTGCTATTAAAGTGGCTTTAGGATCGTGGGCGGCTATCTTGACCTTTATTCGCTATCGGGGACTGCTTTAGTCTAGTCAATTTCTAAAACATCAAACAAAAACATCAAGCGCCTCCCAATTTCAACATTGGGAGGCGTTTAGTACTAGTAAAGCTCTAGAATGCCATCTTCCAAGCTTTGTTCCTGGATAGTCGCCCTAACCTTCTAGTCCCTGACTACTAAAAGCATCATAGCCATAGACAGGTGTACGAGTACCAAAATCAGTCTCACGACCAGTGACGGTCTTTGCCAGTTTTTCAAAGGATTCGGAATTCCAGTTGCGCTCATGGATGGGTTTAGACTGTTCGCCCAGGAAGTATGCCTGGGTGCCAATGAGTGCTGCAGCAACCCAGCCTACAATTACAACTGCTAATACGATAGCCATAGTTAATCTCCTCTTGTAACAGCTGGTGGCTAAGGGGCCTTAGACAGCTGAGTGATAAGTGTGAAACGTCTTATGTAACCTAATGTAACGATATTTGTTAAGAATCGTCAACCTGTATTGACAAGATGATTGGTGTGGTTATCCCTACCTTCTTTGTCTGTTCAGGATTTATTCAGAGGCACTAAAAGGCGTCATCTGGAGGCTGAGATTGTTTTGCGACTGTGTTAGCGGTTAGTTACACGCTGTTGGATCAGCTCGAATAAGGCACGCATTCCCATGGCCTCTCCACCTTCGGGACGACCTGGCAAACTTCTGAGGTTATAGGCCATAAAGTCTACATGTACCCAGGGAACGTCTGATTGAACAAATTCTTGAAGAAACAGAGCTGCTGTGATCGCGCCACCGTAGGAGCCACTGGCGATATTGTTCATATCGGCTACTGGGCTATCTAGCATGGATCTATAGCCGCTGTGGAGAGGGAGATTCCATAGCGGGTCGTCGATTGTCTTACCGGCTTTAAGTAAGTGAGCTGTGGTCTGCTCGTCATTGCAGAAAAAAGCAGGTAGTTCTGTCCCGAGAGCAACGCGGGCGGCACCGGTGAGCGTAGCGCAGTCAATAAGTAGATCAGGGGTTTCGCTACTGGCTTCCCACAGGGCATCAGCCAGTACCAAACGCCCTTCAGCATCCGTATTACCAATTTCAACCGTGGTGCCTTTACGGGATGTCAGAATGTCTAACGGTCGCAACGCGTTGCCAGCGATGCTGTTTTCTACAGCGGCTACTAGTACACGCAAGCTGACAGGCAAACCTATTTCCATGATCATTTGAGCCAGACCCAGGACTTGGGCGGCTCCTCCCATGTCTTTTTTCATCAGCCGCATACCGGTCCCTGGCTTAACGTTTAGACCGCCGCTATCAAAGCATACGCCTTTACCGACGAGGGTGATTTTAGGGGCATCTGGCTGTCCCCAGTGCAGGTCTAGTAAGCGAGGAGCGCGAGTGCTGGCTTTGCCCACAGCGTAGATCATCGGATAGTTTTCGATAACCAGATCGCCGCCAGCAATAGCCGTCATTTGGGCACCGTAGCGATCTGCTAAATGACGAGCTGTTTCTTCTAGCTGGTCGGGCCCCATATTGTTAGCTGGGGTTGTGACTAAATCTCTGACCAAGTAGGTTGCTTCGGTGGCGGCTTTGACATAGGCCGCATCTGCGTTTTTAGGCGGTTGCAGGGTAGCGCTTTGTGTTCCTTTGGTGAGCTTGTAGCGCTCAAAGCTATAGTTACCGAGATACCAACCCAGGTAGAGCCTGGTGGCATTGGTGTCAGAGAAGGTATCGGCTAGGGTGTATGTATTAGCGGGAAGTGTTTTTGGCAGAGCTCCCAAGGTCCAGGTGTCCAGGCTTTCAGGACGTCCGACGAGTACTTTGGCAAGTTTTCCAGTGGCGTCAGGGACTAGGCAGTGGTTTCCGACTTGGCCTGAAAATCCGGAAGATTGGCACCATGGGATGCTATCTGGATGATCTGTCTGGAGCTGTTCTGCGTTGACCAGATAAATTGCGATCGCATCTGCCAAGGGAAAAACCTCCACACGTTCAAAGACACTTGCTCAAACGAGTTTAGTTTGACTTATAGCGATCAGCAACTGTGTGGCATCTGAGCATTCCTCCCAGATTCACACCTTAAAATTATGTAGCTTTACGGACGCTCAAATAAAGCTCGTTCGTCTTGCACAGCCTGGCGAATACAGCAACCTTGCAAATGATCGTTGACTAGCCCCATGGCCTGCATGAAGGCATAGGCTGTGGTCGGGCCCACAAAGGACCAGCCGCGTTTTTTTAAGTCCTTACTAAGAGACGTAGATTCAGCCGTTTTGCTCAGCTGAGATAGCGTTGCATAGTCGTAGCGCTCGGGTCGAACTGCTGGCTCGTATCGCCAAAAATAGGTGGCGAGCGAACCTAGCTCATCTACCAAATCACAGGCTCGTTGAGCATTGTTTATGGCAGATTCAATTTTTCTTCGATGGCGGACTATCCCGGCGTCCTGCAGCAAACGCTCCACATCGGCTTCGGTGTATCGAGCCACTGTTTCAAACTCAAACTGGTCAAAAGCGGCTCGAAAGTTGTGACGTTTACGTAAGATCGTTAGCCAGCTCAAGCCAGCTTGGAAGCCTTCCAGGCAGATTTTCTCGAACAGCTGAATATCATCCTTAACAGGACGCCCCCACTCATGGTCATGATATGCCAAGTATTCGGCATCATCCCCCGGCCACCAGCAGCGTTTTTGAGCGTCCGTTCCCGTCAGAAGCCCGTCTGTCATCGATAGATTTAACTACGGTTCGACCACATAGTCTCCGTCAATTTGCTCCACTCTTCCTTGGGTGGCCAATGCTTGATAGATCATGGCAGCAATCTCTGCACGAGTCGCTGGCTGATTGGGGTTGAGTGAGTCCAGGTTGGGATAGTTGACGACAATATTAGACTGGGTTGCCGCTGCCATCTTGCCAACTGCCCAGTTAGGGATCGCTGCAGCGTCGTCATAACGTGACACAACAGCCTGAGCATCGTCAGGATCAGCCGAGTTTATCCCGGTAACGAGTGCTGTTAGGACCTGAGCCCGAGGAATAGGTAAGCCAGGCTGAAACGTGCCGTCGGGAAATCCATTCATAAAGCCTCTCTGAACGGCTTTATCGATTGCCTCTAAAGCCCAGTAGTCAGCTCCCACGTCGGAGAATGCGATCGCATCTTCCTGACCCTCTACAGGAAAGGCTTGGGCAATAGCACTGGCGAGCTGGGCACGGGTAACGGGCTGATCGGGAGCAAACGTGTCCTCAGATAAACCATCAATCACTAAGCGCTCACTTAAGGCATCGATATAAGGCTTAGCCCAATAATCATCTGGAACATCCTGAAACGTGAGGGCTTCACGGCTGGCTTCCAAGGGGGCCTGTACTGTTGTCGGTGCAGCTGCGGTATTTGGCTGAGCCGGTTGCGCGGACTGCTGAGGTGGAACTGGTACAGGTGTAGCCGGTGATGTTTCTAATGGAGTGGTGGTTGCTTGACTGGTCACTGGGGTGTCGGAGGAAAAAATTTCGGTAGCCGCTTCTGAAGAGTCGCTAACGTCCCCAAGAATGCCTCCCGTACCAGCTGCGCCAAAAGCATTCTGTGAACCAAAGCCAACACTGTCACTATCAGCCGCACCATCGGTGCCTAGAGCCAGGTCGTCGGTATCTCCCCCTAGCAGACTGTTATCGTCCATCTCGCCCAAAAGCGCAGGGGCTCCGTCCGCATCAAACAGACCGGCATCGCCAAACAAATTCACACCTGAGCGAGTCAGCCCCCAAAACAAGACGCTCCCCAAGGTTAAAAATGCTACGAATACAGCAATCAATTCGTCATAATCAATGACGTGACGGCGGCTGTTGTCAGCACCTGAATCAGACGGAATTTGTGACACAGTAGACTCCTCGTACCCAATGCAGGGTTAAAAGAAACATATTACCCATATAAAGATAAGACAGAAAAGAATAGGTTTAAGCGTTATTACTTACATTTCTAAACTATTCTTTCTATTAGGCTTATACGTAAGTGTTTATTTCCTTAGGTGGTTCGACAGCGCTCCACCGCTTTTGTGACTAATGATTTCGCGATCTGATCAGCGTTTCTCAGGACTAGCTCGCTCTACCAGGCGGTTTCTAATAGCAGTATTGCCTGCTTTAGGATTGAGCAGCTGCGCAGCTACTGCACAGCTGTCAGCCTTGTATCCGGTGTCTGTACTGGTGCCTCACATTATGGCTAGGGCGACGGCTGTAGATGAGCTTATCAGTCGAGTGCAGCAGCAGCTAGACACGCTGCATCCGATTGAGAAAGAGGTCGTGTCTATTGGTGGACTGGGGCCGTTAAGACTGGGGATGACGATTCAAGAAGCTGCCAATGCGGCTCAAGTGAGCTTTGTGACGGCTCCCTCAACGCAGTCAGCGGTTTGCCAGTACTATTTGCCAGAAAGTTACGATCCTGCAAAATCCCAGCGTACGGCTCCGATTGATGGTATCGGTCTCATGGTGGTGAATGACCAGGTGATTCGTATTGATATTTGGCCAGGGAGTCCGATTCAAACTCTAAGCGGTCTTGGTATTGGGTCAACCGTTGAGGAGGTAGAGGCTGCCTACGATGAGCAGATTGAGGTGACTCCCCATACCTACAGCGATGGTGGTAGCTATCTGACTCTGACACCAGAGGCGTCTGGCAGCAACTTGTTCAGCCTAGTGTTCGAAACGGATAGAGATGGGAAAGTAACCCAGTTTCGCACTGGGCAGGTGCCGGCTGTAACCTGGCCCGAGGGCTGTTCTTAATCGCTGTTTGGCCTAATCTTGATAGACTCATGGGGCTGTTCCTTGCTCAGTCCATGGCGAACCGGTTAGCTCAAAGCCAGAGTTTGTATCTGCGCAAACACGCTCACAACCCGATTGACTGGTGGCCGTGGTGCGATGAGGCACTTGAGACAGCGCGACGTGAAGATAAGCCGATTTTTCTATCGGTCGGCTACTCTAGCTGTCACTGGTGCACGGTGATGGAAGGCGAAGCGTTTTCCGATAGTGCGATCGCAGCCTACCTCAACGTCCAGTTTCTGCCCATCAAAGTTGATCGTGAAGAACGCCCGGATCTAGACAGTATCTATATGCAAGCCCTGCAGATGCTAGTAGGGCAAGGCGGTTGGCCTCTCAATATCTTTCTCTCCCCAGATGATCTAGTCCCGTTTTATGGCGGTACCTATTTCCCTATTGAGCCGCGCTATGGTCGCCCTGGATTTCTGCAGCTGTTACAGCTCTTACGCAACCTCTATGACACCGATAAACCTAAGGTGGGTGCTGTCAAATCCCAAATTTTAGAAACGCTGCAGCAGTCCACGCTACTGCCCGCAGACGATAACCTCAGTACCGATCTGCTGGTAAAGGGACTAACGGCTAGCACTAAAATTCTAATTCCGTCAGGGCAGGGCACTAGCTTTCCCATGATTCCTTACGCTCTGAGCGCTCTACGGGCCGTGCGCTTAGTCAAGCCTACAGAAGCTCTAAATCCTGAACAAATTTGTCTACGTCGAGGCTTAGATTTAGCCCTAGGCGGTATCTATGACCATGTAGTTGGCGGCTTTCATCGCTACACCGTGGATCCTACCTGGACCGTGCCTCATTTTGAAAAAATGCTCTACGACAACGGGCTGATCGTGGAATATCTGGCCGAGCTATGGAGCCAGGGACACCACGAACCTGCCTTTGAGCGAGCTATCGCAGGAACTGTGAAATGGCTCAAACGGGAAATGTGGGCTGGCTATTTCTATGCCGCCCAAGATGCCGATAGTTTTAAGGCCCCTAACGATGCTGAACCAGAAGAGGGGGCATTTTACGTGTGGCGCGAGTCGGAGCTGCATGAACGCTTAACTGAGACTGAATTTACAGCCTTAGCTGCCGATTTTGATATTACTTCTGAGGGAAATTTTGAAGGCAGTGTCGTGCTACAGCGTCGGCAACCGGGAGCTCTTAAAGAAGAAACAGAATCTGCTCTCGTCAAACTGTTTGCTGTTCGTTATGGACAGAGTGACGTTAGCACCTTTGCTCCGGCAATAGATGCCGAAGCTGCTAAAACTAACGCGTGGCCAGGACGGATTCCACCTGTAACAGATACCAAAATGATTGTCGCCTGGAATAGCCTGATGATTTCTGGGCTAGCTCGGGCGGCCGCTGTTTTTCATCAAGCTGACTATTTGGATTTAGCTGTCCAGGCAGCCAAATTTATTTTAGATAACCAGTGGATAAACGGACGTTTTCACCGGCTTAACTACGATGGCACTCCCGCTGTTTTTGCGCAGTCTGAAGACTATGCGCTATTTATCAAAGCACTGCTAGATATTCAGCAAGCGAGTTTAGCCGTGTCCGAGAGTTCAGCAGAAAATTGGCTCAATCATGCTAGAACAGTTCAAGCTGAGTTTGACCAATGGCTGTGGAGCGATGCTGCCAGTGGCTATTACAACACGGCAAGCGATGCCAGCGATAGTCTGCTTATTCGGGAACGCAGCTACCAGGATAGTGCTACACCTGCAGCGAATGGAGTTGCGATCGCGAATCTCATCAAACTGTCCTTGCTAGCGAAAGATTTAGCTTACTTTGATCGGGCTGAGGATGTACTGAAGGCGTTTAGCGTTGTGCTAGATCAAGCCACGCGGGCCTGTCCCACCCTGTTTCAAGCATTGGACTGGTATCAGCACCAAACACTAGTACGAACAACTACCGAACATATTGTAAATTTGGCCCATCAATATCTTCCAACAACCATCTTAGTAATCGATTCTCAATTACCTGAGGGGGTTGTCGGTTTAGTATGCCAGGGATTAACCTGCAAAGATCCGGCGACTAGCTTTGAACAGATGGAACAGCAGATCATGGCGAATCAAAAGCGCTTGTGAACTTTGAACCTAAGGAATCAACATATCAAGTGGCAATAACTTATCCGGCGGAAATTCTGTCAGCACTAGCATTGAATCATGCAACAAAGCCATGCCTACTGATTGTGTAAGGGCTTAGATTGCTGCAAACTATCCTCCTGTATTATCGTATGGACCTGCCACTGGATGTCTGTTTGAGGATAATCACTACGATAGTGGCCGCCGCGACTTTCAGTACGAAAGAGGGCACTTTTTAGTACTAGTGTGGCGACGGTTAGTAAATTGCGAGTTTCGGTCCACAGCCTAAATTTATCGATGGTGAGTTGATTCGGCAACGAGTAAACGGCACAGTCACCGATGCCTTTCATTTCTCTAGTTAGGGATAATGCTTCGAATTCCGTCTGCCATTGCTCTAGCTGCTTGAGAGCCGTATTCATCTGATTGGCTTCACGGGAAATACCGGCACTTTGCCACAGTAGCTGACCAATGGCAGACCGATGCTCAGTTAACCAGTGAGTAACCGCCTCTGTATCCTTTAGAGACACTACTTCATTCTTAGGGGCTTGTTTAGGTATGTCTCCTAAGGGTTGAGGGCTTAACTCTTTTAACTGTGCTCCGAAGACCAAACATTCCAACAATGAATTACTGGCTAATCGATTGGCACCATGGACGCCCGTGCTAGCATTTTCCCCGACCGCATAGAGTCGGGGAATGGTAGTCTGACTGTTTAAATCAGTGACAATGCCCCCCATCCAGTAGTGGGCTGCAGGGGACACTGGAATGGGGGTGTCAAATACATCAATGCCTGCCCATTTTTGGCATTTACGGATGATGTTGGGAAACCGATGACGCACTCGCTCTGGTTTAATCACCTGCAGGTCTAGATAAACAGCCTCTTGGCCTGATTTTTTTTGTAAATGATTAAAAATAGCGCGACTAACTACATCTCTGGGAGCAAGCTCTCCGTCGGGGTGATAGTCAAAGGCAAACCGCTGTCCAGTAGTATCAACGAGGTGGGCTCCTTCTCCACGAACGGCTTCGCTAATTAAAAACCGAGGGGCGCCTTCTTTTTTGAGGGCCGTAGGATGGAACTGCATAAATTCTAGATCACGCAGCTGACCTCCGGCGCGCCAGGCCATGGCTACACCATCGCCCGTACTAGCGGCAGGATTAGTCGTCTGTGAGTAAATCTGACCACCGCCACCGGTAGCCAGTACAACGGCGTTGGCTTCTATCCAATACAGCTGATGCTCATAAACTAGCTGTACTCCTCGGCATTCGCCATCGTGCATCCATAGGTCTAGCGCTAGAGCCTGGTTAAAAACATGGATGTTATCCCGTTTGAGGACTTGGTCTGCCAGGGTAGTGACAACAGCTCGTCCGGTAGTATCTGCGGCATGGAGTACTCGCCGTCTAGAATGGGCGGCCTCTAGGGTCATAGCAAGGTGCTTGTCCTTGCGATCAAAGGCGACTCCCATTTGAGTAAGATTTTGGATGCAGTCTCCAGCCTGTCGTACCAGTACCTCTACAGCCTCGACTTCACACAGTCCTGCGCCAGCTTTCAGGGTATCGGCGATGTGAAGTTCTGGTTTATCATCAGGTGCGATCGCAGCTGCAATTCCACCCTGAGCCCAATCACTTGCAGATACGGACAGCGTATCCTTGGTCAGCAGACATACCTGCAGTGTTGATGGCAGACACAGAGCCGAATACAGACCAGCTGCTCCACCACCAACGACTAGTACATCAAATTGTGACGATAGCAAGGAATGGGTAGAAGAAGCATACACCAATAAAATAGCTCCTGACAGAGGGATTAACCCACTCTATCAAGAGCAATGTCAGATCAAGACAATACCCAAGAATTCCAGACTCAAGTCATTGTCTACAGCTATAGAGATCAGACGGTCGTTACTAGTAAACCACCGGGTTTGGCTGCAGAGCTGCTAGGCGTCTGTCTATTTATAGGCACCGTTGTTATAGCGGTCATCACCTTCCACTAGCGCTGGATTTGGTGGAGAAATTGTGAAAACATCCATGTTGTCTTCAATGCGAGACTTCTCAATATCGCTTAGCCCAGGAATATCGAGAATGTCTTCTAGATTGTCATAGGGAGCATTCCGAATAATTTTTCCCGCAATTGTTGGGAATAGACCTCGGTACTTCGTAAACGCTGCTACGTTGGTGTTGTTGACATCAATCTTATAGCCGTACTCTGTAGTCAACTTATCGTCAATTGCGTTACGAGGTATCGTAGCTTCTGCCACCAGTACTCCATCGCTACTTAGCATGCTGGCTAACGCAGGCTGAGCGTCGCTTACCAAAGTACCTAATACTAGTCCAAGCGCCATTAATAGGCCAAAGAATCGTTTCATCTCTCTCCGCCGGATTTATTCAAATCTAATACACAGCATTAATGAGAAGCGTATCACTTTCGCTGTGCCAATGTTGAGTAATGCTGAGAATCCGTTGCGGACCGTTACGCAAAATAAGGCCACAAATGCAAACTAGCTTTGAGCAAAGCTGCCATATGCCCATTGAACCAACTCAATCATGCCCAGGCAAATTACTGGTGCGATCCTGTGACTGATGTGTTTCTAAGAGGATTTAACGGCAACGGATGTTTTGCGATCGTAGCTAATCAAAAACCGATCTAGATCTGAAAAAGTACAGGCATAGGTTGTCAGAGGCTTGTCATATCCCTTCAAAAGGGCCGAATAGCGCTTAAAGGTTTGCTCATTTGCCCCTAGCTTGCTCAAATACTTGTAGGTTTCTGCCCCAAGAGCGACATCTAAACCCAGCTGCTTAGTAGAACTTTCAAAACGAAATGCGGCATTGACGGTATCGCCCAAGGCTGTGTAATCGGGCCGATCTCCTGTTCCTGTATTGCCCACAACGGCGTAGCCAGTATTAACGCCAGCCCCTACCCGTAGCGGAAAGGGTAAAGGAAACTGCTTTTGTAGCTGACGAGTCATATCATTCAGCGCACTGATGGCTCGACTGATTTTGAGCATTTCCTCAGCTTCTACCTCCTGGGTGCCGTGAATCCAGACGGCCATTACGGCATCGCCGATATATTTATCAACCCAGCTACCATATTCTCCGATGATATTGCCAGCATGCCGGAACCAGGTACCGATGACCTCAGACAGTACTTTTTCGTCAAGCTGCCGAGTCATCACTGTAAAGTCGCGGATATCTACTACCATGACCGAAATCAATCGGCGAACATGAAGCGTTGCTGTAGCTGTAGAGTCGTGGGAGCTAATGGATACGCTGCGACCATTAGCCGGTTCTGGTGCCGGGCAGTAGAACTGTAGCTCGGTCTGACCAAAGGTGAGCGCATCGCCATTACGTAATGTGACCGGCACGCTGACTCGACGACCGTTAACAAAAGAGCCGTTTCGGCTACCCAGATCAATTAAATAAAATTCTCCGCTTTCCATGAACTGCAGCATGGCATGGTTGCGAGAAATCCAGCGATCGGGTAGTACAAAATTATTGTCGTCGCTGCGTCCAATTGTCCAGCAGCTATTACCAATCAACGATAGATGACGTTGACCTGAATCTGTTTTGAGGACCAGATAGGGTCCAACTTGTGGGGTCTTTTCAGGGAACAACACTATACCTCGACGACTCGAGTCAGCCTATGTCCTACACCTTAACGCTACTGCTCCTAACTGCACTATAGCCTTTGTGCTTATTTATAGGGCGCTATGTACAAGATACTGCTGATTTCCTAGCGTATGCAGTCAAAGCTGTATCCATTATCTAAATCTTCAACAGAAGCTGCATCTAGCAGCATACTGTCAGCTGATTTTAACTATTTGTCAAGAGACGATTTTGCGAACGTCTCAAATGCAGAAAACCACACTATCGATATTCGTGCTGTGTCAGCTATGCCAGTATCGCCGCAGCTAAAAATAAAGCGTCAACTAAGATAGTGCTCAAAACAGCACCAGAAAATGCCCACCAGTGGGCATTAGGGGAGCGAATCCCCAAAAGTCCGATGGCAATCAAAAAGCTTAGCAGCCACAGTGCACGGATAGCGGCTATAGGGTTTTGGATGTGTTGTAGAGCTGCCTGCAGCACGCCGCCAACGGCGGCTGGCTCCACTAGTGTGACCTGTTGCCAGTAGGGAATCAGATCAACCCAATAAAAGTAGAGATCGGTAATGATCGTTCCGAGCAATGAGCCTAAATAAAAGTAGCTACCAACTTTTAGCCGACTTTGACTGAGCAATATCAGTACAACAGGCAGTCCAATTGCTTCAATCGGTAGATGGACATAAGGATTTTGACGCAGCCATCCCCAATAGATGCTGCCAGCTAGCCATGTCCAAGAAAAACCGATGGTTAGATCGCCCCAAAACCTGAGAGCAGGCTGACGCAACATATATAGCCCACCTAGAAGCCATACAAAAGTGATAAAAAGGCTTACCCAGGGCTGAAGTCGCACAAGCGGAGCCTGAATAAAAACGGGAACACTAACCAAAAAGACAGCTGCTAACAGGGCAGGCAGGCGGTTTGATCGTTGGACATTCGGTTTTACTGTTAACCGTTGAACGAGTTGGGATTGAGGCGTAGTTTCGGATAGCAATGCTGCCTGATGAATTCAATTGAATTCTGAGAGAGGTTAATTATTGTTAACATAACATGCTATTCCGATCGCCTAGGAACCGTAGCTATATAAATAGCGACCTAGATAATATTGCGGTGTGTAAATTTTTTTAGATGAGCCAGGTTGCAAAAATCCAGAGTGGTTTGCTCTGTCTTATGTCCTAGCAGGTAATACAGTAACGGCTGGGAGAGGTAGGGCGATTAAACTTTAGATTTTTTTTGGATATGGGCCCTATGTGATACAGAACGCAGTATTTGTACTCACGAATACTCGGAACTAACATTGACGGCTTGGTGACAGCTGCCAGTGGGCGCTAACGGTCCTTGGTTTTTGCTTACAGAAATGTGAATCAGCTAGGGGACTGCGTCTGGAGTCCGGATATAGGTGCCCATTGTTCGTGTCCTTATATTAGATAACTACGCCATACCCAATTGATAACGTTTGAGCTTTGGAGCACTGTCTATGTCTGTATGCCAATCCTTTGATCTGTTGGCTCAAGCGCCAGCCAGTCAAGCCGCACAAATTAATTTATTTCAAGCCATTGTGATTGGCATTGTCCAGGGACTAACGGAGTTTTTGCCGATTAGCAGTACCGCTCATGTCAAGATCGTGCCGGTCGCTCTGGGATGGGGTGATCCTGGTGTAGCGTTTACAGCTGTGATTCAGTTGGGTAGCTTAGCCGCTATTTTGTGGTACTTCTGGGATGATTTGACTACGGTGACTCGCAATACGGTGAGCGCGGCGATCGCAAAGCGATATCAGTCTTCAGATTTCCGCTTGGGGCTGGGGATAATTTTAGGGTCTATTCCTATTGTATTTTGCGGTCTAATCATCAAAATATTTTTTGAAACGCAGTACGAAACGTCCGTGATTCGAAGTTCCCAGGCGATCGCGATTACATCGATTGTCATGGCCTTGCTGTTAGGCGTGGCGGAAAAAGTCGGGGCGCGTCAGCGCAACTTTGACAAGCTCGATCTTTGGGATGGCATTGGAGTAGGTCTAGGGCAGGCGTTAGCTTTGGTTCCTGGAGTGTCCCGCTCGGGCTCTACCCTGACGGCGGGGCTGTTTCTAGGTCTAGAACGAGATACGGCTGCCCGGTTTTCGTTTTTGCTGGGAACACCTGCTATTTTGCTATCGGGTCTAGTGGAGCTCCGAGGGCTATTGGAAGAGATGTCAACCGCAGGCGACGCGAGCGTAGTTCCTCTAATTGGTGGGCTGATTGCGGCCGTAATTTCTTCGTATCTTGCGATCGCATGGCTGATTCAGTTTTTAAGACGCCATAGTACCTGGGTCTTTGTCTGGTATCGTCTTGCCTTTGGCATTGTCATTCTTTTGGGGATCGCCACCAAGACTATCGAAAACGTCTAAACATGGTCTGTTTTGGCTGATATCCACAATTAGGAGTCTGTCTAAGTATCATAGAGTCACTGTCTAGCCCAACGGTTTATGCGTAGTGCGTCTATCCAGCCGGCTGTCATTACCAGTGTGATTAGCGACTCCATTGCTGAAGACATTGGCTTTGAGCCTGGTGATCGCTTGGTATCGATCAATGGTGAGCGTCCCCGTGACTTAATTGATTATCGATTTCTTTGTTCTGATGAGTGGCTGACCCTAGAAGTTCTAGATACAGCTGGAGCTACCCACACGATTGAAATAGAAAAGGACTTTGACGAAGACCTCGGGTTGGAGTTTGAAAGCGCCTTTTTTGATGGGTTAATTCAGTGTAATAATCGCTGTCCTTTCTGCTTTATTGATCAGCAGCCGCCGGGAAAGCGGGACAGTCTTTACCTCAAAGATGACGACTACCGCTTGAGCTTTCTCTACGGCAGTTATTTAACGCTAACCAATCTACCTGCAGCAGAGTGGGAGCGAATAGCCAGACTACGACTGTCGCCACTGTATGTATCCATACATGCTACTGAACCTGAAATACGACAGCGCCTCTTAAAAAATAGTAGAGCTGGGCTGATCCTAGAGCAGCTCAAATGGTTTCAAGAGCATCGGCTGCAGATTCATGCCCAGGTAGTTGTTTGTCCGGGGATTAATGATGGCCCTCATCTAGATCGTACGCTGCGCGATCTAGCACAGTTCCACACCGGTGATACACCGACCGTGGCATCAGTTGCAGTAGTGCCTGTTGGGCTGACGCGGTTTCGTCCGTCTCAAGATGAGCTAGTTCCTGTTAGTACAGCTAAGGCCAATGAGGTAATCGCGCAGGTTGAACAGCTTCAGGTAGAATTTAAACAAACGTTTGATTCGACTGTTGTATGGCTTGCTGATGAATGGTACCTAATTGCTCGACAGAGCCTACCACTAGAGGCTCATTATGAAACTTATCCACAGATTGGCAACGGTGTCGGCTCTATTCGATTGTTTCTAAAACAGTTTGAGATAGCGGCCCAGAGGCTGCCTGTTCAGGTAGAGGGGGCTCGTCATCTAACTTGGGTTGTTGGAAATGCGGTTGAAAAAGCATTTGAACCGATTGTTCAGCGGCTCAACCAGGTAGAAGGACTAACGGTTACCATGGCGGCTTTGAATAGTAGCTACTGGGGACAAGAGATTACCGTGACCGGTCTACTGACGGGGTACGATATCTTGGAAAAGCTCAGAGGGTGTAACGTAGGAGACGGTCTTTTGCTGCCTTCTTTGATGTTAAAGCGCGACCAGGCAGCGACCCCCGAAGATACCCGTTTTCTTGACGATATGACGCTTGCGGACTTGATGGCTCAGCTGCAGTGTCCCATTTGGCCTGTGGATGATATTGAGGCATTGCTGACGGTTTGTAGTACGCCTGACCCGGTTCACGTTTCCTAAAATCAGTTTCAAATTCTGAAAGCTTTTATCTCTAAGCCTGATATGGCAGATACAGGCTTGAAACATATTTTCACGGGAAGATATGGGCTAATGGCTTTGTAGTCTACTGAGCTTTGTCAGCTGCCTGTTTAATTAGCTTGTGTGCGAACTTACTAAATTTATCGGTTATACCTTGACGCAAACACTATGGGATACATCAACCATTCATTCTTGATCCGGGCAGCTGTGTTGGGGGGAGCGCTGGCTGTGCTTCCTGTTCCAGCTCTGGCAAAGGTGTCAATGGATGCGCCAGAAGAAGGTCATGCGCCACCTGCAGCCGTTATGCCTGTTTTAGCGGCGGCCGATGCTGAAACTGTGGCGGCATCTGAGCCTGTGCTATCTGAGTCAGATGTGTTGCTTCCAGCTGCGATCGCAAGTCTGGCATCACCGACATTTGCCAATGGTGCAGCCACACCCAAAAATGAATCGTTACCATTAGAGCTGACTCAGTTTTCTCAACTGCCCAATCTACCGACAGATGCTGCTGACGACAGCGATAATCCTGAAGCACCGGTTGCTCCCCCTCAAGAGGCGACCGACGGCGAGCTAGAGGATGAAGATGAAGGCGAGCTAGAGGATGAAATCGAAACAATCGTAGATGAGAGTGCGGAGCCGACGTCATCGGCCAGCACCGAAGAAATTGTTCCTGAGACTGGACAGGCGGCTTCTACAGCTGAAGAAGATTTGCTCATAGAGGCCGATTTGCCGCCAACAGAGCTGCTGTCTGACCCCAATCCTCTAAACGTACCGACAGTTGAAGCTGAAGTTGCTGTTCCAGCTGAAGGTGGACAGACTATCTCCATTGAGGAGGCCATTGAGCTAGCCTACTTTAATAGTCAAGATTTGCAGGTGGCTCTGTTAGAGCTAGAGCAGTCAGAGGCGACCCTGGCAGAGGCACGGGCGGCGTTTGCCCCAACAGTAAGCACTTCCGCCGATCTGACCGCTCAAGAGACGGATAGTACCTCCACGGCTTTTGGCACCGTTGGCGACGACGGCATTGATACTACCCTAAATGCCTCAGTGGGCGTCAGCTATGACTTATTTACCTCCGGTCAGCGGATTGCGACCGTGCGAGCAGCTGAAGAACAGGTTCGATTGAGCGAGCTAGAAGTTGATCGCCGTCGTGAAGAGCTTAGGCTAGAAACAACCAGTCTTTACTACGATCTGCAAGAAAGCGGTGAGCAGATACGGATCAATCGCTCATTCGTCGAAGAAGCTCAACAGAATCAGCGAGACAACGAGCTGCGGCGGCAGGCAGGTGTCGGTACCCGATTTGACGTATTGCGTGCAGACGTCCAGCTGGCTAATGCGCAGCAGGATTTGATTCAGTCCCAGGCACAGCAGCGGATTTCTCGACGCAATCTGGCCCGGCTGCTCAATTTGCCATCAACGTCTAATGTTAGTGCCACTCCTGTACCTGCACCAGAAAACTGGGAAGACACCTACGAGCGTTGGGCCTTAACCTTAGAAGACAGCATTTTGCTCGCGTTTCAGGCTCGAGTTGAATTAGAACAACAGTTGGCCCAGCGAGAAATTAGTACCCAGCAGGCTCGGGCGGCTCGGGCTGCCAACGGTCCCCAGGTTAGCCTGTTTGCGAACTACAGCTGGGACGACCTGCTAGATGACTCTTCAGATACTTACAATTTTGGAGCTCAGTTTAGTATGGTGCTGGCAGACGGTGGTGCCGCCCGAGCGCGTGCCCGTCAGCAAGAAGCTAACGCTGCGATCGCAGAAGAAAACTTTTCAGAAGTTTTAGATCAAATTCGCTTTGAAGTAGAGGAGGCCTACTTTACGCTGCGGTCCAATGAAGAAAATGTCAGAACAGCAAGGACGGCCATCACCCAGGCAACCACAGCACTAGAGCTAGCAAATCTACGGCTAGATGCGGGTGTGGGGACACAGCTTGATGTCCTCACGGCGCAGTCTGAACTTACCCAAGCGGAAGGGAACTGGGTGAGCGCCGCGCTGGGCTACAACCGAGCACTGGCTTCCCTACAGCGAGCCGTGAGCAACCTGCAATCAACGCTCTAGCGATCTCGCGGCAGCGTGACTGAGCGGATGAGACAGCGTTTCCTCCGCTTTAGCCACATCAGCAACCGCGCATAGCTTGTCAATCACTTGCTCAGCGGTTATTAGCCGTTTGAGCACCACCTGCCCAATAGGAGTCGCGGTCGTATCCTCGGGGAATACTTCCACCATGAGGACATCGTCTTCGACCTGATACAGCCATAGTTTTTCAGCGGCTTCTTGAATATGAAGCCCTAATTTTTCGATGGTTGGTTTGCGCTGCCAGGCGATTTCGTTCCAGAGGCCGCCAAACTCCCATACTCTGCCGGTTGTCCAGCCATCGGACAAGAAAAAATACTTCACAGATCCTGAGGAAGGTCAAAGGGTCAATGGCATTATCTCTGGTCCTGCTATTTTTTGATACTGAGTCGCTGAAATCTTGATGCTTCCTTTTCCAGAAAGAAGCAGAGTATTGAATCTGATCTGAATTTTCTGTTCTGTCCGGAAGTTAGGGCTAATAGCCTGGACAGTTAGCTGGTAGATGCACCCTGATGTCTGACTCCTAAGCTCTTTGTGAGCCTAGGGGTTTTTTTTGCTTTTGTTGTCCTTATTATAAGACATTTGCGATTTCCTGGGATTGATGCAAACGATTCACCTATTACGACATTTAGCCAAAAGAACGGTGAGGACAGTAAAAACGGCTAAATTTTGGCTCTGTCCGGAAATTGGAGCTAATGGCCTGGACAGTTAGCTGGTAGATGCACCCTGATGTCTGACTCCTAAGCCCCTTGT